>Ga0209988_10000068_pt1 | contig 51217 bp, 46 predicted proteins | sample N075metaG_FD_183115 | JGI IMG/M metagenome (GOLD analysis project Ga0209988, IMG submission 183115) | Deep subsurface microbial communities from Kermadec Trench to uncover new lineages of life (NeLLi) - N075 metaG (SPAdes) (version 2) | ecosystem: Environmental > Aquatic > Marine > Ocean trench... | reverse complement strand
GGCCTTCATCGTGGTCGACGACAAGGGCAACGACTTCTTTCAGGAACTGTGAGGACACCATGCCGTATCGGGTGATCCAGTGGAGCACGGGCAACGTCGGGGCCTATTCGCTGCGGGTCATCATCGGTCATCCCGAGCTGGAGCTCGCGGGGCTCTGGGTTCACGGCGAGTCCAAGGAGGGCTGCGATGCTGGCGAGCTCTGCGCGCGACCGCCCATCGGCATCCACGCCACCCGGGACGCGGAGGCGCTGCTCTCCATGGAGGTCGACTGTGTCTGCTACACGGCGACCGCAGATCTGCGTCCGCTTCAGGCGATCGAGGACATGTGCAGGATCCTGGCTTCGGGCAAGAACGTGGTGTCGAGTTCGGTGGTCGGCCTGGTGCATCCGACGACGATGAACGAGAACGTCACCCGCCAGCTCGAAGCAGCCTGCCAGAAGGGCGGAACCTCCTTCTTCACGTCCGGCATCGACCCGGGCTTCGCCAACGACGTGCTGCCTCTGACGCTCTCGGGACTCTGCGAACGCTGGGAGTCGATCCGGATCCAGGAGGTCGTGAACTACGCGACCTACAACCAGCCCGAGGTGGTGTTCGGAACCATGGGCTTTGGACAGCCGATGGACGCGGTGCCGCTGCTGCTCACACCGGGAGCGCTCAGCATGGCTTGGGGGGGCACGATCCGACTGCTGGCCGAAGGCCTCGGCGTCGAGCTCGATGAGATCCGTCAGATCCACGAAAAGGTTGCGGCTCCCGAAAGCTTCGAAACGCCGATCGGGACGGTGAAAGAGGGCACCATGGCGGCGCTGCGCTTCGAGGTGCAGGGCATCGTGAACGGTCGGCCCGCGCTGATCGTCGAGCACGTGACCCGGCTTCGCGACGACCTGGCGCCCGAGTGGGCCCGGAGCGACGGCGGCTATCGGATCATCATCGAAGGCGTGCCGTCGATCACGGTCGATTTCCAGATGGCGGACGAGAAGGGCGACCATGCCGTCGGCGGCGTGATCCTGACGGCGACGCGCCTGGTGAATTCGATCCCCGCGGTCTGCGAAGCGCGGTCCGGGCTGCTCTCGGCTCTCGACCTTCCGCTCATCACGGGTCGTGGGCTGATGGCGTGATTTTCCAGCGCCCCCACCGTGGAGGAGACCCGCATGCCCCAGTACACGCCCGCAGAGCAGCAGGCGCTCGACGCCTACGATCGCCTGCTGGAAACCCGCATCCGCGCCGAAGCCGGTGAGGTCGGCTGGGATGCCCTGGCCGATCACTTTACCGAAGACGCCACCTTCATCGACCCGGCCTGGGGCCGAGTCCAAGGCCTCGCCGAGATCCAGAAGTTCATGTCCGAGAGCATGGCGGGCCTCGAAGGTTGGACCTTCCCCCGCGAGTGGACGCTGGTTGAAGGCGATCGCCTGATCAGCGGCTGGCAGAACCGGCTGCCCGGTGAACGTCCCGATGGCACTCCGTACCAGGCACTCGGGATCTCGGTGCTGCGCTACGCGGGCGACGGCAAGTTCTGCTACGAGGAGGATCTGCTCAACATGGTCCACGTGACCGAGCTGATCCGTGAGAGCGGCTGGAAGCCGGGTCCGGGCTTCAACCTTCCGCCCCGCGAGCCCCGGCGCTAACTGTGGGTCCCAACAGGGTGTTGACCGCTGTGGGCTCTCTCTGAGGATCGCCAGGCCTCACACCGCCCGTCCGCATGGAAGTTCTCGGACCGTGCTCCCCTGGTTCCGGCCGTCGCCCCGGCTGGGGAGGGTTGGCCTGATGCTGCTGGTCCTGCTTCCGACCCTGGCGGTTGCGGACAGCGAGGGCCGGCGCTTCAAGTTCGTCTACGAAGCCCGCATCGGCCCGGTCGCTGCCGGGCTGGGACCCGTGCACGTCTGGATTCCCGTGCCCCGGGACGACGATGCCCAGAAGGTCGTCAAGCTCGCCGTCGACGCGAGCATCGATGGCGCCATCGAAGGGGGCGACGAGCACGGCAATCGCTGGTGGCACGGATCTCTCGATGTCTCGAACGGAGAGCCGATCTGGGTCCGGCTCGAGGCCACGATCGAGCGGCGGCCGCGGGCAGGTGGATCCGGCGCGGGGGCTTTGGGTACCGACAAGGCATCGTTGCAGCGCTATCTCGAGGCCAACGAACGCGTAGTGGTGGGGCACGAGATCCTCGATCCGATCCTGGCCGAGATTCGTGTGATGGCCGGCAGCCAGCAGCCCGAGCGGATAGCGCGCGCCATCTACGACTGGGTGGTCGACAACGTCGAGTACAAGAAGGTGGGATCGGGCTGGGGCAACGGCGACACCTTCTGGGCCTGCAACGAACGCTACGGCAACTGCACCGATTTCCACGCCTTGCTCATCTCGCTGGCCCGCACCGAGGGAATTCCGGCCCGCTTCGAGATGGGCTTTCCGATTCCGGACAACAAGAACGCCGGAAAGATCGAGGGCTACCACTGCTGGGTGGAGCTCTATCTGCCGGGTCTCGGGTGGTTTCCGGTCGATGCGTCCGAGGCGTTCAAGCATCCTGAGAAACGTGAAATGCTCTACGGTGGGCAGCTGGCCGATCGCATCCATTTCACGACGGGTCGAGACTTGAGGCTGGGCCCCGATCACGAAGGCCAGAAATTAAACTATTTTGTGTATCCCTATGTCGAAGTCGACCACCGGGCAGACGGCGTTCCCGTCGAAAAGTTCTTCTCCTACCAGGACGGTTGAGGGCGACCTGGCGAGCGCGTAGCGCTCGTGGGATGGACTTCGATCGTGTCCTCTGCCGGCGGGACGGGCACTTTCGTTGCGTGAGCGGCCGGATTCCCTGGTTGGGATCTACGGGTCCACATATTTGGACCAATCCCGCGGGGCGGAGCTGAGATCCCGCAGGAAGAGCGACTGGGACATGCTGCCGATGAGACCCTGCTCATCGTACACGCGGGCCACGGCGGTTCCCGCGCCGCTGACATCGTAGTTTGCCCGGGTGTCGAGACAGATCCAATCACTGCACGCCGGGCGGTGCAGGTTGATGGTGGTATCCGGGTTGATGGCCAAGAAGGGCCGCTTGAAGAGCACCTTCTTGTCCACGTGCATCCAGCGCAGGAAGGGCACCGAGTAGACCATGTCCGATACGAAGGCCGCGCGTTGGAAGGGCGTGGTTTCTTCGTCGGCGACCAACGGCACCTTGAGCCGGAACCAGGCCGTGGGCGTTTCGAAGCCGGGCACGGGCCGAATCTCGACGACGCTGTGGATGCCGTCGCCGTCCAGGTCCCGGGCCATCCAGCCCAGGCCGTCGGAACTTTCCGGGAGCCTCGGTGGCTGCTCCGGATCGTCGTCGGGCGGATCCAAGATCTCGATCGATTTCAAGCGGAACCGCATGCCGACGGCACTGGCGAACTCCTCGCCGTCCGCCAGCAGCGAAGCCTCGATCCAGTCGATGGAGCGGGTGGCCCGGCGCAGCTTGGTGTGGGTCGTGACGGCGCTCATCGGCGCGGCCCGGTTCAGGTCGACCGTGAGTCGCGTGACCTGCATCGGGTGCTCCGATGGGTGCTGCTCCACGGCTCGCGCGAGCAGGCCCAGCATGGGGCTGCCGTGCTGGCTGTCCGGGTACCAGGGTCCGTGAGCGGCCGGGGTCGGCAGGAAGCGGTTGCCGTCGCGGTGGAAGATGGCTTCGACGGGGGAACGGTCAGCGGAATCCGGCATGGAGCGCACGCTAACACAGCCATCTCGAGTCCTTGGCCCGCTCAGTCGTCGAGATCCGCGTGCCGCGACTCGCGCGTAAGCAGCTGAAATCTGGGGTTGTTTCGATTTCTGATCGCCTCTTGCGAAGTTGAAGTGAAACGTGTTCTATTTTGGGGTCGGACCGCCGACGCCTGCCCGGTTTCACGGCCGGCCCCGGCCCCACTCTCGACCTGTCCCGCGAGGCATCCCATGCGCACCGAACTCTGCGACAAGCTCGGCATCGAGTTTCCGATCTTTGCATTCACCCACTGCCGCGACGTGGTCGCCGCGGTCAGTCAGGCCGGCGGCTTCGGCGTGCTGGGCGCGGTGGGCTTCTCGCCCGAGCAGCTCGAGATCGAGCTGAAGTGGATCGACGAGCACGTAGGCGACAAGCCCTACGGGATCGACATCGTGATTCCCGGCAAGTACGAGGGCATGGGCGAGCTCGATCCGGAGAAGCTCGAGGAACAGTTGCGAGCGGCGATCCCGCAGCAGCATCGCGAGTTCGTGCAGAAGCTTCTCGCCGACAAGGGTGTGCCCGAGCTGCCGCCGGAAGACAAGCACCACGAGCTGCTCGGCTGGACGGCGGCGACGGCCAACCCGCAGGTCGAGTGCGCGCTGAAGCACGAAAAGGTGAAGCTGATCGCCAACGCGTTGGGCACGCCGCCGGCGGACGTGATCGAACACATTCACGAGGCCGGCCGGCTCGTCGCCGCGCTGTGCGGTCGCCCCCACCAGGCCCTGGCCCACAAGAAAGCCGGCATCGACATCATCATCGCCCAGGGGACCGAGGGCGGTGGACACACCGGCGACATCGGCAGCCTGGTGCTGTGGCCCGAAGTGATCGATGCGGTGGCGCCGACGCCCGTACTTGCAGCAGGGGGAATCGGGACCGGCCGTCAGATCGCGGCCGCTCTCGGCATGGGCGCCCAGGGTGTCTGGACGGGTTCGATCTGGCTCACCGTCGAGGAGGCCGAGGCACCGCCAGCGCAGCTGGAGTCGTACATGGCTGCGACCTGCAACGATACCGTCCGCTCACGGTCGTGGACGGGCAAGCCGTGTCGCATGCTGCGCAACGAATGGACCGAGGCCTGGGAGCGCGACGACGCGCCCGAGCCCCTGGGCATGCCGCTCCAGGGCATGGTGACCATGGATGCCATTACACGCGGCCACCGTTATGCCAAGCCGGCCAAGGACATCCAGTTCAATCCGGTCGGGCAGATCGTCGGCCAGATGAACGACATCAAGCCCGTGCGCGAAGTGATCTACGCCCTGGCCGAGGAGTACTTCGAGACCGTCGAGCGCCTGCAGAGCCTCACGCCGTCCGAATAGAGGAATAGACGAATCGCGGAATCGAGGCATCGAGCAGCGCAACCGGCCCGATCAATCCGCGGACCAGAGCGGCTCGGGGATCTCGAGACCGACGGGCTCGCCCCACTGGTTGCGATAGGCGACCTCGTTGGCGGGACGGCGCGGCGCAATCCCCCAGCGTCCCGTCGGGTACCCCAGGGTGACGCAGCACGAGAACTGCCAGCCGCCATCCTCCGGGACGCCCAGGATCTCGAGCATCTCCTTTGCCTTTAACATGAAGACGGTGGTGAGGGCCGAGCCGATTCCCTCGGCCCGGGCCGCCAGCATGGCGCTCCATACCGCCGGGAAGATCGAGGCTCCCGTCGGGTCGAATTGCACGAACGCGAAGAGCAGCAGCGGGTAGTTCTCGAAGTGCTCGGCCAGGTGGTTGGCCGAGCGCGCCATCTTCCGGAACTCGATACTCTCGGGCTTGTCAGGGTTGGCTTCAGCCTCGGCGGCCCGGGGAGCGTAGATCGTCGTCCAGAGCTGCTCCAGGCTGCCCCGGTACAGCGGTCCGAGCTTGCCCTTGACCCCCGGGTCGTCCACCAGCATGAACCGCCAGCCCTGGGCGTTGCCACCCGTCGGGGCGCGGATCGCGGCGTCGAGGATTTTTGCCTGGATCTCTTTCGAAATGGGATCGGTCTTCACGCGGCGCATGGCGCGGGTTGTGTACAGGGCCTCGAGCAGATCCATCTCCATTCTCCCCGGTGCGTTCGGTTCAGCCGCCGAGCACCAGCTCCGCCATCATGGCAAGGAACTTCTTGTCATGGCCCGTGACCAGCAGGGTCGTGACCGGAGTCTCGCGCCAGGGGGCCAGTCGGTCCTTGATCCGGTCGATCGGGCCCACCAGCGAAATCTCGTCGGCGAACTGGCTCGGCACGGCCGCGATGGCCTCGGCGCGCTTTCCCTCGAAGAAGAGCTCCTGGATCTTGTCGGCTTCGGCCTCGAAGCCCATGCGGCCCATCAGCTCCTTGTGGAAGTTGCGTTTCTTGGAGCCCATGCCACCGATGTAGAAGCCCAGCATCGACTTCACGGGCATCAGGGCCTCTTCCACGTCGTCGTTCACATTCACGATCACCATCTGGGAGATCTCGAAGCCTTCCTTTGCACCCTTCAGCGAATCGGCATAGACCTCGGGTCGATAGGGTGAGTAGTAGAGGGGCAGCCAGCCATCGGCGATCTCGGCCGCCAGCGCCACGTTCTTCGGTCCCTCGGCGCCCATGAAGATCGGAATGTCCGCCCGCAGCGGGTGGGTGATCGAGCGCAGCGGCTTGCCGAGCTTCCAGGCTCCCTCACCGAAGTAGGGCAGCGGATAGTGGGGTCCGTCATTCTGGACCGGCTTCTCACGCGCAAGCACCTGGCGAATGATGTCGATGTACTCGCGGGTTCGTGCCAACGGCTTGCCGAAGGGCTGTCCGTACCAGCCTTCGACCACCTGCGGCCCCGAGACGCCGAGGCCCAGGATCATGCGTCCACCCGTCAGGTGGTCGAGGGTCAGGGCCGCCATCGCGGCTGCGGTGGGTGTCCGGGCCGAGAGCTGTGCCACCGCCGTGCCCAGTCGGATCGTCGACGTCTTCGCACCCAGCCAGGCCAGTGGCGTGAAGGCATCCGAACCCCACGCCTCCGCGGTGAATACGGAATCGTAGCCGAGCCGTTCGGCCTCCTGGACGGTTTCGACGAAGCCCTCGGGCGCGGCGGCGCCCCAGTAGCCCAGCTGGAGGCCAATCTTGAGGTCCGACATGCAGGAGATCTCCTCGGTGGGTGCAGGCTGCGTGGCTGCCCGACGTCTGGCTGGACCGGCTGCGTCGGGGGCCCGTATGATAGGCATAGACCTGTGTCGTGACGACTGCAGAGGGATGGAGAGGAGGCTCGTGATGCGACCGCTCGAGGGGATTCGCGTTGTGGATCTGGCCGATGAGAAGGGGGAACTGTGTGGGCGGCTGCTGGCAGATTTCGGCGCCGAAGTGATCCGGATCGAGCCACCCGAAGGCGCGATTTCGCGAAGCCTCGGACCGTTCACTCCCGACGGTGAAACGAGCCTCTACTTCGCCCACCGCAACGCCGGCAAGCGCGGGGCCGTTCTGGATCTGACCGACGCATCCGATCGCGAGAGTCTCCACGGGCTGCTGCAAGACGCCGATTTCTGCATCGAATCGTTCAAACCCGGCACGTTGGCAGGCTTGGGGCTCGCACCCGAATCGCTGCTCGAGCGCCATCCCCAGCTGGTGCTGGTTTCGATCAGCGACTTCGGCCAGACCGGTCCGTATCGCGACTACCAGGGCACCGACATGATCGGCTTCGCGATGGGCGGGATGATGCATCGCGCGGGCCGGATCGAGAAGCCGCCGCTGGTCGCGCCGGGCGCGCTCGCTTACGACACCGGCGGAACGACCGCGGCCTATGCGGCCCTGGTCGCCTTCTGGCAACGCCTGCGCACCGGTCAGGGGCAGCACGTCGACGTCTCGGTGATGGAATCCGTGATGAGTCTCGCGGATTGGGCGCTGCCCAACTACTCGAAGACCCAGGCTGTGGTCCCGCGCGCCGGGGCGGGAATCTATTCACTCTACCCGTGTTCGGATGGCTTCATTCGGATGATCATCCTGATCGCCCACCACTGGCGTGCGTTGCTCGACTGGATGGGGAATCCCGAGGAGCTGGCGGACCCCGAGCTCGACATCTTCATCCAACGACTGATCCAACGGGAGCGCATCGAGCCGGTCATCGAACGTTTCTTCCAAAACTTCACCAAGATCGATGCCGCCCGGGAAGCCCAGCGACGGGGTATTCCGGTGACCCCCCTGCTCAAGCCGGCTGAAGTTCTCGAGAACGAACACACCCGGGCGCGTGGCACGTTCCACAAGCTCGAAGTTGCTGAGGGGAGGGCGGCCCTGTTGCCTTCGGGATTCGTGACCATCGACGGCGAGCGGATCGGGCCCAGCAGCGGACCTCCGAGATTGGCGAGCAGTGGTGAGCGCCAGGCCTGGATCGGGCGTGACGAGGCCTCTCGTCGGGCGCTCTTCGAAGCTCCGTCGCGGGGGCCGTCGGATGACGGTCATCCGTTCCGGGGGCTGCGCGTGATCGACTTCGGCGTGGGGGCGGTGGGGGTTGAGGTTGCCCGGCTGCTGGCCGAATTCGGAGCCGACGTCATCAAGATCGAGACGAAAACGGCGCCGGACTTCATCCGCGTGATTCTCAACAGCTACATGAACCCCAGCTTCGCCTCATCGAGCCGCTGCAAGCGGAGCTTCGGCGTCGACGTCAAGACGCAGCGCGGTCGCGAGCTGGTCTACGAGCTGATCCGGGGTGCCGATGTCGTGATCGAAAACAGCGCCCCGGGCACCATGTCGAAGTTGGGGTTTGGTCCGGCGGAGCTTCGCGAGATCAATCCTCGAATCATCGGTTTCTCGAGTCAGATGGTGGGGACGACCGGGCCCTGGAAGAAATGGATCGGTTACGGCCCGAGCACCCATCCCGTGTCGGGACTCCAGTACCTGTGGAACTTCCCCGAGGACGAAGCCCAGCCCGCCGGTTCGACCAACGTGTACCCGGATCACTACGTCGGGCGGCTGGGCACCTTCGCGGTCCTGGCGGGTCTGATCGGTCGGGAACGTCACGGCCACGGCATGCACGTGGACGCTGCACAGTTCGAGTCGGCCATCGGACTGCTGGGAGATCTGTTCGCGCGGGAGAGCATGGAAGCCGGCAGCGTCAAGCCGAAGGGAAACGCGAGTGAGCGGGGTGCGCCGTGGGGGGCCTATCAGTGTGCGGGCGACGAAGAATGGTGCGTGGTCAACGTTCGCAACGACGCAGAGTGGAAAGCCCTGGGTGAGGCGTTGGGGAATCCCGACTGGGTGAAGAATCCGGAGTATGCGACGGTGACCGGACGTCTGGCTGCGAGCGAGGAGCTGGACCGCCAGCTCGGCGCCTGGACGACCCTGCGCGAACCCCGAGAGGTGATGGAAACGCTCCAGGCCCACGGCGTTCCCGCCGGTATCGTGGCGCATCCGGGTCACCACTTCGTGGACCCCCAGCTGCTCGAACGCGGCTTTCTGCGACCGGTCGATCAGCCCGGCGACGACCACCTGATCTTCGACGGCACGCCGTTCTGCGGATCGGGTCTACCCGAGCCAATGATTGGACCGGCTCCCCAGCTGGGTGAGCACACCAGGGACGTCGCGCGCGAGCTGCTCGGTCTCTCGGATGCCGACATCGAGGCGCTGATCGCCGAAGGCGTGCTCGAGGACCCGCCCGAGGGCACGCCTGCTTGACCGCGGGCGCCGGCACCGGGCGCCGGGCAGCTAGCGATCCATCGCGATATTCCGCGGTCCTGCAAGCCGCGACGAAGGAGACGGTCGGACATGGAATGCGTATTGCGCGAACGCGCGTTCGAGGGAGAAACCCACATCGTGACCGGTGCCGCCCAGGGCATCGGGAACTGCGTCGCCCAGGTACTGGCGGCCCACGGTGCACAGCTGGTGTTGGTGGACCTGGATCCCGGCCGTCTCGCGGAAGCGGCGCAGGAGATCAAGACCGCGGGAGGACTCGAGCCGATCGCGGCCGCTGCGAACGTGGCGGAAGAAGTGGACGTTCAGAGGGCGGTGGGGATTGCGCTGGAAGCCACTGGTTGCATCAACGGCGTGGTAAACGTGGCCGGCATCACGCGCGACGCCCGCATCCCGAAGAAGAGCTACGAAGATTTCAAGGCGGTGATGGCCGTGCATCTGTACGGCACATTCCTGTTCACCCGTGAAGTGGCTGCCCAGCACTGGCACCTGCTCTTCAAGAAGAACGACAATCAGCCGCTGGCCGACGGCGTCAACCGCTTCATCGTGAACTTCTCATCGGTGAGTGCGCGCAATGGAAACATCGGCCAGATCGACTACACCGCCGCGAAAGGAGCCATCGAGGCGGTCACTCGTACCACGGCCCGGGAGTTCGCGAGCTATCGTGCCCGGGTGAACGCCATCGCACCAGGCCCCGTCAACACGCCGATGCTCGAGAAGATCGGTGCTGAGGGCATTCAAGCCATGGGCCGTGCGACCCTCGTCGGCCGCATCGCCGAGCCCGTGGACATCGCCAACACCGTCTGCGCGATCGCTGACCCGAAGCTCTTCGGGTACACCAGCGGACAGGTCTTTGCCGCGAACGGCGGCATGTACATGGCCTGAGGCATGCAGCTGATCCTGATCCGCCACGCACTACCCGAACGCGTGGAGAGCGTGGGCGGGACGCCGGCAGATCCTCCGCTCAGCGAGGTCGGTCGCGCCCAAGCCGAGAAGCTGGCCGCGTGGTTGGCGGACGAGCGCGTGGACGCTCTCTACGTGAGCCCGATGCGTCGCGCGCGTGAGACGGTGGCCCCGATCGCCAAGGGACGTGGCCTCGAGCCGCGGGTCGTCGAGGGGATCGCCGAATTCGATCGCGACTCCGACGTCTACATCCCGATGGAAGAACTCAAGGCCCGGGACTACGACCGCTGGAAGGAACTCGTCGATGGCGGCTGGTACCTGGAGAACGATGTCGAGGGATTCCGCCGGGATGTGATCCGGACTCTCGAGGCGGTGATCGAGGAGAACCATGGACGCCACGTAGCCGTCGTCTGTCACGGGGGCGTCATCAACGCCTGGTCGTCCCACGTGCTGGGGATCGAGCGCATCTTCCACTTCGATCCGGACTACACCAGCGTGAGCCGATTCCTAGCGGCGCGGTCGGGTGAGCGCAGTCTGGCGAGTCTCAACGAGACGGCCCACCTGCGCGGCCATCCGGACCTCAATCGCTGAGGGTGCCGGGTTCGTGGGCTGCGCGATCGGGGTCGCTGGGCGGCCCGACGGTGAATCGGGCGCTTTCTGCCGGCGCGCCCATGACCTGGATCTTTCCGCCGGGGTCGCGGGACGATTCCGTAGCTGACCGTCAGGCTGAGACCGGGGCATTCATCCGCAAGTTCATGGTGATCTCAGCCGAGTGCCTTCTCGATGATCTCGCGAATCTCCAGCGACTCGGGCTCCACCTGGGGCTGGAAGCGCGCGCTGACGGACCCGGAGCGATCGACCACGAACTTGGCGAAGTTCCAGGCGATGTCGCCCGGCCCATCGGGCTGGGTGTCTTCCGACGTCAGCCACGTGTAGAGGGGCGAGCGAGCGTCGCCGTTCACCTCGAGCTTCGAGAACAGCGGGAAGTTCACGCCGAAATTGTGCCTGCAGAACTCCTGGATCTCCTGCTCGCTAGCGGGCTCCTGGCCGCCGAACTGGTTGCACGGGAAGCCGATCACCGCGAAGCCGCGGTCGCGAAAGCGGTCGTGGAGACGCTGGAGTCCATCGTACTGGGGAGTCAGTCCGCATTTCGATGCCACGTTGACCAGCAGGCAGACCTGGCCCTTGAAGTCGGCCAGCGAGCAGTCCTCACCGTCGATGCTGGGTAGCGTAAAGTCGTAGAGTTTCGTCACGGTTGGATTTCCCCTCCAGCTTCTGAACTTTGGATCGTCGAGCGGCCCATCCTAGCAGAGCGGGGCCGCCGAAGCGGCGGCTTGCAGTTCGCCGGGGCGGCGAACTGCGGGGCTGGGGTGGTATTTAGTCAAGTCGGCCGTTTTCCGATACACGGAGGGTCGCCGGGAGTTCGCATGCTGCGATTTTCGGGCGGGAGGGGGAACCGGTGCGATGATGCAGGCTCTTGGCGCTGTCGTCACGATTGGAAATTTGCTGCTTTGCCTGGTGGTCGGCAGCCGGCTGATCCAGCTTGGCCGCCGCACGTCGGGTGGTCCCGAGCTGAGTCTTGGCCTCTTCTTCATCGCGTACTTCTTCCTGGCCAATGCACTGAGCTGCGTGCTCTACATGGGCTGGGCCGATGCGTCGCTAACGCCACCCGAGCTGGTGCTTCGGGGACTGAGCGCGGCCTACGTCTTCTTCGCGGGTATCGGTGTCGTCGGACTGCTCCACTTCCTGCGGGTGACGTTCCGCCAGAAGCAGCGCTGGTCGCTTCCGCTCGCGGCTGTAATCGGAGCGGCAACCTTTGGCGGGGCCGTGTACTACGGGCTGAGCGAAGGCTTTTCGGTTCGCGTCGTGAACGGAGCGGGATACTGGGTGTCGTTCTGCGGCCGTGTCGCGCCCTTCGTGTGGCTGGCCGTGGAGTCGTTCCTCTACTGGCGCCGCATGGAGCGTCGTCTGCGAATCGGTCTGGCGGATCCCGTGGTTTCCAATCGCTTCTTGCTGATCGGCGTCTGGAGCAGCATCGCCTTCTTGTTGGCGCTGACGGATCCGGCTGCGCGTCTGCTCTACTTCCTGCGTTCGGGAACGACCGACGTCTGGGATCCCGTCATCGGCTTGCCGATCATTCTCTGGGTGATCCCCACTACATCGCTCTTCGCGGCCCTGGGCGCCGTGGCGCTGTTCCTGGCCTTCTTCCCCCTCGAGGGCTATCGCCGCTGGCTGAGTCAGCGCAGCGTTCCTCTCGACTCCGACGCCTGATCCCGGGCCGCCGGGGCGGCGAACTGTGGGCGGCTTCCGGCGCGGCTTCCGGTCTGCTGTAGTATCGCGGACCGCCGACGGGTACGTTTTGCGCCCCGGCACACGCTTCCGTGGGGCCCTATGGAAAAGCTCATCTACCTGATCTGGGGCGAGCGAGGCTCGGACCCCGACGCCATTCGCAACCAACTCCTCGAAGACTGTTTGCCCCGGCTGCTGGAGCACGATCTCGGCGGCGTGTCCCTGTACGTGGACGACTCGGATTCCGATGTGCCTACGCCGATGCCCTGGCCCGCCGACGAGGCGCCCCTGCTGGCCGAAGTCGCGTTCTGGATCGACTGCTACGACCGACGCGGACCGCTGGAGGAGATTCTCTCCGAGGTCGGCGAGCGCCGCGCCGGCTACCTGGTGAGCGAATCGATGTACACGGACTACGGGGGTAACCGCTGGAGCCGGGCTCGCGACTGGCCGGATGGCAAGCGTTCTCCCGGCGTGTTCATGCTGACCCTGCTGGAGCAGCCGGAGCGATTGACCTATCCGGAATGGATCTCCCACTGGCACGGAGTCCAATCGCCGGTTTCGGAAGCGATGCAACCGCGTATGCGTTACGTGCGGAATGCCGTGGTCTTTCCCGTCACGCCGGAGGCTCCGAACTACAAGGGCATCGTGGAAGAGGGGTGGCCGACTCCGGAACACATCACGAATCCGGATCTCTTCTACACTGCCGAGGGCTCGAAAGAGACGCTGCAGAACAACATCACGCGCATGGTGGAGAGCGTGCAGGGCTTTCTCGACATGGACCGCATCCGCAGCGCGACCCTGAGTGAGTATCTGATCCGCTCTTGATCGGGGTTCGGATACACGCTGGATTCGGAGGCATGAGAGCGAGGAGCGCATGGGCCGCCTAGAGGGAAAGGTTGCGATCATCACCGGCGCCGCTCGAGGAACGGGCGAGATCACAGCGCATCGTTTCGTCGAGGAGGGCGCCACTGTCGTGCTGGCGGACATCCTGGACGAGCCCGGGCGGGCCGTGGCGAAAGAGCTCGGTGATCCCGCGACGTACGAGACCCTCGACGTTACCTCGGAAGACGACTGGCAGCGGGTGGTTCAGTCGACGGCGGACCGACACGGTCGGGTCGACGTGCTGGTCAACAACGCCGCCGTACTCCTGATGCGAGTGATCGAAGAAACGTCCCTGCAAGATTTCGAGCGTGTCGTCTCAGTGAATCAGACGGGCACCTTCCTCGGAATCCGCGCCGTCGTCGAGACCATGAAGGCTGTGGGCGGTGGCTCGATCGTCAACGTCTCCTCGGTCGACGGCATGAGCGCCAAGAACGGCCTGGCCGCCTACGCCTCGAGCAAGTGGGCGGTGCGTGGGCTCACGCGGGTAGCCGCGCTGGAGCTCGGCCAGTTCTGCATTCGCGTCAACACCGTTTGTCCCGAAGCGGGCAGTGCCCACATGGTTGCGCCTTACGTGCCGAAAGGCGTCGACATGGAGAAGGCCCTGGGATCCCAGCAGCCGGTCCTGGCCTATCAACGGGAACGGACCATCAAGGATCGGATCCGCGACGTGTCGAACATGATCGTATTCCTGGCGTCGGACGAAGCGGCTTCGTGCACGGGCGCCGACTTCACTGTCGATGGCGGGAACATGGCCGGAAAACTGATGCGGAAGATACCCGGCTCATGATCCACCTGTTCTGCTTCGTGACCCGGCGGCCCGACCTCTCATCGGAGGCGTTCAGCGCCCACTGGCGCGACCGGCATGGACCGTTGATTCGCGATCTTCCGCGGCTGGCACGACACCTTCGGCGCTACGAGCAGAACCCTCGTCTGGACAAGGACCCTGAGCACGGTGGCGGTCCGGGCTTCGACGGCGTCGCACACCAGATCTTCGATGCCCACGACGATTTCATCAAGTTCGTGAAGGAACCGGACTACCAGGAACACGTGAGGGCCGATGAGCAGCGCTTTCTCGACATGGGGTCCTTGAGCTTCCTGTTGACCGAAGCGCCCCGGGTCCTGATCGAGGGGGACCGCGAACGGGCCGCCGTGAAGCTCATCTCTTTCGTTCGACGCAAGCGGGGCGTCGAACGCGATGCCTTCCACCGCTGGTGGTCGGTGGAGCGCGCCGCCCGCATGCGAGACGATCCGGACCCCGTGGATCTCATCATCGCCCACCTCCAATACCCCCGAACCGAGCGCGACTACGAGCGAGATGGCGATGGCGGCTTCGATGGTGCCACCGAGCAGTGGTTTCCATCGCTGGAATCGTTCAGAACCTACTCGGCGCAGATGGCAACGAAGCCTGCCGTTGAGGCGTCAGAGACGTCGCTGCTGGATCTGAGCAAGACCCAGTGGATCGCGACCCGCAACGAGATCGTCGTCCTCGGCTGAGGTCCCGTCAGACGTTGAAGCGGAAGTTGACCACGTCCCCGTCCTGGATGATGTAGTCCTTGCCTTCGACGCGCAGCTTGCCGGCGTCCCGGCACTTGGCCTCGCTTCCGAATTCGACCAGATCCTGCCAGGAAATCACCTCGGCGCGAATGAAGCCTCGCTCGATGTCGGAATGGATCTTGCCGGCGGCCTTCGGAGCCGGTGTACCCCGGGCAAGAGGCCAGGCGCGGCATTCGTCCGGCCCCGAGGTGAGCATCGTGATGAGCTGGATGAGGTCGAAGGCCGCGCGAACGAATCGGTTCTTGGCCGGTTCCTCGAGGCCCAGGGACGCCACGAACTCCTGCTGATCCGCCTCGTCGAGCTGGGCGATGTCCATTTCGACCTGGGCCGAGAGAACGACTAGACCCAGGCCACGTTCCTTGGCCGCGGCCACGACGTCGCCAGGGACGTCTTTGCCAACATCGTCTTCGGGTACGTTCAGTACCAGCAACAACGGCTTGAGCGTGAGGAAAGCGTAGCCAGCGATCAGGTGATGTTCGGCGTCGGAAAGCTCCACCCGTCGCAAGCTGCGCTCGGCCTCGAGCTCGCCCTGGAGTCGTTCGAGCAGCTTGAGCTCACGGGGGTCGCTGCGGTCCTTTCGGAGCCTGGCGACGCGTTGCTCGATGATCTCGATGTCGGCCAGGATGGTTTCGAGCTCGAGTTCCGTGATCTCCCGCAGGGGGTCGCCCGCTGCGCCCGCGGTGTCGGGGAAGGCACGAACGACCTGGCAGAGCGCGTCCAGGTTGCGCATCGAGTTGAGCACGCCGCGGTCGAGCCCTTCTCCGGTCCCGGCTGCCAGATCGGTGAAGATGATCTCGGCGTAGGTGGTCTTCTTGGGGTCGTAGAGCTTCGCCAGGGCGTCGACACGGACGTCGGGTACCTTGACCGAGCCGAGGTTGGCCTTGTCCTTGCGTCCGCCGAAGCCGGTCTCGACAACGAGACCCGTGAGGGCACCGAATACGGTGCTCTTGCCGCTGCCCGGGAGTCCTACCAGACCGATCTTCATGGAGCGGGGACCCTAGCAAGAATTCTCGACCGGGCGTCAGGGTTTCACGACATAGAAGGCGTTGACTGGGTGGCCCAGGTCGATGGCTTCAAAGTGCGAGAAGCCGGCCTCTCGCGTCATCTGTTCTGCGAGTTCGGAATGGAAGCCCAGTGTGCCCAAGCCCAGGCCGTCGGGCTCGGAAAGGGCCGAGGACATGCATGTAAGGATCGACGTGCCGTACATCATGGATGCCATCGGATTCTTCTCGACGTTCTCCTCAAAGGTGGGGAGGGCCTTGATGTCGGCAATCAACCACGTTCCGTCATCGCGGATTGCGCTTCGGATCTCGAGCATGACGGAGGCGGGATCGGTCATGTCATGCAGACAATCGAAGGTCGTGACGAACCCGAAGCGCGCTCGCTTGGGCAGGGGCTCTTGGTGCGCATCGTGGAAGCTGGCGTTGGTCACGCCGGCCTCTGCGAGGTTCTCGGCGGCCCGGTCGAGGGCGTGGTGCGAAATTTCGTAGCCGTGGAACTCCGATGAAGGAAAGGCCTTGGCCATCTCCAGGAGGGCGACGCCAGCTCCGCAGCCCACATCGGCGACAGACATGCCGGCCTCCAGCGCGGGTACGACGCCCTCGAGCCGAGGCAGCACCAGCGGGACCAGCAAGGCGCGGAACCAGGGCGCCAGGCCGCGCTCGATACCGCGGGCGCCTTCGGGTCCCATCGCGTCGTAGGTCAGGCCGACCCCGGTGCGGAAGGCCTCGGGCAGGCGTTCGGCCAACTGGATCGTTTGCGGGAGATGGGAGAAGAAGCCGGCTCCAAAAGCCGGGTGGGAATCATCGGCGAGCACCGCGACGCCCTCGGGTGAGAGCGAGAAGCGGCCTCCTTCACGGATCTCGAGGATCCCGGCCGCTCCCTGTTGCTGCAGCCATTCCCGGATCCAACGCTCAGAAAGTCCGGTTCGCGTCGCGAAATCCACGCTGGTCACGGGGACGCCGTCGGCCAGTGCCCGGTAGAGACCCATTCGGTCTCCCAGGTAGATCATGGTCGAGGTCATCGCGCCGCTGAGCGCTCCGAAGACCTCTTTCAGGTACTCCTTGAGTCGATCGGCATCCATGCTGGAGCCGGAATCTAGCACCAGTCACCAATCGCTCGCAGCCCCGTCGGCGTACCGATACGATTGCTGGGATGAAGGTTCCCCGGATCCTCTTCCTGTATGTCGCCCGAGAGGTCGTGCTCTACATGGGAGTGGGGCTCATTGGCGTTTCGCTCGCCTTCCTGGGCCAGAACCTGCTGCGCTACCTCGGCGACTTCCTGCGGATCGGTGTCGCCTTCTCCGATGTGTTGATGGTGCTGCGCGCGATCATGGTCGTCATCATGACCTACACGATTCCGATCGGGTTCCTGTTCGGTGTGTTGGCCGGAGTCGGTCGCATGGCGAGCGACTCCGAGATCACGGCGTTTCGCACGAACAGTCTTGGAATTGGCACGGTGCTCGCGCCCGTTCTCGTCCTTTCGGTGTTGGTGTCGGCCGTAACCGCCTACCTGACCATCGAGGTCGAGCATCGCACCAAACGCCAGCTTCGGAACTTGCTGGTCTCCTCGTCTGCGGTGTGTTCTGCATCATCTACTACTGCACCGTCACGTTCTTCCAGTACTTGGCCGTCCAGGAGGTCCTGCCCGTGATCCTGGCACTCTGGTTTCCGAACCTGGGCCGAGGCGCCGTCGGCGTGGCCCTGCTGCTTCGCTCGCGCCGGATCGTCATCTGAGGCTCCCAGCGGCGGGGCGGAACCGCTCAACCCCGCGGAACGCCAGAGAAAACAGTCGATCAAGCGGTCGCGCCGATTCGCCGATGCCAACGGCGAGGTTGCGTGCGACACATGGCCAATCACAGGCAACGACAGATTGTAGAGATGCTGCGCGTTTTCGCGTGGGATTGGATCGGTCCCTCCCTGCGGAAATCGTTCCGCAGCCTGCCCTCGCGCATGGTCCTTTCCGTCTTCGCTGCGGCCATGCTGACGTCCTTGGTCGTGACCTTCATCTCCACCCGGTCGATCGAGTCATTCCTGCGTGAGAAGATCGACGAGAAGTTCCCGGCCACGCTGCGTAGCGCCGCGGAGCGGATGGATCTCTGGTACGGACAGCGAGAACTCGATGTCGTCACCTTCGCTCGCAGCGAGACCGTGATCGACAATGTGGAGCTGGTAGCTGCGGATTCTGGCAAAACCAGCCGGGCCAGCAAAGAGCTGATTCAATATCTCCGCTATGTGATCGATCGCTTCCCACAGTATCGGACCCTCATGTTGTTGGATGCTCAGGGCCGGACGCTGTTGCGCGTAGGCGACGTGCTCGATCTACCGGATTCGCTCAGGCGTCGGATGGCCAAGGTTTCAAGCTCGCAGATCGACGACGTGATCCGCTTGAACGGAGAGCGGTTTCAGGTGGCGTCCGCCTCGATTCGCGATCACCGAAAGAACGCTGCCAGCCTGCACGCCGTCCTGAGATTGCAGGTGATTGAAGATGCCCTCGAGACAGAAGCCCTGGGTGACTCGGGTCGCATCTTTGTGGTCTCAGCCGATGGGACGATCCTGCTCCAAGCCGGAAAGGGTACGCCTCGTGAGAGCCATGTGCGGGAGCTTCCGGCCGCCAACGCGATTCCGCAGATCGAGAACTACTACCACGAGGACGGCGAGCGAGTCGTGGGCAGCGCGATCCGATTTGGCCGCTTCGGTTGGTCCATCATCGTTGAGGAGCCCTACGGCGACGTCTTCGCACCGATCACGACCGTGAACCGCAAGAGCATGGCCATCAACCTCGGGATCGTCGTGATCTTTGGTCTGATCGCCTACCAGATTGCCCGCTCGATCGTGCGACCGATCATGGCCCTGTCCGACGCCGCCTTCCGCATCGCGAACGGTGAAACCGACGTCAACCTGCCGGAGTCGAGCAGCGAGGACGAGATCGGTGTCCTTACCCGGGCATTCAATGAAATGACGGTGCAGCTTCAGGAAAATCAGCGAGAGCTGGATGACCGCCGGGTCGAGATCGAAGAGGCAAATGCGCGACTCGTCGCCCAGAACCGCGAGCTGCAAAGGGTGAACGAGGTCTTCCAGCAACTCTCGATCACGGACGACCTGACGAAACTTCACAATCACCGTTTTTTCCAGGATCATCTCCCGCGAGAGATGAAGCGCAGCGAGCGGACGGGTGAGCCGTTGTGCCTGATCCTGATCGACATCGACGACTTCAAGGCCCTGAACGATCGCTTCGGACATGCAGTCGGTGATGCGGTGCTTCGGCGGGTGGCCGACGTCATGCAGCGATCGATCCGGGAGATGGACCTGCTGGCCCGGTACGGAGGCGAGGAGTTCGTATTGCTCGCCAGCAAGACCGAGCTGGAAGGCTCCGTGGCGCTGGCCGAAAAGATCCGACAGGCCATCGCAGCGGCGCGCTTCTCTGTGGTCGACCTCGATGGTCCCAAGGAAATCTCGATCACGGCATCATTCGGCGTGGCCCAATACCGCGGCAACGCGAAGGCGTTCTTCAACGACGCGGACCGTGCCCTCTACCGCGCCAAGGATGCGGGCAAGGACTGCGTGGTCGTTGCTGATTCGGCCGAGGCGGGATGACCCGCCGCAGCCGCTCGCGTCGGTTTCGCCGCCGCTGGAGGAGGTTGTGAGGCAGCGGTCGCGTGGCAGGGAGTTAGCGGGGGCGGAGTAGCGAGGCGTGTAGCCAGCCGACGGGGCCTGCGAGGGTTCTCACCCGGATCCAGCCGCGACTTCGGGTCTCGGCGAAGACAGGCGTCGACTCGGTGAGAACTTCGATGATCGCGTGCTTGGTCGAGGGGCCGGTTCGCAGGTTTGCCAGCCGGGTACGAACGAAGCGGGTCGTTGAGCTGTGGGCGACGCGTTCGACTTCTTCCTGGAGCGAATCCGCGAGGCGCCGCGCTCTAGAGGCGAAGAAGACAGCGGAACCGGAGTGTCCCGCCTTGAGTTGGCGCTCAGCTTCATTGAGTTTGACGATGGCTTCTTCGAGTTGAGACTGTCGCCAGGTGACCTTCCGACCGACGCGTTCGACGGCGATCCGCGCCTCGGCCAACAACGAGACCGTGTGGGCGCGGGTGTGAGTGCCGCGCAAACCGGATTCGATGTTGATCATGGTGGTCTCCGCGTGGACCAGGTCGGCCTTGAGGCGAGCAACTTCTCGTTCCAGGTAAGCGGTTCGTTCGTTGCCACCGCTGTTGGCCGTGCCGAATCCCGCGTAGGTCGTGCAACCGGGCAGGGTGGCCAGGCCCGTCACGGCGGTGACGGAGATGATGAGGGCGTGGCGTAACTTCTGGGAGAAGCGCCGATCCATGGGGTCCTTTCGCGATCACCCGTCGCGCCCGGTTCCGTTTCGCGTAGGTCCGCGCGCGTCACCGGGCCCTGGCAGGTAGACCGAGCCGGCGTGTCTCTGTGGATATCGACCGACGAGATAGGGCCCTTGAGGAGCGCTGACGCTGACTTCGAGTCAGCTGCGCAGGACGCCCATTCAAGGACTCCCGCACTTGCGTGTACAGTCTGGCTGGAACTTTGGACTCTCGAGTCAGACTCTCGAGTCGAACCGGAGCGCTCGCCCGTGCCCGTTATTGCCAGCCGTCGGTTGCTCCCTTGATCATCGCGAACGGACCGACCGGCCAGTTGTAGCAGTCGACCATCAGCTGATTCACGTCTTCGGAAGAGGCCACGCCTTCGTCCACCACTCGCTGGGCCTCGCGAATCATCGCGAAGTAGACGCGGTTGGCGACGTATCCCCAGGACATCGGCGCGTCGTTGACCACGATCGGATTCTTTCCGCAGCTTCGAGCGATCTCCTGAATCGTCTGGACCGCGTCCGGGGAGGTTTCGGATGTCACGACGATCTCTGCGAAGGGCATGATCACGGGCGGCGAGGCCCAGTGCCAGCCGATCACCTTGTCGGGACGCTCGGTCATGGCGGCCAGCGCGGAGATCGAGAAGCCCGAGGAGTTGGAGGCGAGGATCGTTTCGGGGCCAGCAGCGGCTTCGAGGTCGCGGAAGACGCGCAGCTTGAGATCGAGCCTCTCGGGAACGCACTCGAGAACGATGTCGGCGGTGGCGGTCTCGGTGAGCGATTCGCTGAACGACAGACGGTCCAAGGCCGCGCCGGCATCTTCTTCGCTGATCTTGCCGCGCTCGATGGCGCGTTCGAACCCGTAGCGTCCAGTTCGGACCTGGTCCTCCGCTGTTTTGAGGGCATCCGGTGAGACGTCGCAACAGGTCGTGTAGTAACCTGCCGTGGCCAGGGTCTGTGCGATGCCACCTCCCATGACTCCAGCGCCGATGACTCCAATTCGCATCTCTTTCACGACGTCTCTCCTTTCTCGGCGTCCCATGCTACGAGCAGGGAGCGCAGGGTTTCTTCCGAATTGAGGTTGGGGTCCTCGGTCGCCCGTTTCGTGAGGTAGCGCAGCGCCTGCCCCACCACGGGGCCTGGGCCGGTTCCGAGGATCTTCATGACGAACGCGCCATCGATGGCGAGCCTCGTCCGCTGACAGGTGACCGTTCCTTCCTGGAGCAGTCGCTCGATGGCCGCTTCGATCCGGTTCAGCCGCTCCCGAAGTGCGGACACGTCCTTTCCGACCGGGTTTGCTTCGACCTCGAGTTCGGCCCGGCGCAGTGCAATCAGGGACGCCACGGCTCTGGCTCCGGCGCGTTTGAGCAGGCGTCGCAGAGAGGCTTCGCGTTCGGGCAGGGCGTGGCCCTCGATGGGGTGCCAGTTCAGCAGGTGCTCGACACGACCGCTGGTCGTACGCGGAAATCGCATCTGGCGCAGGGTCCGCAGCGCCCGGGTCCCCCGAAGCCAGCCGGCGAGACGAACCTCGAGATCGGCCGGAAGCAGACCGACGACGCCGGGAGCGCTCTTGGCCGTGTTCGGCGCCAACTGCCCGGCGATGCCGGTGCGATACAGCAATTCGAGACCCCGGGTCGCGCCGGGCGCGAGAATCAATGTGCAGAATTCCCAGCGGAGTCGCGTGGCGGGGATGGTCGGTACCCGAGGCGCCACGGCGGCCATGGCCTGCTCGAGCTGTGGCTCGGCCTCGAGATCGAGCGTTGCAACGAATCGTGCGGCTCGCATGGCGCGTAGCGGATCCTCGGCGAGGCGCTCCGCCGCGGAGCCGACCCCTTGCAGTCGACCCTTCATCCAATCGGCGCGACCTTCGAAGGGATCGATGATCACACGGGAGCAGGGATCGTACGCAATGGCGTTCAGGGTGAAGTCACGATGGGCCAGCTCGGCTTCGAGGGTTTCATGGAGCATCGGGACGATGTCGACGGGCCCGCCGGCTCGCGGGAGCATCACGATCCCGTGAACCGCGTGAGTCGGTACGGCCCTGGGAAACAGGTCGACGGTCTGCTCCGGGAGCGCGTTGGTCAACAGCTGAAACTCAGTTGGCTCGATGCCACGCAACAGGTCGCGGACGCTCCCACCCACGAGGAAGGCAGTGTGGCCGGCAGCCGCGAGGGTCTCGGCGATGGACACGACGTCTTCGGGCACGCTCTTGAGCGTGACCCGCATGTCGGCGCCGGGTTCGTTGGGCATCGGGCGATTGTAACGGTCTCGCCCGGGGTTGGTGGCGGCAGCTGCGGTATTCTCGGAAGGCGCGCCCGGGGCGTGTCGGCGGGCGAATCGGAGGTGCAGGCAGCGTGCAGGATCTCGAGATTCCGGCAGACGGAGGAACGCTGCCCGCGTATCGGGCCGTGCCCGCTGCGGGTTCCGGACCCGGTGTGCTGGTGCTTCACGAGGCATTTGGTCTGGTTGGCCAGATTCGCGAAGTGTGCGATCGACTCGCGCGAGAAGGCTTCGTCGCCTTGGCTCCTGACCTGTTTCGGGGCGACCGGCCGTCCGACCTCGATGCGGCGCGCACTCGCGCGGCTGCGCTCGAGCTTGATGCCGTCAGCGCCGATCTCGAAGCCTCGATCAACGAATTGCTGAATGATTCCACTGTCGAAGGTGCCCGGGTGGGAGTCGTTGGCTTCTGCCTCGGTGGCCATCTCGCACTGCTGGCCGCTTCGAAGTCGCCCCGGGTCGCCGCGGCCGTCGATTTCTACGGCTTCCATCCCGGTTTGAAGATCGAGTTCGAGGCCATTCAAGGATCGGCGCTGGTGATCCATGCGGAGCTGGACGAGTTCATTCCGGCCGAGGTAGTCGACCGGCTCGAGCAGGAGCTCGAACCGCTCGGCCCTCGCGCGACGCTGATCATCCAGCCCGGCGTCGGCCACGCCTTCATGAACGATGCACGTCCGGACCGCTACGACGCTGTGGCGGCGGTCGAGGGTTGGGAACGGATGCTCGCCTTCTTGAGGGCCGAACTCGAGTGAGTGACGAGGGTCTGATACCCCTGGGTCGGGCGACGACGGCGCGGATTTCGAGTTGGATGCCCCGTGACTGGCGCAATCTGGTCGACGACATCGATGACCGGCTGGCGCGTCTGCCGACGCGGCTGAACGAATACGGCTACGACGGGTTCGGCTACGACCCGCAGTTTGTCCGAAACATGATGCCCGTGGTGTCGCTGATCTACCGCTACTACTTTCGGGTCGACGCACACCGGTTGGAGAATGTTCCAGAGGGGCGCGTCCTCCTGATCGCGAATCACGCCGGAAATACCTTTGCATGGGATGGGATGATGCTGGCATCGGCGTTGTTCTTCGAAGGCGAACCCCCGCGTACGGTGCGCGGCATGGCCGAGTACTATCTGACGACGATCCCGTTCTTCAACATCCTGATGCTGCGCTCGGGCTCCGTTGTCGGGACCCCCTCCAACTGTGTGCACCTGCTCGAGAACGAAGAGGCGGTGATGGTGTTTCCCGAAGGCCAGCGCGGCTTCGTAAAGACCTACCGAGAACGCTACAAGCTCCAGCGCTTCGGGCTCGGATTCATGCGCTTGGCGCTCGAAACCGGCACACCTATCGTTCCGATCGGAATCGTTGGCAGCGAAGAACAGTCGCCGGGGCTCGCGAACGTCCGCGCATTGGGAAAGCTGATCGGAGCTCCTGCGTTTCCGATCACGCTGACCTTTCCGTGGCTCGGAGTGGCTGGCTTCGTACCGCTCCCCGTGAAGTTCCACCTGCGCTTTGGCGAGCCCATGCACTTCTCGGGCGATCCGACCGATGAGGATGCCGCGGTCGAAGCGAAGGTCGAGCGAGTGAAGCAGGCGATCCGGGGCCTCATCGCCGATGGCCTGGCCAGTCGGGAGACCTGGTTTACCTGATCAGCGGCGCGGGAATTTCGGCGGGCGCTTCTCCAGAAAGGACGTCACGCCCTCCTTGAAGTCGGGGCGCTTGAAGCTTTCCAGCATCAGCTTCACACTTTCCTGCTCCGACGGTCCGAGGCTGGCGTTCAGCTGCTGGTAGACCTGGCGCTTCATGATCGCCATCGATGCCGGCGAGCACTGGTTTGCAAGCTCCAGCGCGTACTCCTTGGCCGTCTTCATCAGCTCCTGGTGGGGGACGACCCGGTTCACGAGACCGAGCCGTTCGGCTTCCTGGGCGTCGATCTTGCGCGAGGAGAAGAGCAGGTCGAGTGCATGGGCCGGCCCTACCAGACGGCCGAGCAACCAGCTCACGCCCCATTCCGCGACCAATCCCCGCTTGGAGAACGCCAGGGTGAACGACGCCCGGTCCGAGGCGAAACGGATGTCGCAGGCCAGGGCGATCGGTATGGCCATGCCGGCAGTCGGCCCATTGATGGCGGCGATCACGGGCTTGGCAATCGACATGGGATAGGTGTAGTGGCCCCGGAAGTCGTCGCCGAAGGACGGATCGCCCGGGTCTGCATCGAGACCCTCGGTTGTGTCGCCCGCGCCCTCGCCGGTACTGATCGATTGGAGCTGCTTGAGGTCGGCGCCCGCGCAGAAGCCGCGGCCGGCGCCGGTCAAAATAATGGCCACCACACGGGGGTCCTTCTCGGCCTGGGCGAAGGCGTGCTTCACCTCGACGCCCATCCGATTCGTCCAGGCGTTCAAGACCCGAGGTCGGTTCAGTGTGATGCTGGCGATCGGATCTTCCACCTCATAGAGAATCTCTTCGTACATGACTTCTCCGCTCCAGCGCCCGCCGGGAATGGTGGACGCCGGACATTCTACTCGAATGCAGCGAACCCTTCCCCCCGGCATTGAGCGCCCGGACGTCGAGCTTGCGCCGATCGATCCCGGAGCGTCGACGCGCCATGGATGGCTCTCAGGACGGAGTCAGCTTCGGAGCGTTCGGCGTTGCTCGAAGCGAAAGCTGGCGCCCTTGCTGATCTTTGCGAGCTTGAGCTCGTACGGCGGCCCCTGCGGTTTCGCAGCCGGGTCGATCACCACGTCCCAGGCGAGCTGCGCGCCTTCGGGATTCGCGACCGGGTAACAGCGCGCGCGCGCGTTCACGCTGACGGCGATGGCATCGAGGGCCGGGTGGGGTGCTTTGCCGAGGCCGGCAAACCAGGAGTACGCATCGGCTTCTTCGAGGGCCGGGCAGTCGCGAATCGCGATGCGCGCGCTGTGGGATCCCGTGATCTCGACACGGAAGTCGATGTAGGTCCGCGGATGGAAGCAGGGGTGGAGCTGGAACAGCTTGGCGACGGCTTCGATGTCATCGCCCACGATGCCCAACGGTTGACGCAACCGTTCGGCCGTCAGCGCGGCGATGCCCGTCCACTGGGCGAGCCCGAGCTCGGCCGCCGCCGCGTCATCGAGTCGCTGAGCGACGCAGAGCATGAAGGCTCGAGCCAACAGATGGCTCTGGACTGCGAACTCCTGATTCACGGTGACGAGGGCCCGGTGGGACAGGTCCTCGAGCTGGAAGTGCGGGTCGAATTCGCCCGCATAATCTCCCCAGCCGCCGGCCTCTCCGTCCTTTTCGGAGACGTCGATGGCGATCGTCGCCAACTTCGAAGCGCGGACGCTCTCGAGGTTGGGGTGATGTTGGTAGGGCTCGGCCTCGTCTCCGATGAACACCGACCAACGACAGGCCGGGGTGCGGCCTGCGGGCAGACGCGGCGGTCGGTGGATGGGTCGCATCTTCATGTTCGGATGGGTTGCGGCCGCCGTGGCATCGAAGGTCGGGTCCTCGATGTCGTGGCACATCAGCTTCACGCGCCGCTCGCCGAAGGGCTCGACGTCCAGCAAGGCTCCGCAGTGGGGCAGCCAGAACTCGCCGTACTCGGGACGGTCCAGGCGGAACTGGAAATCCATGAACTGGTGGGGCGCACCGATGTCGAGTTGGAGATTCTTGAAGACGGTGCCGACGTCGTGTCCCGTGAACCCCATGGCGCGCTGCATGCGCAGCGAATAGATCGGGCTGGCACTCACCCACTCCTCGATGGCGAACTGGACATAAGCGTCACCGCCGAAGCGCTTCGCTACCAGCGGTAGACCGACACGATCCTGAAGGTGGCCGTTCAACAGGTACTCGCGACCCAGGTGGGCCAGCAGCCGACGCGAAAAGCTCGCGAGGCCTGCGTCAGGATCAAAGGGTCCAGCGTAATCGCTTCGCAAAGACACTCGCGCTCCTCGTGGACTCGGGCTGCCAGGCACCGTAGGGTACAGCTTCCACGGGAATCGGCTCGATTCGTAGCGTGTACGTGTCGGCTCGCCGCTCCGCTGGACCGCAGCGAATCTGGTGGCTGTTCGAGCGTTACACTGTCCTGGACCGGGGAGGTCATGGGTTGTATGGAAGAGTTGCGCTTCAAGGTTGAAGTCATGCGGCGGGCGACACTCGCTCCGATCGGCGACCGATGATGGGGGCCGGATCACCCGACACGACGCTTGAAAGTTTCCTGCCCCGATCGAGCCCGACCCGTGGTCTGGGCTCTCGGGTGGCGATACGGTTTCCGGAGTGTCGGACGTGCTGGGCACGTCCCCACAGGATCGGGGGGCAGATGATGGTACGAAGCTTGGCGATTGTGATTGGGGTGGTCTTCTTCGCGACTCCCGCTGCGGCGGAGTTCACGAAGTGCAAGCTGACCTACAACCTCTCGGGCTGGTCGGTCTTGTACAAGAAGTATGACGGCAGTGGCCGGGTGACCTGCGACAACGGCGAGAGCGCCGACGTCCGCATCGTGTCGCGAGGCGGAGGAATCAGCTTCGGGAAGTCGGAGGTCGACAATGGCCGCGGGACGTTCTCCCGGGTGAAGGACATCAGCGAGATCTACGGCACCTACGTCGTGGCCGACGTCAACGCGGGAATTGGACCGGCGGTGGACAGCGCGGCCATGACGAAGGGTGCGGTCTCGCTGGTGCTGAGCGGCACGGGCCGGGGTACGACTCTCGGGTTCTCGTTCGGGGGCTTCACGATCAAGCAGATGTAGTGGCCGCTTCGAGGCCTCCGCGTCGCTACTTGCATGCGCCGGTCGACCCTCGCTGGCAGGGAGGCATGATGCCGTTCACACATCGATCTCGAGCCCACAGACTCTTGCTGCTGTCCACCCTCGTGTGGGCGTCGGCATGCGTCGAGCCGGCCGACCGCCGCCCGGGGACGTGGCTCTCCGGCGAGATTGCGACGGAGGCGGTCGGCGACTGGTCCTTCACCGACGCACATCGCGAGATCCTGATCGAGACGCGCACGCTCTATTGGATCCCGCACTCCGTGACGATCGTGTGCGCGGCGACGGACGGGAAGCTCTATGTGGGCGCCCGCAATCCCGACGGTAAGCGCTGGGTGGCGAACGTCGACCGCGACCCCGAGGTCCGGCTGAAGATCGGAGATCGCGTGTACGAGCTACGACTTGTGCCTGTCGAGTCCGCCGACGTGCGCGAGGCGGTGTTCTCAGCCTATTCGGCAAAGTACGGCTGGTCGGCCTCCGCGCCCGAGGAGCGGCCTCCGTTCCGCTCCTGGGAGGTCGTGGAGCGGGAGGCGGGCTGAGGATTCCTCGCCCGCAACCGCGATCTGGTCGGTTCGACGATCCAGGCCGGCTGAACCTCCGCAGGCAGCGGGCGGGCGCAGGCGCCCGCTCACTCGATCCCCAACCGCTTCATCTTTTTGTACAGCCCCTCGCGGGTGATCCCGAGCCACCGCGCCGTCGCGGCGCGTCGGTTGCCGTGGCGGGACAGGGCCTGTCGGATCAGCCAGGCTTCGATGCGGTCCATGGTTTCGCGCAGCGTCTCTGCGGCTCGCAGATTGGCCTCGATGGGTTCGAGGATCCCCGAGAGGGTTTGGGAGAAGTGACTCGCGGTGAGCGCCTCGCCGGGCTCGGCCAGCGTCAGGGCCCGGTGGATCTCGTTCTCGAGCTCGCGGACGTTGCCGGGCCAGAGATGGGATTGGAGCAGGCGGGCCGCTTCCGGGCTGAGGCTGATACCCGGTCGCGCTTCGCGTTGGCCGTAAAGGGCCAGGAAGTGCTCGGCCAGCGGGACGATGTCAGCGGGGCGTTTGCGCAGCGGTGGCAGGTGGATCGGGAAGACCGCGAGTCGGTAGTAGAGGTCGCGTCGGAAGGCGCCACCGTTGGACACGTGGAGCAGGTCCCGGTTGGTCGCCGCGAGGACGCGGACGTCGATGCGTCGGTTGCGAGAATCGCCCACGCGTCGGATTTCACGCTCCTGCAGGACGCGCAGGAGCTTCGCCTGAAAAGGGCCCGAAGTCTCGCCGACTTCGTCGAGGAAGAGCGTTCCGCCCTGAGCCTCTTCGAACAGGCCCGTCCGGTCCCGGTCGGCGCCCGTGAACGCGCCGCGTGTATGGCCGAAGAGCTCGCTCTCGAGCAGGGCCTCGGCAAAGGCCGCACAGTTGATCGGGATGAACGGTGCTCGGTGCCGCGGTCCGGATTCGTGGATGGCGTGAGCCACCAACTCCTTGCCCGTCCCGGTCTCTCCAGTCACGAGAACGGTCGCCCGTGAACGGGCGGCCACATCGATCAGGGCGTAGACCTCGCGCATCTCGGGACCCGAACTCACGATGCCGTGAACGGGCGGCTGCAGCCCGGGTCGTTTTGCCGGGGTTCGCCGGGCGTTGGCCCGGGGCAGACGATCGATCAGTTTGAAGAGGTCCCGATCGCCTTCGCGATCGGGCGCGGCCGGAACCACGTCACTGGCGCCGGCGCGCTTCAGCTCGGGAATCCGGTGAGCCTCGTCCGGATCGATGCGCACGATCACCGGTACCGCCGCTCCGACCAGGTGGGCGAGCCCTTCGAGCGCTGCATCGGCCCGGGCCGCGTCGAAGACGACCGCGTCGAACTCCTCCAGGCAAAGCCGCGCCGCGTCCCGCGGCTCCCGCTCCCACACCACATCCAGCAGCGGCGCCTCCGCGACCTGCTCAGCGGCAAAGCGATCACCGCGTCCCACCCACAGAACCGTTCGATTCCCATTCATCGCAATCCTCCTCTTCCCCTTCGCCCCTTCGGAGGGGTCGGGAAGAGCAAGGAACGTGCCGGCCGTGGGGCGGCAGATTCCACGGCGCGCTGATTCGCATCGGGTGCAGGGCGGTTTCGGGGCGGTACCTCGCCACAGTGTCGGTGTACATTCGGTCACGGCCCGGCTGTCTGGCCCCAGCTCGAACGCGACCGATTCCGCACCGCAATCGAGCTTCAGCGCCGGCGTCTCTTGGTGGGCTGGCGCGTCGTAGCGTTGATCGGATCCCCCCAGAATGGTTCGCGCCCAGGCCCCGATGGAATCGGAACCTGGGCGCGCGGGGTCGGAAGCGAGGGCTCTCTAGGTCAGTGCCGCGTCTCCGCGCTCGCCCGTGCGGATGCGGACCGCCGCCTCCACCGGGATGACGAAGATCTTGCCGTCGCCGATCGAGCCGGTGCGTGTCGCCTCACTGAGCGCCAGCGTGACCTTCTCGACCAGGTCGTCGGGCACGACGACTTCGAGCTGCACCTTGGGCAGAAAGTCGACCACGTACTCGGCGCCGCGGTAGAGCTCGCTGTGCCCCTTCTGTCGGCCGAAGCCCTTGACTTCGCTGACCGTCATGCCGACCACGTCGATCTCGGCGAGCGCTTGCTTGGCATCGTCCAGCTTGAAAGGCTTGATGATCGCCTGAATCTTCTTCATGATGGATCCTCCTAGCAGCGCTCGGCTAGTTCTCGCTCGTGGCGAGCTGGGTGGCCGGCACAGCGCCGACGCGGGCGCCGGAGGCGGTCTGCTGCTCGAGCCAGCCGGCACCGGCGGCGAGGTCGTAGGCGTGCATGCCGTGCTCGCTCAGATCGAGGCCTTCGATCTCTTCCTCTTCGCTGACGCGGAGGCCCATCACGAGCTTGATCACGCCGAAGATGATGAAGGCACTGGTGAAGGTGAAGGCGCCGTAGGCACCGACACCGATCAGCTGGGTCACGAAGCTGTGCGCGGGGTTGGTCGAAAAGATGCCGACCGCGAGCGTGCCCCAGATGCCGCACACCAGGTGGACCGAGATGGCGCCGACCGGATCGTCGATCTTGATGTGGTCGAAGAACATCACCGAGAACACCACGATGCCGCCGGCGACTCCGCCGATGAGCACGGCGCTGGTGATCCCGACCGTGTCCGCCCCGGCTGTGATGCCAACGAGGCCGGCCAGGATGCCGTTGAGCGCCATCGAGAGGTCGGGTTTGCCAGCGAAACGCCAAGACACGGCAATGGCGATCATGCAGCCCGCCGAGGCGGCAAGACAGGTGGTGACCAGCACGAACGAGACGGCGGCGGGATCGGCGGACAGCACCGAGCCGCCATTGAACCCGAACCAGCCGAGCCACAGCAGGAAGACGCCCATCGCCGCCAGCGGCATGTTGCTGCCGGGGATCGGCGTGATACGCCCGTCCTTGCCGTACTTGCCGAGACGCGGCCCGAGCAGCAGCACACCCGCGAGCGCGCCCCAGCCGCCCACCGAGTGGACCAGGGTCGAGCCGGCGAAGTCGTAGAAGCCCATGCCATCGAGCCAGCCGCCGCCCCATTTCCAGGAGCCGGCGATCGTGTAGACCAGCCCCACGAAGATCGTGGAGAAGATCATGAACGACGAGAGCTTGATGCGCTCGGCCACGGCGCCAGACACGATCGTCGCGGCGGTGGCGGCGAACATCGCTTGGAAGAGGAAGTCGGTCCAGTAGGTATAACCCCCATCGGCATAGGCCACGGTGTTGGCGCCCGGTTCGTAGCCCGCTCCGAGGCCCAGCCCGGCGAACCCGAGGATGCCGTTGAATTCACCCGGGTACATCAAGTTGAAGCCACAGAGGGCGTAGGTCAGGATGCCGATCGACACGATGAACGTGTTCTTGAACAGGATGTTCGTCGTGTTCTTGGCCCGGGTGAGACCGGATTCCAAGGTGGCGAAGCCCAGGTGCATGATGAACACCAGGCCCGCCGCAAGCATCATCCAGACATTGTTCGCGGTGAATTGCCCGGGCGTCACGCCGTCATCGGCGAAGCCGACAGCGGGTGCGAGCAGTCCAGCGGCCAACAGAAGCACGGGAACGATCCGCTTCATTTCGAGTTCCTCTTCTGGTGGGGGGTTGGGTCCGTCCGGGGCGCTTGTCACGCTCCCTGCTTCGCCGAGCCACGCTCCCCCGATCGTTGATCGACGCTCTCTGGCGACTCGTAGAGCAACCGGCGTGCCAACGTGTTGAAACTCGTGCAGCGGTCGTGTCACTTTTGGGGCGTGCGGTTTCGAGCACACATCGACCTTGGGCGGCACAGCTCTGTGCGGCTGGCTGCCCGGATTGCTCGCAGTGGTTGCTCAAGATCTGTGCATGGAGACGCGGCCGCCGGAGCGGCGACGGCTGTCCCAGGGCCAGCCTGCAGTTCGCCGCAGCGGTGAACTGCAGGCGCTGGCGGGGACGTGAAGCTTCAGCAAAGTCTCCGCCCGCTCGAGCAGGTCGGCACCACAGAGGAACAGCGCTCGGCGCGCGCTCAGGCGGTGCTGTTGTCGCCGCCGCTCGATCCGGAGCCGTTTGCGCCGCTGCCGTTGGGGTCCGGGAGCAGCCATACCGGCATCAGTCCGAGCTTCTCCATCTTGGTGTAGAGCGTGCGGCGGCCGATGCCCAGCGTGCGGGCCGCGGCCGACCGGTTGCCCCGGGTCTGCCGCAGGGCCTGGGCGATTCGCCAAGCCTCGGCCACAGCCAACCAATCACGCAAGGGCAGCGGGCGACCCCCGTTGGCTTGGCGCGCGCGGTCCTCGAGTTCGTCGAGGCCAAGCTGAGCGACCGCTTCTTCCAGGTCCGAGCGACAGGCATGCTGCATGACGCGTGCTGCCCTCTGCAAGGGCCGTTCCCAATCTGAATCGTGCCGGGAATGCCCGAATCAGGCGGAGAAGCCCGTCTGCGCCAGCGAGCCGCCGGCCCATCCCCGCAGCGGGTCGCCTCGCCGGGCCGGCTGCCGTGCGATTGTGCAACCCTGCCCAACCGACGGGCACCCGTGCCCAGACGCGCCGGGGCAGCTGCTACCGTGCGGGACCCCCGCTGGGAAGCTGGCGAAGCGCGTCGTCGTCGGCACCGAAGACGAGCGCAGGGCGGAGCGCTTCGCCGCTCTCCCAGAGCGGCACCAACAGCAGCCGGTCCCGGCTCTCGGGCCAGCCAGCGGGTGGTGCATCCAGTGCGAAATAGAATGGGCAGCGTCCGCCGGGCTCGAGCCCGAGACGCTGCTTGACTTGCGGCAGACTCTGGCGCACCAGTCCGATGGCGACGGTCCCGAGTGTGAAACGCGCATTCCATTCGAGCAGCGGCCGGAATCGCTCGCCGTCGTCGAAACCTCGATAGGAAAGGGAGTCGAGCCCGGCAGGTCCTCGGTAGCCCTCATCGGCGGCGGCTTGCGCCACGGTCACGGCTGCCTCGCGAAGCGCCTCATCCCACCGGCTCTCGGAGACAACCCGGCCCTTGCTGTCGACGGCTCCCCGATTGCCCCGATAGACGCCGGAGCCGCTCACGATCTGTCGAGTGGTTCCCAGCATGACGAGGGAGGCGTCGGGCTGCACGATGAGCTGGGCCGAAAGGTCTTCGATCCGGTCGAGCCACGGCTCGAGGATCGCACCGCCACGCTTCGCCAGCCGCGTCAGCGATCCCCGGATCTCCGGAGTGTCGGCGCGACCCTGCGTGCCAGTCGCGCGGCCGCGGCCGGAAGTTCCGAAGCGCGGCTTCAGGATGAACTTTTGCCGCGCCCAGTCGGGCCAACCGGCCAGCATCCGGTCGATGTGTTCGAGCGCATCCGGGGAGCGCAACTCGTCGCTCTCCAAGCTGAGGATGCAGGCGAGGAGTTCAGGCGGTCCCAGCGCTTCGCGGCGTGCGATTTCGAGCACGAAGGCCTTGTCGTGAACCCGCTTGACGACTTCGGGAGCGGCGCCATAGAGCGGCAGGGCAGCGGCCTCGGCTCGTTCGAGAGCTTCGTCCGTGTTGAGCCAGGCCACCAGCTGTTCATCGCCCGGTAGCCAATCGAAGGCCCGCCGCTGCGGTTCGAACAGCCGTCTCCAGAGGCGGGACACCGTCTTCAGCACCGGCGGGGCCTTGGCGGAAGCCCAGGCGGATCCTTCCTCCGATCCGATGTTGGCGATCGTCAGCGGCGCTTTGCTCAAGGGGCTTCGCTCAGGGGACTTCTGAATCGGCGGCGCCCGGATGCTCCGGATTGGATCGCGCGCTGCGAATGTGTTCGATGAACTCCGGGTCGAGGCCTGCGCGGCGGCGTGCGGCGGCATCGAAGCGTCGCGACTTTGCGCGAGACGCCGCGAAGGGAAAGGGGACGGCGTCCTCGTAGGCGGTCAGCTGACTGGTACCTGCGGGCGACAGTGCCTTCAGCCAGTGGAGGGCCAGCCGCACGTGTCGTTGTTCGTCTTCGTGAACCTGTTGGCAGACGAGTGCGCTGTCTTCATCGCCCGCTTCGCGAAAGGCGTCCCGATAGACGAGAGTGAAGTCGAGATTGGCCTGCTCGAGCGTCAGGCCCATGGCGCACAGGAAGGCACGCGGGCCCGCCGGTGCGGCGTCAAAGATCGGTTCGTGCTTCCAGAAATAGTCAGAGTGGGTTCGTCCTAGAAAGGTCGAGCCCAGTGCATCGAGTCGATCCAGGTACAGTCGGCAGTGGCGCTGCTCGTCAGACAGGGCCTGAAGGAATCCCTGGCGCAACCCGGTGGGAAGCTCGGGCCAGCGCAGCAGCGCCCAAGCGAAGAGTTCGACGGCCATCAGTTCGTGGTGGGCGAAGCGCGCCAGGCAATCGGCTCGCGCGGAAGCCCTGCGCAGCTCGCCGGGTCGCGGCAGTCGATCGCCACCGCTGTTCATCTCGAGGCCGGCGTCGCGGGCGGGATGCTCGATGCGCAGCGCTGCACCGGGTTGCGTGTCGTCGAGCCCGGGCGGCGCTGGGGAGAGCTTCGTTTCCAGGTCTCCACGGCGAAGGATCCGGAGACTGAAATCTCGGACGCTCACGGGCGGATTCGCCAAGTCAGTCCGCCACCGCCTCGATGTGGGTTGCCAGGCCATCGAGCGTCGTGAGCAGCCCGTCGCGATCAAGCGCGATCGTCATCAGGATGAGCTGGTCGATGCCCAGGTCGCGATAGCGCTTGATGCTGTCGGCATCAAACGGCTTGAGATAGGGACAGATGCTCACCTGGACATCGGACCGCGCCCGGCCCCGGTCGGCCAGGATCTTCTCGAGTCGCTCGATTCCCTCGGCCGCCTCGTCGGGGGTGTGGTTGAAGCCGTACCAGCCCTGGCCGAGTTCGGCGACGCGGCGCATGGCGGCATCGGTCTCCCCCCCGAAGTGGATGGGGGGATGGGGTGTCTGGATGGGCTTGGGATACATGCGGCAGGGCGGCAGGTCGTAGAACTCGTCTTTGTACGCAGAGACTTCGTCCTGCCAGAGGGTGCGCATGACCTCGACATAGGCGCGGGTCCGGGCACCGCGACGCTCGAAGGGAACGTCGAGGACGCGGAACTCCTCGGCGAGCCAGCCGACGCCCAGCCCGAGGTCGAGCCGACCGCCGGACAGAAAGTCGATGTTGGCGGCTTCCTTGGCGGTGTAGACCGGGTTGCGCTGGGGGAGCAGGCAGATCCCGGTGCCGAGCCGGATCCGGGAAGTGCAGGCGGCCAGGAAGGCGAGGGTCGTGAAGGGTTCGAGAAGGCCGCTCTCGGGGGATGCCGGGATCTTGCCATCGGCCGCGTACGGGTACTGGGAGCCGTAATCGTCGAAGAGCACGACGTGCTCGGCGACCCAGAGCGAATGGAAGCCCCGCTCGTCGGCTGCGGTTCCGAGCGTCGTGACGAACTCGCCGTTGGCGCTGGGGGATCCCAGCGGTGCAAAGAGACCGATGCGCATCGGGGCTGACCTCTGGTGTTCGGACCTGTCGCTGGATCAGCGCTTCCACCAGAATCCGTGGAAGCTCCCGCATCCGAGCTTTCCGAACTTAGCACCCGAAATCGAGGTGTTGGCTCCCACGTCCAGTGGCGTCTGGCCCTGGAAGGCGCGGTCGACGACGCCGTCGTAGTCGAGGTCTTCGTCCTGCCGGGTCATTTTGCCGCCCGTGAAGAACTGGGTCACGTCTGGCTTGCCGTCGCCGTTGGTGTCGGCGTCGAGTCGGGCGAGGGCGCCGTTCTCGTAGACTTCGCGCGTATCCGCGATCCCGTTGCCCGAGCCGTCGTAGAGCACTTCGGTCACCTGCCCGTTCCGGACCACGGCGCGGGTGTTCAGCTTTTTGCCCTTCTCATCGAGCGAGCACTGGCCCGTGACGACCCCCCCCGGGCCCAGCATGAGCTTCTGGTCCGGATCGCGGCCGTTGTTGGCCAGCTCCTGGATCGTCATCTCGCCCTGCTTGTTGAAGTGGTTGAGAACGTTGGGGCGGCCGTTGCCGTCGGTGTCCTGGCCCTGGCGGACCAGCAGATCGTCCTCGAAGTAGGACCAGCTGTCGGTCTTGCAGTCTCCGTTGGAGTCGACGTACTCGGCTCGGACCTTGCCGGCGCGGGTGAACCACTGCCTCAAGTCGGCACAGCCCTTGCCCTTGGTGTCCTGCTCGAGCCGACTGAGCTTTCCGTTCTTGAACCACGCCGTGAAGTCGGGCTTGCCGTTTCCGAGCCGGTCTTCTTCGCGCTTCAGCACGTTTCCCTTGCTGTCCAGCGTGAGCCAGGTGTCGATCTTTCCGTTGCCATCGGTGTCGGCTTCCTGGATCACGGTTCCCTTCTCGGATCCAGCGCGTTCAAATCGGTCCATCTTGCCGTCGAAGTCCGAGTCCTCTTCTTGGCGGGCCATCACACCGTTCTCGTAGTAGACGACGACGTCTGGTTTGCCATCGCCGTTTCGGTCCTTCTCGGTCTTCTGCTTGACACCGTTCTTGAGGAACGTGACGGTTTCGAGCCGGCCGTCGCCGTCCGTGTCTTCATCGATGCGGCGCGGGCGTTCCTCGTCGTCGAAGCGGGTGACCACGTCGGGTCTTCCATCGAAGTCAAGGTCCTCCTCTTGTTTCTTCATCCGACCGTCCTTGTAGTCGATCGTCACGTCCGGCTTGCCGTCGCCGTTGGTGTCGGCCTCCGAACGGCTGGGCAGACCGTTCTTCATCAGGGTGACGAGCTCAAACTTGCCGTCGAAGTCTTCGTCGACCTCTTCGCGGACGAGCGTTCCGTCCTGGTAGATTTTGATGAAATCCGGCTTGCGGTCGAAGTTCTTGTCGATCTCCTCGCGTTCCGGGCGTCCCTGGGAATCGAGTCGCACCACGATGTCGGGCACGCCGTCGCGGTTGGTGTCCCGGCTCTCGGTGGCCTTGCGGCCGGCTTTGAACGTGACGGTCGAGTCGTACTTGCCATCGCCGGTGGTGTCGCGCTGCTGGCGCGTCTGGATGCCATTCTGGTAGCTGCTGATGACGTCGTAGTTGCCGTCACCCGTGGTATCGCGCTGCTCCCGCGTCTTGACGCCTCCCTTGTAGCTCACGATCAGGTCGAACTTGCCGTTGCCGGTCGTATCCCGGAATTCCTTCGTCGGCTGGCCGGATGCGCTCAGCGTGCCCTTGAGGTCGACCTTGCCGTCGTAGTCGGTGTCCTCCTCGAAGCTCGAGGCCTTGCCCTTCGAGTAGTGCACCCAGCGGTCGGGCCGGCCGTCGCCATTGCGGTCCTCTTCGAACTTCTGGGGGTTGCCCTTCGAGTCGCTGGTGCGAATCGTGTCGGATTTGCCATCGCCGTTCAAGTCCCGACGCACCTGGATCTCCTTGCCCGTGTGGACGTCGAGCTTTACCCAGGTGTCGACCATGCCGTCGTAATTGGAGTCCTGCTCTTGCCGCTCGAGTGAGCCGCTGGCGACGTGGAAGTTCCAGAGGTCGATGTTCCCATCGAGGTTCTCATCGAGCTCGACCCGGACCAGCTTCTTCTTCTCGAAGTGTTCGATGCGCTGGGGCTTGTCGGTCTTCTTGGAGCGGGTGACGCGGCGCTGGATCACGCCGGCCGTGTAGAAGCTGGCCAGCTCGAAGTAGCCATCGCCGTCCTCGTCGAGCTGCTCGGTCAGGACCTTGCCGGCGGGATCGAAGCTGTAGCGGGCGTCGACTTTTCCGTTGCCGTCCCGGTCCTCCTGCTGCTTCACCTTCTTGCCGTTGGCGTAGTGGATGAAGGTATCCATCTTGCCGTCGCCGTTGGTGTCTGCGCGACTCTTGAGCGGGGTTTGGGCGTCGTAGTCGGTGATGATGTCCGGTTTGCCATCGGCGTCCGTGTCTTCCTCCTGACGAACGAGCTTTCCGCCCGCGAAGAAGCGGATCACGTCCGGCTTGCCGTCCTTCTTGGTGTCGACCTCCTCGCGTTCCTTGTTGCCCTTGGCGTCGAGGTGGATCACCAGCTCCGGCTTGCCGTCGCCGTCCTTGTCCCGGGTCTGACGCCGCTCCTTCCCGTTCTTGAAGTAGGCGACGGAGTCGAACCTGCCGTCGTCAGTGGTGTCGGCTTCGCGGCGGACGATGATGTCAGTTTTGTAGTATGTGACGACGTCCATCTTGCCGTTGTTGGACGTGTCTTCTTCGACCTTGACCTTCTTCCCATCGCGGTAGTGGATGGCAACGTCCCACTTGCGGTCGGACCGCGTGTCCTGGAGCTCGCGCGTCTTCGAGCCGTCAGTCGCGAATTCGGCGCGCACGTCGGGCTTGCCGTCGTGTTTGGTGTCGTCTTCGATGATCGAGACTTCGCCATTCTTGTAGGTCACCCAGCGATCGGTGCGGCCGTCGAGATTCGTGTCCTCTTCGAGGCGCGCGGGGATCTCGTTCTCGTAGTAGAGCGTGGCGTCGGGCTTGCCGTCGCCGTTCTTGTCGTCGAGCTGGGTGCGGGGTTCGCCGTTCCGGTACTGGACCCAGCGGTCCTTCTTGCCGTCGCCGTTGATGTCGAATTCCTGGCGGGCCACGGTCTTTCCGTCTTTCTCGTAGAAAGTCCACGTGTCCAGGAGACCGTCATAGTTGGTGTCGGCCTCGGCCTTCTCGGCCTTGCCGTCGAGGTAGTAGACGAACTGATCCTTCTTGCAGTCTTTGTTGGTGTCGACTTGTTTCTCGGCGAGGTTCTCGTTGGTGTCGTAGATCAACTCGACGGCCGGGCAGTGCTGCTGGGCTTCGGCGGGAGGCGCGATCATGGAGATCGCGATCAGCGAGACCGCGATCATCCAGAGTCCAGTGATCGAGAGGAGGTTCTTAGCTACTCGCAACGGGGTTGCTGAACGTGGCGGTGATCGGGACGCGAGCGAGGCAGCGCGCCTCGTCCGGCATCGGGGGGAAGGGTGCGGCCGAGCGCAGTGCGTCGACGGCACTGGCACCCAGGGCATTGTCGGTGGCCTTCACCAGCGACACGCTCATGGCGGAGCCCGCCACGTCGAGTTGAAAGCGCAGGGTCACGTTCTGGCCGGCATCGATGCCCGGCGGCAGGATCCATCGGTCGAGAGTCCTGACCTGCACCTTGTCCAGGTAGTGCTGCACAGCGGGCTTGCCGAGGCACTGGCCCGCGCTCTGGGACATCATGCCGCTGCCGGTTCCGCCGCCCGGACCGCGAAGCAGTCCCTCGCCCACGGTCGTGTTGATGCTGACCAACGGTTGGCCCGTGGGAGAGCCCACCACGTCGCGACCCGTGATCCGACCTTCACGCACCGAAGATCCAGACCCCACCGACAACGTACCGGTTCCCATGCTGGGGGCAGCGGTCGCCATGGCAATCTGGCGGGGACCCACGGACGGGCCCACCGGACCCTGGACCTTGATGGGACCCCGGACTGCCGGACCGCTGACGCCCCGGACGTCCACGGTCGAGGCGCGTGCCGCGATCGGCGAAGTGACGACGCCGATCCGCTCGACCACGGGCACATTGCTGCGGCTGATCTGGCGCGGCGCCCGCACGGCGCTGACCGAGTCCATCTGGAGCGTTTGCGCCTGGATCGACGGTGCGGCCGCGGCGATCACGCGGGGATTGATGATCTGGGGGGCCACGGACTGGATCTGGGGCGAGAAGTTCGCCAAGCGGCGCTCGGCCAGCACCTTGGGCGCCGGGGCGGGTTCCTCTTTGGCCTCCGGTTGGCTGGGGAGCAGGGTGACCGGGATGATCTTCTGGATCTCGGGCGCCAGGCTGGCCAGGAAGATCATGATGGCCAGGATCCCCAAGTGGAAGGCTGCCGCCGCTCCGCCCGTGATCCAGGTCCGGCGGGAGTCTTCGGGATCGTGGACGGCGATACCCGGAAAATCGATCTGGCCGCCGCCGGCGGCCGCGGCTGCAACGTCGAACGCCGAGCGCAGCTTGTAGGTGGCCTTCGGATTGCGATGGCGTTTGCGGGGCTTGAAGCGGTTTCGCTGGCTCATTCGGCTGCAGCCGAGTCCTTTCCTAGCTGCGCCAACATCGTCCAGAACAGTCCCGTGTCGATGTGGGGCAGATCACAGTCCAGATTCGCTCATCGGCCGAACCGCAGCCCTCTCCCAGCCCTTTTACGGCCTCATGAAGACGGCGCGACCGACGAAAAGGAGAATTGGACTCCATACCCCGTGTGGACCTGGAAAAGCCTACGAGAGGGGTCGGAGGGTGTCAACGTGGGGCGCGGGAGGGCGCTGGTAGGGGATCGGATCTCGGGTAACCTCCCGCTTCCACGAATGGTTCTGAAGATTATCTGTTTTTTCGGTGCTTTGGGGGGGAGTAGCGTTGGACTCACAGGCGCTCCTGCAACTGCTTCAAGACGGTGGCCTGACCGTCTACCCGTTGGGCCTGGGGTCGATCCTGGTAATGGCCATCTTGCTGGAGCGCGTCTGGCGGTTCCGGGGAGCCGACCGGACGACCCGGGAGCTGACCCGCGAAACCATCGAGTTGCTGGTCCGCCGGGACGTCGAAGGCGCCCGCTCGCTGTGCGAGAAGTCGAAGGCCTCGATCTCCGAGCTCTATCTCGAAGCCATGCGCTGGAAGAACATCGCGCTCGAAGACCTGGAAGGCATCCTGTCGACCTCGCGCCATGAGATGACCTCGGATCTCAAGCGCGGGCTCTGGGTGGTCGGAACGATCGGCTCGCTGGCTCCCTACGTCGGCTTGTTTGGCACGGTGGTGGGTATCATCAAGGCCTTCCAGAACATGGCCAAGCACGGCGCGGGTGGCTTCGACATCGTGGCCGCCGGTATCTCGGAAGCGTTGGTCGCCACGGCCGCGGGGCTGTTCGTCGCCATCGTGGCGCTGCTCTTCTACAACTATCTCCAGGTCCGCGTCGCCAGGATCTCGGCGACCTATTCGCGCTCCTGCGAGCGCTTCGTGCAGGCGCTGCTCTTCCTCGAGTCCGCGAGCGACGACGCTTCATCGGAGGCCAGCGATGGCAGCTTCGTTCCGGCCGGATGATGGCGAAAGCGCGGACGACGGCGTCGTCGCGGAGATCAACGTCACTCCGCTGACGGACGTCTTCCTCGTCCTGCTGATCATCTTCATGGTCACCAGCTCGGTGGTGGCGAACCAGAGCAAGAACATCGACCTGCCCGGCGCCGACGTGAGCGACCTCACGCCCGAAGGCGTGACCGTCACGGTCGAGCCCAATGGCCAGATGCTCGTGAACGACGTGCCGACCAGCGAGGCCGAGCTGTTCGGCGCCCTCGAGGCGGCGTTGTCGGAGTCGCGCGAAAAGCTGGTGATCCTGCGCGGCGACAAGAGGGTGCTGCTCGGACAGGCGGTCAACATCCTCGACACGGCCCAGCAGGCCGGCGCCACCGGCATTGCGCTCGCAACCAAGCCACTCCCCAAGAAGAGCTAGCCCGCGCCAAGCGGGGCCCGTTGTCGAAGGTTCAGCAAGCTCCCCGTCAGACCGGTCAGAAACGTCTGCTTCAGGCCGCTCGGCGGCGCAGCCAGACGATGGCACCGCCGATCAGGAGAAGCTCGGGCAGCAGCATGCCCACGCCGTTGAATGCCTGGATCGAGTTCTCGAGCGGCAGTGGGAACTGGATCGTGGTGCGCAACACCTTCGGGCGCAACGAGATGAGGGGCGTCTGCTCCGTGGCCCAGTGGACGGCGTTGAGCACCAGGTCCAGGTTGTAGACTGCGCGCAGGTAGCGGTTCGAGGCCACGTCGGCGTCGCCGAAGGCGACGATGCGCGTCTCCTTCCCGTCCCGTTGGTAGAGGCCCGTTGCCACCAAGGTCTGGTGATCCCTGGGCTGGGTCGGGTCCTCGGGCCGTCCGCGCCGATCGAGCCAACCCAGATCGTCGGTCCGCCAAGAGCGCGCACTCGAGACCACCATGCGCTGCAGGCGATCCTCGACCCGGGGCTTGCGGAGCAGTAGCGGCCGCGCGCCGGGGAAGAGCGTGACCTGGTTGACGCCGAGTCGGCGCGTCACGATGTGGTGGCTCTCGTAGCCATAGGCCAGGATGTCGAGCCCTTCGGCCCGGTGCTTGCCCATCGGCGCCGACGCCGGGTCGACGATCAATTCGTTGGGCGAAGAGATGCCCCAGGGTTCCAGCAGCTCGCCGAGTCCACTCTCTACGCCCGGTTCGAGAAAGACCACGAGCTTGCCGCCGCGCTCCAGGTAGGCGCTCAGAGCGGCGAGGGTGTGATCGAGCAGGCGCCTGCGGGGCGCGATCACGATTACCGCCCGGGTGTCCTCGGGCACTTCGTCCATGGCGGCCGAGACCCGGCTTTCGACCTCGTAGCCCTCGGTGATAAGCGCTGTCACAAAACCGGAGTAGCCGTCGTCCAGCACCGACTCGATGTCGCCTTCGCCGTCGCCGCGCAACACGATGAGCCGGCCGGACTCGAGATGCTGAAGCCGGTAGAGCGCCTCGTAGATCGAACCCTCCGTAGGCCTTCGCACGATCTCCCAGTCGTTGTTCAACACCAGCACCACGGTGTTCGACGCCGCGGCGTCGGGCTCGAGCTCGTAGCGCTCGGCGAGCTCGGGATGCTCGTAGAGGTCGACCACGCGGACGTTCAGATTGCCGTTGGCGGCCAAGGCTTCGAGCAGCAGGCGCGTGCGGCGGATCCGTCGATCGGCGCCGTCGGCGAAGAGCAGGGCCTCGGCCGGAACGGGGAGGGCGGCAAGGGTGTCTCGGACGGCGGGGGAGACTTCGAAGGCGTGCTCGAAGGTGAGGTCGAAGTGGATGTCCGAACGGTCAGCCATGCGCTCGGCCAACACGCCCAGCGCGATCGCGGCTGCAATCAGGGCGAGACCGCGGGCGATCACGGGCCGGGAATGGGGACCCCCGACCGAGCCGAGCCGCCGGAAGCCCGAAGCCATGGCGGCCAGCAGCGCGAGTCCACCCAAGGCCAGGTTGATCTGGCTGAAGATCCCCATTTCACCGAGCCCGTAATAGGAAGCCAGGCCGAACAGGAGGGCGATCAACCCCCCCACGCTGAGTTCGTACATCACGCTGGCTTCAGGCTCCTACCCGGCGGAGATCAAAAGAGAAACGGGCCAGCGACAGCGCCACCAGGGCGAGCGCCGCGAAGTAGACCAGATTCGCGAGGGAAACGATGCCCTCCGAGAAGGCGGCGAAGCGCGGATAGAGGGCCAGCGCCTCCAGGAAGCGGGCGATCTCGTCGCTTACGAACGCATTCGCCCAGCTGAAGTCCCAGAGAACGAAGGCCACGGCCCAGCCCGACACGGCGGCGACGAGCTGGCTCGAGGTGAAGGCCGAGCAGACCAGACCGATCGACGCCACGCCCCACGCCAGCAGCAGCAGGCCCATGAAGACCGCGGCCAGGTGCTCGATCCCGACCCCACCCTGCTCGATGGCTGCCATCGGGTAGACGAAGCTCACGGCCATCATCAGAGCCACGAAGGCGTAGGTCACGGTGAACTTCGCCAGCACGATCCGGGTCGGGGTGAGATGGGTCGTGATCAGCAGTTCATCGGTGCCCCGGACGCGCTCTTCGGCAAAGACACGCATGGTGATCAGGGGGATCGCACCCACCAGCATGAGTCCCAGGGAATCCATGACCGGGCTGAAGACCCGATCCCAGAGATTGATGGTCTCGGGGATCGTGCCGAAGTCGAAGCCCCCCATGGTGTTCGTCGTGACGAGGAAGAGCATCAGGTTGTACTGACGCAGATGGTCGAAGAAGATCAGGGCGGTGACGAGGGCAATCATCGTGAGCGCCAGGTAGGCGGTGGGGGCTCCGAAGAGGCTGGCCAGGTCCTTTCGCACCAGAGCCATGAAGGGCCTCACGATGGGTTCCTCCGGTTCGACTCGAAGAGCGAGAGCGCATCGCCCCGGCCCAGGACCTCGCTCGTCTTGCCCTCGGCCACGAGCCGTCCGGCGTTGAGGATGGCGACACGCGAGGTCAGCGTTTCCGCTTCGTGCAGGTCGTGGGTGCACAGGAGGACGGTTCGCTCGCCCTGGAGGCTGCGCAGCAGCTGCTGGACCTCGTGCTTTTGCACCGGGTCGAGTCCGCCGGTGGGCTCGTCCACGATCACCAGCGGCGGGTCGTGGATGAACGCCTGGGCCAGTGAGACGCGTTGCTGGTAGCCCTTCGAGAGGTTGCCGATCAGCCGGCGCGCCACTGGCTCCAGGTGGAAGCGCTCGATCACGCCTTGGACGGCGCTTCGAAGCTCTGCGCCGGCCAGGTCGCGGGCGCCGCCGCAAAAGCGCAGGAAGCCTTCGACCTTGAGCTCCGGGTAGAGGCGCGAGGTCTCCATCACGAAGCCGAGTTTGCGCTGTACGGCGGCGGGGTCGACGCAGGGCGAGACGCCCTGGACCTCCACACTGCCCGCGCTCGGCAGCAGGAAGCCGGTGCAGAGCCGGATGAAGGTGGTCTTGCCCGCCCCGTTGGCGCCGAGCAGTCCGAAGGTCGCGCGGGCCGGGATGTCCAGATCGAGGCCGTCCAGGGCCAGGTGGGAGCCGAAGCGCCGCGACAGTCCTCGAGCCCGGATGGCCACGTCCTGGGCCTTCGTGCTCTGCGTCTGCGGGCGCTGGGCCTCCGGGCTCTGGGTTGCTGCTTCTGTCGGGTCCACTGCTGCCGCTCCGCTGTGTCGTGGGTCCGGGCCGCTTGCTGTTGCTCTCACTGACACTACGCTTGCAGGCCGTGATCGACTACCGACCGTCCGATGGGGGTGGCTCCTGCGCCCGTTGTCGCGACCGCCTCAGCCTCGCCTCCCTGAAGCAGCGGGGTGCCTGGTATTGCGGATCCGCCTGCGCGGAGGGCCGTGTCTTGGCGACCCCGCGTTCCTCGCGGGTCCCCGAAGCCTGGCTGTATGCGCGGCCACGCCGCTTCTTCAAGTGCCGCAAGCCCAAGGAACTCCGCAGCATGCGTCCGGGAAGCTGATCGGGAATCTGCGTAGCTGCGGGCTCGTGTGCCCATTTCCTAGAGCGACTCCAGCATCGCGAAATATCCCGGCCAGGTCTTGGTGACGCAGGCGGGGTCCTGGATCACGACGCCGGGCTGGCGCAGACCGGCCAGCGCGAACGACATCGCCATCCGGTGGTCGTGATAGGTCTCGATCTCGGCGGCGCGCAGCGGGCCGGGTTCGATCGTCAGGGAATCCTGGGTCGTACGGGCGCTCGCGCCCAGTTTGCAAAGCTCATGCTCCAGGGCGGCCAGGCGGTCGGTTTCTTTGATCCGGAGGTTTCCGACATTGCGGATGTGGGTCGGGCCGCGGGCGAAGGCGGCCACCACCGCCAAGGCCAGCGCCGCGTCCGGCAGGTTGTTCATGTCGACGTCGACACCCTCGAGAGATCCGCCCGGGCCCTGCACGGCGATTCCCCGGTCCGTCCGGGTGACGTCACAGCCCATCTGCTCGAGGATCGGCAGCAGTGCCAGGTCGGCCTGGATCGAGTCCGAGGGCAGTCCCAGCACGCGGACCAAGCCGCCGGTGATGGCGGCCGCGCAGAATGGGTAGACGGCGGCCGAGGCGTCGGGCTCGATGCTGTATTCACGCCCCCTATAGTGCTGGCCGGACTTCACCTCGAGGCCACCTTCCGAGGTCCAGTCGGCTGCTACGCCAAAGGCGCGCATCATCTGGAGCGTGAGTTCCACGTAGGGTCGCGAAACCAGCACGCCATTCAGAAACGACAGCTCCACGTCCTGCTGCGCATGGGGCGCAACCATCAGGACACCCGACACGTACTGACTGGAGCGGCTGCCATCGATTACGGCTCGGCCGCCGCGCAAGCTGCCGCCCCGCACTCGCAGCGGCGGGCAGCCGCCTTCGCCCAGGCTGTCGACCTGAACGCCCAACTGCTCCAGGGCGTCGACCAGGTCCGAGATCGGCCGCTGGCGCATGCGCTCGCTGCCGTCGATCACGACGTTGCCGTCGACGAGGGCGCAGGCCGCGGTCAGGAAGCGTGCGGTGGTTCCTGAATTGCCCGTGTGGAGCGCCGTAGGCGGGCGATCGAGGCGTCCGTCCCGCCCCGCGACCGACCATCCGTTCGCGCCCATCGTGATCGGAACGCCCAGGGCCACCAGACACTGGACCATCACCCGGGTGTCGTCGCTGTCCAGTGGGCCGAGCAGCCGACTGTCGCCCCGGGCCAGGGCAGCCAGCAGCAGGGCACGATTGGTGATGCTCTTCGAGCCGGGGGGACGCAGCTGTGCATCGATGCTGGATCGCGGCGCAATCTCGAGCCGCTCGGGGAGCGGATCTGCTTCGGTCAACCGGGTTCCTCGTCTGGGTGGGTTCGAATCCCCTGAACGCGCCCAAGCTAGCGAAGCGTGCAAGGCTGATGCTGAGCGCCGCCTCGGCGCGCTGCCTCGGCGCGCCGCGCGGGCGTCCGAACGGCGCCGTGGACCCCCCGTTGACACCCATTTGGGGCTCCGGCACACTTCTGCTGCTGCGCACGAATTCGTAGTTCGATCGAGGGGTTAGCGACACCCCGGCGCATTCGAAGGGCTGGCGAGCGGCCGGGCCCAACCGGCTGTGCCGCGCCGGAACCCACAACGCTCCGTACAACCGAGAGGAAGCCGTGCTGAAGGTCCTCGTCACCGACACGCTTGCGCCCCAGGGCCTCGAGATCTTCGAGCGCGCTCGGGGAATTGACGTCGAATACAGTCCTTCGCTGTCGCCGGGCGCACTCGAGAGCGCCATCGTGGACGTCCACGGCCTCGTGATCCGCAGCGCGACCAAGGTGACGGCCGACGTGATCGCGGCGGGGCGCGAACTCCGGGTGATCGGCCGGGCTGGCATCGGCGTCGACAACGTGGATGTCGCGGCGGCCACCCAGCGCGGCATCGTCGTGATGAACACCCCAGGTGGGAACAACATCACCACCGCCGAGCATGCGGTGGCGCTCATCGTCTCTCTCGCCCGCCACATTCCGCAGGCTACGGCTTCGGTGAAGAGCGGCGAGTGGGACAAGCAGCAGTTCGTGGGCATGGAGCTCTACAACCGCACGCTCGGGGTGATCGGTCTGGGCAACATCGGTCGCGTCGTCGCCGACCGTGGCCGCGGGCTCGGGTTGAAGGTGATTGGCCACGATCCTTTCGTGACCGAGCATGCCGCCGCCAGGCTCGATGTGGAGCTCGTCAGCTTCGACGAGCTGCTCGAGCGCTCCGACATCATCACGGTTCACGTGCCACGCACGAAGGAGACCACCGGTCTGCTCGGGTCCGCCGCCTTCGACCGGGTGAAGCCCGGCGTGCTGGTGGTGAACGCGGCCCGCGGCGGAATCGTGGACGAGAAGGCGCTGCTCGAGGCTCTGGAAGACGGCCGGGTCGGTGGTGCCGCACTCGACGTCTTCGTGGAAGAGCCGCCCAGCGCGGACCACCCGCTGATCCACCATCCACGTGTGATCTGCACGCCCCACCTGGGAGCGTCGACCGAACAGGCCCAGGTCAACGTCTCGATCGCCGTGGCCGAGCAGGTGCGCGACTACTTGCTGACGGAGCTGATCGGCAACGCCGTCAACGTGCCGTCGATCTCGCGCGAGCTGCTGTCCGAGGTGCGCCCGTATCTGGTGCTCGCCGAAAAGTTGGGACGGTTCCAGGGGCAGCTCTGTCCAGGCGCGATCGAACAGATCGAGGTGGAGTATTCGGGCGACGCCGCGAAGCTCAATGTCGCGCCGATCACGGTCGCCGTGCTGAAAGGCCTGCTCGAATCGGCCACCGACCAGGTGAACATGGTCAACGCGCCAGTGCTGGCCCAGTCCCGCGGCATCAAGGTGATCGAGTCGAAGACCAGTACGACTTCAGACTTCGCGAGCTCGATCACGACTCGCGTGAAGGGCTGTGTCGACCGCCTGGTGGAAGGCGCGATCTTCCACGGCGGCCAGCCGCGCATCGTGCGGATCGACGATTTCATGCTGGAGGCCATCCCGGAAGGTCCGACGCTGTTGATCCACAACCATGACCGGCCTGGCGTGGTCGGGCAGGTGGGCGTTCTGCTCGGCGAGGCGGGCGCGAACATCTCGCGCATGCAGCTGGCCCTGGTTCGTGAGCGCGGCGAGGCCTGCATGCTGGTGAACGTCGATACCGGCCCCAGCGACGAGGTCATGGAGAAGCTGCGGAACCTGCCGCACATGATCTCGGCCCAGCTGTTGGATCTCGGGCCATGACCACCCTGGTGGCGGTCGGGGCCCAGTGGGGCGACGAGGGCAAGGGCAAGATCGTGGATTGGCTGGCGCCCATGGCCCAGCTCGTGGTGCGCTTCCACGGCGGCAACAACGCGGGCCACACCCTGGTCGTCGACGGCGAGCAGACCGTGCTCCACATCGTTCCGGCCGGCATCCTCGATCCCAGCACGGTGAACGTGATCGGACCGGGCGTGGTGGTGGACCCGGCGGCGCTGCTCCAGGAAATCGAGGAGCTGAAGCAGCGGGGCATCCTGCGCGATCCATCGCGCTTGCGGCTGTCGGGCCGCGCGCACCTGATCCTTCCGTGGCACACGGCGCTCGACAAGGCGCGTGAAGAGAACGCCAAGGGCCGCGCCATCGGCACCACGGGCCGCGGCATCGGACCGACCTACGAAGACAAGGTTGCGCGCCGCGGCATTCGCGTGGCCGACCTGCTGAATTCCGAGGTGCTCGAGGCTGCAATCCATCGCATCGCCGAGCAGAAGAACTTCGAGCTGGTCAACTACTACGATTGGCAGGCCATCGACCCCGGCAGCCTCTATCAGCAGGCGCTCGAGTGGGGGCGCCAGCTCGAGCCCTACGTCGACCACACCGAACGGGTGCTCGAAGCCGCGCTGCGGGAGGACAAGAACGTGCTGTTCGAAGGTGCCCAGGGAACCTTTCTCGACATCGATCACGGCACCTATCCCTATGTGACGTCTTCGAACTGCGTCGCGGGCGCCGTCTGCGCCGGGGCCGGGATCGGACCGACGCGCATCGACCGCGTGCTCGGCATCACCAAGGCCTACACGACGCGGGTTGGCGGCGGGCCGTTCCCCACCGAGGAGACCGGCGCCTTCGGAGAAAAGCTGCGCGAGCTGGGCGCCGAGTTCGGTGCGACCACGGGTCGACCGCGTCGCTGCGGTTGGCTCGATGCCGTGATGCTACGCGAAGCGGCGACGGTGAACGGCTTCACCCAGCTTGCGATCAACAAGCTCGACGTGCTCTCGGGCCTGCCTGAGCTACGCATCGCCACCGCCTACAAGGTGAACGGCAAGCTCACGCACGATTTCCCGATGACGCTGAAGGAGATCGAGAGCGCTGAGCCGGTCTACGAGTCGCACCCGGGCTGGAGCGAGGACATCTCGGGCGTTCGGCGTTACGACGATCTTCCCGCCAACGCGCGCAGCTATATCGAGCGTGTGGAGGTGCTGGCCGGCGTGCCGGTCGAGCTACTGTCGATCGGGCCCGGTCGCGACGCGACCATTTCGCGCAACGAGCCGTTCCGCCCGGTCTAGCTCGCCCGAACTTCCTGCCAGGCCCAGTCGAGCCAGGGGAAGAGGGCTTCGAGGTCCGCGCGATCAACGGTGGTGCCGCCCCAGAGCCGCAGACCCGGAGGTGCTGCGCGGTAGCTGCCGATGTCGAAGGCCACGCCCTCGGCTTCGAGCATCGCCGCGAGCCGCTCGGCGAGCTTCGTCTGCTCGCCGTTGCTCAGCTTTGCAACGGCCGGATCCGCCAGGTTGAGGCAGACCGACGTGCTCGAGCGGGTCGCCGCGTTGCGGGCGAGGAAGTCCACCCAGTCCGTGCGGTCGACCCACTCCGTGATGGCGGCCAGATTCGCCTGGCTGCGAGCAATGCTGCCTTCGAGTCCGCCGAGGCTCTCGATCCAGCTGAGTGCGTCGAGCGCGTCTTCGACGCACAGCAGCGAAGGCGTGTTGATGGTCGAACCCTTGAAGATCGCCTCGTTGATCTTTCCCTGCTGGGTGAGCCGGAAGATCTTGGGCATGGGCCAGGCCGGGGTGTGGCTTTCCAGACGTTCCACCGCCCGCGGCGAGAGGGCCAGCATGCCGTGGCCGGCCTCGCCGCCGATCACCTTCTGCCAGCTCCAGGTCACGGCGTCGAGCTTGCTCCAGTCGAGATCCATGGCGAAGACGGCCGAAGTGGCGTCGCAGATCGTGAGGCCCTGGCGGTCGCTGGGAATCCAGTCGGCGTTTGGCACCCGCACGCCAGCGGTGGTGCCGTTCCAGGTGAAGACCACGTCGCTTGCGAAGTCCACCCGGTCCAGATCGGGCAGCGCGCCGTAGTCGGCCTCGTGCACCCGAGCGTCGAGGCCGAGCTGCTTCACCACGTCGGTGACCCAGTCGTGACCGAAGGCGTCCCAGGCGAGCACGTCGACGCCGCGCGGGCCGAGCAGCGACCACAGCGCGCACTCGATCGCAGCCGTGTTCGACCCCACCAGCAGCCCGAGTCGATAGTCGTCGGGCAACCCCAGGATCTGCTTCGAGCGTTCGATCACCTCGGCGAGCTTGGCCTTGCCGGGCTTCGAGCGGTGGGAGCGGCCCAGCACGGCAGCCTTCAGGCCGTCGGCATTCCAGCCGGGCCGCTTGGCGCAGGGGCCGGACGAAAAGAAGGGGCGTTCGGGACGTCGGGTCGGCTTCGTCACCAGCACGGGTTTCCTGAGAGTTCCGCCGGAGTGCTTCGGGCGGCCGAGGATATCGGGCGTGGCTGGCGGTGGCCACGACACCCCGGTCGGACCCGGCAGCCGCCAGCGAGACGTCAGCGGCTGTCGGAACCGGTCCGATCGTGTCGGAACGGGATGGGAACGAGATGGGGAAGGGGACTCGGACGGGCGAGCACCGGTGGGGAGGGTGCCCGCCCGTCCGCCACTGTCCGCTCCAGAGCGAACTCTGTTCCTCGGAGCGATTCCCGAGAACGCCATCCAGCGGCCCGGAAGACAGAGGGGATCAACGGCTCCGAAGGTATGCGAAGAGAAAGCGAAAGTCAACACTTCGGCTCACGCTTGCTTCAACGGATCCAAAACCAACGATCCCGGGCGCTTGCGACGCTCGACAGCCCCCAGGCCAGTTGGTACCCACGGCCTGTGGGCCGTTAGCTCAGTTGGCAGAGCACCGGGCTTTTAACCCGAGGGTCCAGGGTTCGAGTCCCTGACGGCCCACCATGATTTCCTGAGGTACGGCGTGCACTTGCGATGCCTCATCTGCTTCGAGTCCAACACCAGAAAGTGTGCTGGGGTCACCAGTGGGGTCACTTAGACGGGCGAGGAGGTCGGCCGGAACCTCGCCAGGCTCGATGTCCATCGGCTCCCGGTAGATTTCGGCTTCAATCCAACGAGCGTAGTGTTTCGCCGTGACGGCCACGTCCGCATGACCCAGCTGTGAGGAGACGTAGCCGAGCTGGACCCCGACCGTTCATCTCATCGGGGGGCCGTCGGGGAATGCCGGGGAGGTCTTTCACCTCCGCTCCTCGGGTGCGACTGACGACGACGACGATGACGACGACTGAGGTCGTCTCCTCAGTCTAATCGGAAACGGCCACTCCCCGCGAGCGGGATCTCCGCAGCGCGAGGCTCGCCGCACCGATCAGGGCGAGGAGCAGCACGCTGCGACCGTGCGGCGAGGTGGCCGGTACCGGAATGGGGC
>Ga0209988_10000067_pt1 | contig 51256 bp, 55 predicted proteins | sample N075metaG_FD_183115 | JGI IMG/M metagenome (GOLD analysis project Ga0209988, IMG submission 183115) | Deep subsurface microbial communities from Kermadec Trench to uncover new lineages of life (NeLLi) - N075 metaG (SPAdes) (version 2) | ecosystem: Environmental > Aquatic > Marine > Ocean trench... | reverse complement strand
ATGTTTTCGTTGCTATTTTGTGGCTATGGCTGGTAGACGGTGTCACCCCAACAACATGGGACTTTGTGGGAGCGTCTGTAGCGGTTATCGGCATGGCAATCATCATATTTGCACCCAGAGGTGCATAGCAAGCCCCCGGGGCTCTGGCGCAAGCGATGCGGAAAAATTCGCTAGGTTCGCAGCACGATCCAGATTGAACGGGAGCATGCCAACACTTCACCATCCTGATTCGCAATGGCCACGCCGCCATAGAGTTTGCGGCCCTCGCGGCCCAACGGCCAACAAAAGACCACCAGAGGTTTATCGCCCGGTACCGGGGCTCTTAAATCTGCGGTGAGTTCACCCAACAATACCGGTACCAAAGTGTCTCCAGTGGCCGCATAGAACCCGGGGCAATCCAGCGCAGACCAAACTATTTCCGGGCGCACGTTACCGCTTCCATCCAGCAAATCGGCCGTCGGTCGCCAGGGGCAAGCCAGTAATGTCCAATCGTCCACAGGACCTGGGAAGAGACACAGCCCGTCATGCCCAGGGCGCTGTGGCCCACAGACGAAACAGGTGGGGTAGCTATGGTCCTGGTAACTGAGATATCCCTCGCTGGCCCGCTCCGCTTGTTGCAGGGTGGGCGCCCGCGGAATATCCATGTCGAGCTCGCAGGCAACTGCGGTGCCCACCAGCGCTTCGCCAGCCAGCATTTCAACTTGCTGCGAGTCGCGTTTTCGCACCGCCAGTGGCGTATCCATAGGTGGGGGACTATGCAGGCGAACTTTACAGGGGCCCTCAGGGAGCTGCGCCGCCAGCACGCCGCAGCTATACCCTCCATTGCCCGAACCGGGCGGGCCATTGAATCGACCGGGAATGGTGATTGCGCTCATAGGAATATCCCTTCTCGTTAACTCGTTCGGGTGAACAGCAAGTCCCATACGCCATGACCCAGCCGCTCGCCCCTTTTTTCAAACTTGGTATGGGGCCGGGATATCGGGCGCGGCGCATATTGGCCTGTGCGGCAGGTATTGGTAAAGGTATTTGTTGCGCTGAGTACGTTCATCATCTGCTGCGCATAATTCTCCCAGTCTGTGGCCAGATGCAGTAATCCACCGGGCTTCAGCCGCGTGTGCAGCAGCGCGACAAAGTCGGGCTGGATCAAGCGCCGCTTGTGATGGCGTGTTTTGTGCCAGGGGTCAGGAAAGAAAATCTGTAGGCTATCCAGCGACGCCTCGGCAATGCAATCGTGCAGCACCTCGACGGCATCGTGGCGATAAATCCGAATATTCTGGATATCCTGTTGATCCATATCGTGCAGCAATTTGCCGACACCGGGCGTGTGCACCTCAATACCGATAAAGTTAGTCGCCGGCGCCTTTGCGGCCATCTGCAGCAGGGACTGCCCCATGCCAAAACCTATCTCCAGCACCAGCGGCCCGGGCCGGCCAAAGGCGGCGCCGGTATCCAATAGGCCATCTTTACAACGCAAACCCCATTTGCCCCAGTCTGCATCATAGGCCTGTCGCTGACCCGCGGTCATTCGCCCCGTGCGCAGGACATAGCTGCGAATTCTTCGCCGGTGTGGTGCCACTGCCTTGTCGTGAGGATCTTGCACGGAAGCGCTAACTGAGGGAATTCCAGGCTGCGGCCGCCAGGGCGGCCCATGCGGCGATAAATGCCAGGCCGCCCAGGGGTGTCACCGCACCCAACCAGCGCAAACCGCTGAAGCTGAGGACATAAAGGCTGCCGGAAAAGACCACCAGACCAACCACAAAAAGCCAGCCACTGGCCTTCAACAGCGCCTCGCCAGTGTGAGGCAGGGGTTCCGACAATGCGATTATGCCCACCGCCAGCAATGCGAAGCTGTGGTAAAAGTGATATTGAACAGCGGTTTCGAATACGCTGAGGGCGTGCACATCCAGTCGGTCTTTAAGCGCATGCGCGCCAAATGCACCGAAAACGACGGCCAACATGCCGCTGAGGGCGGCCAGGGTGATAAATAGTTTTGCCATGGTGAGATTGTAACGCAGACCGCGGTGGTGGGAACCACCCCGGTAATCGAAATATTTCGTAGGTGCCCCTCAGTCGGCGATGGCAGTTCGCATTTTTTTCATTGCGTTCTTTTCGAGCTGCCTTATACGCTCGGCCGAAACACCATATTTATCCGCCAACTCATGCAAGGTGGCCTTTTTCTCAGCCAGCCAGCGCTGGGCAAGAATGTCACGACTGCGATCATCCAGGCCGGCTAGCGCGCTGTGCAATTGCGCCTCACTGTTTACCCGCAAATCGCTGGATTCGACCGCCACAGCAGGGTCTGCCTGGCTGTCTTCCAGAAAATACTGGGGGGCTTGCCAGCTGCGCTCATCGTCTTCATCCACTGGTGAATCAAAGGCCACATCACGGCTGGTGAGGCGTCCCTCCATGCGATGAACTTCGTGCACGGCAACCCCAAGATCGTCTGCAATCGCCTGAGCTTCATCCGGGTTCAACCAGGACAAGGTCTTCTTGGAGCTGCGCAGGTTGAAGAAGAGCTTACGCTGGGCCTTGGTGGTCGCCACTTTTACAATGCGCCAGTTGCGCAGGATATATTCGTGCATCTCCGCTTTTATCCAGTGCACCGCAAAAGACACCAGACGAACCCCTTTTTCAGGGTTATAGCGCTTGACCGCCTTCATCAGGCCTACATTGCCCTCCTGAATGAGATCTGCTTCCGCCAGCCCATAGCCGGAGTAGCTGCGGGCAATGTGAACAACAAAACGCAAATGAGACATGACCAGCTCTCTAGCGGCGTCCAGATTGCTGTCATAGTAGAGCTCTTTCGCCAACTCGCGCTCACGATCGATACTCAAGATAGGGATGCTGCCCACAGACTGTACATAAGCGGCGAGATTAGCTCCCGGTACCAGCTGGTTAATTGGCTGCAAAGCGTTGCTCATAGATGCCTCTCTTTCTTTCAGGGGAACGGATATTAGCACTCTTTGAATTAGAGTGCCAATCGGCAAAAAGTTCCCCCAGAGGCAAAAGAAAATTGATAAATATCAATTAAAACAATAGTTTATCGACTTCAGCGCGGCTCGATGTGGCGCAAATGGCGCGAGACGGCTAGCGCGGCCCCAAACAGGCCCAGCAAGCCCCCCAAAATAACCAGATTAAGTCCCCCCATGACACCCAGCCCCTGTAGCTTGAAGTTGCTTTGGTAGGACAGGGCCAAATTGCGGGCGGGTTCATCCAAAATCCACAGGGACACGCTGATCAGCAGAGCGGCGATGACGCCACCGCCCACGCCATACCACAGCCCCGTGTACAGAAAAGGTCGGCGCACGAAGGCGTTGCTGCCACCGACCAACTTGACCACGACGATCTCCTCCCGGCGATTCTCAATGGCGAGGCGAATGGTATTACCCAGAATCAGGGCCACACCCAGAATCAGCATGGCACCTACCGCGATAATCAATCGGCGGCCCAGGTCCATCAAACTATTGAGCCTCTGCAGCCACTCCATATCGAGCACTGCCTGCGCCACCTGCGGCCGGGCAGCTAGCTCAGCGTGCAGCGCCAACACCGCCTCGGGGCCGATATCCGCCACCGGGGTAACAACCAGCAGATTCGGCAGAGGATTCTCATCCAGACTCGCCAACACATCGGAAAAGCCCGATCGCGCTTGAAATTCATCCAGGGCGGCATCCCTGGACACCAGATCCGTGCTGGCAATCTGTCCGCGGTCAGCCAACTCCCTTTGCAGCTGCCTGGCCTGGGCTTCAGTAACATCCATATTCAGGAACAGGGATATCTGCGCCGGGCTGTCCCAATCGGCGCTAACCAATTTGGCATTATCCAGGGCGACGTTCAGACCAACGGGGAGGGCCAGCGCAATACCGATTACCATCCAGGTTAATAGACTTGACCATGGGTGTTGCAGGACGCGGTGCAAGCTGTCTGCGGCGGAGAGGCGGTGATGGCGCAGCCACGAGTTGTATTGGTCTCGCCAGCGAGTGCGGCTTTGGCTCGCCCCCCCCGACCTGGCCATCAGGCTGCCGTCCCGGTCACAAGACGTCCGTCACGCAAGGTGACAATACGGTGCCGAAGCCGCGAAATCAGGGCCAGGTCGTGACTGGCAATCAGCACAGTTACCCCGACCTGGCTAAAATCTTCAAACAAACGCATGATTTCCGCCGACAGGGCGGGGTCGAGGTTGCCTGTGGGCTCGTCTGCCAATAGAATCTTTGGCCGACCCACCACTGCCCGGGCAATCCCCACTCGCTGCTGTTCGCCCCCGGACAGGGTCACAGGCATCGCCCGTTCCCGCTCTAACAGGCCTACCTTGTCCAGGGCGGCGCGCACTCGGCGACCCACCTCCCGGTGATCATAACCCCCTATCACCAGCGGTAGGGCCACATTGTCGAACACAGGTCGGTCAAAAAGCAGCTGGTGGTTCTGAAACACCACTCCGATTTTGCGCCGATGCCTGGGAATGGCTCTGGAACTCACTGTCTTCAGGTTCTGCCCGTCGATAATGATCTCGCCCCGACTGGGCCTCTCTATCAGCATAATAAGTCGCATCAGAGTGCTCTTGCCCGCTCCCGAGTGGCCGGTCAGGAAAACCAACTCATCCCGATCAATCGAGAAGCTGACGTCCCGCAGGGCATCGCGCCCCTCTTCGTAACGCTTGCTCACTCGCTCAAAATTGATCATCCAACCGTCTTACCCTGGGAAAATAACGCGTCGATGAACTGCTCCGCGTCAAAAGGACGCAAATCTTCCGCCGTCTCTCCAACGCCGATGTAGCGAATGGGCAAGCCCAGTTTTTTTGCGATGGCAAATATCACGCCGCCCTTGGCGGTACCATCGAGCTTGGTCAGGCAAATCCCGGTCACCCCGACCACTTTCTTGAAATGACTGGCCTGAGCCAGGGCGTTTTGCCCGGTACCGGCATCCAGCACTAACATGACCTCATGCGGCGCGGTCGCATCAACCTTGCCCATCACCCGAACAATTTTTTCCAACTCATCCATTAAATTGTCATTGTTGTGCAACCGGCCGGCGGTATCGGCGATTAGCACGTCTACGCCCCGACCCCTGGCAGCTTGAACGGCATCGTATAACACCGAGGCGCTGTCGGCGCCCGTGTGCTGGGCGATAACCGGCACAGAATTGCGCTGCCCCCACTCCTGTAGCTGCTCTACCGCTGCCGCGCGGAAAGTATCACCCGCAGCCAACATAACCGAACGTCCCTCCTGCGTGTAGCGCTTCGCCAGCTTGCCGATTGTGGTGGTTTTCCCCACCCCATTTACCCCCACCATCAAAATCACATAGGGCTTTATGCCGCCCATTTCCAGCGGTCGCTGGCAGGGCCTGAGCAGGGCCAGCAGCTCTTCGCGCAGGGCGCCTTGCAATGCTTCGGGACGGGTCAGCTCTTTGCGCGAAACCCGCTCAGTTAAACTGTCGATAATTTCCAGCGTGGCATCTACGCCGACATCTGCCATTAACAAGCGCTCTTCCAGCTCCTCGAACAGCTTGGCGTCGATTTCCTTGGCCCCCAGAAATAGACTGCCCAGGCCTTTGACAAAGCTGTCTCTGGTACGGCCCAGCCCCCCCTTCAAACGAGAGTAGAAGCCGTTGCGGTCTGCGGCGGGCTCACGCTCTGCCTCATCCGGGATCCCAGCTTCAGATTTCAACTCTGTTACAGGGTTCCCCGATGGAGACTCGACAACTGCAGCAACCGACTGGGGGGGTTCAGGTTGTTCCGGGGGGAGGTCATTGGGTGATTTGCGCTTGAAAAACTTCATATTTGCCGTGTTAAAGTGCGTGCTCTGGAGAAGCGCTATCCTACCACCCTTGCGCAAAGTGAAGAAATGGCGAGATCGAACAACAAGCGGCGGTCAACTAGTGAGCTGCGGATTATCGGTGGTCAGTGGCGCAGTCGCAAATTGACTTTTGTTCCGGCAGATGGTTTGCGGCCGACGACGGACCGGATAAGAGAGACGCTGTTCAATTGGCTGGCCCCCATTGTGCAAGGGTCTCGCTGCGCAGATTTATTTGCCGGCAGTGGTGCCCTGGGACTGGAAGCTCTCTCTCGCGGCGCGGCGCACTGTGATTTTGTCGATACCTCCCCCACCGCGCTGAATCAGATTACCGGGCATCTGGCCACGCTCGGGGCGACATCGAGAGGCGCCTGCCACCGGGGTACCGCCGAGGCCTACCTGGCTGCCGCCTCTACCCCACTGGATATCGTGTTCATCGACCCTCCTTTCGAGCGGAACCTGGTCCAGGGCATCTGCCAAATATTGTCTACCTCGGCCTTATTGGCGCCGGAGGCCTGGGTTTACCTTGAAACGCCTGCTGATCAGGTCCTGCCTGAGCTGCCTGGCAATTGGGTGGTACATAGAGACAAGGTCGCTGGCGGCGTGGCCTACCGCCTTTTACACGTCACCAACACACTCCCGCAGCACCCCAGACCAGGCGATTAGCGCGCAAGAACGAACGCGCGTTGTACCCCTCGCCTAAATTGTTTACCATCCGCTGATCTTTTTTGGTTGTTTCGAGCGGCTCCTATGAAGACACACACGGTAATCTATCCGGGGACTTTTGATCCCATTACCAATGGTCACGTCGATTTAACTGAACGGGCCGCCCGCATGTTCGACCGCGTGGTCGTCGCAATAGCCCACAGCGAGAAAAAGACACCGCTATTCAGTCTGGAGCAACGCATAGAGTTGTGTGAAAAGTCTCTTGCCCATCTGGATAACATCGAAGTGGTGGGTTTCAGCAATTTGCTGATCGATTTCGCCAAAAGTCAGGGCTCGAGTTGCGTGCTGCGCGGCTTGCGCGCAGTGGCCGATTTCGAATATGAATTTCAACTGGCAAATATGAATCGGGCGATGTACCCGGAGTTCGAAAGTGTATTTCTTACGCCTTCGGAACACCTGTCCTATATATCTTCAACCCTGGTCAGGGAAATTGCGGCGCTGGATGGGGACATATCACCGTTTGTACCCGCCGTTGTCGCCGAAGCGCTGGCTGCAAAATTCGCCAAATGATGAGCTGAGCATCCAAACCGCCAATTATTGGTTGTTGGCGGCTTGTGCTTCCTTGCGGCGGTTTCTCTCGACATCCTTGTTGCTGTAGCCTGTATTTGTGCAACCCAGGCAGCGCATAAACGTGGTTTCTGCAGGGCCAATCATCAGGGTGTCAGCCGCTTCTCCTACACTACCTGCCAGTAGCGTAAATGGCAGACTGACCACAAAGGCCGCCGTCCCGAGTATGGTCATTCCCAATCCGATTGGCCTGGCGACAACCAGATCGCCAGCCATCGCGGCCGCGCTGGGCTTCTCATCGATGGAGCCCTGTGCCCACAGTGTCTGTGGCAATAAAAAACAACCAATGAGTGTCGCGATTAGCGCATGGCGTGCTGTAGCTTTTATTTTCATGATCCCTCTCCCGATTTACCATTCCGAGCCCTGGCGAGCTAACCCCAGGCGACTAGTGTAGCGGTTTCAGCGCTGACAGGCCACGCAATAGACCGTGGTACGTTGACCTAATCGAAGCTGCCTCAGCGGGGCGTTACAGCGGGTACAGGGCAGGCCCTCCCGGCCATACACCAGCAGGGCCTGGGCAAAATATCCGGGCTTGCCGTCGCCGCCAACAAAATCTTTTAGCGTAGTTCCGCCTTGCTCTATAGCCGTAGTAAGTACTTGCTTTATAGCGGCGGTGAGAAGCCGGTAACGAACCGCAGAAATGCGCCCAGCCTGGCGGTCCGGGCGAACACCCGCCCTGAACAGCGCCTCGTTAGCGTAAATATTACCAACCCCAACCACCACTTTTCCATCCATGATGAGGTTTTTTACCGCGCCTTTTCGGCCGCGCGATTTGCCATAGAGATAATCCTCATGGAAGTCACTCGATAGCGGTTCGGGACCCAGGTGCCGCAGCAGTGGATGATCCTCCCCGGGCTCCCGCCACAAAAAACAGCCAAATCTCCGGGGATCGCAATAGCGAAGAATAATTCCCCCCTGCAGCGAGATATCGATGTGGTCGTGTTTCTGCGGCGCCGTGGCCTTGCGAATCACCCGCAGAGAGCCGGACATACCCAGGTGCACTAGTAATGTGCCCACCGCGGTATTAAATAGCAGGTACTTGGCGCGACGTTCTACGCTGAGAATTTTCTGTCCGCGCAGCCTGGCCCCCAGATCAGCGGGCACCGGCCAGCGCAGCCGGGGCTCGCGCACGACGAGCTCGCGGATCCGTTTTCCGCAGGCGTAGGGGGCGATCCCCAGGCGAGTCGTTTCAACTTCTGGCAATTCGGGCATAGCGACCCTTTATACCGGATATTCGCCGCTCCTGCGCATCCATGCACTCGCGGCATACCGTACATCCTGTACATAAAAAGCCCGGCCAGGGCCGGGCTTCATGCGCCATCAAGAACAACCCGCGTTACTTGATTTTGTGTTCCTTGTACATGACGTGCTTCCGCACTACCGGATCATACTTTTTCATCTCCAGCTTATCCGGCGTAGTACGTTTGTTCTTATCGGTGGTATAGAAATGGCCTGTACCAGCTGACGAATTCATTCTTACTTTTTCTCTCATAATTTTACTCCCAGGGACCCAGCCGCTTAAATTTTCTCACCGCGAGCGCGGATATCGTCCAACACTTGCTCAATACCTTTCTTGTCAATGATACGCATGCCCTTGGAGGATACGCGCAACCGGACAAAACGCTTCTCTGACTCAAGCCAGAACCGGTGATGGTGCAAATTGGGCAAAAAACGACGCCGGGTGCGGTTTTTTGCGTGTGATACATTGTTTCCGGATACTGGGCGCTTACCCGTAACCTGACATACTCTTGCCATGATTTTGCCTCTTCCAATACATGCGGACAAAGTAAATAGTGTGGCTTGGGGAGCCCTCTTTTCACTACCCATTGAGAGCCCCAGCCGCGCGGAGCGCGAGTTTATACCAGAAGCCCCAGGCCATAGCAAGAACAAAATACCCCCACCACCGCGTTACAGCAGGCCTGCCTCGGCAAAAGAATACTCCTGGCCCCGGCCAATAATGATGTGATCCAGTACCCGAATATCCAGTAACTCCAGTGCAGCCTGTAATCTATGGGTAATTCGCTTATCGGCCGCACTGGGCTCGGCCACGCCTGAGGGGTGGTTATGGGCAAAAATAACAGCGGCGGAGCTATATTGCAATGCCCGTACGACAACCTCCCGGGGATACACCGCCGCGCCGTCGAGCGTCCCCCAAAACAGGTCGTCACAGCGGATCAGCCGGTGCTGGCTGTCCAGAAAGAGGCAGCAGAAGACTTCCCGCTGGCGCGCGCCCAAATGCAACTGCAAAAATCGCCTGGTGTGCTGCGGGCTGGACAATATATCGGTTGAACTGATCGTTTCCAGGGCCAGTCGCCTGGCCATCTCCAGCGACACACACAATTGCGCCCATTTGACCTCTCCCACCCCGGGAGTGTCCATCAGTCTACTTCTATCCGCTCTAAAGACGCCGCCCAGCCCATCGAACTGGCACAACAGGCGGCGCGCCAGTTGCAGGGCGCTGCAGCCGGGGAACCCGGTGCGCAACAACACTGCCAATAGCTCCGCGTCCGACAGCGCCTCAACGCCCCGCGCCAGCAATTTCTGCCGCGGTCCCTCACCGTCCTCCCACTTCGCCACAGCCATACGCTCCTCCCTGAGCCCGAATGCCCGCCGCGGTGTCAAATTCCACGGCGCAATGGTATCTTTCCGCTATTCTCCCCATTTGGTCGAGTGAATGGCACATCTTTTTAATCGCAATGTACTGCTGGGCGTCAGTGGCGGGATCGCCGCTTACAAATCGGCTGAATTGGTCAGACAGCTTCAAGAATTGGGTGCCGAGGTGCGCGTTATCATGACCCGGGGCGCCCAGGAATTTATCACGCCACTGACCTTGCAAGCATTGTCCGGCAACCCGGTGCACACCGAACTGCTCGATAGTGAGGCGGAGCTGGGTATGGGCCATATTGAACTGGCGCGGTGGGCCGATCTGCTGTTAATCGCACCGGCGACGGCGGATATGATCGCCCGCCTGGCGGCGGGTCGTGCCGATGATCTGCTGACAACCGTCGCCTTGGCAACAGCCGCACCCATACTTGTCGCTCCGGCCATGAATCAACAGATGTGGCGGGATCAGGCGAGTACGCACAACATCGATACGTTGCGCGAGCGGGGTATCGGTCTGGTAGGCCCCGCCGAGGGAGAACAGGCCTGCGGCGACATCGGCCCGGGGCGGATGGAACAGCCTCAGGTCATAGCCGCCAGAGCCTCCGAGTTTTTTGCTACCGGCCTGTTACAGGGTAGGCGCATTGTCATCAGTGCCGGCCCGACCCGGGAAGCACTGGACCCGGTGCGCTATATCTCAAATCACAGCTCTGGGAAAATGGGCTTTGCCCTGGCCCAGGCAGCGGTAGACGCGGGCGCAAGAACCACGCTCATCAGCGGCCCGGTCGACCTGGAAACACCGGCCCACGTGGACCGCAGGGATGTACAAAGTGCCCGGGAAATGCTGGATCAGTGTCTGCAGCTGTGCCCGGACAGCGATATTTTTATCGCCTGTGCGGCGGTCGCGGACTACCGCCCCGCGGAGACAAAGGCCCAAAAAATCAAGAAGGGCGAAGAGCGCATCTCCCTGGACCTGGTGCGCAATCCGGACATCGTGGCGACTATCGCCAGCGGTGAACCGCGCCCCTTCACCGTGGGCTTTGCCGCCGAAACGAATGATGTGGTGGCCTATGCACGCGAGAAAATGGAGCGCAAGGGGCTCGATATGATCGTTTCCAACGATGTGTCCAACGAGCAAATCGGCTTTAACAGTGATGACAACGAAGTCACCGTTATATGGCCAGCCGGGGAACAGACCCTGGCGCGATCGGGAAAAGCCAACATAGCGCGGCAAATTATTGCGTTAATCGCCGCGCAATTAGACCTCAAGCCGGTTTAAAACCAAGAAAATACCGTAACTGCGCATTTAAGAAATTCTCGCCACGTAATATGATGGGGAATCCGATACGCGGTGTAATCGAGCCTCCATGCTGAAACCTAAGAAAAAAACGAAGGCCGTTAGCAACCCACAGGGAATAGCGCCCAAGGGGAATGCTCTTTTCAAGATAGCAACACTCGCCCTGTTGACCGTGCTGCTGCCTGTTATTCTTGGTTTTAGCTACTTGCTCAGCATCAGGGAGCCCGGGGTGCAACACGCGGTTATAGAGCGCATCGCCAGTTCCTATGCTACCCAGCAAGCCGCCAACGTACAGCAGCTGTTCACCCACCTGAAGGCCCGTCTGCAGGGCGCCGCGCAATCACCGCTCGCCCTGTCAGCCATTGCGAATGTCTCCGGTGCCGATGTTGAACTGATAGAGCAAACCATGCTGGATTATTTCCCCGAGGTAATCAGCCTCAGGATCATCGGAATCGGCGAAATGGGTACCGCTACCCTGGAGGGCGGCAACCAGGGGCTGCGCAACCACATTGAAGTGGATTTGGTACGCCGCACCAGCATCGGGGAGGCCATCCAGCCCGAGGCATATAAATTTGAGGGGCAGTGGCTGACCTCACTGGCATATCGGGTTTCTCATCCGCGCATCAAGGATCGCAAGGCGGTCATTATTGTCACCATTGATAACAAGCTGGTGGCGAAGGAGTTGGAAGCGCTGGATAATACCCTGGGGCGATCGGTACTACAGCAGGCCTATACAGACGTCTCCGGGGACGATAGAACCGAAGATGTTGCCGTAGCTGGCAACGGCAATGTCACCGACTACACCCGCTACAAGCCGATCGCCAACACCAAATGGAGAATCGCTTTTACCCCTTCCCGCAGCCTGCTGGCGGCACTGCAGGTTGAGCGCCTACCCGTGATGGCAGTGCTCGTGCTGTTGGTTTTGGCCGCCCTGGCCAGCTTCGCCGTTGTCCTCCTGTTATTTCCGCGAGCATTGGATCAGCAGGTAAATAAACTTATTTCCGCAGCGGACAAGAAAACACCGCTGCAATTGAACATCGCCGAGTTGATTCCCGTGGCCCAACAATTGCGGCGCGCCACCTTGCGCACCCTGCGACAAAATACAGCATCCGATTCATGGGACTTAGAGGAAGCAGCCCCGCGCATGAGGGCTGCACCGGCGGCACAGTCCAGTAATCCCATGTTCCAGTCGAGCCGCATCCTCGATGAAGAAGAGGAGGTGCTGGAGTTGGACATCGCGACCCCCAAGCCGGCGGACTCTTCCGAAGCCGGGCTACCCCGCCATATTTTCCGCGCTTACGATATTCGCGGTATTGCCAAGACCGAACTCAGCGATGAGATTGTGGCCAGCATTGGTGGCGCTGTAGCAAGTATCGCCCATGAGGCGGGCGAGCAGTCCCTGATCGTCGCCTGCGACGGTCGAAATTCCAGCCCTCGCATAAAAGCCACTCTTATCAAAGCACTGATGGAGGCGGGTCGCGATGTCATTGATATCGGCCTGGTTCCCACGCCTCTGCTGTACTATGCAACCCATCGCCTCGATTGCGGGTCCGGCATAATGGTCACCGGCAGCCACAACCCGGCGGAGTACAATGGCCTGAAAATTGTGCTCAACCAGCAGACCATAAGCGCGGGCGGGATCAAGAAAATTCACGATCGCATATTGGAGGGCAAATTTGTCAAGGGCACCGGCCACATGATACGCCAGGAGATCGTTCCCGCCTATATCGACGAGGTGGTGGGGGACATCGCCATTGCCATGCCGCTCAAAATCGTCATCGACGCGGGCAACGGGGCGACCAGTAATGTTGCGCCGGAGCTATTTGAGGAATTGGGCTGCGAAGTCGTGCCCCTGTACTGCCAAATCGATGGCCGTTTCCCCAACCATCCGCCAGATACCAGCAATGAAGACAATCTCAAGGACCTGATAAGCAAAGTTCTCGAAGAAAAGGCCGACTTTGGAGTGGCGTTTGACGGCGACGGTGATCGCCTGGCAGTCGTGACCTCCACTGGCCGAGTGGTTCGCTCAGACATCTTGCTCATGCTTTATGCCCAGGACGTGGTATCGCGCAACCCCGGCACCGATGTTGTGTTTGATGTGAAATGCAGCAGAAACCTGACCCAATTAATCACCCGCTATGGCGGTCGCCCGGTTCTGTGGAAAACCGGGCACGCCTATATGAAAGAAAAAATGCGGGAAACAGGCGCGTTGTTGGGCGGTGAATTTTCCGGCCACATGTTTTTTGGTGAGCGCTGGTTTGGCTTCGACGACGGCATGTATGCCGCCGGCCGACTGGCGGAAATTCTCAGTACACACGGCGTGTCACTGGATGAGAGCCTGGCGGAATTTCCTCCCACCGCAAGCACACCCGAAATTATCATCCCGGTTTCAGAGGAAGAGAAATTTCTGATTATCAAGAAGATTGTCAGCAATGCAGACTTTTCTTCTGGCAAGGTCAATACCATCGACGGCATTCGTGTTGATTACCAGGACGGTTGGGGCCTGCTTAGGGCGTCAAACACTACCGCGGCACTGACGGCCCGCTTCGAGGCCACCACCGAGGAAGCGCTGGAGGTCATCATGCAGGAGTTTCGCGCTCAAATTGGGCTTGTCGAGCCCAATCTCGAGCTCACGTTCTAATCAGCTACCAGGGATGTAACATGTCACTCAACCGAGACTCAGCTCTCAATATCGCCCACGTTCTGACCGAAGCGCTGCCTTATATCCAGCGCTTCACCGGCAAGACCATCGTTGTGAAATTTGGCGGCAACGCCATGGTGGATGACCAATTGCATGAAAGTTTTGCCAGAGATGTGGTGCTGATGAAACTGGTGGGCATGAATCCCATTGTAGTGCACGGCGGCGGCCCTCAAATTGGCACTTTGCTTGCCCAACTCAATATTACTACCGACTTTGTCGACGGTATGCGGGTAACGGACTCCCGCACCATGGATGTCGTGGAAATGGTGCTCGGTGGCAGCGTCAACAAGGCAATTGTCGCGTCTATCCATCGCAATGGTGGCAAGGCAATAGGGGTAACCGGTAAGGACGGTCAGTTGATCCGGGCCCGAAAGCTGAGCGTCAGTCGATTCAGCCCGGAACTTGGCACCTCAGAAATTGTCGATATCGGGCACGTTGGCCAGGTCGACCACATCGATATCGAGGTGCTGAACCTACTCCAGAACAGCGACTTCATTCCGGTTATCGCGCCCATAGGTGTGGGCAGCGACGGCACAACCTATAACATCAACGCGGACCTGGTCGCCGGCAAAATCGCCCAGGTCATGCAGGCGGAGAAACTCATGCTGCTTACCAATGTAGCCGGCCTGTTGGATAAAAATGACTGCACTCTCACGGGGTTGAGCACAGCACAGGTCGATGACCTGATCGCCGATGGCACGGTAAGCGGTGGTATGTTGCCGAAAATTGGCTGCGCCCTGGATGCGGTAAAGGGCGGCGTCGCAAGTGCGCACATTGTCGACGGCCGCGTACCCCACGCCGTACTGTTGGAAATCTTCACCGATGAGGGGATAGGTACACTTATTACCAATAAAAATCTGGCGTAAATTGCTCTTACAGGTCAAGAGTTATTGCAGGGTTGGCAGGTAATCGCTAGCATGAGGTCTACAACGATTGGATCCGGAAAGACATGCCCAAAAAAAATAGTCGACGTCGTCAGCAGATTCTGGAAGCCCTGGCGCAGATGCTCGAAGCCAGTCCGGGAAATCGCGTCACCACTGCCGGCCTGGCTAAACAAGTTGGTGTTTCAGAAGCCGCCCTCTATCGTCACTTCCCCAGCAAATCGAAAATGTTTGAAGGCCTGATAGAATTTATCGAAGAAACCCTGTTCACCCGGATAAAGATCATTCTCAACGAAGAGCCCGGCGCAGCCCGGCGCTGTGAAAAAATGCTGTCCTTGCTTCTCACCTTTACCGAACGCAACCCTGGCATCACTCGTCTACTGACCGGTGATGCGCTCGCCGGGGAAACAGAGCGCCTGCATCACCGGGTAGCACAGTTATTTGACCGTTTCGAAACACAGCTAAAACAAGTCCTTCGCGAGGCGGAAGTGCGCGAGGGTCTACGCCCCACCATTCCACTCGGTGCCGCTGCCAACCTATTGCTGGCGGCTGCAGAGGGAAGAATTTCACAGTTTGTGCGCAGTGGCTTTACCCGCGCACCCACCACGGACTGGCCACAGCAGTGGGATCATTTGATGAGCGGTTTTTTTCGAGAAGCCGTCAGCCAACCCGTTCACGGGGCTGCCAATCCACTATTGTCCAGAGACGCCTGACACCCGATCGGGCTATTTGTCCTTAGCCAGCAGTGTGCGGCGCAGCTCAACCACTTCCAGCAACATTTCAAATCGATCAATATCCAGTTGAAAATCAGCTTGCACCGCGGCAACCTCTCGCTGCCGATCGACAATAGAGCGCTCCGTCGCGCCAATCTCCGCTTGTAACTGCTCGATAGTTGTCAGGCGTTGGATGTCAACTTTGCCGCCTCTGCGCTCAATATCCGCGGCGACCATCTGGTAGTTTTCCACTTGCTGCTTGAGAGAGCGGATGTTGCTTTTGAGGATGCTCACCCGGATACGCAAGTCTCTCAGCGCCCGCTCGCGTGCCGCCACAATATCTTCAATGGTGCTGTAACGTAATAACAGCGACTCATCCCATTTTCGCAGCCGCTCCTGTTCGGCCAAAGCCGTAGCGGCCAATTTGTCCCGAATATCGCGTTCCGCCAACTCCTCTTCGGTCAATTGCCGGGGTACCACCTGAATGACCATGCCCTCTTCATTGAGAACTTCATAGCCCTTGCCCGCATACTCGGGCGGCACATGGTCATCGACCGTCATATTTCCCTGGGCATTGGTGTAGCGATAGAGGTCGCCGGAATACGCCGCGAGGGGCAACGTCAGTACAAGTACTGCTGCAGAGTAACCCCTGACAAGCGTTTTATGATCTAACATGGACTAAATATATGACTTGCGCTCTCGATATACAAGAATACTGTACAAGGTCATACCCCATAGCGTTCACGATACTCACGCATCGCCGCCAGGACGCCGTCCGGCGCATTGTCTGCGCTGTTCAGATAATCGATGATGTGATCCATTTCAATAATACTCAACACCGGCACCCGGTAGGCCTCTTCAATTTCCTGAATGGCCGACAACGCCCCCTCGCCCCGCTCCTGGCGGTTCAGGCCGATGACAACCCCCGCGAGTTCCGCGCCGGCCCCCTCAATCATCGCTATGACCTCACGCACCGCCGTGCCGGCGGTGATGACATCGTCGATTACCAGTACTTGGCCCTCCAGGGGCGCACCAACCATGATCCCCTCTTCCCCGTGGGTCTTGGCCTCCTTGCGGTTATAGGCAAACTGGACATCCATTGCATGATCGTTAACCAGGGCAACCGCCGTGGCAGCAGCCAGGGGAATGCCCTTGTATGCAGGCCCCAACAGAACATCAAATTGAATGCCTGAACTCACGATACTGTGGGCATAACAACGCCCTAAAATCGCCAGGGCGGCCCCGCTGGAAAACGCCCCGGCATTGAAGAAATAGGGGCTGGCGCGGCCCGACTTTAGGGTAAACTGGCCGAACTTGAGCACGTTGCAATGCCGTGCAAGTTCAATAAATTCAGTCTGATAGGGCTGCATTGAGTATTCCGGGGCGACAAGCTACGGTATCATACACACTCTAATATGGCGGGGCTATCAAGTGAGGATTATCAGTTTCAGTGCGGATGGCATCAAGAATGCCGCCGAAAAAGGATTTTATGACTGGCTGAGCGAACAGGACGCAGATTTTGTGTGTATCCAGGATTTGCAGTGTTCAGAGTATGACCTGCAAGGAAACATTTTCTTCCCGGCCGATTACAACGCCTACTTTTTCGATGACATTGAGGGCAAGGCCAACGGTGTGGCCATTTACTGCCGCAAACTGCCCAAGGCCATCATGACGGGTTTGGGATTTGTCGATTTTGACATGGAGGGCCGCTACATTCAGGCGGACTACGAAAACCTGAGTGTCGGCTGCCTATTGGCGCCCATTGCCGAAAATGGCAACGCTGAACAACTAAATCGCAAGGCGGAGTTTTACAGCCTGCTGCAAAATCACATGAAGAAAATTCAGAATAAGCGCCGGGAATTTATTTTTTGCGGCAGTTGGCACCTGGCCCACACCCCGGCCGACGTGCAAGACACCGAGCGCAACAGCAACTGCTCGGGCTTTTTGGCGGATGAGCGTCAATGGATGAATGAAACCATTGAGTCGGGATACGTGGATGCATTCCGTGAGATCAACTCGGATAACGACGAGTTTAGCTGGTGGCCCAATGGTGAGCGCGGTCACAACGGTTGGCGCACCGATTTTCAAATCCTATCCAAGGGCCTGAAATACTCGGTCGATTACGGCGCGATATATAAAAGCAAAGTGTTTTCCAGCCACGCGCCGGTCATAATGGACTACGATATCGAACTCTAGGGAGCCTCTGAACAAGCCTGTGGCATCCCTAGCTCGCCAGCGCCTGCTTTTGTTTAGCAATCAATTGGCCGATGCCGTCGCTGGCAAGATCCAATAAACTGTCCAACTCAGCGCGCGCAAATGTGGCGCCCTCAGCTGTCCCTTGTACCTCAATAAAGCCCCCTGTATCAGCCATAATAACGTTCATGTCGGTGTCGGCGACGGAGTCTTCCGGGTAGTCCAGGTCCAACACCGGCACGCCCTGATAGATACCCACAGACACGGCGGCAACCATGTGTAACAAGGGGTCATCGACAATACGCTTTTCTCGCTGCAGGTGATTGATGGCATCCACCAGGGCGACACAGGCACCGGTAATCGCCGCGGTTCTGGTGCCGCCATCCGCCTGAATGACATCGCAGTCGATAGTGATGGTATTTTCCCCCAGCTTGGACATGTCCAGGGCCGCGCGCAGGGATCTGCCGATCAAGCGCTGGATTTCCACGGTGCGCCCTCCCTGTTTTCCACGGCTCGCTTCGCGCCCCATCCTGGAGCCGGTAGAGCGGGGCAGCATGCCGTACTCTGCGGTCACCCAACCTTTGCCCTGCCCCCGCATGAACCGCGGGACACCCGCTTCCGCAGAAGCGGTACAGATAACTTTAGTGTTGCCAAAACACACTAACACCGAGCCCTCTGCGTGACAGGTAAAGTTTCGGGTGATGCTGATATCGCGCAGTTGGTCAGGTAAACGGCCGCTGGGTCGTTGCATGTTTTACTCCGGTATTTTGAAAGGCGGCTAGTATACGTGAAGCTGAGGCGAATTTGCCGGGGAATTATCTGGCCTTTGAAATACTGCACGCCGGCCGACGAGCAAATCGCCGCAACTATCTGCTACACTCAAAATTAATCGGCTCACTCTGGAAAAGAACCAATAAGTCATGACCATTAGCAGTATGACGGCCTTTGCGAGAGAAACTTTAGCAACTGAGCAGGGCGATATCACCGTCGAGTTGCGCTCGGTCAATCACCGCTATCTCGATTGTACTTTCAAATTGCCCGACCCCTTGCGTCATCTCGAACCCAAGTTGCGTGACAGAGCCGGCAAGAAACTGGCGCGGGGCAAGCTCGATTGCCTGATTCGCCTGCAGTTGAATGATGAGGCCAGCGCATCGCTGGAAATCGATAGTGAACAATTGGAAAAACTGCTGCGGGCGGTATCAGCAGTCGCCCAGCGGGCACCGGAAGCGCGCGCCTTGAACCCTCTGGAAGTACTGCAATTTCCCGGTATTTGTGGCACTCAGGAGGTTTCAGTAGACGCCTTTGTTGCAGGCGCGGAAACGCTCTTTCAAGAGGTACTTTCCTCCCTGGCCGAAAACCGGCAAAGAGAGGGTGCAAAGCTTGCGGAGATGATACTCACTCGTCTTCAACTGGTCGAACAGCAGGTCGGTGCAACCCGCGCCCTGTTGCCGGAGTTGATGAAGCAACAACGCGAGCGGGTAATCTCTCGCATTGCGGATCTGAACATAGAAGTAGATAACAGCAGGCTGGAACAAGAACTCGTCCATCTCGCGCAAAAAGCCGATGTGGAGGAGGAGCTGGATCGCCTGGACGCACATATTTCGGAGGTGAGGAGAGTACTCGATAAAGGTGGCCCCTGTGGCCGGCGGCTGGATTTTCTGATGCAGGAACTCAATCGAGAAGCCAATACCCTATCCTCCAAGTCCCTCTCCAGCGGCACCACCCAGAGCGCGGTTGAGCTGAAAGTGCTCATTGAGCAAATGCGCGAACAAATCCAGAATATTGAGTAGCCGTAATGAGTAGTACAGGAACACTGTTCACCGTGTCGGCGCCCAGCGGTGCCGGCAAAACCAGTCTGGTGACAGCCCTTGCTGAGCGCTGCGAAGCACTGCAAGTCTCAGTCTCCCACACCACTAGATCCCAGCGCCCCGGGGAAATCTACGGCACCAATTACCATTTCGTTAGCGAGAAAGTGTTCGCGGAAATGTTGACTCGCTCGGAGTTTCTGGAGCACGCCCGAGTTTTTGATAATCTTTACGGCACCTCACGGATCTGGGTGGAACAACAACTGGCGAGTGGCGTTGACGTCATTCTGGAAATCGACTGGCAGGGCGCCCAGCAAATCAAACAGCTGATGCCCGCCAGTCGGAGAATTTTTATTCTGCCGCCCTCGCGTGAAACCCTGCAACAACGCTTGACTTCCCGCGGCCAGGACGACTCTGTGATTATTGAACGGCGTATGTCCGAGGCGATACAGGAGATGTCCCACTACCGCGAATCAGACTATCTGATTGTGAACGATGTTTTCGATCAGGCCCTGGAGCAGCTGCGCGCCATTATCACCTGCCAGCGCCTGGGGACCGACAAACAGTCCGAAACGCAGGCGGATTTACTGCGGAATCTGTTCAGTTAGCAAATGGCGATCGTGGAATATTTACGCTGGACGCTAAGGGGGGTATTCAGGGTATAATTGTCGGTTCGATACACACTAACACACGACGGGAATTATAGATAAATGGCACGCGTAACTGTTGAAGACTGTTTAGAAAACGTTGCAAACCGCTTTGAATTGGTGATGGTAGCCAGCAAGCGGGCAAGACAGATTGCCACGGGTGGCAAACCCCCGCTGGTGGCGGAAGAATCTGACAAGCCGACGGTAATCGCTCTGCGTGAAATCGCCGCGGGTCTGGTTACCGCCGATATCCTGGTTCGCGAAGATGTAATTGAAGCGGAAGAGGAACTGGCCGAGGTCATGGAGGCCCACGAAGCGCTCTAACACCCGCTTAGGGGCACCATTGGCCACAGCTCACGGAAACAGCTGACTATGCAAACCATTGATGCCCTCGATACCACCCTGCGGAGCTATCTCAGCCCCGAGCAAACAAACCACGTCAAACGCGCCTATTACTTTGCCGAGCAGGCCCACTTTGGTCAATTGCGACACAGTGGTGAGCCCTATGTCACCCATCCCCTGGCAGTAGCGGGCATTCTCGCAGACATGCACATGGACCATCAGAGCTTGATGGCGGCCATGTTGCACGACGTTATCGAAGATACCGGAGTGGAAAAGTCCACCATCGGCACTCAATTTGGCACGACTGTGGCAGATCTGGTGGACGGGGTGAGCAAGCTGACTCAAATGAAGTTTGGCTCCCTGGAGGAAAAACAGGCCGAGAACTTCCAGAAGATGGCGCTGGCGATGGCCAGAGACATTCGCGTCATTTTGGTCAAACTGGCAGATCGCCTGCACAATATGCGCACACTGGGGGTGTTACACCCGGAAAAAGCCCGGCGTATCGCCCGTGAAACACTGGATATCTACGCCCCGATAGCGATGCGCCTGGGGATGAACACCATTCGAATGGAGTTCGAAAACCTGGGATTCGGCGCACTGTACCCGATGCGCGCCAGCCGAATTGATGCCGCCCTACGCAAAGCCAGGGGACACCGCAATGAGTTGGTGGAAAAAATTCGCCACCAGATCGCAACCACGCTGCAGCAAGAGGGGCACAACGTCGCGGTGGTGGGGCGAGAAAAACACCTGTATAGCATCTACAAGAAAATGAAATCCAAGAGAAAGTCTTTCTCTGAAATCATGGACATCTATGCCTTCCGGATTATCGTGGACTCCGTCGATACCTGCTACCGCGTGCTGGGTTGTATTCACAGCTTGTATAAACCCATCCCCGGCGAATTCAAGGATTACATCGCTATACCCAAGGCGAATGGCTATCAGTCTTTGCACACGGTGCTGATGGGAATGCACGGCGTTCCCATCGAAATTCAGATTCGCACCCGGGACATGGAAGACATGGCCAATAATGGCATCGCCGCGCACTGGCTCTACAAAAGTGATGGCCAGTCGTCCAACGGCAGCCACGCCAGGGCACGTCAATGGGTACAGGGGCTGCTGGAAATGCAGCAGCGGGCGGGCAACTCCCTGGAATTCATCGAGAGCGTAAAAATCGACCTGTATCCGGATGAAATATACATTTTCACACCCAAGGGTCGAATTATGGAGCTACCCAAGGGTGCCACAGCCGTAGATTTCGCCTATTCGGTGCACACCGATGTTGGCAATAGCTGTGTGGCCTGCCGAATCAACCGCCATCTGGCGCCACTGTCGGAGCCGCTGCAAAGCGGCCAGACCGTGGAAATACTCACCGCCCCGGGGGCCCGGCCCAACCCCTCCTGGTTCAACTACGCCGTTACCGCCAAGGCGAGAACCAACATTCGCCATTTTTTAAAGCACCAGACCCGGGACGATTCCGTAGCCCTGGGCAAGCGCTTCCTGGAAAAAGCGCTGCTCAGTTTCGATACCTCTATAGAACAATTGCCGCAGGATCGGTTGCGAGAATACCTCGATAGCCATAATTATGAGCAGCTGGACGATTTGATGGAAGATATCGCGAGGGGCAATCGCCCACCGGCTATCACCGCGCAGCAGCTACTCGATGAACTGGGCCAGGAGAAGCCGGCACGGGGCAAGAATGCACCTCAGCCCGTCGCCATCCGGGGCACTGAAGGATTTATGGTCAACTATGCCAAATGTTGCCACCCCATACCCGGCGACCCCATCGACGGGTATCTCAGCTCCGAAAAAGGCCTGGTGATTCACCGGGAGATCTGTAACAACCTGTCGGAATTGAAAGAGAATCCCGAGCGGTTGGTGAGTTTGCGCTGGGACGACGAGATCGAAGGCGAGTATGCCGCCGAGCTGCGTATCGAGGTGGAAAACCGCCGCGGCATGATCGCGACCCTGGCGACCAGAATCAATAGCATGGATGTCAACATTGAGAAGATATCCACCAAGGACAAGGATTATCAATTTACCTTCGTGGATCTGGAGATGATGGTCAAGAACAGGGTTCATCTCGCCAGCATTATGAAGCGTTTACGCACAATTAAGTCCGTTCACAGAGTTCAACGCGTCAAGAACTGACGCCCTAACACGGGGGTTCCAGCCCGGAGGCATAAATGAGCAATCGAGCCGTTATATCATCACCCGGTGCCCCCAGCGCACTCGGCCCCTATTCGCAGGCTGTCAAGGTGGGCAATACCGTTTGGCTGTCGGGTCAAATCCCCCTGGCGGCAAACACGATGGAGCTTGTCGAAGGAGACATCAGCGCCCAGGCGACCCAGGTGTTCCAGAATCTGGCCGCAGTGGCCGAGGCGGCGGGGTGCAGCTTGAACAACGCGGTAAAAATCAACATTTCGCTGACCGATCTGGACGATTTTGCCGCGGTGAATGAGGTTATGGCGACATTTTTGAGCGAGCCCTACCCGGCCAGGGCCTGCGTTCAAGTGGCCGCGCTCCCCAAAGGCGCGGCCATCGAGGTTGAAGCCATTCTTGCGCTGTAGCTTACGACCATGACATTAACTGAACTGCGCTACGTTGTAGCCCTGTATGAAACCGGAAATTTTCGCAAAGCGGCGGAACAGTGCAGCGTTAGCCAACCGACTCTGAGCATAGCCATCAAAAAGCTGGAAGATGAGCTGGGCATCAGTCTGTTCGAGCGCTCCCGTCACCGGGTCAATGGCACCCCCACAGGCGACCGTTTTGTCGAGCAGGCCAGAACGGTGTTACAGGAAACCAGAAACCTTGCCGCGGTGGCGGAACTGGGCAAAGACCCGCTGGGGACAGTGTTATCCGTGGGAGCCATCTATACTGTAGGCCCCTATCTGTTACCACGTCTGGTGACGCGTTTGCAGGAGACCGCAGCGGGCATGCCGTTGTTCATTGAGGAAAGCTATACCGCCAATCTGCGGCAAAAGCTGACCAGTGGCGAACTGGATGCAATATTTATTGCCCTGCCCTTTAGCGAGCCCGATGTTGTCACCCGGCCGGTGTATCGAGAACCGTTTGTGGTGCTACTGCCCCGGGACCATCCCCTGGCGCAGGCAGATCTGATAGACCCGGCTACGCTGGCAGCCCACCGCGTTTTATTACTGGGGGAGGGGCATTGTTTTCGAGACCAGGTATTGGACGCATGCCCGGGGCTTGGCGCGGCCATCAGTTCCGGCTACAGCAACGGTCAGGCGGTGCTGGAGGGCGGCTCGCTGGAGACCATCAAACACATGGTCGCCAGCGGCCTGGGGATAACGGTGCTACCCGAGTCAGCCGCCCAGCGTATGCACTACGGTGACACCAATCTTATCGTGAAATCCTTCGCCGACCCCGTGCCTACTCGTACCGTCGCCCTGGCCTGGCGGGTGAGTTTTCCCAGGCATCAGGTGATCGATATTCTGACCGACGCGCTAAGGGAGTAGCAAACATGTCGGCCCTAGCTGCCATCTCGGTAAACGAACTTCGCGGGGTGGGACCCAAACTCGCAGCGAAGCTGGCCGAGTACGGCATACGGGAAATCGGCGACTTACTCTTCCACCTCCCTCTGCGCTATCAGGACCGGACTCGCGTGACCCCTATCGCAGCGGCCCGGGAAGGCGTTGACGTGGTCATCGAGGGTGAAATAAAGCTCGCCGATATTGTCTATGGCAAGCGCCGCAGCCTGGTGGCCCGAATTCAGGATGGCAGCGGCACCCTCACCTTGCGTTTCTTTCATTTCTCGGCCGCCCAAAAAAACAATCTTCGCCCCGGAACGCGGTTACGCTGTTTCGGTCAGGTGCGTCGGGGCGGCAGTGGGCTGGAAATGTACCACCCGGAATACCGTCCGGTGGAGGGCGATGGCGACGGGCTGGAGGACACCTTGACGCCGGTCTACCCGACCAGCGCAGGTATAAGCCAAAATCAGTGGCGCAAGCTGTGCGCGCAGGCACTGGTTTATCTGCGCCGCGCCGAGCTGCCGGAATTACTACCGCCAAATGGCAGTGGCGCAATGAACCTCGCCAAAGCCCTGCTATACCTGCACGCACCGCCGCCCGACGCGCCGCAGGTGCAGTTGCGAGACGGGGCGCATCCCGCCCAACTGTACCTGGCATTGGAAGAGTTGGTGGCCCACAACCTATCGCTGTTTCAATTGCGCCGCCGTCACCAGCGTGAGGGGGCACCACCACTCGCCCTGGCAACGGACACCCTGCAACCCTTTTTCGCGAATCTGGGTTTTGTCCTCACCGAGGCCCAACAAAGAGTGTCGGCCGAGATAGCCAGGGATCTGGCCAAACCCTACCCCATGCTGCGCCTGCTGCAGGGCGATGTCGGCTCTGGAAAAACCGTCGTTGCCGCATGTGCAGCCCTGCAGGCGATATCCAGCGGCTACCAGGTAGCCATCATGGCACCGACAGAAATTCTCGCCGAGCAGCACTGGCAAAGCTTTGCAGCCTGGTTTAAACCCCTGGGTATCACTATGGATTGGCTGACGGGGCGCCTGAAAGGAAAGGGACGCGCCCAAACCACGGCGCGCATCGCCGCCGGTGAGTCCGCGCTGGTCGTGGGAACCCACGCACTATTTCAAGATGATGTTGAATTCGCCAAACTCGGGCTGGTCATCGTTGACGAACAACACCGCTTCGGCGTACATCAACGCCTCGCTCTGAGCAAAAAAACAAAGCCGGAATTGGGCAGAGCCCACCAGCTGGTAATGACCGCCACCCCCATCCCCCGCACGTTGTCGATGGTGGCCTACGCCGATCTGGATTGTTCCGTCATAGACCAAATGCCCCCGGGTAGACAGCCGGTTAGCACGGCGTTGATCGATCAAAGCCGCCGCAACCAAATCATAGAACGCGTCGCCAGCGCCTGCGGCAATGGTCGTCAGGCCTATTGGGTGTGCACCCTGATTGAAGAGAGCGATGTTCTACAGGCCCAGGCGGCGGAGGCGGTGGCCGCGGAACTGGCCGAGCAATTACCCCAGCTATCGGTTGGGCTCATTCACGGGCGGCTAAAGCCCGCGGAGAAAGAAGCCGTGATGGCCGCGTTCAAGGCGGGCGAAACGTCCCTGCTGGTCGCCACGACCGTCATTGAGGTGGGCGTGGATATACCCAATGCCAGCCTGATGATCATAGAGAACCCGGAGCGCCTGGGACTGGCGCAACTCCACCAACTGCGAGGCAGAGTGGGCAGGGGGAGTGAGGCCAGCCATTGCGTGCTGTTGTATCAAACACCGCTGTCCGCCAATGCCAGGGCGCGCCTGACCGTGCTGCGAGAGAGCTCAGACGGCTTTGTTATCGCTGAAAAAGACCTGCAGCTCAGGGGGCCGGGCGAAGTTTTAGGTACCCGACAAACGGGGCTTATGGAGTTTCGGGTCGCCCAACTGCCCGCCCATGCTCACCTGTTGGACCGTGTGCAATCGGTGGCCAAAACAATCATTGATCAACACCCGGAATTGATTAATCCGCTGATACTGCGCTGGACCGGCAGTAATTCTGAATTTGCCAAGGTTTGAAACGACCGCTTACCACTGCTAAATTAGCCGGCTAGTGGAATGGGGAGAGCTGACATGAAAAAGTTCGATGCGATCGTGATAGGTGCCGGGTTTGCCGGCATGTACATGTTGCACCGACTGCGCCAGCAAGGGCTGGATGCCAGAGTGTTTGAAGCGGGCTCCGATGTTGGTGGTACCTGGTACTGGAACCGCTATCCAGGTGCCCGCTGCGACATTGAGAGCATGGAATACTCCTACCAGTTTGACGAGGAGTTGCAGCAGGAGTGGGAGTGGACCGAACGCTATGCTTCCCAGCCCGAAATTCTGCAGTACGCCAGGCACGTGGCCGATCGCTTCGCGTTGCGCGACGACATTCAATTCGATACCCGGGTGTGTGCCATGGTATTCGACGAGATCAATCATACCTGGAGTGTGACAACCGACGACGCTGAGCAATACCGCGCCAATTACGTCATCATGGCCACCGGTTGTCTGTCCGTGCCCAACCAGCCCGTGTTTCCAGGACAGGAAGACTTCGACGGCCCCTGCTACCACACTGGTCGCTGGCCACACAACGACGTCGACTTCTCGGGCATGCGAGTCGGGGTGATTGGGACCGGATCGTCAGGGATCCAGATGATTCCGAAGATTGCTGAACAGGTAGAAACGCTACACGTGTTCCAGCGCAGCCCCAACTATTCAGTACCCGCCCAGAATCGGCCGCTTGACCCCGACCTGAGTCAACGTCTCAAAGCCCGCTACGCAGATTTTCGACAGAGCAACAAATTGCAGGGCTTTGGTTTTGGTTCTAACCACCCGCGCAATGAGGGCTGTGCCCTGGAAATGACGGCGCAGGAGCGCAATCTGCAGTTCGAAAATCATTGGCGGCTTGGTGGCTTGCTTTTCGGAGCCGCATTTGGCGACCTGATATTTGATGCCGAGGCGAACGGCGAGGCAGCGGAATTTGTCCGCACTAAAATTCGCCAGGCCGTCAAAGACCCGATAGTGGCGGAGAAACTGTGCCCGGATAGCACCATCTTTTGTAAGCGCTTGTGCGCCGATACCCACTATTTTGAAACCTATAATCTGCCCCACGTCCATCTGGTCGATGTGCGAGAGACACCCATAGAGATGATAACCCCATCCGGGCTGAAGACCTCAGCCGAATCCTATTCGCTGGATTGCATCATCTACGCCACAGGCTTTGATGCACTGACCGGGGCCATTGAGAAAATCAGCATCGCCGGCAAAGCCGGCCAGCTTCTGAAGGACAAGTGGGCAGAGGGGCCAAAAACCTACCTGGGCCTTGAAACAGCCGGCTTCCCCAATTTGTTTATGATCACCGGGCCGGGCAGCCCGTCCGTGTTGAGCAATATGCTGCCCAGCATCGAACAGCACGTAGACTTCGTAGCCGATTGCCTCACCTACATGCGCCAGCATCAACTCAGTGCTGTTGAAGCGAATGTAACCGCGGAAAACGAGTGGGTAGAGCATGTGAATGCAGTCGCTCAGCAGACGGTTTATCCCAGCTGCAACTCCTGGTATCTGGGTGCCAATATCCCGGGAAAACCGCAGGTGTTTATACCGCTGGTCGGGTTTCCCGACTATGTCGTAAAGTGTGAGCAGGTGGTGGCAGACAATTACGCCGGATTTGATTTCAGCTAGGGGATTATTGCGTCGTAAACAAGCCCTTCCAGCGGGCTGCCAACTCCTTGCTGCCAATTTTTTTCAAGGTGGAAATATTTTGCTGGGGGATCGTTTCCGGGCTGGGAAAATCCAGTAAAACCCGCTCCATCATGTCCTCCCTAAGAAGGTGGATAAGAGGGTAGGGCGCGCGGTTGCTAAAGTGACTCGCAGCCGCTGGCTCTTCCCGGGCAAACAGATACTGCGGGTGGAAGCTGGCCAGTTGCACCAGGCCCTCAAGCCCCGCCAAAATCAGCAATTCCTGTGCCTCATCAAAAAAATCCAAATACTCGTCAAAGGAACCCAGTGCATCGGGGAACACTAGTAAGGTGGTCGCCACTTCTGCCTCGGGGCTGCTTTGTAAGAGATCCATCTCGCTCAGAAATTGATCGCGCACGGCCTCCGGCTCGCTGTGCCGGCAAATCACCAGCCGCAAGCTGCCATCTTTCAAGACGGGCCGGGCAAAAGGGCACAGGTTTAGCCCGACAACAAAGGATTCAAGCCATGCCCGGACATGTTGCTCAACACAATCATCACCGGGCACCGGCGTCAGGCCATAATGGCTGGCAGTAACTTCTGTAAGGCCATCTTCTCTTTGGTGGCGTCACCGGTCAGGGCAAAGCCCAGCAGATTACCCTCGGCATCGACAAACTCGCCTTTTACGTTGCGGCCATCGACGGTGAGCCGCCATTCGCCCTGGGCGCCTATTGCTGGCGGTGCAACCACCACCGGACAGGCGGGCGTTTTAATGGTCACCGGCATCGCCGGGTAGATAACCTCGGTGGGCTCCCCCGCCAGGGTCTTGCCCAGGGCCCTGGCCGCGGCCATCAGCGGTGCGACATAGACCAGTACGTGACCGCTTACTTCTGCGCAATCACCCATGGCATAGACGTTGGGGGCGCTGGTTTCAAGAAGGCGGTTGGTTACAATACCGCGCTTGGTGTCCAGTCCCGAGGCCTGTGCGAGGTCCACCCGGGGCCGTACCCCAACGGCGGACAGAACCAGGTCTGCAGTAATCGTCTGGCCATTGTTGAGACTGACGACCACACCTTGTTCAGCCTTGTTCACCGCCGTTACCAGCGGCCCAAAATGGAAGGTGGCGCCTTTTTCTTCCAACGCAGCTTGCACTGCCTTGCCCGCTGCCTCCGGCAGCAATGTGGGCAGGCAATAAGCGAGGGGATCCACCGTCTCCACCTCAAAACCGCCGTTGAGCAGGTCATTGGTAAATTCACAGCCGATCAGGCCGCCGCCGATAATACACACTTTTTTCACATTGCCGGTTTGTATAGCACTGCGGAAATCTGCGTAATCCAGCAGGTCATTTACCGTGTACACCAATTCCAGAGCATCGCCTTCAATAGGCGGGCGAATAACATCGGCGCCCAGGGCCAGAACCAGCTTGCCGTAGTGAATGACCGATTGATCATCACCGACTTTTATCAGCTGCTGTGCGGTATCAATTTCACTGACCTTGGTCATCGTCCAGACGCTGGCCTTGAGCTGCTCCCCCATGCTGCCGGCATCCAATTGTGCCAGGGCGGTAGGGGAGATGTCCTTGGTATAGCCGGTAGAGAGCATCGGCTTGGAGTATGCCCGTCCATCGTCCGACGTGATGAGGATCAATGGCGTTTCACTGTCGTGCTTGCGAAACTCCCGGGCCAGGCCATAGCCCGCCAAACCCGTCCCCAGGATAACGACCGGGGCGTGTACCTTGTCCGCCACCGGTTCCTCGTGGTGGGGCGTCTCCTCTATCGGCGCCTCCTCGATTAACTCGAAGTCCTCTTTGCCGACACCGCAGTCGGGGCACAACCAATCTTCGGGTACGTCTTCCCATCGGGTCCCGGGTGCAATTCCATCATCGGGCCAGCCCTCCTTTTCGTCGTAGACCAGACCGCATACAATACACTCCCACTTGCTCATGCTTTTCACTCTCTTTAAAGTAGTTGGGTTTTGAGACGAATCACTATAGGGCTGTACGAAAATTGTGCAAGGATTTTATGGCACGTCCCAAGCCAGTCCCGACTGGCGACCTGTGCAACAGTATACCACCGCTACCCTCCCGCCAACCGATCGACACTGGCTGCTGGATGATGGCTCCTTGACCCGCCGCCTCATAGGCCTGGGCCAGGGTGAATTCAGGGTGCAGCGACTGTACCAGGGCTGGCAGGTGCCGTTGCCCTCCGAGCGCGTTTTACTCAACATGGCGCCGCGCCACCTGGCCTTGATCAGGGAGGTGGCCCTGCTGATATCGGATCAGGCGGTGGTGTTCGCCCGCAGCGTTTTTCCACACGACAGCCTGACCGGCAGCCTGGCACATCTGCGCAAGCTGCAAAATAAGCCGCTGGGCGCTATTTTGTTTAAACATCCCGGCATGCACCGCAGCCCTTTCGAGCTGGCACAAATCGCCGGAAATAGCAGCTATCTGCCCCCATCACTGCATCAGGCCGGCGCTGCCTGGGGCCGCCGCTCCCGCTTTGTCATCGAGGGCAAGGCGCTGATGGTGAGCGAGGTTTTTCTCGAGCGTTTCACACCCTGGCCAAGTATGCTGAGCGTACATAGAAGCCAACGGGGCAGGGTGAGCACGGCACATGTACATCAAACTTAGAGCCATTTTGCACCTCATCCGGTTCGATAAGCCGATTGGCACACTGCTGCTGCTGTGGCCTACCCTGGGCGCATTGTGGATTGCTGCCCGGGGGCTGCCGGACAGTTCATTGCTAGCCATCTTCATCGCCGGGACATTTTTCATGCGCTCCGCCGGCTGCATCATCAATGACCTGGCCGATCGTCAGCTAGACGGTGCCGTGGAGCGAACCAAAACGAGACCCTTGGTGATCGGCACAGTCTCGGTTAACGAGGCCATTACCCTCTTTGTCGGTTTATGCCTGATTTCATTCGTCCTCGTGCTCTTCACCAATACCCTGACCATTGTGCTATCTCTGGTGGCCCTGTTGGTAGCAGCGGCCTATCCATTTATGAAGCGCTACACCAATTTGCCGCAGCTGGTGCTGGGCGCCGCATTTTCTTTCGGCATTCCAATGGCATTCGCCGCGCAGCGCGGTGAGCTTCCCTCGGCACTGTGGCTGCTGTTTCTGGGTAATCTGCTGTGGACCGTCGCCTACGATACTCAATACGCAATGGTCGACCGGGCAGACGATGTCAAAATTGGGATGAAGTCCACCGCGATTTTACTCGGCGATGCTGACCGCATGGTCATCGGGGCACTGCAGGCCATGTGTCTGTTGGCCATGTTCATGGCGGGCGTTCGATTCGAGTTGGGCTGGTATTACTACGGAGCGTTGGTGGTCGCGGCGGGGTTGTTCTTCTACCACCAGTATTTGATTAAAGACCGTGAACCCGCCGCATGCTTCAGGGCATTCAAACACAACCAGTGGGTGGGTTTGATCATTTTTGTGGGCATTGTCCTGCATTACCACTTCAGCTGAAGAGGGCTTTAGCATCAGCGCCCAGCAAACCAGGCTATCGGTGGAATTCCTCACCAGCGCGAATGACATTTCCGCCCGGGAGTGGAACGCTGTGGTAGGCCACGACTACCCCTTTCTACGCCATGAATTCCTCTGGGGTCTGGAAGACACCGGTTGTACAACCGCAGAGACTGGCTGGCAACCCTGCCATGCCGTTGTACGCGACAATAAGACGGTCGTAGCGCTCCTGCCTCTATACCTGAAAAGCCATTCCTATGGTGAATATGTGTTCGACTGGAGTTGGGCCGACGCCTGGCAACGCAGCGGGCTGGCCTATTACCCCAAACTGGTGAGCGCCATACCTTTTACCCCCGCCACCGGACCCCGACTGGCCCTGGTCGCGGGTTATCACAAAGAGGAGGTGCTGGCGCTTATTGCAGCTGGCATCAGGGATCTGGCCGACCGGCGTCAGCTGTCGTCCTGGCATCTACTGTTTCCGGAGGAGGCCGAAGCCCGCCTGCTTGAGAGCGAGGGCCTGCACCTGCGAACCGCCACCCAATTTCACTGGTTCAATGAGGGTTACACAAGCTTTGACGACTTTTTGGCGACGTTCAGCAGTCGCAAAAGAAAAACCCTGCGCCGCGAGCGGAAACGTGTCGCCGAGCAGGGCTTTGTCATTCGCACGCTCACGGGTGGTGAAATCACCGAGCAGCATTGGCGGCAGTTTCACCGCTTCTATCAACTCACTTACGCCAAGCGCAGCGGCCATGGCGGCTATCTCAGCAAGGCCTTCTTTACCCAAACGGCCGCCAGTATGGGTGATCAAGCCATCATGGTGCTGGCCTATTTGCACGATGAAGCCGTGGCGGGTGCGCTATTTTTTCGTTCCAGGGACACGCTCTATGGACGCTATTGGGGTTGTGAGCGCGAATATGACTGCCTTCACTTCGAAGCGTGTTACTACCGGGGAATAGAATATTGCATCGCCCATGGCTTGCGCCGGTTTGACCCCGGAGCACAGGGAGAACACAAAATCCAACGGGGCTTCCGGCCAGTGAAAACCTTTTCAGCCCACTGGATCGCGGACCCGCGTCTCTCCGCCGCCATCGCGGATTTTACCGAGCAGGAGCGCGCCCATATCGAGCAATATCTCGAACAGACGCGCGCGCTGCTGCCATTCAAATCGACCGGTGAAGAGTGTTAATCAGGGTTTAGCCACGCATATCAAAATCTGCGAAATCCGGACTGCGCATATGCCACCAGTACGCCAGGCTCGAACGGGGCCAATTGTTGACCACCTTGCCCGCGTCATTTTTATACCAACTGTCGCAACTGGCCACCCACACTGTGTTGGCCAATTCGCCCTGTAAGCGGTCGTTGTAAGCGCGCATAATTCCCGCATTAATATCCAGGCTGGTCAGCCTGTGACTGAGAATTTTATCCACACAGCGCACGATGTAATTCACCTGCCGCTCAACCATAAAAATTATTGAGTTGCTGCCCAGGTTGGTATTGGGTCCATATAACATGAAGAAATTGGGAAAGCCCGCTGTACACACCCCGCGATAGGCCTGCGCCCCGTCTGTCCAGGCCCGCTCCAAGGCCACGCCGCCGCTCCCATGGATCTCCACGCTGGACAAAAATTCTGCAGCCTTAAAGCCCGTGCCATAGATAATAATATCGACGTCGCGGGGAATACCGTCCTGGGTGACCACCCCCTGGGGGGATATGGCGCAAATCGGCGAGCTCACAAGCTCGACGTTGGGCCGGGCAAAGGCCTGGTAATAATCGTCGGATATGAGAATGCGCTTGCAGCCCACGGGGTAGTCCGGCGTCAGTGCGCGCCGCAGCTCGGGGTCGGAAATGTATTCCTCCAGATGTTGCGAGCACCATTTCTCATAGAGCGGACGCAGCCAGCTTTTTGCTTTCATCACCGGGTAAAACAGCGCCTCGCTGCGCAGATAGACCGCCAGCCGGAATAACTTTTGCAAAAGCGGGTAGCGCGAGAATCGGTTTTTCTCCGCCGCGGTATAGTCGCGATCGTTGCGCTTGATAACATAGTTGGCGCTGCGCTGGTAAACCGTGACCTGTTTGGCCTGTTCAGCCACATTCGGAATAAATTGCAGGGCGCTGGCTGCATTGCCAATGATGGCCACTCGTTTGCCGCTGAGGTCTATATCGTGGCGCCACCGGGCCGAGTGAAATTCGGCTCCGGCAAATGTTTCGGCCCCTTCGAACCGGGGAATATTCGGCCGATTGAGTTGGCCCAAACCACTCACCAGGCACTTGGTACGCAGCTCCTCTCCACTCGCCAGCTGCACGCGCCAGACACCCTCCGATTCATCGAAATGGGCACTGCTAATGGCCGTGTTCAGCCGAATGCGATCACCCAAGCCGTACTTCTCCACACAGTGGCTGAAATAGGCCTGAATTTCATCGTGGGGTGAGAACTTGCGCGACCAGTTGGGGTTGGGCTCAAAGGAATAGCTGTACAGGATAGACTGCACATCACAGCAGGCGCCAGGGTAGTTATTGTCGTGCCAAGTGCCCCCCACAGCGGCCGATTTTTCAATGATCAGGAAATCGTCGATGCCACGCGCCTGCAACTTGATTCCCATGCAAATGCCAGACATTCCGGCTCCGATGATTACCACACTGACGAGGCCTGTATCAGTCACTTTGGCGTCTCCCCCCGACACGGGCACTATTTCGCTACCGGCGGTTGGTCTCGGGTAAAAACCAGCTCGGTGGCGGTAGACTCCGCTTTATTATATTTGTATCCACCGCCCCTGAATCTGCGCAGGCCAGCGCAGTCTTCAATTTCCTTTTCGATAATGTAGCGGGCCATTTGGCCACGCGCCTTCTTCGCATAAAAGCTGATGACTTTGTATTTGCCTGATTTTAAATCCTTGAACACCGGGGTGAGGATTTCAGCACGTAGACTCTTCGCGCGCACCGCGCGGAAATATTCATGCGATGCCAGGTTGACCACGGTCTCCTGCTTGAGCTTCTTTAGCTGGGCATTGATCCCGTCGCATATATCATCTCCCCAGAACTGGTAGAGGTTGGCGCCGCCGCGATTGGCAAATTTCAGCCCCATTTCCAGGCGGTAGGCTTGCATCAGGTCCAGGGGACGCAACAAGCCATAGAGCCCAGATAGAATTCGCAGGTGTTGCTGGGCATAGCTGAGCTGTTTTGCGCTCAGGCTCTGCGCCTCCAGCCCCGTGTACACATCGCCCTTGAACGCAAATATGGCCTGTTTAGCGTTGTCCAGGTTAAACGGCGTGGACCAATTCATAAAGCGCGCATGGTTGAGCTGGGCAATGTTTTCGCTGACCCCCATGAGGGCGCGAATATCGTCCGGGCTCAGCTGCTGGGCGTCCTCGATCAACGTGGCAGAACGCTGTAATAGTTCCGGCTCGGTCGCCCTACGGGTGGTGGGTGGTGTGTCAAAATCCAGTGTCTTAGCCGGAGAAATCAGGGTAATCATCGTCTCGGTTCCAGTATCGGGGATTGTCGGTGTGGTATTCACCTCACCAAATAGCTGGTTATGATACCCTCCCTGCAAACAATCAAAAAGACTTCTTTACCATGCCTGTGCTGCACACCATCGTGCGCAACATCGATGTATTTACCGACTATAGCGGCCGTATTCTGGCGTGGCTCTGCCTGTTTATGGCCTCCCTGACCGCGCTGATTGTCCTTCTGCGCTATGGCTTCAGTATCGGCTCGATTGGCGCACAAGAAACTGTCATCTACATGCACGGTGCGCTGTTCATGCTGGGTGCTTCCTATACACTAAAATGCGGCGGCCATGTCAGGGTAGACATCTTCTATCAAAAATTTAGCGTTCGCACCCAGGCCTGGATTAACGCTCTGGGGGGAATCGTCTTTCTGCTGCCGTTGTGCGTCTTTATTTTTGGCGTGAGCTGGAATTACGTGATGGTTTCCTGGGCCATTCGCGAGGTCTCACCCGAACCCGGTGGCATACCCGCGGTATTTTTGCTGAAAAGCCTGATTCCACTGATGGCCGTCATGCTGTTTTGCCAGGGTGTGGCGGAAGTCCTGCGCAGCGTCCTGATATTGGTGGAGGACGAGGCTTGATGGAAGCCTATCTGCCCCTGTATTTGTTCATTGCGGTATGCCTGTTGCTGATGTTGGGCTATCCGGTGGCCTTTACCCTGGCCGGCACAGCACTCGCCTTCGCAGTGGGGGGAATACTGAGTGGCCATTTCGACGCGGACTTTCTGGCCGCGCTGCCGGGCCGGTTGTTTGGCACCATCAATAACGCCACGCTAATCGCCGTACCCCTATTTATCCTGATGGGGGTGATTTTGGAGAAGTCCAAAGTGGCCGAGGAACTGCTGGCCAGCATGGCCAAAATATTTGGCGGCCTGCGCGGTGGCCTGGGCATTTCAGTGGTGGTGGTGGGCATGTTGCTGGCGGCCAGCACCGGCATCGTGGGCGCCACCGTGGTGACCATGGGCCTAATATCATTACCGAGCATGTTGCGCAGCGGCTACAACCCATCTCTGGCAGCGGGCACCGTGTGCGCCACCGGTACTCTGGGTCAAATTATCCCCCCCTCCATTGCCCTGGTGCTGCTGGGCGATGTGCTGTCCAACGCCTACCAGCGGGCCCAGATGAGCATGGACATTCTCAACCCCAAAACGGTGTCGGTGGGGGATTTGTTTATGGGGGCGTTGTTACCGGGTCTGCTGTTAGTGGTTTTGTATATCGTGTATTTACTGTCTTATGCCTGGCTCAAACCCGCGTCCGCACCCGTGGCCAGTAGCGAACGCATTACCGCCGGAGAGGTTTTACGCAGCCTGTTGCCCCCTTTGTTGCTAATTACCATGGTCCTCGGCTCCATCCTGGCCGGGGCGGCGACCCCCACCGAAGCCGCTGGCGTGGGCGCCATTGGCGCCCTGGTATTGGCGCTTTGCAAGGGCCAGATGAGTGGGCCGCGCCTGTCAGAGGCTGTTATCGATACTCTGAAAGTCACCAGTATGGTGTTTATGATCCTCATTGGCGCGGCCATTTTCTCTTTGGTTTTCAGGGGCTTCGGTGGGGAAGAGCTGATTCATGGTTTTTTCCAGGATATGCCGGGTGGCGTAACCGGCGCCGTCTTCGTGGTCATGCTGGCGATATTCCTGCTGGGCTTTATCCTCGATTTCATAGAAATTACCTTCGTGGTCGTGCCCATCGTCGGGCCTGTGTTGCTCACCATGGGCGTCGATCCGGTCTGGTTGGGGATTATGATTGCCCTGAACCTACAAACATCCTTCCTCACGCCGCCCTTTGGCTTTGCGCTCTTTTACCTGCGTGGCGTGGCGCCAGCGTCACTGCCAACCGGCGCTATCTACCGCGGGGTGATTCCCTTTATAATTATTCAGCTACTGGTGCTGGCCGCTCTTTGGCTCTGGCCCGAGATGGCCACCTGGCTGCCCTCGGTGGTCAAAAACTGACAGCGACAAAGGGCACAGGATACATCCCGTCCGCATAAATTAAACTCAGGCCAAGCCCATGCAAAATATCGATTCCGCTCCCGCGCCACAAGGCGAACTCGCGCTGCAAACTCTCGCCATGCCCAAGGATACCAACGCCAACGGCGATATTTTTGGCGGCTGGTTGCTCTCGCAAATGGATATGGCGGGGGCGATAACCGCGGGCAAAGTGGCCGGCGGAAGAGTGGCCACCGTCGCCATCAACGGCATGGCTTTCCTGACGCCCGTACACATGGGGGCGGTGGTCTCCTGTTATGCGGACACCCTGGATATCGGGCGCAGCTCTGTGCGTATTATGGTAGAGGTGTGGATCAACTCACAGCACGACGGCGAACCGATTAAGGTAACAGAGGGGGAGTTTGTGTTTGTGGCAATCGACGAGAACGGCAGGACCAGAGCAATACGCTCCTAGAGAGCCGTCCCGCGATCATTATTACTCATCTTCCAATACCATATCCCGCGCATTGATATAGGCCTGTTCAGAGATGTGATGGTAGGCCCGCACGCCATCATAAAATGGCTTCCACGATCGATAGATTTTGGCAGACATCGGGTCCCGGGCGATCAAGGCCTGCATTACCTGCTCGCTGCCCCGGGCCAGAGCCCGCAGAACATCGTCGGGCAGGCGTCGCAGCTTCACCCCATGCTCATCGACCAGCTGGCGCAGGGCCGCATTATTTCTCGCCGTATATTCATCCAGCATCATCTGGTTGGCCGCCTGGGTGGCCACTGTCACAATGGCTTGCAGGTCGGGGGGCAATGCGTCAAATGAGTCTTTGTTGACAATAAACTCCAGTGCCGCGCCGGGCTCATGCCAGCCGGGGTAGTAGTAGTACTCCGCCACTTCGTACAGTCCCAATGCCAGGTCGTTGTAGGGGCCCACCCATTCAGCGGCGTCAATTACACCCGTTTGCAAGGAGGTGTACAGCTCACCGCCGGGAATTCGTACGGCGGTGCCGCCCGCGGCGTTAAAAACCTCTCCGGCCAGGCCGGGAATACGCATCTTCAAGCCTTTCAGATCATCGATCGAATTGATTTCCGTGTTAAACCAACCGGCCATCTGTACGCCGGTATTACCCCCCACCATCGGCAACAGGTTAAACGGCGCATAGGCCTCGCGCCACAGCTCAAGGCCGCCGCCGTACTGCAGCCAGCCATTCATTTCCTGGGCGGTCATGCCGAAGGGAACCGCGGTAAAAAATACCGAGGAGGGTATTTTACCCTTCCAGTAATACGCGGCCCCGTGCCCCCCATCGGCTACCCCCTGGGATACGGCGTCAAACACTTCGAAGGCCGGCACAATTTCTCCCGCACCATAGACCCTGGCGGTGAAGCGACCATCGCTCATCAGCGCCACCATTTCGGCGAAGTTCTCCGCCGCCCGGCCCAGGCCGGGGAAATTCTTCGGCCAGGTGGTGACTATTTTCCAGTGATATTTTTTACCCGGGTCCAGCCTCGCACCGGTGGTAGCATTGTGCTGATCCGGCGCGATAGAGGATCGCTCTGTGGCCCACAGGGCCAACACGGTAACCAACGCAGCCACCAACGCTAAGATGATGAGCGGAGAGTAACGCCCCGTTGATGCCGTTTTGGGTGAATGTGTTGTCATTAGTTCAACCTCTCTCCATCAGCTAGAGCAATTGAAGCTTGGCGTACTGCACAACCAGCCATTTGCTGCCCTCGCTGTCGAAATTAACTTCGACCCGGGCATTGCTACCTCGACCCTCGAAATTCAAAACGACGCCCTCCCCGAAAATCCGGTGGTATACCCGCTGCCCCAGAACCAAACCCGTATCGGGAACCTCCACCTGGGCAAGGCTGCTCACCGGCCGCGAGATAGTGGTGTGCAAACGCACTTCGCGCAGCAGCTCGGCGGGAATCTCCCGAATAAATCGCGACGGGGCATTAAAATTCTCACTGCCGTGCATACGCCGGCTTTCGGCGTAGCTAATCACCAGCTTTTTCATTGCCCGGGTAATACCAACGTAACAGAGACGGCGCTCTTCCTCCAATCTCCCGGGCTCTTCCAGTGACATGCGGTGGGGGAACAGGTTCTCCTCCATACCCGCCAGAAACACCAGGGGAAACTCCAACCCTTTGGCGGAGTGCAGGGTCATCATCTGAACACTGTCTTCATGCTCGTCGGCCTGGGCATCCCCGGCATCCAATGCAGCATTATCCAAAAACTGTTGCAGAGGGCTGAGCTCACCGTCGCCGGGCTGAAACTGTTTGCCGGCGACCGTCAGTTCCTCCAGGTTCTCCACTCGCGCCTGGCCCCGTTCGCCCTTCTCCTTTTGGTAAAAAGCAATCAACCCCACCGCGTGAATAACATGATCGATCATTTCTTCCAGGGACAGCTCATCCGTGCCGGAATCCATCTCATTAACCAGCGTGACGAAACCTTCCAGCGCTTTGAGCGCGCGCGGGGGTAACAGCTTCTCCCCGACCACCCCCTCAATTGCCTGCCACAGGCATATGTCGCGATTGCGTGCATAATCCCTCACCAGCTCCAGCGTTTTCCCGCCTATGCCCCTGGCAGGCGTGTTTATGACACGCTCCATAGCGGCATCGTCGGCCCGGTTCACCAGCAGTCGCAAATAGGCCAGGGCATTGCGAATTTCCATGCGCTCATAGAAACGGTGGCCGCCGTAGATACGATAGGGGATCGCCGCTCGGATGAGCGCCTCCTCCAGCACCCGGGACTGGGCGTTGGATCGATACAATATTGCGCTCGAACTGCGCGTATTGCCATCGTCCAGCCACTGGCCAATTTGCTCAACAATAAACCGCGCCTCATCCTGCTCGTTGAATCCGGCGTAGAGGGTAATCGGCTCACCCTCGTCCCCCGCGGTCCACAACTCCTTCCCCAACCTGCCAAAGTTGTGGGTGATGATGCCGTTGGCCGCTCGCAAGATGGTCTGGGTGGAGCGGTAGTTCTGTTCCAGGCGTACCGTTGTTGTGTCGTGAAAATCCTCGGTGAAGCGCTGGATGTTTTCTATTTTAGCGCCGCGCCAGCCATAAATAGACTGATCATCGTCCCCGACTGCAACGATGGGAATCCCGGTGCCTGCCAGCACCCGCAGCCAGGCATACTGAATACTATTGGTGTCCTGAAACTCGTCCACCAAAATCTGCCTGAACCGGCTTTGGTAGTGCTGTAAAATCGCCGGATTTTTCAGCCATAGCTCATGCGCCCTCAGCAGCAGCTCGGCAAAATCCACCATGCCGGCGCGCTGGCAGGCTGCCTCGTAGGCGCGGTATATCTGCAACATGGTCTGCTGGTAGAGATCCCCCCCAATCGGCTCAATGTGCTTGGCGCGCAGGCCTTCATCCTTCTGGGAATTGATGTAGCCCTGGGCCTGGCGGGGCGGCCAGCGGCTGTCGTCGAGTTGCAATTCTTTACAAATGCGCTTAACCAGGCGAAGTTGGTCGTCGCTGTCGAGAATCTGAAAGTTCTGCGGCAGGCCCACATCTTTCCAGTGCGCCTTGAGCAGCCTATGCGCGAGCCCATGGAAGGTGCCCAACCACATGCCGTGGGTGGAAATCTGTAGCATTTCCTCCACCCGACCACGCATTTCCCTGGCCGCTTTATTGGTAAAGGTCACCGCCAATATGGAGTAGGGAGAAAAGTCATGCGCCCGAATCAACCAGGCAATACGATGAACCAACACCCGTGTTTTGCCGCTGCCGGCTCCGGCCAGGACAAGCATATTGCCCGGCTCGGCTGCGACCGCATCTCGCTGAGCTTCATTTAAAGGGGAGAGAATTTCAGATACATCCATCGGCGCATATTACCTGTTTCCGCACCCCGCTCACAGCGATGCGCAGTAAATGCATGGTTAAACTCTCTCTTGGTGTCTGCTACTATTCCCCAGCCATGGACAAAGACGATGAAGACGAAAGTTCGACGCCTGCGGAGGACGCTTTTTACCGGGCCGACTACGACGAGGATACTATCGACTATTACTTCGATGCCGACACACTGCAGGAGGAGGAGAGTTTCGAGCCCGAGTTAGCCACCAACTGGGATATCCTCGATGTCGATATCGAACAAGCCCCCGAGCCGGTCTTCGAGGAAGAGGAAAGCAGGGATGGTGGGTCGGAATCCGGCGAAGTATGGGATGACGACGACCAGAAGCCCGTCGAACAATACGCCGAGCCCTGGCCGTTGGGGCTGATCGGCGCAGCGGTAATCGCGCTACTGTTACTGGCGGCGGGTGGCTACGGTATCATCCAGCAGCGCACCACAATGGAGGAAGAAATTCGCCAGCTGCGTGCCGCAATGTCCACCGCAGCCAGCAAGGAGGAAGTCGCCGCAGGCCGGCAGGCGCACAGAGCACTGGAGGTTCGCAACGAGTCGCTTCAGGAGCGAGTTGACGCGCTGCAGCTGGAAAACCAGACGCTGCGCGATGCGGCTTCGAAACAGCGAGCCCAACCGCCTGAGACCGCTCCACTATCTTCTCCCGTGGTCGCGCAACCCCCGCCAAAACCCGCCCCTGCGACGCCGCAGGGATCGACCACACCCGGCTGGTTCGTAAACTTCGCCTCCTATACAAAGCGCTCGACCGCCGAGTCCTGGGCCACCAAATTATCTCCAGCCGATGGCAAAGTGGCCGTCCTTTCCGGCACTAAAGGCGCAACCCATTATTACCGGGTCCGAATAATAGATTTGCCCAACAGGGAAATTGCTGAAAAAATAGCGCTGAAGTTGGAACAGACACACAACCTATCTCGCCTATGGATCGGCAAACAATAACAGAGGAAAACCCTATGGACGCATTGAAAATAGCAGCCTTGAGCCTGGTACTCACCAGCGCCGCCGTGGCCGCCGATGATTGTACCAACCCCGCGGCTCCCAATTTACCCGATGGTGCCTCCTCCAATATGGAGCAGATGATCGCGGGACAAAAAGCGGTGAAAACGTTTCAAGCTGACAACATCAGCTACATGGAATGCCTGGATGCACTAATTACCCGGGCGGAGAAACAAACCAAGGAGGGCACCGATGACGATATGATCGAGGCCCAAAAGGTCTACGACGAATCGGAAGCCGCCTACAACGCCGCCGTTTCGGCGGAAGAGAGCGTGGCTGACCAGTTCAACAGTGAGGTCCGCGCCTACAAGGCGGCGAATCCAAAATAACTGCACCGGCGCACTAGTCCTGGCTCTTATGGGCCAGGGCGGCTGCGTTATCCTCCCAGTTTTGCCCATCAAATTGGACGACCCTGACACTGGCTGGCTGGGTGTCGAGGCAGTTCACATTGACATCTACCCCATCGGGGTTTGAACGCGGGATATAAAACGGCTTGATCCCACAGTGGCGACAAAAATAATGCTTCGCCACCCCGGTGTTGAAGCGGTAGGTGGTCAAATCGTCCTCGCCGCTGAGCAGTTGGAAGCGTGAGTTGGGCACAATCAAATGCAAAAACCCGCTCTTGTTACAGATGGAACAGTTGCATTGTTCCACCTCAATATCCGCCGGCGCCTCCACCGTAAATGTCACTTTTTCGCAGTGGCAGCTTCCCTGGTACAGCATAGTGTCCCTCCCTCAATTGGGCGACTGGTCGTCTTCAGCAAAACCGGTTCAATCTACCGCAACCGACTAACTAAAAGAAAGCGCTTAAGCGCCATTTATTTGCGGCCAGAATATTGAACCAATATCCGACATTTACGTTTTTAGGTAGCTCCCCGCATCGGGTACTGCCAGACTGTTAAATACGATTCTGGCAATAGATGCGGTAATTGGATGGTGGAGCAGGAAGTAGATTGGCTAATCGCAGGCAGTGGCGCAGCGGGCATGACGGGTGCGGTGGCCGCAAACCAGCTAGGGGGCACGGTATTGCTGGTTGAAAAAAACCCGGTCTACGGTGGCACGACCGCGAAGTCCGGCGGCGTAATCTGGATTCCCGGCAATCATCGCCAACCGGCGGCTGGCATTTCTGACAGTATTGAAGAAGGTTATACCTACCTGAAGGGATTGATCGGTGACTCGGTGGCTGACGCGCGTTTGCGGGCCTACGCGCAGCGCGCTCCAGAAATGCTCGAGTTTATGATGGAACACAGCCATATCCACTACACCCCGCTGCCGAATTACATGGATTACTACGAGCATGTTCCGGGCTACAAACAGGGCGGCCGCTCGATGGATTCCGCGCCGTTCAATATGCGCAAACTCGGGCGCGCAGGAGGCTCCATGCGCCGCGGACACTACAAGGGCCTGATGATGCCTTTTAATGTCACTGTCGTTGAGGGCATGAGACTACAGCGCATGGATATGGGCGCCTATCTTCTGGGCCTGAAGCTGCTATTGCGTTATATGCTGGATATCCCAGCGCGCTTAAAACGCCAGGAAGACAACCGGGTGACACTGGGGCCAGCCCTTGTTGCCCGGCTGCGTCGCTCGATGATGGATCGGGATATTCCCATGTGGCTGGACTCGCCAATGAAAGAACTTATCGTGGAGGATGGCCGAGTCTGTGGTGCACTGATCAGCCATCAAGGTCAGGACATTCGTGTAAAGGCACGCCGCGGTGTTTTACTCGCAACTGGCGGCTTCTCCCACAATGTAGAACTTCGCCAGCAATTCCAACAGGCGCCCACCGGCTCAGACTGGACCGCCGCCGCACCCGGCGCCACGGGTGATGGTATTATCATGGGTCAGAAAATCGGCGCAGAGTTGGGTTTCATGGGCAGCGCCTGGTGGTCACCGACCTTTACCATGCCCGATGGCCGTACCGTCGCCCTGATTTCCGGCAAGTCCTACCCCAGCTCGATAATGGTGAACAAGCAGGGCAAGCGTTTCGCAAACGAAGCCCAGCCCTACGAGGATTTGATCAAGGAACAATACGCCAGTGAGACGAGAGGGGAAGGCGCCATTCCCTGCTTCCTCATCTTTGATGCCAAATTTCGCAGCAAATATTCCGCCGGCCACCTCAAGCCCGGAAAAATAGAGGATGACAAAAAAATCCCCCAGGATACGCTCGATTCCGGGCTCCTTACCATCGCCCCGACGCTGAAGGCACTGGCCCAAAAGCTCGGCATCGACACACCGACACTACTGGACACGGTCGCGCGATTCAACGAGAACGCCCGGCAGGGGGTCGATCCCGAATTCGGCCGCGGCAGCACGGAACACGACCGCTACTATGCCGATATGACGGTCAGCCCCAATCCGACCCTCGGCCCTTTGGAACAGGGCCCGTTCTACGCGCTGCGGTGCGACCCGGGTGACCTGGACACCAAAGGCGGGCTGCTCTGTGATGAACACGGCAGGGTGACAAACACCGACGGTGAGGTTATTCCGGGGCTGTACGCCGCGGGCAATACCAGCGCCGCTGTGATGGGCGACACTTACCCCGGCGCGGGCGCCACCATAGGCTCGGCTATGACCTTCGCCTATATTGCGGCGCAACACGCCTTTGGCGAATTATCGAGGAGTGACGCGGCATGAGTGACCATCAATACGCCTACCTAAGGCCCGACCACTATGCGCGAGGTTGGCATATCGTCTTGTTTTCGCAAGAGCTGAACATTGGCGAGGTGAAGCCGCTGCATTATTTTAATCATGATTTTGTGATCTATCGCGGCGAGTCGGGGAAAGTCGCAATTCTCGATGCCCACTGCCCCCACCTGGGCGCCAATCTGTGCAGCGATGGCGGTCGCCTGATCGGCGACAACATAGCCTGCCCCTTCCACGGCTGGACCTTCGATCACTCCGGCCGCTGTGTCGATATTCCCTACGCGAAGAAGATTCCGGAGAAAGCCCTCACCGCGCTGCGCGGTTGGCCGGTGCTGGAAAAAAACGGCTTCATCGCCCTCTGGTATGACCCGGAACAAAACCCGCCGGAGGACTATTTGCCGGACATCCCCCAGTGGGGAGAGGGCACAGATGCCTGGGGCGACTGGAATTTTTCGCGCTCGCGGATTCGCGCCAAGGCCTTTGACGTGATTGAGAACATTGTCGACATCGCACATTTTCCCCATGTTCACGGCGGCAATGTGCAGTCTTTTGAAAACCATTTCACCGATCGTACGGTCACCCAGCTATCCAATATCAGGCTCGACCCAAACGCGCTCATGGTCACCCCGCCCAACCTGCCTTTCAACCTGGAAGATATTCGCAAAGAGAACGTCGGCGAGGAGTCCGACGCCTGGGGCGATGCCACCTACCATGGTCCTTCCATCATGTATTACTACACTGAATCCCGCAGCCCCAGTGTCAGTTTCAAAAGCTGGTGGGTGAACTACCACATACCGGTCAACCAGGACGAGCTGGATCTTTGTTCTGCTGTTATCGTGAGCAGCCTGACCGATGACCCGCTCCCCGAGGAGTTTCTGCAACTCTACCCCATGACGGCCCACGCTGCCTTCGGGCAGGATGTAGAAATCTGGAAGGACAAGATTTACCAATCCGACCCCATCCTGTGCGATGGTGACGGGGCAATAACCAAACTGCGTCGTTGGTATGAGAAATTCTATCTGCCACTGGCATAACATCGGGCATGGAGTGTGACGATGTAGCCTCTGAAGACTTGTCTCATCTGAGTGATGGGGTCGTGGGTAGCCGGGGAGGGCCACCTAAAGCCCACCCCAGATATCCAGATATCAGAACGACTAATTACCCTCTGACGCCGCCGGGACAGAGGCCGTGGCGGCCACCTGCCACTTGCCATCGGACTTTTTCCACACGTGCATGCTCCAGTGGGCATCTGTACCCACGCCGGCACTGTGCACCATCACCGCGGTCTTTTTGCCCAGGAAGCGCACCACGTAATCACCGGCAACATAGGGGCCATCCTCTGAACCGGCCTCGGCCATGGCCGCCAACGCCTGCTCCTCGTCACCCGGGCCGTTGCCTTCCAGCGAGATAAACTCATCGTGAAACAGGCCCTTTACATCGCCGGGCCCCTTGGCCTCGCCCCAGGCCTTGTCCATCTCGATCAACTTGGCGGCGTCATCGGCGACAGCCAGACCCGAACCCAGTACCAGCGCAACGCAACACACAGCTATGTTAAGAATCTTCATGGAATGCTTCCTCGTGGCGGCCACGGGCCCCTGCCCCGGCCGTTAATGAGCGGAGCTTTAAGCGTAGGAGAAGATTGGTAATCTGGCAAAGAAAAATCTCTGTGCGTCAGCACCACTGAAATACTCAGGCTTGCTTGCGCAACCAGTTCATTTGCAAGGCGAGTAAAATGACAAACGTCACGATGAGTGCGAGGAAGGTTCCCTGCAACAAAGGGTCTTCAAAGGAGCTCACCAGAGGTGCATCCATCGGGAAGCGGGTGAGGATTTCCGCGGCGGTCGGAATCAGGTGAAACAACATGGTGCCAGAGAAACACAGGGCAACAGCGTATTTTTTGTACCCCGCTAAAAACTCCGTGGTCGCCGCGATCGTGCCGACGATCACCGCCAACACCGTTAATACGCCCAGGGCGTGGGCCGGGCCGAAGCTACCGTTCTTATAGATCGCCAGCGCACTGGCCGGTGACCAGGGTCGCGGCCAGGTAGAGTTTCCCCCAGGTGCGCTCAAACCGGATCTGCTTGTCTTACCACAGCAGGTAAAAACCAACAAACACGGCCCCGCCGCCAATAATCGTATGCAAAATTCCCAGTGGACTTAAGGGCATAGTGCCTCCTTACATGGTGTAACAACATTCATCTTTCGGAACAACACGCTGCCTCGTAGCGTCAGCGGGCTATCCCGTTCTATCCCGTTTCTTTTGCTATGGGTACGCAATCAGGCGTTTTCCACCGCAAAGGTCAGGCCGGCGTTTTGCTGCAGGCGTTCGATCAACAGCCCGCCCATGGCCGCTGCAGGTGTCCAGATACCACCGGAGGCGGCCTCCGGGTTTTGCAGCAGGCACACGGCACTCTCGGCGATCATCTTCGAGGTGGAGCCGTAGCCCGGGTCCTTGTCGCCTTTAACCCCGACCCGCACGCTACCACCGGTATTATTGGACCCGACAAACAGCACGTCGTAGTGACCGGTGTCGCGCTCTTCCTTGCTGGGCCCCTCGCCGGGCTGGCGTGGGTCATTGGCCATGGATTTATCCTCGGCCACGGCTTTGGCCATGGCTTCACCGTCATCGCCCGGTCCCGTCAACATCATTTCGTCATAGACGAAGTTCTCGCCGTAGGCGTGTTCCAGCAAAAAGTTGGAGCGGTGAATGTTCTTGGTGTTGATGGTGGCCATCACAAACGGTGCCGACCAGCTACCCAGGTCTTCTTCGTAAAGCGGCGTCATTCCGGCCGGCTGCTCCGGCCCGCTGAAATCGGGGGTGAGGGCGAAGGGGTCCATCAGCAACTGGACCGTTTCCGGCGCCTTGGCTGCAGCGGCCATGGTGGCCTTGAAGCTGGCCAGGGTGCCACCAGAGAACGTACCCTTCATGGCGCGAACACGGCCCTTGACACGAGACACTGGTGCCCCCAACTGCGCCTGCGCGGCTTGCTGCAGAAAATACACGCCCAGGTCAAACGGCACCGAGTCAAAGCCGCAGGAGAACACGATGCGTGCACCGCTGGCCTTGGCAGCCGCGCCATGGGCGGCGATCATCTCGTGCATCCACGCCGGCTCACCACATAAATCCACGTAGTCGGTGCCGGCTTCGGCGCAGGCGCGCACCAGGTCAGAACCGTACAACTGGTAGGGGCCCACGGTGGTTAACACCACCCGGGTGCCCGCGGCCATCGCGTTGATCGAGACGGGGTCGCTGGCGTCGGCCACGACCTGGGGCACCTCCGCCGGAATGCCCATCTCGTCGCGCACCTGGTCCAACTTTTCCTGGCTGCGCCCGGCCATGGCCCATTTGACCTCGCCGTTTACGCCGTATTGCTTGTTTAAGTATTCGCACACCAGGCGACCGGTGTAGCCGCTGGCACCGTAAACGGTAATGTCTAATTCTCGGGTATCGGACATGCTGTTATTCCTCTGGTTTGATTTGGTTTAGCACTTCGGTGGTATTGATCAGGGTCTTGGCCTTACAGGCCGGGAATCTCTTCGTCGACAACGCTGACCAGCAAGGGGCTGGCTGCCGAGCGCTCAAAGGCCGCGTCAATGGCGGCGAATCGCTTCTGTACCATTTTGCGGTAGTTGGGATGGGTAAAGATATACAATTCGTTGGCCTGGATGGCCTCCACAACACGCCTACCCACAATCTCGGGGTTCAGACCACTGTCGAGAACCGCCTGCATCTGCTGGGCCATTGCGGTTATCTCAGCGGAATTCGACGTTGCCGCGCCGTCACTTTTGTATTGCGCGGGCTTGTTGCGCTGGGACAGGTTGATGCGTGTTTTCACAAACCCCGGGCACAACACCGACACCTGTATGTTATGCGGCTGTAGCTCGGCATGCCAGCTCTCGGACATGCCGACCACGGCCACCTTGGTGGCGCTGTAGGGCCCGGCAAACGGCAGCCCGCCCATGCCCGGCCATGGAGGCGACATTGACCAGCCAGCCGCCTTCGCCGTGCCGTTTCATCAGTGGGATCATGGTTTGGGTGCCGTAGACAACACCCATCAGGTTCACATCCACGACCCACTGCCAGTCCTTGATGGCGGTCTTATCAATCGCCCCGGGGCTGCCGCTGACGCCGGCATTGTTCACCAACATGTGCACCTTGCCGAAACGCTCGATCGCCTGGTCGGCCAGGGCCCCCCACTGGCTGATATTGGTGACATCCATCGCCGTGGCCAGGACCTCCACGCCGGCTTCGCGCAGTTGCTGTTCAGCCAGGCCCAGTTGTTCCGCGTCGATGTCGCCCAACACAATATTCATGCCCTGGGCGCCCAGTGCCTGGGCGATGCCAAAGCCAATGCCTTCCGCCCCACCACTGATAACCGCGGTTTTACCTGTAAAGTCCTGCATTCATAATCCTCTGATACTGACGTTTCAATACTGCTCGTCTGGGCGAACCGTGCTGACACCGGGGTAGCCGGGCAATGCCGGCCTCGGGCAATGCGTGAGATTTGTTGTTTGATAGGCTCTCGTGCCAAGAGCGTATCAGGAATATATATTGTGCACAATATAATATTGGACAATTCAAATGATTTTACTTATGATCTGCTCTTTAGTGTCGCCAGGGATCCTGGTGTGATGACTTTGATCACGCGGCGGCGGCCACCTATTTTTTTGGACAGCTGGATTGCCTAAGACGCACATGACACGTAATGCCGACGACAGTGCCACGCTATTGTTTGACAACCAACTGTGTTACCCACTGTACAGCGCAGCTAATGCGCTGGTGCGGGCCTACCGCCCGCTGCTGGCTGAGCTGGATATTACCTACCTGCAATACATGGTGCTGATGCTGTTGTGGCAGGAGACCCGTTTGAACGTGAAAGAACTGGGGCAGCGGCTGCATTTGGATTCCGGCACCTTGACCCCGTTGCTAAAGCGCCTTGAGGGCAAGGGCTTTGTGCAGCGCAAGCGGAGTGAGCGGGACGAGCGTGTGCGTATCATCACCATCACCCGGCAGGGTATGGCCCTTAGAAAGAGGGCCCGCGACATCCCGCATAAATTAGCCTGCACCATCGACCTGCCCCGCGAGCAGGGATTGGAGCTGAAGCAACTGTGCGAGCAGTTACTGGCAGCACTGAATAACTAAACGAGGAGCACGTACAGACCATGAAAACACTGGGCACTATACTTTTACTGCTGGCCAGCGTTAGCACCGCGGCGGCCGACAAGCTGACCATTACCGATGCCGACTTCAACTGCGTGCTGGACATGCAGCCGGTACGCGGGTTTTATGTCGATAATTTAATTGAAGGCCAACTGGCCGCCACGGTTGCCACCGCAAAGGCCGGCAGTGGCGAGTATCCGCCCGGTTCGGTGGTCCAACTGGTGCCCACCGAGGTCATGGTAAAACACCCCAGGGGCTACAGCGCCGCCACCAAAGACTGGGAGTTTTTTGAACTCAACGTCTCGGCGCAAGGCAGCCAGATCCACAAGCGTGGCTTTGTCGACGTGGTCAACCGCTTCGATGGCAACTGCTTTGGCTGTCACGTCAAAGCCAAACCGGAATTCGACATGATTTGCGAAACCGGCCACGGCTGCGACCCGATTCCCCTGACCCCACAGATCACCAGGTTGCTGCAAAACACCGACGCACGCTGCGGTGGCCGCTACACCCCGACGGCGGAGGAAATGAATGTTCTCAAGGCGCTCGCGGCGCAACTGAGCAAGCCCGAATAAGCCAGCACTGATTTACCGCGCCAGTGAGCCACACGCCCACTAGCGTATCGAACCGACAGAGGAGCTAATAAAAACCATGGACAACAACATAGCCACCGCGCAACGTGCGCTACAGCTTGCCGGCCGCGGCCTGCTGGGTTTGTATTTTATCGTACCGGCCATCAGCAAGATCACCGGTTTCAGCGGAATGGCCGAGTATATGGCGGCGCATAACGTACCCCTGATCCCGGTGGTGCTGGTGCTGACCATTATCATCCAGATCGGCGGCGGCGTGAGCCTGCTGGTCGGTTACCGCACCCAGCTAATGGCCTTCGTGCTGGCTGGCCTGACCCTGGTCATCAGCCTCTTCATGCACAATTTCTGGGCCATAGAGGATGGCATACAGCAGGCCCATGAAATGCAGAACTTCGTCAAGAACCTGGCCATCATGGCCGGCCTGATGTACGTGGCCGGTGTGACACCCGCGACAAAGCAGTAACCCCTCTCCCGGAAGCTTGGGGTCAGAGTCAAAATACCTATTTCGACTCTGACCCCAAATATCCTCAGATATCGCTACTCAGCGAGGGCAAAGGCCACTACATAGTCGCCTGGCGTCGTCCCCATGGGAAGGTGACCACCGGCGGCAATAACCACATACTGCCTGCCATCCACCATGTACGTCATGGGCGTAGCCTGGCCCCCAGCCGGCAAGCGGCCTTTCCACAGTTCTTTACCGGTTTCTACATCAAATGCACGCAGGTAGTTGTCGCTGGTCGCCGCGATAAACGTAATGCCACTGGCAGTCATAATGGGCCCCCCAATATTTGGAACTCCCAATTCCAACGCCGGCACGAATGCTGGGACCAGATCCTCAATTGTACCTAGCGGTACCTGCCATAAAATGGTTCCCGCACGCATGTCAACCGCCGACAAACGTCCCCAGGGCGGAGCAGAGCAGGGCACACCTAACGGCGATAACAACATCTGCCGACGCATTCCATATGGTGTGCCTTGCTGAAACGCAAACTCCGACTCCGGGTAATCGCCTGAGCGCGCCATCTCGAGGAATTCATTTCGCTCGATTAATTGAACTTCTGCAGCGATTTGCATGGTATTAACAATGACAATCTGGCGATCGGGGTCGAATGCAATACCGCCCCAATTACCACCGCCTACGTAAGAGGGATACAGCAAGGTCCCCTCCAGGCTCGGTGGCGTGTAAATGCCCTCTGATCGTAGTGTCGAAAACTTTCGCCCACAAGCCCATTCATCGAACCATAACAATCCCCAGGCATCGTCGGGCGAAACAGGCGCATGGGACATCAATGGCGGAGGCGCCGGCGGAAATGGCTGAGTTTTAGACAGGTGTTCACCCAGCACGCCGCCCTGGGGCACGGGGCGCTCTTCCATTCCGAAAATCGGTTCTCCCGTGCGGCGATCAAAAGTGAACAACATGCCCATTTTCGTGGACTGTATAACCGCGGGTATCGTTCTCCCATCGCGTTGTAATTCAACGAGAGTGGGCTGTGCGGGCAAATCGAAGTCCCACACATCATGATGAACCAATTGTTGGTGCCAGACGACGGCCCCATTATTGACATCCAGGGCTACCAGGGAGTTCGCGTAACGGTTGTCACCCTCGCGTTCACCGCCGTAGAAATCAGGACTAACAGATCCAGTGGAC
>Ga0209988_10000066_pt1 | contig 51304 bp, 41 predicted proteins | sample N075metaG_FD_183115 | JGI IMG/M metagenome (GOLD analysis project Ga0209988, IMG submission 183115) | Deep subsurface microbial communities from Kermadec Trench to uncover new lineages of life (NeLLi) - N075 metaG (SPAdes) (version 2) | ecosystem: Environmental > Aquatic > Marine > Ocean trench... | reverse complement strand
CGTCGAGCGGCTGCTCGAAGCGGACGCCCATACCCGTTCCACCGCCGAGTACCCGGCAGATGATCGCCTCCATACGGAAGTGCTTTTCGCCGGCCTTCGTGGGCACGGAAAAGTGCAGATTGACGATGTCGCCGGCACTCGCGTTAGCGCCACTCGCATCGAGCGAGCGACTGCCGCCCGATCCGACCAGCAGCATGCCACCCTGGCAGAAGTCGCGGATGGAGCACAGCCAGGAACGGCCCTGCTGCGGATGCACCAGAGCGCCCAGTGAAATTGGTTGTCGCGCAAAATCTCGCCGGTCCACGTCCTTTCTACTCCGGCTTCCTACGGGAAACGTGCAATCAGTTCAGCGTGCACAGATGTCGGCGAGCGTACCCGATTCAAGAGGCCAGATCATGCCGAGTGGCGCGAGGTATGCCCGGCGTCTCACTTTCGGTGGCGACTATGACACGATTTCGGCCCTGATTCTTCGCTGCGTACATCGCAGCATCCGCTCGATCGAGCAATTGCTCGATTTCTTCGCCACCGCCGTACATGGCAATGCCTACCGATGCGGTCACCGAAAATCCCAGATCAGACGGATCGATGGCCATTACCTGGGTCTGCTGGCGAAGCCGATTTGCCACCATCTCCGCATCATTCAACGACGCATTGATCAGCACCATGACAAACTCTTCACCACCGATGCGCGCGACGAAATCCTCTTCGCGCACGACCTTCATGGCAATCTCGGCAAACTCCTTGAGCACCTCGTCGCCCCGCGTATGGCCGAACTTGTCATTGACTCGTTTGAAATGATCGAGATCAACGAAGCAAAGGGTGAAGCCCAGGGCGTCCCGATCAGCCAGTGCTTTCTGCCGGACCAGGTACTCCATCAGCTGGCGACGGTTATACAGCCCAGTAAGGTCATCACGCATTGCGAGCTCGTGGAGCCGTTCGAGCGTGTCTTCGAGTTCCCGCGTGCGCCGGGTCAGCGCGGTACGCAATTGCGCGACCTCGCCCGAAATCAACACCGCCGCGCCCAGCGCTAAGGTATAGCCGATCCAGATCAGAAACTCGTAGCGTGGGTCGTGAACGGCGCCGGTGTTAAGGCGCCAGGCGAGCACCAGGCTGTAGGTAATCCAGCCTGCGGAAGCGATCCACAGGACCTGCTGGCGGCGCAGGTGCAGGGCAAAGAACTGCAGGCTCAGCAGTGTGGTGACCAGCAACATCACGCGCATCACGTCCGTCACCAGCAATGCTGTTGCGATGAGGGCCAGGTTCGCCCAGACGCCTTGTGCGACGCCGAGGATCGAGGTATCGACGCGACGGCCGATATCCGCGGCGAACGATCCGCCCATGAGAATCAATCCGGTCAAGCCAACCGCCGCCACGAGCACAGCGCCTGCCTGCGTTTGCTCGAGCACCTGGAACTGCACGCTGCCCCAGCAGAACAGGGAATAAACCGCGATCGCCGCGGCCATCGCGAAGGTGCGCCGCAGACGCCGCATCTGTGGGTAGCGCATGTGGGTCATGCAGCCGTCATCGCGGACAAGGAGCCAGAGGAGCCTCATTCTAAGCGAGCCCGACGCCAGCTGATGTATTCCCAGCCCGACGCCTTGTAACAGTTTTGTAACTCCTGGGGGCTCCTGGGGGCTCCTGGGGCTCCTGGGGGATAAGGAGGCAAGGGGAAAGGGCGGCCACGGGCCCATCAGCCCACCGCACGGCCCAGCGTTCGGGCGACCGCCGCGTGCCAACCACTCAACAGCTGCTCCCGGGCCGCATCGCCAAGCGCCGGTTCGAAGCGTCGGTCCAACTCCCACAAAGATCCAGCCGCCGCCAGGGTCGGCAGGGCGCCTGCCCCAAGCAGAGCGAGCATGGCCGCACCCAAGGCGGTCGTCTCGGTGTTGGCGGGGCGTTGCACCGAAATCTGACACAGATCAGCCAGGTGCTGGCACAACCAATCGTTCGCCACCATGCCCCCATCGACGCGCATGTCGGTAACGCGGGCTCCGTCGCGGGCGAACGCGCCCAGCAGGTCCGCGCTCTGGTAGGCAACACTTGCCAAAAACGCGGTGACCAGCTGATCCGCGCTGGTGTCCAGTGTCAATCCGCAGATGAGGCCGCGCGCCTCTGGATTCCAGTGCGGCGCTCCGAGGCCCGTGAAAGCAGGCACCGCATACACGCCACCCGTGTCCCCATTACAACGGCGCGCCGCGGCTTCGGTGTCCGCCGCGCTGCCGATCAATCCCAGTTGATCGCGCAGCCACTTCACCGCGACACCGGCAACGAAGATGCTGCCTTCCAGCGCAAAGCAGGTCTCTCCGCTCAACCGGTAGGCAACCGTCGTCAGCAACCCCTCGGCTGACTTTATCTGCCTGGGCCCGGTGTTGCTGATCAGAAAGCACCCGGTTCCATAGGTGCTCTTGCTCATGCCGACCTCGAAGCAACCCTGGCCGATCAACGCGGCCTGCTGATCACCCGCAACACCGAGGATCGGAACTGCGGCACCGAACCACTCGGCGTCGCAACATCCGAAGTCAGCACAGCTGTCCATTACTTCCGGCAGCATCGATTCGGGAATGGCGAAGTACTCGAGCAACTCCTCGTCCCAGCGCTGCTGCGCGAGATTGAACAGCTGCGTGCGCGACGCGTTGCTGGCATCGGTGCGATGCGCCTTGCCCCCAGTGAGGCGCCAGATCAAAAAGCAATCCACCGTCCCGAACAGAAGCTTTCCCGCGTCGGCCCGGGCGCGCGCGCCCGCGACGTTGTCCAGAATCCAGGCGAGCTTGGTACCCGAGAAATAGGGATCGATGACCAGGCCGGTCTTCTCGGTAATTCGTTCCGCCATGCCATCGCGACGGATCTCCTCGCAGCGCGGTGCTGTGCGGCGATCCTGCCAGCCGATCGCATTCGTCACGGGCGCGCCGGACTCCCGGTCCCAGACCAGCGTGGTCTCGCGCTGGTTGGTGATGCCGATGCCTAGCAGCTGATCAGCGCGCAAGCCGCTGGCGGCCAGCGCATCCCGGCCTGCTGCCAGAGTCGTCTGCCAGAGTGTCTCGGGATCCTGCTCCACCCAGCCGTCGCGAGGAAACTGCTGATCGAACTCGTGCTGGACCGCGCTCAGCGCCTGACCCTGAGCATCGAAAATGATCGCGCGCGAACTGGACGTGCCCTGGTCGAGCGCCATGACGTAGCTCATTGCACGCGATTTCCGGACCCATTCATGACCACAATATATAGTGGTACGGAAATCGGCAAGAAATTGCGCAGCTGCGATACGCCTACGGACCTATCGACGACGCTTCCACCGCCCATCGACCGCCCTTCCACCGGCTTTCCACTGCCCTTCCACATGGTTTCCACCGGCTTTCCACTGCGACCCCACAGAACAAACACGCTCACCCCACAGGTTTTCCACGGTCTTTACCTTGCATTCGATTGATAGCCGCATTATCGTTGAACGCCTCCGCCATCAAACCCAACATATGGGGTCTAGGGGCCCAAATTGGCCCCTAAATGCCCAGTTCTTGGGGTATGGGAGGACAGGGCTCAGGCGCACTCTGGCGCACTCTGGCGCAATAAGAGGGCTTGGGAGTCGGGTCTGAGCGTGCGTTTCTGTTGCCGCGAAAGACCACAGAACGTCGCAGACGGTCGGCTAAACAGTAGCGCAGCGCGGAAGATTTCGGGGAGAAGCACAGCGACTGACGCAGTGTCGCAACGCGCTTCAGCAGAACCTGCGACACGCATGTTCGAGGCATCAATGGTCTCAGACGGCAGGAATGGGGAATCTGGCCAACCACAAGGTCTTGTGTTTCCCTTTGACCTGCGCCGCGGTGCGAACGACAGTATTCGACCCCACGAATCGAACAGCATCAGAAGCCGCGAAAGGGGTTTCTGGAGAACATCCGTCGCCGCCGACCCAGCAGCCAGCGGTGCACAACAACCATAACCGGGGAGACGAACAGCGTATGCAACCGGAGTCGACAGACAACACCACCTCGCCGGGCGGTCAGCCCGCCGGCGAACCCCCGGCGCAACCGCCTCAGACACGCGAGCCTTCGCCGGCACTGAAAGCCACGGCGCCCGGCCAGTTGAAGGTCATCAAGCGCAATGGTCACGTCGTGGCCTACGACGACAGCAAGATCGCCATCGCCATGACCAAAGCGTTTCTCGCGGTTGAGGGCGGAACGGCGGCCGCGTCGCCGCGCGTCCGCGAGCTGGTGGCGAACCTGGTCGACCAGGTGAGTGCAACATTTGCACGCCGGTTACCGTCCGGAGGAACCCTGCACATCGAAGAGATTCAGGATCAGGTCGAACTGTGCCTGATGCGCTCCGGGGAGCAGAAAGTTGCGCGCGACTATGTCCTGTATCGCGACGAGCGCGCGCGACTGCGCGCGGAGAAGGCTCCGGCACCTTCCGCGGCAACGCCCGCCGACCACCTGATGGTGACCCTCGCCAACGGCAGTCGTGCACCACTCGACATGCAGCGTTTGACCCGGATCGTATCGGAAGCTTGCGAAGATTTGGGCGATGTCGATGACCAACGCATCATCCGCGAAGCGCTGGTGAACATGTACGACGGCATATCGGAGGCGGACGTCGCGACCTCGGTACTGATTACGGCGCGCACCCTGGTGGAAGAAGAACCGAATTACACCTATGTGAGCGCCCGGCTGCTGCTCGATCAGTTGCGAACCGAAGCCCTGACTTTCCTGGGCGTGCAAGCGCCGTCCGCGCCCCCCGGCGACTACCGCGCCACGCAATCGCAAATGGATGCAGTGTATCCGTTGGCGCTCAGGGCGTTCATCGAACGCGGCAATCTATTGGAACTGCTCTCGCCGGAACTCCTGAAGTTCGATCTCGAGGTGCTGGCGGGCGCACTGCAACCGGAGCGGGATCTGCAATTCAACTACCTCGGATTGCAGACGTTGTACGACCGCTATTTCATCCACAGTCGCGACACCCGTTTCGAATTGCCGCAGATATTTTTCATGCGCGTTGCCATGGGTCTCGCACTGGAAGAAGACCAACCGACGACGCGCGCGATTGAGTTCTACAATCTGCTGTCGTCCTTCGATTACTTGAGTTCCACGCCGACCCTGTTCAACGCCGGGACGCTGCGCTCGCAACTCTCCTCCTGTTTCCTGACCACTGTCGCAGACGACCTGGACGGGATTTACGGTGCCATTCACGACAACGCCATGCTCTCGAAGTGGGCCGGCGGCCTGGGCAACGACTGGACCCCGGTACGGGCACTGGGCGCGTACATCAAGGGAACCAACGGCAAGTCACAAGGCGTCGTGCCGTTTCTCAAGGTGGTCAACGACACTGCGGTCGCGGTGAACCAGGGGGGCAAGCGCAAGGGGGCCGTCTGCTCGTACCTCGAAACCTGGCACCTGGACATCGAAGAGTTCCTGGAACTGCGCAAGAATACCGGCGACGACCGGCGTCGCACCCACGATATGAACACGGCCAACTGGGTACCGGACCTGTTCATGAAACGGGTGTTCAACGATGAGCACTGGACCTTGTTCTCGCCGAACGAAGTGCCGGACCTGCACGATTTGTACGGCCAACCGTTCGAGATTCGCTACTGCGAGTACGAGCGCAAGACGCAAGCCGGCGAGCTGCCGCTATTCAAACGCATCAAGGCCCGGGATCTATGGCGCAAGATGTTGTCGATGCTGTTCGAAACCGGCCACCCCTGGATCACGTTCAAGGACAGCTGCAATATCCGCTCGCCACAACAGCACACCGGCGTTATTCACTCGTCGAACCTGTGCACGGAGATCACGCTGAACACGTCGCGCGACGAAATCGCAGTGTGCAACCTGGGCTCGGTCAACCTGGCCCGACACGTCGATGCAAACGGGCTCGACACGGACAAGCTGCGCCGCACCGTGCGCACCGCCTTGCGCATGCTCGATAACGTCATCGACATCAACTACTACTCGGTGCCCCAGGCGCGCTCATCGAACATGCGGCACCGACCGGTTGGGCTCGGCATCATGGGATTTCAGGATGCACTGTACAAACTTCGCACCAGCTACAGCTCGGATGCCGCAGTGGAGTTCGCCGATCGATCGACGGAAGCGTTGAGCTACTACGCCATCGAAGCGTCGAGCGATCTGGCCCGGGAACGCGGCAGCTATACCAGCTTCGAGGGCTCGCTGTGGAGCCGGGGGATCATGCCCATCGACTCACTGGCCGTGCTGCAGGATGCGCGCGGAGTGGAGTTTCTGGACTGCGATTTCAGCACCCGCCTCGACTGGGACGCGCTGCGCGGCAAGGTGAAAGCCGACGGTATGCGCAACTCCAACGTCATGGCAATTGCGCCGACCGCAACGATCGCGAACATCATCGGTGTGACGCAATCGATAGAGCCGACGTATCAGAACCTGTACGTCAAGTCGAACCTGTCGGGCGAATTCACGGTGGTAAACCCTTACATGGTCCACGACCTCAAAGCGCTGGGCATCTGGGACAAGGTCATGATCAACGACCTCAAGTACTACGATGGTAGCCTCAGCGCGATCGATCGGGTGCCCGAGGAACTGAAGCGACTCTACGCCACTGCGTTTGAGGTCGAACCGCGCTGGCTGGTCGACGCGGCCAGCCGCCGTCAGAAGTGGCTCGACCAGGCGCAGTCACTGAACCTCTACATCGCCGGAGCCTCAGGGAAGAAGCTCGACATCACCTATCGCATGGCCTGGTTGCGTGGCCTGAAAACCACCTATTACCTGCGCGCCCTGAGCGCAACCAGCACTGAGAAGTCGACCATCGATCGCGGCACACTGAATGCCGTCGAAGCGGTGACCGGCAACACGCCAATACAAACCGCAGCGGATGCCGCCAGTTCGCTGCCAGGCGTCGACGACATCGTCGGCGGAGCCGCCGCCGCTGTGCCGCTGGCATGCTCCATCGACGAACCCGACTGCGAAGCCTGCCAGTAAACCGGATTCATCGAGGAACGTATCGAAATGTTGAACTGGAACGACTACGACGACGCAGATCCGGCAGTTTCGATGCCGATCCCGCCGCCGCTCGAGACATCGGATGCCGCCTCCGAACGAATGGACTCCAGGTCAATGGAGTCAGTGCCTGATCCGAAGCTCGAGGAGCGTGAGGATACAGTAACGCTGGAGGTCCGTGAGGTGGTGCTGCCTCCCATACGGGAACAGCCGCTCGATATCGACCCCGGCATGAGTCTCGAGCGTGCCCAGGCGGCGGTTGCCACGCTGGAACCAAGTGCCGAGTTTCGAGACGACGAGACCCGTCGCGTAACCGTGGATCAGAAACAGATGATCAACTGTCGCGCCGACCTCAACCAGCTGGTGCCGTTCAAGTACGACTGGGCCTGGCAGAAGTATCTCGACGGCTGCGCAAATCACTGGATGCCGCAGGAAGTCAACATGACCGCGGATATCGCGCTGTGGAAGACCGAAGAGGGCCTAAGCGACGACGAACGCTTGATCGTCAAGCGCAGTCTCGGCTTCTTTTCCACAGCCGACTCCCTGGTGGCGAACAATCTGGTGCTGGCAATCTACCGACTTATTACCAATCCGGAATGCCGCCAGTACATATTGCGTCAGGCCTTTGAAGAAGCAATACATACCCACGCCTATCAGTACGTGATCGAATCACTGGGCATGGACGAAGGCGAGATTTTCAACATGTACCACGAGGTACCCACGGTGGCACGCAAAGCCTCCTGGGCTTTGAAGTACACCCGCGAACTATCGGATCCGACGTTCACCACCGGCACGCGCAAAGCTGATCAAACCCTGCTGAAGAACCTGATCGCCTACTACTGCGTGCTGGAGGGAGTGTTCTTTTACTGCGGATTCACGCAGATCCTGTCGATGGGACGCCGCAACAAAATGACCGGCACCTCGGAGCAGTTTCAGTACATCCTGCGCGACGAATCCATGCACGTGAACTTCGGGATCGACGTGATCAATCAGATCAAGCTCGAGAACCCGGAATTGTGGGATCAAGACATGCAGGATCTTGGCACGCAAATGATCCTCGAAGGTACCGAGCTCGAAATCAGCTACGCTCGTGACACCATGCCACGCGGCGTGTTGGGGATGAACGCCAACATGATGGCCGAGTATCTGAAATTCATCGCCAACCGGCGCCTGGCACAGATCGGCTTAGCCGAACAATTCCCCGGAGTGAAGAATCCGTTCCCCTGGATGTCGGAGATCATGGACTTGAAGAAGGAGAAAAACTTCTTCGAGACCCGTGTGACGGAGTACCAGACGGGCGGAGCCCTGTCCTGGGATTGATCAAGCCCGGCGATACTCGACGACCGTGATGACGTTTCCGGAGGGGTCCTTGAAGTGGGTCAGCAGTGCGCCCCAGGGTTGTTTCTGCGGCGTGTGTAGAAACTCGACGCCGTCGTCGATTAGCCGCTGATATTCTGCGGCGAGGTCCTCGGTTGCGAGCGAGATCCCGGTGAATCGCCCGACCAGCGCCCCATGCTCATCGCCACCGGGTTCCAGCATCAAGGTGACCGACCCCGCCATGAATCCGGCATAAGGCGGAGCCTCACTGAGGAACGCCAATGGCAGCCCGATCACGTCGCGATAGAAGGCAACGGCTCCGCGCCAGTCGTCAACGAAGATCCGAACGTTGGAGATGCCGCTGAACATGAGGCCGCCCGACAGTTGAAACACGCACCATAACCGTAGCCACCCGACAGGCCAACTCCTCGGCCGCGATCAGCTCAGCGTTTCGAGCATCCCGCGCAGCGCCGCGATGAAGGCCATCGGCTGGTCGAGAAACAGGTGATGTTGCGCGTCCGCGAGCGCCACAGCCGGAAACTCCTGCGGGATCAACCTTCGCATGTAGGCCAGTGTCTGCTCACTGAACAATTCGCTGTCGGCACCGTAGATTACCCCCAGTGGAAGACTCAGGGCCGCGTAATCCTCGGGATAGCGCTCCCCGCCTTTCATGGTCGCTGGCAGATCGTCGTCGAATTTCCACGCGTAGCCCCCATCGATCGGTAACACCGAGTTGCGCGCGATGTATTCCAGAACGTAGGCGTTCTCGCACGACTGCGGCGGTTGTAATCGGAATCGCGCCTGGGCGGTCGCCTTATCGGGGTAGAGCTTGGGCCGCCCACCCATCGGCGGAAGCTCGGGAATCGGCTCGTCCGGATCGCGGATCCCCGAGTCCAGCAGCACCAGCGCACCGAATCGATCCGGATACAGGTTCGCCGCTTTGACTGCCATGTTGCCACCAAAACTGTGAGCCGCAATGACGACATGGTTGTCGAACTCACATGCATCACAGACCGCCACGATCTCCTGGGCGAAGGTGTCCGCATCGTAGGCATAGCGATAGTCGGAATCGCCCATCCCGGTGAGGTCCAGGGCGGCGACGTCACAGCGGTCCGTCAACTGGGGAGCGATGAAATCCCACCAGTGGGAATGGGCATACATCCCATGTATCAGCAACAGTGGGGGTTTTCCGGGGGTACCCCAGCGACGATAGACCACATCGCACTCATCCACCTCCACCCGGTGCTCGGTGGCTGGCGTTTCGACCGCTTCCCAGAACCAATCGGGAATGCTCGTCTCGCGCTCTCCTCGATCCCAGCGGCTCATGACGTCATAGGCTTCCGAAACGCTTCAGGTGATGATCGACATTGCCGAACATGGTGTCGATCATGGTGAGGCGCTTGAAGTAGTGACCGATGTTGAGTTCCTCGGTCATGCCCATCCCGCCATGCAGTTGCACCGCATTCTGGCCGACGAAACGTCCCGACTTGCCCACCTGAACTTTGAACGCCGAGACCGCTTTGGCGGCCTCATCACCATAACCTTCATCGAGGCGCATCGCCGCCATGTACATCAGCGACTTCGCCTGCTCGTACTCCATGAACATGTCGACCATGCGATGCTGCAGCACCTGAAATTTGCCGATGGGCTGCCCGAACTGCTCACGGGTCTTGCAGTATTCCACGGTATCCTTGTACAGCACTTCCATCGAACCCACCGCTTCCGCGCCGATCGCGAGAATTGCGCCATCGACCACCTCGTCGATGATCGGCAGGCCGCCGCCAAGCTCCCCGATCAAGGCATCCGCCGTCAGCTTTACGTTTTCCAGGGTGATCTCCGACGCTCGCAGGGCATCCACCGTGGGATAGTCCCGCCGGCTGATTCCCTCCGCGCTGGCATCGACCAGGAACAGAGAAACGCCCTCGGTATCGCGTTGTCCGCCGGAGGTGCGCGCCGAGATCACGAGCAGGTCTGCCGCCGGCCCATTGATGACCACGGCCTTGTACCCATTCAACGTATAGCCATCGCCGGCCGCCTCAGCCGTGGTGGTCAGATCAGCGAAATTGAACCGGCCCTGGGGTTCGGCAAAGGCGAAGGCGCCCTGCACGCTACCGTCGATGATCCCCGTCAGATACTTGTGTTTCTGCTCGGCCGATCCGGCAACCTTCAGAAAGCCACCCGCCAGCAGCACCGTCGGAACGTAAGGTTCAACCACCAGCCCCTTGCCGAACTGTTCGGCCAGCAGCATCGTATCGACGGCGCCACCCCCGAACCCCCCGTCGGCCTCCGCGAATGGCACGCCGAGCCAGCCGAGTTCCGCAAAGGTCTTCCAGTTTTCCGCACTGAAACCCGCGTCCAGCGCGGCTACTTTCTGCCGTTGTTCGAAGCCGTAGTCATTCTGGATGAACCGTTCGACGCTGTCCTTCAGCATGCTCTGTTCATCGGAAAATGAAAAATCCATCAACTAGTCCCCAACTAAAATCCGAGCACCGCCTTGGCGATGATGTTCTTCTGAATCTCGTTCGAGCCGCCGAGTATTGAGGCGGCCCGGCCGTACAGCATACGCCGCAGCGAGTCGAGGGCACCGTCCGGTCCCACCGGCCCTTCGTTGCCCAGCAACAGATCGTCCGGATAGGGTAATCCGTAGTATCCCAGCGCCTCGATCTGCAGGTCCGCTATGCGCTGACGCAGCTCAGTGCCTTTGATTTTGAGTATCGACGACTCCGGCCCGGGCGCGCCCCCTTCCTGCACCGTCGCCAGCGTACGCAGCTCCGTCATCTCCAGGGCCATCAGTTCGATTTCGACTTCCTGGAGTTTGCGCTGAAACACCGCATCTTCGGCCAGTGCTCCGTCCTGTTCACACGCTGCCATCTGCTTGAGCTTCCCCAGCCGAACCTGCGAGGTGGCAATGCCCGCAATTCCGGTGCGCTCGTGGGTCAGAAGCCCTTTGGCGTACGTCCAACCGTGGTTCTCTTCTCCAATCAGATTCGCAACCGGGACCCGCACGTCGGTGAGGGTCACCGAGTTGACCGAATGCTGATCGCCCAGAAGCAGAATCGGATGCACCTCGATGCCAGGGGACGCCATGTCGATGAGCAGGAAACTGATGCCCTGCTGCCGTCGCTCGGTGGTCGTATTGGTGCGCACGAGGCAAAACATCCAGTCTGCAACGTGCGCCTCGGTGGTCCAGGTTTTTGCCCCGTTGACGACGTAATGATCTCCGTCCCGCACTGCGCGTGTCCGCAGCGACGCGAGGTCCGAACCCGCGCCCGGCTCGGAGTAACCCTGGCACCACTGCACCCGGGCCTCGCGAATGGGGGGTAGAAACTTCGCCTGTTGTGCGGTACTGCCCCAGGCGTAAATCACCGGCGCCAGCATCCGAGCGCCAAAGGCACTCATCACCGGACACTCGGCGCGGGTCGTTTCCCGGTCCCAGATGTAATGCTGGGTGGGTGTCCACCCGGTGCCACCGTGTGCCACCGGCCAGTTCGGCACCGACCAGCCACGTGCGCACAGTGCGTCGTACCAATGCTGCTCAGCAACGCTGCGCCGCCCCGGCGGATGGGCCATCGCGCCGCCCACCTCTCTGGCGCCCTCGGGCCAATGCGCGTCGATGAACTCGCGCACATCGATCTGAAACGCCCGTTCGGCGTCGTCCAGTCCCAGGTTCATGTTCGGGTCCGTCCCAAGGCCGTCGCGCTGCGAATTGCACCACGCCTGCCCCAAGTGTCAAGGGTAAGCCGGGAACGACAGGGGGGCGCGCGCCGCTGCGCATCGTGGCCGGAAAAAAGGCCTGAAAATGGTATGCGCTCGAAGAACCAGTTACAAGGCAAGCCGGGGGTTTCCAGTACGGCATGGCATCCGAGCGCAAAGGAAGGCAACATTAGCCCTGCATTTGCCACTGCGTCGTGCCAGAGCGTGCTTGGGGCGCCGTTGCATCAAAACGAACTCCACGGAGCTTGCGCCGACTATGAGCTATCAAGAGATTCTCTACGACGTTACCGGCGGCGTGCTGACGATCACTCTGAATCGTCCCGAAAAACTGAACGCATTCACCCGCACGATGAGGACCGAAATGATCGATGCGCTGGATCGCGCCGACGCGGACGACGACGTGCGTACCATCATCGTCACCGGTGCCGGCCGCGGATTCTGCGCCGGCGCGGATCTGTCGTCCGGAGGCGATACATTCAACGCCGAGGCGCGCGATGACCGCGCTGATGGACTGAATCGAGACGGCGGCGGTCTGCTCACGCTGCGCATCTTCGAGTGCAAGAAGCCGATCATCGCGGCCATAAACGGCCCGGCCGTGGGCGTCGGAGTAACAATGACCCTGCCGATGGACATCCGCCTGGCCGCCGACGTTGCGCGCTTCGGATTCGTGTTCGCTCGCCGCGGTATCGTCCCGGAAGCCTGCTCCAGCTACTTTCTGCCGCGCGTAGTCGGCATCAGCCAGGCCCTCGAATGGACATACTCCGGACGCGTGTTCGATGCCGCGGAAGCCCTTGCAGGTGGATTGGTCCGCAGCGTTCATCCGAAGGATGAACTGCTTGGGGCGGCGCGCGCCATCGCGCACGATATCGCGGCCGAGACCTCCGCCGTGTCCGTGGCGATGATCCGGCAGATGATGTGGAAGATGCTTGGGGCGGACCATCCGATGGAAGCACACAAGATCGACTCACGCGGTATTTACCACCTGGGTCGGTCCGCCGATGCCAAGGAAGGCGTCGAATCGTTCCTTGAGAAACGCGCCGCCGTGTTCCCCGGCAAGGTCTCCACCGACATGCCGGAGTTCTTCCCCTGGTGGGATGAACGCGAATTCGAATGACCACTCAAGCAACTCTGAAGCGGAGACAACCCATGGCCGAACCGACGATCGCACAGAAAGCCCCATTCCCCGTCGACGTGGAAGGCGGTAAGAAATACTTCTGGTGTGCCTGCGGCAAGAGCGCGAACCAGCCGTTCTGCGACGGCTCACATCAGGATACGGAATTCACGCCTGTGAGCTACGAAGCAAAAGAATCCAAGACGCTATACTTCTGCGGGTGTAAACACACGAGTGGTGTGCCGCTATGCGATGGATCGCACGCCAAGTTGTAACAGCCCGCGCATTCGGGACCTTCGGGGCCCGAAGCCCGCGGTGATGTCATGTTGTCAAAGCTATTCGGCAAGCGCGCCCGGCTCGAAGCAGACGACCCGCTCGTCCGACGCACGGTAATTGCTGAACTCAGCGACGCCGAATGCGAACGTTTTCAAGCCGACCTTGCGAAGATTGCTGAACTCGATTCGCACCCTCCGGTACGCTGCACAGCCATCCGCCGGCTGGGCGACCTCGAACGCCTCAAGAATCTCCTGGGTGATGCGGACGAAAGTGTTTCCAGCACCGCCGTCGAGCGCCTCGCCGAGCTTTCCGCAGATACGCCCGCTCTGCTCAAGGTGCCCGAGGTCCGACGCGCCCGGATCAGGACCGCGACCGATCCGGATGAAATCGAAGCACTCTTGGTGACGATCGAGGCCGCAACGGATCTGATCGATCTGGCGGTCGAAGCGCGCCACGCGAAAGTACGTCTTTCGCTCGCACAACGACTGACGGATGAAACCAGTCTCGCCGAGTTGGAGCGACGCACCCGCTCACGCGACAAGACCGTCAATCGCCTCGCCCGGACCCGACTCGATGCCATTCGTCACGACCAGGGGCATCACGCAAAGGCGCTGCGCCGCGCTTCCGAACTTCTGGAAAGCGTCCGCCAGGCTGCGGCCACCGAGGCACCCTCGACGTCGAGACTCGGCGGGTTGGCCCATTCATGGAAAATGAATTTCGAACGTCTGGAAGAATTGACCACGAGGCTGCGCACATCCGAAGTCCGCGTCGAAACGAACGAATCTCTCAAGCAGAACTTCGAGGACGCGCTGCGACGCGCCCAGCGTCACGCAGATCAACAACCGAAAGCGCCGCAGGCGCCGAAAACACCTCGGGTAAGCGCCGCTGACTTCTCCATTCTGCTTGGCGAACTGGTTGAGCTCGAGGCAAGTTTACGCGCGGGCGGGATGGATATTCTCGCGAACGCCGAGACCACACATCAGCGCTACACGGACATCAGCGCGCGTTGGTCGAGCGCATCCGATCATAAATCGCCACCGGACGAAGTGGCCGAGCAATACCATCAGCGCGCTCACGCCTTCGTTGAGTTGTTCAAGGCCCTGGATCGTTTGGCGAGCCGGGAAACGGAGCTACGTCGGCTGCTGAACTTGCTGCCCACCGACAGTGCGCAGGAAATCTCCGATCCCACCGTACTCTGGCGGTCACAACGCCGGGGGGCAAAGGCAGCAGCCGCACTGGAAAGCGAACTTCGACGTATCGACTGGCCGGAAGACTTACCCAGGCCTGGTCTGCTCGAAGAAACCCGCATGGGTCAGCTAGCCTTCCGGACTTTCCAGGAACAGGCGAGCGAGCGCGCTCGATCACTTCAGTTGGCTGCCAGCGAGCTGATCTCTGCACTGAACGAGCAAATCGAAGCCGGCAACCTGGATGCAGCGCTGCAACGTGACGCAGAATTGCGCGGCGCGCTGAAGAATCTTCCGGATGACAAGTCCCGCTCACTTCGTCAGCAGGCGCACCCGCTCGAAAGTCGCTTGGGCGAACTCAAGGACTGGCGAACCTTCGCCACCAGCCCGAAACGGGAGGCGTTGCTCAGCGAAATGGAGGCGCTCATCGACAGTGGGCGCGAGCCCACGTCCCAAGCGGATCGAATCAAAGCATTGCGCGCCAGCTGGAACGCACTCGGGCCGGTGGCCACCCGCCATGACCGGCATGTTTTCGATCGATTCAACCGTGCAGCAGAGCAAGCGTTCGAGCCCTGCCGAGCGTTTTACCAGGAACAGGCGAAGCAGCGCGAATACAACCTGATACAACGCCAGGAGATCTGCGATGCACTGGAACGCTACCTGAACGACACGGACTGGACCCAAGCGGACTGGAAAGGCGCCGAACAGATTCTGAGAACCGCGCGCGACGAATGGCACCGGTTCCATCCGGTCGACCGGGCGCCAGGACGAAAACTGAAGATTCGATTCGACGCGCTGACCGACCGGCTGCATGAGCACATCAAGACCGAGTGGGATCGCAACATCGCCGGCAAGGAAGAACTGATCGCCGCGGCGCAGGCAATCAACAGTTCCGAGCCGCCCATCCAGGAAGCGACGAACACTATCAAATCACTGCAACGGCGCTGGCGCGACGTGGGGATCACCCCGCGGCGGGTCGATCAACGGCTGTGGAAAACATTCCGAAAGGCGTGCGACGCGGTGTTCGAGCGTCGCGACAAGGAACGAAACTCCCACAAACAGTCGCTCGACTCCGAAGCCGCCGCGGCTATCGAACTGTGCGACGAATTTCAAACACACATTGACCACTGCGCCGCGGATGCCGTTCAAGTGGAGACGCTTCGCGACTTCACCCGGCGCTTTCATCAGTTGGGCGAGTTACCTCGCAACAAGGCGAACACCATGCGTCGCCGGTTCGAGGAGCTCGAGCGGTCGTACCGGGCACTGCTGCACGACGCCGCCCAGCACGCCGTCTATGCAGAGTTGGATCGTTGGAACGAGCTCGACGCGACGCTGAGTGAACTCGAGCAACGCGCGCACGCGGGTGAGTCCGTGGAGCTACCGGACGTCGAGCACTTCGCCCTGACCCTGACCGACGTCGTGAAGCGACGGCTCAATTCGATCGTTAGCGATTCTCCTCCCGGTGAACCCGATGACGACGGTCGTCGGCAGAGCATGGCGATCGAGGCGGAAATCGCTGTCGGATTCGAATCGCCGGAAGCGGACCAGCAGCGACGCCTCGAACTTCAGGTCGAGCGGCTCAACAGAGGCATGTCCGGCCATCGTGATTCGGAGGACCCCCTGGAACTTGCGATCCGGTGGTGCTCGCTGGCGGGCCGGAGCCCCGATGCCAGCGCGTTGCGCGAGCGGTTTTTCACCGCTTTGCAACGACTCGCCAGCTGACAATCCGCTACACTGACCTTCGTATTCATCCATAAGCGACTGTTCGCGTGGACTCAAACGAACACCACATCGACGCGATCATGGAACGAGGGTTCACCATTCTGCCCGACTTGCTCACGAGCGAGCAGGTAACCTCGGTGAAAGCGGCGCTGGCACCCTGGCTGCAACAACGGCTGATGGGCCGCAACGAGTTCGAAGGTACGCGCAGCGAGCGGGTATACGCGCTGCTCGCGAAGGCGCCCATGCTTGCGATGATTGTGGAACATCCCGCCATCCTGGCCCTTGCGGATCACTTCCTCGCACCGAACTACCTTTTGTCGGCCAATCTGGCCATCAACGTACATCCGGGAGAAACTCCGCAGCCCTTCCATGCAGACCACGCCTCGGTGCCCAATTGCAATCGTACCGAAATCAACGGTCTGAGTACGATCTGGGCATTCGATGATTTCACCGAAGACAATGGCGCGACCGAAGTAATTCCCGGCAGCCATCGTTCCGAAGCGCAACCGAATCCAGACGCGAGTCTCGAGAAGATCGTGATGACGGCCGGTTCAGTCGTGGTGCTGCACGGGTCGTTGTACCACCGCGGTGGGGCAAATCACTCCGTTCGGTCGCGGCTGGGGATAACGCCGCAGTACTGTCAGCCGTGGCTTCGACAGCTTGAAAACATGGTCCTTTGCGTGCCTCCGGACCTTGCGGCCGGATTTTCCGCGCGGGTGCAGGAGATGCTGGGGTACAGCATCCGGGAACCTGGATTCATGGGCTACGTCGACGGCGTTCATCCAAAGCGCCTATTCGACAAGGACTATCGAGGACGCAAGGCACAGGGCTTGCCTTCCTAGTGACCTAAGAGTTGCGGCGAAACACATCCGAGTTCGTCAGAAACGTGTTCCAGACCTGGGTGGGCTTCTCGCGCGCCTCATCTTCGAACTGGCGCGCGAGCACCCACACCGTATGGATGACATCGTGGCCATCCGCATCAACCGCGCAGCGCCCGGTAAAGGAGGTAATCGCATGCAGATTGGCCCCAGCGTCCCGCCAATCAACGTGAAAGGACACCAGTTCACCATTCTGAATACCGCAGATCGGGTACTTCAGGCCAGATGCTGCGCGACCTTTACGCGAACAGTAATGGCCGGCAAGTCTGCCCTGTCGATCGACCTCAAAGTCCACGGTTGAACCGTTCTGGTTGATCCAGCTTCCTTCAATGTTCAGTGCAACTCTCCCGAATCAGTGGTCGTTAAGCCCGACGATCATACTCGCGCGAGTCGAGAACCAGCCATCCCCGATCACCGGCGTCAAGTTTGCCAGCGTTGGTGTACGATCCAGCTTCGCGCAGACACGAATCGCAACGGGAACAGTGAGAATGGACGAATCCATCGAGCTGGAGATTTTCACCGACTACGTCTGACCCTGGTGTTATCTCAGTACCGGGCGTATTGAAAAACTCAAAGCCAACTTCAACGTCGCCGTACGGTGGGTGCACTTCCCGCTGCATCCTGAGACGCCGGCGGCCGGCGTCAGCATTGCAGAGCTGTTCGCCGGGCGCGACATCGACATCGAGGCAATGTATGAACGCATGAAGGCGCTCATGGATGCCGAGGGACTGCCCTATTCTCAGCGCTCCCACACCTACAACAGCCGGTTGGCCCAGGAACTCGGCAAGTGGGCGGACACCCAGCCGGGCGGCGAGGCGGTACACGATGCGCTCTACAAAGCTTACTTTGTCGACGGCAGCAACATTGGGGAGCTGGAGGTGCTGGTCGACATCGCAGAGTCAGTGGGCCTGCCTGCGGATGCCGCGCGCGCGGTCATGGAAGATCGAACGTTCCAATCAGCCATCGATGCCGACTGGGAGAAGTCGCGCCAATACGGAATCACTGGCGTACCAACCTTCGTTGCGGGCGGCCACCGGGTGGTTGGCGCGCAACCGTACGAGACGTTAGCGCATCTGCTGAGTCATGCGGTGCAGCAAAATACGATGGGGACGCGCTGAGCTGAGCATTCCACCGGGGCCGCGCCGGCGGAGCCATTCGGGCGCGCCCGGATGACTCCCCGTCGATCAGGCTAGAACTGATTCATCGTGTTGGCGGCACCGCCGGCGAGCAGCGCCTTCTCACCCAGGAAATACTCTTTGTGGTCGTCCCCGATATTGGAGCCCGCCAGGTCCTGGTGTTTCACGGATGCCAGCTCGCGACGAATTTCTCGTCGCTGGACATCGCGCACGTAGGCAAGCATCCCCAGGTCACCGAAGTAGCCTTCCGAGAGGATGTCGGTACCAAGCGCCGTCTCGTGGTAAGTCGGCAAGGTGATCAGGTGGTGGAAGATGCCAGCCTCGCGCGCAGCGTCCTCCTGGAATCGCTGCACCAATCCATCAGCCTCGATCGCAAGCTCTGTTTCGTCGAACTTTACGTCCATCAGGCCTTTGTCGACCTTGGCAGGATCGGGGTACGCGGAAACGTCTTTACCGGCCTCGACCCACTCCGCGTAGACCTGCTCGCGGAACGCCAGCGTCCAGTTGAACGACGGTGAATTGTTGTACACCAGCTTGGCATCGGGAATCGTCTTGCGGATCTCGTTCACCATTGCCGCGATCTGAGCCACGTTGGGCCGTTCCGTTTCGATCCAGAGGAGGTCCGCGCCGTGTTGAATGCTGGTAACGCAATCCAGCACCACACGGTCGAACCCCGTGTCTGCCTTGAACGCGTATAAACCATTGTCGAGGCGCTCGGGCTTACACAACACACCGTTCTGATGGATGGTGATATCGCCATCCTTCAGCTCATTGACGTCGTGCACGGGCGTGGTTTCCAGAAAGTCGTTGTATTTGCTGCCAAGGTCGCCCGGCGCTTTGGAAACCGGGATCTTCTGAGTGAGCCCGGCGCCGAGCGAATCGGTGCGCGCCACGATAATGCCGTTGTCTATCCCGAGTTCCAGAAACGCGTAGCGCACGGCGTTGAGCTTGGAGACGAAGTCTTCGTGGGGAACCGTCACCTTGCCGGCCTGGTGCCCGCACTGCTTCGCGTCGGATACCTGGTTCTCGATCTGAATTGCGCAGGCTCCAGCTTCGATCATGCGTTTAGCCAGCAGATAGGTGGCCTCTTCGTTGCCGAAACCGGCGTCGATGTCTGCGATGATGGGCACCACGTGAGTTTCGTAGTTGTCGATGCGCGAGATGATCCCATCGGCGTCTCCGCCCGTTGCGCGCGCTTCGTCGATTTCGACGAACAGGTGCCGCAACTCGCGTGCATCCGCCTGGCGCAGGAACGTATAGATCTCCTCAATCAGGTCCGACACGGAGGTCTTCTCGTGCATGCTCTGATCAGGCAACGGACCGAACGCAGAGCGCAATGCCGCAACCATCCAGCCACTCAAGTAGACATAGCTCCTGTGGGTGGTCTTGCGGTGTTTCTTCACCGACATCATCATCTGCTGAGCCGTGAAACCGTGCCAACAGCCCAGGGATTGGGTGTATGCACTGGAGTCCTTATCGTACGCCGCCATGTCAGCGCGCATGATATCGGCGGTGTATTGAGCGATCTCCAAGCCGGTTCTGAACCGATTCTGCATGCGCATCCGAACCGTGTATTCAGGACTGATCGCGCGCCATTCGGGCTGACCTTCCAGAAGCGTAGTGACCTTGTCGATCTCTTGCAGATAGGCTGACATTGAGCCTTCCTCTTTATAGCGCATGAATACGCGAGTGAATGTCGCGAGCGAATAGACAGCAAGCGGCCATACGCACGGAGCGCGCAATTTACACAAACGATTCTGGAATGGGTGGATACTAATATATTCCAAAAAGAGGACGATCGATTCAGGCTTGCAGGGGCTTGCTATTGGCCCCAAATTCACGCAGTATCCGCGCGCGATCTACCGTTTTGGCTTGCCTTTTCGCTACCCGTCCGGTTCCCGGACGTTCGTTCAAGTCACCCACTACGACCAGGTTGTTCGTTACCGTGCCCGATTTGCGCGCGGATTTTTCATGGAAACCAAGCATGGCTATAGGAACTGTTAAGTGGTTCAACCCCACCAAAGGATTCGGCTTCATCCAGCCTGAAGATGGCGGCAACGACGTCTTCGTACATATCAGCGCGGTAGAACGCGCCGGTCTGGGTACGCTGAACGAAGGGCAGCGCATCAGCTACGAAGTTGTCACAGAGCGTGGCAAGCAGGCGGCCGACAACCTCAAAGACCCGGAATAAGCGTAGGCGACGCCGGCTAATACCGGCGTCGCGTCTCTTTCGACGACAACGTACCGCCCGCTCGGTTCTCGAGCGCGGCCTTGATGCCGTGCGCCTCTGAGCCTTAGACTCAAGCCATGGCTACCATCAAACGCGTCAATCACACCGGTATCAGTGTTGCCGACATGGAACGCTCACTGGGCTTCTATCGCGATCTGCTGGGCATGGAATTGATCTTCGATTCCGACCTCGACAACGTCGAACGCCTGAACGCAGTCGTCGGGATGGACAACGCGCGCGGCCGGGTTTCCTGGCTGCGCGCCGGCGACACCATGATCGAGCTGTGGCAGTGGGATCACCCCGAGGGACGTCCACTGCCCGACGACTATCGACCCGCTGACAGGGGCGTAACGCACTTCGCGCTGGAGGTGGACGATGTCGACGAGCTGTACCAACAGATCGTGGCAGCGGGCTACCCCGCCAACTCCGAGCCGCTCGATCTGGGGCTGCACAAAACCACCTACGTCCGCGGCCCGGACGGCGAGATCATCGAAATTCTCGAAGATCGCGCCACCGACGAATGGCTTGCCCAGCTGACGGAAGAGACGCGCAAGCAGCGCGCCGCCCGCTGATGGACATCGAACCGAGCGACAAGGTTCTGGAACTGATCGCCCGGGTGGACCTGTTCATGAACGAACACATCTACCCCCGGGAACTGGAACATTGGGACTGGGTGGACGATCCCCGCAATCAGTGGCAATACCCGCCGTGGTTCGAGGATTTGAAAGCCAAGGCACGGGACGCGGGCATCTGGAACTGGTTTCTGCCGAAGGACTACGAGGAGTTTTCTCCGGGCCTCTCGAATCTCGAGTTCGCGCCCATCATGGAGCGGATGTGCCGGGTACCCTGGTCCCAGGAAGTGTTCAACTGCAGCGCGCCGGACCGCGGCAATATGGAGGTGCTGGCCCGCTTCGGCTCTGAAGCCCAACAGGAACAATGGCTGCAACCGCTGCTGAAGGGCGAGATTCGCTCGGCCTATTCCATGACCGAGCCGGCCGTCGCGTCCTCCGACGCGTCCAATCTCGAGACCACGATCATCCGCGACGGCGACGAGTACGTCATCAACGGCCGTAAGTGGTTCACGTCCAACGCCTACAACCCGCTCTGTAAAGTGTTCGTGGTCATGGGTAAAACCGACCCCGATGCACCCAAATATCAGCAGTTTTCGATGATTCTGGTACCCAAGGACACGCCGGGCGTAACACTCGAGCGGCCCCTGCGCGCATTTGGCAGCGTGCATTCGCCGGGCGGACACGCCCAGGTGCTTTACGACAACGTTCGGGTGCCCGCCGAGAACCTGATTCTGGGCGAGGGCCGCGGCTTCGAGATCGCCCAGGGGCGATTGGGACCTGGACGATTTCAATACGCGATGATGTTCGTGGGCATGGCCCAGCGCTGTCTGGATCTGATGTGCAAACGGGTCGATGATCGGGTGGCATTCGGGGAGAAGCTGGCAGACAAAACCAGCATTCAGCACGATGTCGCACGGTCACGGTGCGAGATTGAGCAGTGCCGACTGCTGGTGCTTGCCGCGGCCGACAAAATGGACCAGCTCGGTCCCAAGGGTGCCCGGGATTACATTTCCATGGTGAAGATCGTTGCGCCCCAGATGTGTCAACAGATCGCAGATCGCGCGCTGCAGGCGCACGGTGGGATGGGCGTGACCCAGGACACACCGATCAGTCATATCTACATGACCGCGCGCTACTGCCGGATTGCTGACGGCCCGGACGAAGTGCACATGTCTCAGCTCGGTCGTCGGACGATTCGCGAGGCACTCTAGCCCTCGGAGGCGGTAGCTACGCAGCCGGCAGATGGAGGCTGACGCGGGCACCGCCAAGCTCGGCAGCGTCGATCTCCAGCGTTCCGCCGTAGCCGTTCAACAGCTCCACCACCACCGCCAGTCCGATTCCCTGGCCCGGTGCTTCGGTGTCCGCGCGGGCACCGCGCGCCAGCACCTGAGCGCGCAGCGACGGCTCGATTCCTTCACCATCGTCTTCAACCACGACCACTACCTGAGCACTCGTGGGGTCGCCCGCGAATCGTCGATAGGCGCTCACCTGTACGCGGGACACACAGTACTTGAAGGCGTTCTCGATGACGTTACCCAGCAGTTCCAGAAGATCACCCTCATTGACGCGCACCGCCAGGCCCTCATGAATGTTCTGTTCGGCCACAACGTTCTTGCTCGCGTAGGCGACGTTCAGCGCGTTGCAGATTCGCCGCGTGGAACCCGCCACCGGCACCGGCACCGTCAGCATCGGACTCGGTGAGGCAACGGCCCGGGACAACTGGTAGGACACCGCGGTCTCCATACGATTAAGTTGCTCCGTCAGCAATCCGTCAGCATCCGTCTGACCTTCCGCCAAGCCATTGCGCAGCACGGCCAGTGGCGTCTTGAGACTGTGTGCGAGATCGTCCATCGCCCGGCGGTAGCGATCCCGGCTGTCGGCTTCGTGCGCAATGAACCGATCCAGGTTGCGAGCCAGGCCGGTCAGCTCGGGCGGGAAGTCCTCACCCAGGCGCTGCCGGTGTCCATTCTCCAGATCGCGAACCCGCTGGGCCATGACCTTGACCGGATTGATCCCCCAGGCAACCGCAAGGTACTGCGCCACAATCAACAACAGGACAACGCCAGCCACCCCAATCGTAAGGGTCCGCTGAAAACCGGAAATTTCCGCGAGGTAAGGTTCCCGCGACGTGAACACCCGAAACGTCAGGAGCACTTCCCCGGCGTCCTCCCAGATCACCCGATAGCTCATGTAGAAGAATCGCTCGTCGGCGTGAAAGTCGAATCGCCCGGGCTCGTCGAGCTCGTTGAAATGGAGGCTTTCGAGTTCTGTCATCTGCAACGACGGAGACTGCCAGAGCGTCTCCTGTGCGGCATTCTCAACCAGCGCATACAGTCCGGATTCCGGTAACACGAAACGCGGTTCAGCGAAATCGCTGGCAAACGACAACTGTTGATCGTCGACGTCCGCGGCTCCCAGCAAACCGTACACCACCAAGCGCAACTGCTCCTCGGCGCCAGCGACCACGCTGGCGCTGAACGAGCGCACCAGCACCCAGCCACCGAGGGCAAGCCCGATCAGCAACACCAGTGAAGTGGTCAACACCACCCGGGTCCGCAGCCCCACCCTCATGGGCTCATGCCGACGGATCAGCCGGAGCTATCGATGGCAAGCCGGTAGCCCTGACCGCGCACGGTCTTGATCGGTTGCAAGGCACCATCCGGATCGAGCTTTTTGCGCAACCGACCGATGAACACCTCGATGACATTGCTGTCACGATCGTAATCCTGTTCGTACAGATGATCGGTGAGTTCAGTCTTCGAGATCACCCGATCCGAGTTCAACAGCAGGTATTCGAGCAACCGATATTCGAATGCCGTCAGCTGAACTGCGTTACCCGAGACCGTGACTTCCTTGCGCGACGTATCGAGCGCGAGTTCGCCCTTCTCCAGCAGTGGAGAGGCGAACCCACCGCTGCGGCGGACCAGGGCGTTGAGGCGCGCGAGCAGCTCTTCAGTATGAAAAGGTTTCGCCAGATAATCGTCGGCCCCTGCTTCGAGTCCGGTTACTTTGTCCTGCCAATGACTGCGCGCGGTCAGGATCAGCACCGGAAAGTCGTGGGCATCCTTTCGCAGGCGTACAATCAGTTCGAGCCCATCGATCTTCGGCAGCCCGATGTCGATGATCGCAGCGTCATAATCGTACTCACGGCCAAAGTAGAGCCCCTCCTCACCGTCAGCGGCACTATCCACCACATAACCCGCGGCCCGCAGTTGGCGCTCCAACTGTTCGCGCAGCGGCGCTTCGTCTTCCACCAGCAGCACGCGCATGCCACTCAGCCTCGAACCGAGCCGTTACTGTCCACAAACACCGTCTTCACACGTCCACCATCGAGCAGCACCCGTACCTGGTAACCGTTTTTGCCATTTTTGGAGACCGGGCTTGCGGACAGCACCCGCCCGCCATAAGCGCGGCGCACGATTTCAGTGGCTTCCTCGAGGGAGATCGTCGATTTCGCCGCAAGTACCTGGTGCGCCCACTGAACTCCACCGGCGGCCGAGACGCCCGGCGCGGCAAGCAGCCCGCACAGCAATGCGGCGCGCAGCACACGTCGGCCGACATTCACGATGAGATATCCGCGACCATGGTCACCATTGTAACCCCTAGCGCACAGGGCGCTGACTGGAGACGGATCACGTTTCATGACCCCAGCCTAGGGGCGCCTAGCTGAACCTAGAATGAACGTTCGCCTGCCTGACAGCGACGAATTCCGTGGCGTGGACCGAGGCTTACCGTCAGGTTGCAACGGCCGGCAAGTTGCCTGTCCAAGGCACGGGTGAGGCGTTCGAAGTGGGCGATGAAGCGTCGCAACCGGCTTGCGGTCATCCGCTGAGCTGCCGGAAGCTGGTGTTCCTGGGCGGCACGCCAGCGATACACCGCGTCGAGGTCGGGGACCTGCAAATACATCAGGAACTCGCTGCCGTCGAGCAGTTGCGCGTAGTCATCGCCGAGTCGCCGGTTCACGTGGTGGCGCCAGCGGCCCGCGGCATCCTCGTCACGCTCGAGCGCATTGATCGGCGTGCGCAACTGCGCGTCCGATTCCGGACTCACCCCAAGGCACCATCCTTCCAGTACTACGGTATCCACCGGCGCAGACACCTTCAGCCATTGCGAAATGGGGCAAGGCTCGTCAACCCCCTTGTCGAATCTCGGCAACAGCAACTCCCCGGACTTGCAAAGCGCAGCCAACGACTCGCGCAGGTGCGCCACGTCGTGGGTGCCAGGCACGCCGCGCGTGATGAACAACGGGTGAACCGCCTCCGCCAGAGCCGCACGCTCGCTGCGTCCGAAGTAGTAATCATCCAAGCCGACCCGTTGCGCAGTCACTCCCGCACGGCCCAGGGCGTCGACCAGCAACGCTGCGAGCGTAGATTTCCCCGCCCCCTGGCCACCACTGATGACGACGGTCGAGGGAACCGCGCCCGACTGGACCCAGACTTCCGACATCCAGGCGCTGAGCCAACGCCACCCATGCGGCGCGGTGTCGGGGAGTTCACGAAACAGGGTTGCCACCGGCGACCAGACGACGGGCCAGCAACCACCCGCAATCCGCCGAAACGAAGTCACGTGCTACCTACCAAGGAACCATCGGTCGGATTAGAGTCTAATTCACCCAGTTCGGGAACACTGAGTTTGGCTCATGTCTGCTTTGCTTGCCACGGTCAACGGGTATTACGACGTTGTCGTCCAACGGTTGCGCAGCTTCGAGGGCCTTGCTCCGCTGCTGATTCGACTGTACCTCGCGCCGATCATGATCCAGGCCGGTTGGAACAAAATCGTCGCATTCGACAACACGGTTGCCTGGTTCGGCAACCCGGACTGGGGACTGGGCCTGCCGTTCCCAGCGCTCATGGCGGCGCTCGCGGTCGGCGCGGAATTTCTGGGCGGCATCGCATTGATCGTTGGTCTGGCAACCCGGCTGGTAGCAATCCCGCTGATGTTCACCATGGTGGTGGCGATGACCGCCGTCCACTGGGATAACGGCTGGCTGGCATTGTCGGATTCGACCAGCTGGCTGGCCAACGAACGGGTCATGGAAGCGATACCCCGCAAAGCCAAAGTGATCGAGATTCTCAAGGAGCACGGCAACTACCGCTGGCTGACCGGGCGCGGCTCCATTACGGTGCTCAACAACGGCATCGAGTTTGCGGCCACCTACTTCGTGATGTTGCTGACGTTGCTGTTCACTGGCGGCGGCCGCTACACCAGCCTGGACTACCTGCTCGCCCGCTGGCGCGCCGCGACCTGACCAATAAGCCAACCCAGCGACCAACAAGCTGCGAGTTCAAGCCCCGGGCGTTGCTACAATGCGCGCGCCGCTACGATCCACCCAATGGGAGCTTTCATTGACGAACCGCCATCGCGTCCGGTTTTTTGGCATCCTGATCACCACGGTGTCCGCCAGCCTTGGGGGTTGCGGGTCAGAACCCAACGCGTCCGCAACGACGATAGTGCAGAGCGCCAACGATGAGCGGGCGTACCGCCACCTGGTGCTTGAAAATCAGCTCTCGGTCATCGTTATATCCGATCCCGACAGCGACAAAGCCGCGGCGTCACTGTCCGCGTATCGAGGCAGCTACGACAATCCGGTTGAACGCCCGGGACTGGCTCACTTTCTGGAGCACATGCTGTTCCTCGGCACGGCCAAATACCCCGACGTTGATGGCTACCAGGCGTATATGTCGACCCACGGTGGATCTCACAACGCCTACACCGGCTCGGATCACACCAACTATTTCTTCGACGTCGACCCGGAATTTCTCGAGGGTGGCTTGGACCGATTCGCACAGTTCTTCATCGCACCGAGATTCGATGAAGCCTATGTGGAACGGGAGAAGAACGCCGTCAACTCGGAGTACCAACTTCAGCTCAAGGACGACGGCTGGCGTGGTTTCATGGTCAGCAAGGTCGCCCTGAATCAGCAGCATCCGGGCTCCCGATTTAACATCGGCAGCCTGGACACGCTCGCGGGCGACGTGCGCACCGATCTCCTCGAGTTCTTCACCGAGAATTACTCCGCCGACCAGATGGGATTGGTGGTGCTCGGCAATCAGCCGCTCGATCAGCTCGAGGCCTGGGTGTCCGAATTGTTCACCGGCATCCCCAACGCGAAGCGGGGCCCGGGAATCAAACCCGGACCCCTGTTCGCAACCGGCGACCTCCCCAAGCGACTCACCTACCAGACGATCAAGAACGAGCGGTCGGTCAGCTTCAGTTTTCCAACGCCGAGCATGGACGCTTTCTACCGGGAGAATCCACTCAGCTACGTGTCCAACCTGCTCGGCCACGAAGGCGAAGGCAGCTTGCATGCGGTACTGAAGCAACGCGGCTGGATTCATTCGTTATCCGGGGGCGGGGGCCGCTACGACCGCGACAACGCCGTGGTGACCCTCGACATCGAACTCACAGATGCGGGCGCGTCTCGTATCGACGAGATCACCGATGCGGTGTTCGCATACATCGAGCTCATTCGAGATCACGGCGTCCAGGCATGGCGCTACCGCGAGCAACAGCAACTGGCCCAGCTGGCGTTCCGGTTCCAGGACAAGCAATCCGCTCAATCCTACGTCAGAACAATTTCACCCGGTATGAACCTGCATCCGATCCGTGACGTACTGATCGCACCGTATCTGATGGAAGAATTCGATGCCGATCTCATCGAGCACCTCCTCGGCTACCTGACCCGCAGCAACGTCCTGATCGAAGTCAGCGGCCCCGACGTCGATACGGACCAGGTGGAGAAGTGGTTTCAGGTCCCCTATCGGATCGCGGCGATTCTCCCATCCCCGGCCCCTGCGCCCGCCACGAAAACGGCCAGCGTCATGGACATGGCATTGCCCCAACCCAACCCTTTCGTACCGGAGCGGCTGGAGCTGATCGGCAGCCACGAAGAGCTACCGCATCTTAGCCACGAACAACCTGGGCTCTCGATCTGGGTGGCACGTGATACCTCATTCGGCGTGCCCCGGGCGAGCGTGCAGCTGCAACTGGCCACACGTGGTGGTTTCACCACTGCCGCCGACGCCGCCTATGCCGATCTGTACGGCCGGCTGGTCAAGGATGCCCTCAACACTTACGCCTATCCAGCGCTGATGGCCGGGCTGGGTTACAGCATCGGCTCTGACACGACCGGTTACCGAATCGGGGTACACGGCTACAGTGACAAGCTGCCGCTGTTACTGGATCGCGTGTTGAACGCGTTTTCGCAACTCGAACTCGACGCCGAACGTATCGCGCTGTACAAATCACAACTCCTGCAGGATTGGGGGAACTTCAGGAACGAACGCCCCTACACCCAGGCCTATGCCAGCATCGGTCATCTCCTGGTCGACGGTCGCTGGGCGCCCGCAGATCTGGCCGAGGCCATCGCTGATGTCGATCTGGATCGTCTGAAGGCCTGGCGCACTCGGCATCACGAACGCTTCAACGTGCTGGGATTGATCACTGGCAACGTCGCTTTGGAATCAGCCGACGAGCTTGCCCGGGCGCTCGAACACTCACTGCCGCTGGCAGATTTCGCCACCACCGTGGCGAATGTGGTGACCCTCGACGCGCAACAGCTCACCCATGTGCTGCACTGCGAGCACGACGACGCCGCGATGGTCCTGTACGTGCAGGGACAATCCGACAGCATCGCAGAACGCGCGCTGTACGGCTTGTCCGGACAGCTGTTGCGAGCACCCTACTTCACGGATCTACGCACGGAGCAACAACTCGGCTACGCGGTAAACGCGGGCAATGTGCTGCTTCGACGCAGGCCTGGTATCTCGTTTATCGTGCAGTCGCCGGTAGCCGGGCCGGAGCAGCTGGTCGAGAAAACCGAAGCGTTTCTCGCGTCGTTCCGCGATACCCTGGCGACCATGTCCGACACGGACTTCGAAGCCAACAAACAAGGTCTGATCACACGGTTGCTGGAGCGAGACCAGAACCTCGCCCAGCGCCGCAGCCGTTACTGGAACGATCTCGAGTTCGGCCTGACCGGATTCGATACCAGGACACGGATTGCAGAGGCGGTCGCAAGGATTGAAAAGCCCGCTTACCTGGATTTTTTCGACGAGCTGCGCGATCGTGCCGAAAATAGCCGTCTGGTGATTTACAGTCCGGGGCGCTTTGGCGGACACGTCCAAGGGACGCTGTTCGGTGCAATCAGCAACCAGGATCCAACCGGCGGGAACTATCAGTCCAACTCGCGTCGAAACGGCGGCAACGAGTCCAGCAGCGACGCCCCATAACGCTGCGTTACCACGCGACGATCCAGCAAGGTCACTCGCCCGAAGTCCTCTTCGTGGCGAATCAGACGGCCGCAAGCCTGGATCAGGCGCATGGACGCATCGGGCAGTGTGATTTCGAAGAACGGATTACGGCCGTCATGCTCCAGCCACTCCGCAACCGTCTGGCCGAGCGGGTCATCAGGCACTGCGAACGGCAGTTTGGCGATGATGACGTGACGGCAGTAATCGTCCGGAAGATCGACACCTTCGGCAAAACTCGCAACCCCGATGAGGTAGCTTTGCTCGCCGGCATCGATGGCCTGACGATGGGCATCAAGCAGTGCAGTTCGCGACCCGTGCCCCTGAACCCTGAGCAGCGGCGCCAACCGTTCGGGTAATCGTTCGACCACATCGTTGAGCTGGCGCCAGGACGTGAACAGCACCAGCGCGCTGCGTTCGGTTGCCAGCAGATCCGGCAGCATGCGGGCAATCTCGTCCGTATGCGCCACCGGATCGCGCGGGTCGGATTGCATGTTCGGCACATGTAGACTGGCGATCTCCGGGTAGCGAAACGGACTGGCGATACGCACGGTGGTTACATCCTCCAGTCCGGCCCGCTCGAGAAATCGATCGAACCGACTCAAAGCCGCCAAGGTCGCCGAGGTGCACACCATTGCGTAACCGCGACTCCACAGCGCTGATTTGAGCAACGAACCGGTTTCGATCGGCGCGCTCGTCAGTTCGTAGTCTTCCGCGGATTCGAAACTGAGTTGACTGATCCACCGGGCGCGGTCGGCTTTGGCAGTTTCCGCGCCCTGGTGGTAATCCTCCAGCAACTGCGTGACGGCCAGAGCCCGCGCCACCTGCTGACCGATCGCCGGCAGCCAGTCCTCGGCCTCATGAGCGGGATCCCAGCGGCGTGTACCATCCAGGACTTCCTGCAGCATTTCATGCGCCAATTCCAGACGCTGGGCCAACTCGCGCAGTACCAGAGCCGCGGCACCCGCCGCTTGCGCCAGCTCGACCGGCACCCTGCCCATCGGGAACCGATGAATCGCCCGGCTGTCGTCACGGGCCTCGAACTCGAGCTGCGGAACCAAACCCATGAGTTCCACCAGCGGTGCACTCCCGGCTTCTGTCAGTTCTGTGATCTGCTGGGCCAGTACGACCAGCTCCGCCGGACGGCCAAATCGCTGGGCCATGCTGCCGACATTTCCACCCACCTGATCGAGCCACTGCAGGGTGGCACGCAGCCGGGTCTGAACCGTGAAGTGCTGCTGGGTCTTGTCGGGCAGATGATGCGCTTCATCGAGTATATAGATCGTCTCTTCCGGTTCCGGCAACACAGCACCACCACCGAGCGCCAGATCCGCGAGCAGGAGATCGAGATTGGCAACCACCACGTCGGCTTTCTCCAGGCCGTTACGCGCCTTGAAAAACGGACATTGCTTGAAGAAACCACAGCGATGATTGGTACAACCGCGATGATCCGTGGTGATCATCCGCCATGCATCGGCATCGATCCCATCGGCCCAGCTATCCAGCTCACCGTCCCATTTCCGGGTCGCGAACGCGTCCAGCAACTGCTGAAACAATGCACGCGTGTCGTCCTCCAGGAACTCGAACATCGGCAGGTCGGTCTGCGCATCGCCGCGCAGACGATCATCGAGCCGTTTCAGGCACACATAGCGTTGCCGTCCTTTGGCCAGGGCGAAACTGAACTCGAGGCCCGAAACTTCGGCGAGGTCGGGCAGGTCCTTGAACAGGATCTGCTCCTGCAACGCGATGGTCGCGGTTGCAATGACCAGGCGTTTGTCGAGCTGCTGCGCGATCGGAATGGCGGCAAGCGCGTAGGCCGCGGTCTTGCCGGTCCCCGTGCCCGCCTCGACTACGGCGATGCGTGGCGCCTCGGGCGCTGTGAGCACTCGCGCAATCGTCGCAATCATCTCGCGTTGGCCACGGCGCGGGCGAAACCCACGCGCCTCGAGCCAGCGGCTATAGGCGCCCTGAATTCGGGATTTCAGTTCCGTGTCGAGCAGGGTGGCGGTCATCGTGAGGGCATCGAAGCACGCCGATACAAGCCCTCGCAACAGTGAATCATCAGTGACGCACTCAAATCCTGGAAAACGGCCAATACCAGCGTCGGCGTTTTTTCAGGCGCGCCTCACAGCGGGTCAGCTGCTGGGAATATCGCGCCGCGCGGTCCGACACCTTGCGGGCATACTGCTGAACGTGAGTCTTCTTCCGGTAACTGCCACGCGAATACCCGCCGTGGCCTTCGTGATAGGCCAGATAGAGCCGATAGGGATCGTTGCGCGGGATGCCGAGTCGTTTGTAGCTCGTGTAGTTGTACCAGCCGATAAAGTCGAGCGCATCACCGAAGTCGTCACGGTCCGCGGTCCAACGACCCGTAGACTTCACGTAGTCCTTCCAGGTTGCATCGGTCGCCTGGGCATACCCGTAGGCACTCGAAGGGCGGCGCCACGGAACGACCCACAGCAGCTTGGTACGCGGCGGCTTCGCGTCGTGGACATAACTGGATTCCCGCGCGGTGAACGACATGCTGACGCTGATCGGAATGCCCCAGCGCTTCCGGGCTTTCGCCGCATCGAAATACCAATCCCGGTTTTCCTGGAACACCGAGCACAGATCACCCGGATTCTGCGGCGGCGGCGTCGCACAGCCGGCGAGCAGGGCCAACAGGCCCAGTATGAGTTTCGGCCACACAAGGTGAAGCCGATCAGCCCGCATCATGCTCACCCAACAGCGCCTGCAGCGCCGCCTCGTCAATCACCCGAATCCCGAGCTGTTCCGCCTTGGCCAGTTTGCTGCCCGCGCCGGGACCGGCGACTACACAGGTCGTCTTTGCAGACACCGACCCCGCGACTTTCGCGCCCAGCCGTTGCAGGGCCGCCTTCGCCTCGCTACGCGCCATCTGTTCGAGCGTACCTGTCAGCACCCAGGTCTCGCCCCCCAGTGGCGCGCGCGCCTCGATCGTCGGCTCGTGCCGTTCCCAACAGACGCCCGCCGTACGTAGTCCCGCTACCACCTCCCGGTTGTGGGGGGCGGCAAAGAACGCCCGAATCCGCTCCGCGACGACCGGGCCCACATCATTCACGGCCAGCAGCTGGTCTGTGTCTGCCTTCATCAGTGGATCCAGGTCGCCGAAATAGCGCGCCAGCTGGAGCGCCGTGGATTCGCCCACCTCACGGATTCCCAGTGCGTAAACGAAGCGTGCCAGGGTCGTCTCGCGGCTGCGTTGCAGCGCCGCAACGAGATTGGCGGCGGACTTCTCGCCCATCCGCTCGAGCCCGGCCAGCGCCTCGACGCCTAACCGATACAGATCCGCCACGGTGTCTATCAAGCCGGCTTCGACCAGTTGGTCCACCAGTTTGTCGCCGAGGCCCTCGATGTCCATCGCCAACCGCGACGCGAAGTGCTTGATCGCTTCCTTGCGTTGCGCGGGGCAGCTCAATCCCGCCGGACAACGTTCGATCGCCTCGTCCTCGATCGCAACGATCGGCGTGGCACAAACCGGACAGACGGTGGGCCGCCGAATGCGGCGCGCGCCCTTGGGGCGTTTTCCTGCGACTACTCTGACCACCTTGGGAATGACATCGCCGGCCCGGTGGACCAGTACCGTGTCACCCACACGCAGATCCAGCCGCTCAATCTCATCCATGTTATGCAGCGTCGCATTGCTGACGGTAACGCCACCGACAAACACCGGCTCGAGCCGGGCCACGGGGGTTACTGCACCGGTACGTCCGACCTGAAATTCGACAGCCTTCAGGACCGTGGTCGCTTCCTCGGCAGGATACTTGAACGCAATCGCCCAGCGGGGTTTGCGCGTCACCGCGCCAAGCTGCTGCTGCAGTTCCAGATCGTTGACTTTGATCACCACGCCGTCGATCTCGTAATCGAGTTCCGCGCGCCGCGCCAGCAACGACTCGACGTAGGTTATGCAGGCCGCAACGCCGCTGACCCGTTCGACCAGCGGGTTGACCCGCAACCCGAACTCGGCGAGCCAGGCGAGCACATCGCAGTGGCGCGCTGGAACCCCAGCGCCTTCAATTCGTCCGACGCTATAGGCAAACATGCTCAAGGGACGCCCTGCGGTGATTTTCGGGTCGAGTTGTCGAAGGCTGCCCGCCGCGCCATTGCGCGGGTTGATCAGGGGCTTTTCGCCCCGTTCGAGTGCGGCCTGGTTGAACGCGTGAAACCCAGTGATCGGCATGTAGATTTCACCGCGCACCTCGACGAGGTCCGGCGCGTCGCCGCGCAGTTCCAACGGCACTGCCCCGATGGTGCGAACGTTAGCGGTGATGTCTTCGCCGGTCTGACCGTCGCCCCGGGTGGCCGCCTGCACCAACTCACCCTTGCGATACTGCAGACTGACGGCCACACCGTCGAATTTCGGCTCACAGGTAAATTCCAGATCCCGATCGCGTTCCAAGCGGTTCCGGCAGCGTGCATCCCAGTCTCCGAGCTCCTCGGCGCTGACACATTTGTCGAGTGACAACATCGGCTGAAAGTGGGTGACGCTGGCGAATTCCGGCAGCGGTTCGGCACCCACTCGCTGGGTGGGCGAGTTCGCATCGATCAGCTCGGGGTGGTTGCTTTCCAGCGCCACCAGACGATCGAACAGGACGTCATAATCCGCGTCCGAGATCTCCGGATCGTCCAGAACGTGATAGCGATGATTGTGATGGCGCAGCGTCTCACGCAGCGCACTCACCTCATCGCGGGGATCAGCAGCACTGGCCAAGGCAGTGCACCTCCATACGAGACGCGTCTCAGGCTCGCTGTGACATCCGTTTGCGACTGAACTCGGCGATGCGCTGCCGGCAATGCTCGGAAGTCTGGCCCGTCATTACGCTGAGTTGTTCGTCCTTCAGGTCGCCACCGAGGCTGCTGGCAATGTCACGTGCAACACAGAGCATGTCATCGAATACTGGCAGCGGTTCGTCCAGTCCGGGTAGACGCAGGAACATGGTGATCCCCAAGGTGCTGAATTCAGCCATGGCGCTCAGATCAAAAGTGCCCGGTTCCACGGCGCTGGCAACGCTGAACTGCACCGTTTTATCTGCCCGGTCGATGCGATGGAAGATGTTCATGTCGCCGAATCTCAGTTCATTGCGCAGGAACACCTCCATGATCTTGTCGCCGGGAAACGTCGCACCGCCGCGGGCCAGCACGTTGATCACGATGATTTCACCCGGCGACGCCTCGGCTTCGTCGTCCCTGACACTCGCCTTTCTCGGGCGGCCCGCTTTGCGCGCGCGTTGCCGAGACGGTTCCTCGACCGGGCTCAGCGCCTCGGGCGCCGCCAACGGTTGGGACTGAACTTCATCAGGTTCCAACCGAAACGCCTCAGAACCTATGGTCGGTTCGACGGTGCGTCGCGACCCGGTTTGCTCCATCAACACCGGTGCCTCGGTCGCCAGATCCAGATCACCCTGCGCCGGGTCTTCCGCGAGCCGAGCCCCTCCATTGGGCAACTCACCTCGCAGCAGGATCAGTTCGTCGACCTCCTCGTGCGGAATGTTCGGGTCAATCGCCATCCGCAGCGTGTCCTGTCGATTGCGCCATGCCAGCCAGAACCCGTGCGCGATTACTCCCACGAGCAGGATGCCGCCACCAATCAGTATCCAATCTTTAAAATCCATGAGTAACTGCTCAGACCGCAGCCATCGCGGCTGCTTCCTCTACGTCTACCGAGACCAGCCTCGACACGCCGGCTTCCACCATGGTAACCCCCATCAGGTGATCAGCCATTTCCATGGTCAGCTTATTGTGCGTAATGACAATGAACTGAACATCCTCGGACATGTCATGAATGAGATCCGCAAAACGAACGACATTCGAATCATCGAGCGACGCATCGACCTCATCAAGCAGGCAGACCGGGCTCGGATTGAGTTGAAAGATCGCGAAGATCAACGCCACCGCGGTCAGCGCTTTTTCGCCCCCCGACAGTAGGTGGATACTCGAATTGCGTTTACCGGGCGGTCTCGCCATCAGCGAGACCCCGGTATCCAGCAGGTCTTCCCCGGTGAGTTCCAGATATGCAGTGCCGCCCCCAAATACCTTGGGGAACAGTTGGCCCAGATGCGCGTTGACCTCGTCGAAGGTTTCTTTGAATCGCGACCGGGTCTCCCTATCAATCCTTCTAATGGCATTTTGCAGCGTATCCAACGCCTCGCTGAGGTCGCCGTGCTGCTCATCCAGATATTTCTTACGTTCGGATTGCGACTGATACTCGTCGATCGCCGCAAGGTTGATCGGGCCAAGCCGGTGAATTCGATTGCTTAGTTTCTCCAACCGCTCGGCAAATGACTGTTCGTGGGCATCTTCGGGCAATTCCGCCTTGAGGGCCGCGTACTCGAAACCGGTGCCGCGCAACTGTTCCGCAAGCGTCTCGACGCGCACGGCCACGCCCTCACGCTCTACCCGGATGACCTCGAGGCGGTCGCGTATCCCGCTCACTATTCCTTCATGCTCACCGCGCGTGCCTTCGAGTTCCCGGACCTGATGCTCGGCCGTTTCCAGATTACGCCGCGCGTCACCCAGTTGTTGTTCGACCGCCAGTCGCTCGGCCAGCCGTGACTCCAGATTCTGCTTCAGTTCCGGCAACGGCGTACGGCTCTCCCCGATGCCTTCCGAGAGCTTGCTGCGGCGCTCACCCAGCTCGAGCTGCTGGCGTTCCAGACGCTCCCGCGCAGTCTTCGTGGCCATCAATCGCGAATCGATGGTTTGCCGTTCGGCGTCCAGCGCATGGAACAGATCCCGATCTTCCCGCGTCTGAACTCGTGCTGCCGCCACCGCGGACACGTCCTGTTCGCGACGACCGGTCATTGCGTCACGTTCCTCGGTGAGCCGCTCTCGTTGCAGTTCCGCCGTCACGAGCCGTTCGCGAGCCTCCTTGAGGCGCTCGCTCTCCTGATCGATCTGCGTCGAAATTTCCGCCCGCTCCCGGTCGACCCGATCGCGGCGGGCGCCCGCTTCTTCCATGCGCACCTGGTGCACGCCATGATCCGCACGCAGTTGACCGAGCGCCTGCCCGAGTTGCGCAATACGGCCATGCAGATCCGTTCGCTCCTGATCCAATGCCTCTACCCGGTCGCGTGCCGCGCGAACACTCTGTTGCACTTCTGCCTGCTGCGATTCCACTGCCTCGACCCGCGCACGCAACAATTCGAGCTCATGGCCACGCTGAATGATTCCATCGGCGCTCGCTTCGGCACGATCGACCCGCGCCCAATCTCGGCCCAGCCAGATTCCGTCGCGGGTAATCACGCTTTCACCGGGCCCCAGCCGATTGCGGTGACCGCGCGCTGCTGCCAACGATTCAGCCGCATAGATGCCCTGCAAAAACGACCCCAGGCCCAGCGATGTGCTCACGTATCCGGCCAGCGCGGCAAGTTCTCCATCCGCTTCCTCGGGAGCATCTGCCGCTTCGCCCTCAACCAGCGTCACAACGCCGTGATCGAGGTCGGGTAGCGTCTCGAGGAACTCATCCAGGCGCGCGACACCGATGGCCTGCAGACGATCCCCCAGCACAGTCTCAACGGCCCGTTCCCAGCCCGGCTGCACCGTCATCGCTTCGCCGATCCGCGGCGCATCCGCCAGTCCGGAAAGGTGCAACCAGTCGTCTGAACTGCCAGCATCCCGACCCAGCGCCGCTTGCTGAACCGCATGTAGCGACGCGAGTTCATGACGCAGGTTCTGGACCGCCAGACGCCCTTCCTCCAGCGCATGTTCCCTTTCGCCCTGGGTATCGCGGGCGGCGGCCAGAGCATTCAGGCAACGTTCTACATCCGTCTCGGCTTCGCGCAGCGCGCCATCGGCCGCTTCGATCTCCCCGGCGAGCTCGCGAATGTCACCGCTGACATCGGCACCCAGCGAACCTTCGTACTCGTCGTCCAGCTGACTCAAGCGCGCGCGTAGACGTTGCAACACCTGCTCGACATGCTCCAACCGGGAACCCTGCACATCCGCTTCCCGCTGATTGGCACCCCTGCGTTCAGCGAGATCGTCCCAAGCGGCCTGGGACTGGCGCAGTTGCCCCTCCAGCAGGTCGAGCGCGCCGGCCGAGGCCTGTTCCGTGGCGCGCGCCGCTTCGAGGCGCGGGTCCAAGGTCGCGAGACTTGCGCTCAGCGTCTTAATTTCGGTCGCATCCATCGCCAGCTGCCGTTCCGTTTCCGCACCGCGCTGAGACACCGCATCGAGATCGAGCTCGAGTTGCTTCACGCGCTGTTCGTTGTAGGCAATCGCCTCTTCGACGCGTGCGATGTCTGCGCCAAGCTGGTAGAAGCGCCCCTGGATGCCATTGAAGATGTTGCCTTGCTCGGCGTATTCGGCCCGTTGTGTTTCGATCTCGGTATCCACCGCCCGTTGCCCGGCAACCGCACGTTCGAGTTCAACCTCGAAATCACGAATCGCCTTCTCCCGATCATCGAGCAGTCGCTGCTGGTCGATCAGCTGCACGGTATACAGTTCAGCGGTAGCGAGGCGTTGTTCATCCATCAGTCCGCGATAGCGCTCAGCCGCTCGGGACTGGCGCTTGAGGTGATTGAGTTGCCGCTCCAACTCGTCGCGAATGTCGTCCAGGCGGTCGAGGTTTTCTCTCGTGTGGCGAATCCGTGTCTCGGTCTCCCGGCGCCGCTCTTTGTACTTCGAGATGCCGGCCGCTTCCTCGAGATACATCCGCAGATCTTCCGGTTTGGCTTCGACCAGTTGGCCGATCATGCCCTGTTCGATGATCGAGTAGCTACGCGGGCCGAACCCTGTACCCAGAAACAGGTCCATGATGTCGCGTCGCCGACACTTGGTGCCGTTCAGATAGTAGTTCGATTGGGCGTCCCGGGTTACCTGCCGGCGGATTGCAATCTCAGCAAAGTTCGCGTATTCGTTGCCGATTCGGCCGTCGCTGTTGTCGAACACGAGTTCGATGGTTGCCTGGGCGGTGGGTTTGCGCGTACTGGATCCGTTGAAGATGACATCGGTCGGAGATTCACCACGCAGTTGGCGCGCGGAACTTTCACCCATCACCCAACGTACGGCGTCGATGATGTTGGATTTCCCGCAGCCGTTGGGACCCACCACGGCACACCGATTTCCGGGGAAGCTTACCGTTGTCGGATCGACAAATGATTTGAACCCGGCAAGCTTAATCTGCTTGAGTCGCATGTAGTGCTAGTTCGACATCCCCGATGGCGGTCGTCCGCCGTTACCTGCCGCGCAAGCCACCATCCTGTCCAAACCCGCAATGTCCAGACCCGGCATCACTCACGCGCCGCTACAGCCCGTGCCATGCGGGCCGGGGGTAGTGTATAGAAATCGAACACCGATCACTATCACCTGAATCGTGGAGATTCCGGTGAGCCGGGCTTCAATGCACGATAGCGTCCAAAGCCAGCCGGCGCTCGCGGCGGAAGTGCCCGTGAACCAGTTCTTCGATACGCTCGGACTGCTGCTCGCGGATTGCCTCCAGCAGTCCTTTGGCAAACCGCAGGGTGTCCCCACGGTCGTACGACGGATGTGCGCTGGCCTGCTGTGTTACCCGGTGAACCGCCGGCAGCAGGTGCTCGAGCACCGTCGCAAGGTAAGGGTTTTCGGCGAGTGGGAACGCCGCTTGGACGAACTCGAACTTGGCACTCACAAAGTGTTCATCGTCTTCGTCCAACGATCGAGTCAGGCAGTCGAGTGAAGCACTCAGCGGTTCCATGACGCCGTTCTCGGCGCCGGCGGTGCGCCGCGCGACGCGCTGGAACAGCAGTGTGACCAGATCCGAGGCGAGTTCGAGCAGCCCTTCCATCCCGTCGGGGTCGAGCGTGCTGACCACCGCGCCGCGGCGCGGAATGATATCGATTAGATGACGCCCCTCGAGGATCAGCAGCGCCTCACGTACCGAGCCGCGGGAAACGCCGAGGTCTTTCGCAATCCTAAGCTCCTGAATGCGCTCCGTCGGTGCCAATCGACCCGTGATGATCTCATTGCTGAGATGATCCGCGATCTGTTCAGTCAGACTCACAGCGGGTTTGAACGCCATACTGGTTCCTACGCCTGGCTCCCAATCGATGCCTGCTTGGACCACCGCTGCCGACGAATGTTGCAAAGGAGTGTCAAAAAGTATCAACGCTCGACACTAGTTCAGTAATAGCGTCACCGTCGGGCGATCCCGGGGTCGAACCTGTGCGATCTCCGATTCGACATCTCCTGGTCGGAGCGTGGGGGAGCCTGAGCGCGACAGACGCGCCAGAACAGCCACTTCTTCGAACCGGCTCAGCAGGCGCCCGGGCTGCATCGCATCGGCGTCGGTGAGCTGGATAACCGCGGGCAGCTCCGCAAAGGTCAACGCGCGGACCGCCAACGGCATCGGCGGTCCGGCCAAAGCCCGAACGATGACGAACACCCGCGTATCCGGATCGGCATGTACATCGTTGCCGGCCTCGAGTTCGATCCTGACCATCGCGGCCGTATCAAGCGTGGGCGCGGCGGCGACCGAAGCCGATCCTTGAGACTCACTCACTGCACCCAGGCTGAGTCGTACCGCGATCGGCTGCTTGGCTAGCGTTACCGGACGGCTGATCACCTCCACCGCATCGGGACCCGCGCGAACATCGCCTGTCCGGGACAATCGGGCAATGACCTCCAGGATTTCTCCTTCACGCAGAGGGTCTTGCTGCCCCATCAGCGCCGCATGGTCAAGGCGCACCGTCAGCGGGTCTTCGTCGACATCGCGACGCACGACCATTCGGGGCATCCGTTCGCCCCGACGCCTGGCAATGACATACAGCACCGCCTGAGGCGTCAAACCGTCGATTCCAGCCAACCCGGTTATCGTGACGTCGATGGCCGGTCCCGGTCCGATACCGGCAAGTCCCCGCACCCGCTCCAGCTCCGCGCGCAGCGCCGCAGCGTTCGGCCCCGCAACACCACCGCTGAGCGCGCGCTCCAGGTAACCGGCCGCACCGACGTAGTCAGCAGACGCTGTTGCGTCGCTCGCCAGCATCTCCAACACCAGCGGCTGCCCCGGATCAATCGCCAGCAAGCGATCGACATACCCGCGATTGATCTCGCTGATCCGTCCGCGTTCAGCCAGGAAGTTTGCCTGGATCAGCGATACCAGGGTGTCCGGGTCGAACCGGTTGAGCGCAACCGCCCGCGTGAAGCTCGATGCGGCTGCGGCGAAGTCGCGCTCCCGCATCCGTACATGGCCCAGAACATATAGGCTGTCGAAATCATCCGGATGCGCATCAAGGCGCCGCTCCAGCCGGACGACCAGCTCTGCCAGTGCAACCGGGCGATCGACGTTGCTGCGTAACAGCCCAGCCGCGCCCGCCAGTTCAAGATCCGCGCCGGCGCCCAGCTCGATGTACAGAAGCACCGCGAAGATCGGCACCAGGCCTGCCAATGCGGCCGGCAACAGCACACGACGAAGCGGCCCTTCGAATGACGGCTGCGAGTTCGTGCCGGACGGCTCACCCTCGCGTTCTTCCGGCACATCGTCCAGGAGTGCCGCGGACAGTTCTTCGATCAGGCTTTGAAGGTCGTCCGGATCGATGTTGCCGTCCTGGTGATCGCGGCGTAGTTCAGCAACCCGCTGGTGATAGACCCCGAGATTGTCTCGCTTGCGCCGAGCCTGATCGATGGACACTCCGCCACGGCGAAACGGCCAGAGGACGCAACCGACCGCCGCCGCGATCAGCAGCGCCCCGAGTATCAGAAATTGGGTCATCAGGGGGCCGACCGTGGCCCCGGGGCCGACCGTGGCCGCGGGGGCGACTCTGAACCCAGGGGCGACTCAGAGCCGGCGCGCTCATCGAGCAATCGCTCGACCCGGGCGAGGTCGTCCGCATCGAGGCGCGTAACCGCCCGGCGCCGAGCCATGTGCGCAATCGCGGCCGCGGCACCGATCAGCAGAGCGATCGGTGCCAGCCACAACAGCAGCGTGTCGGTTCGCACCGGTGGGTCGTACAGCACGAAGTCCCCGTAGCGGGCCTGCAGGTGCGCACGGATTGCCGGGTCGTCGAGCCCCTCGAGCACGAGCCGGTGCACGGCTCGGCGCAGATCCCGGGCGATCGGTGCATCAGATCCGGCAAGATTGGTGTTCAGACACTTCGGGCAACGAAACTCGGCGATCAGGTCTCTATAGCGTGTTTCCTGCAGCGCATCGTCGAACTCGTATGCATCGATTGCGCCCTGGCCCCATGCAGTAGCCACAACCCCAAGAAGCAACATGGCAAACCAGCGCTCAACCATCGTCGAGCGCCTCCAGCCGAGCTAGAAGCGGTTTCATCTCGTTGTTCCAGACACGTCGGTTCACCTCCCCCACGCGCTTGTAAACGATCGTCCCATCACCATCCACGATGAAGCTTTCCGGCGCGCCATAGACGCCGAGGTCGACACCCAACCGGCCATCCGCATCGATTATGTTGAATTCGTACGGATTGCCGTAACGGGTCAACCACTCCCGGGCCGCCGCGGGATTGTCCTTGTAGTTGATGCCGATGATCGGCAAACCGGCTTCGTCGCTGATACGCAACAACTCGTGATGCTCGGCCCTGCACGTCGGGCACCACGTTGCCCACACGTTCACCAGCACGGTACGCCCCGCCAGCCGTTGTGTGGTCGCCCGCTCGTCGGCATTGGCCAGGAGCGGCAGATCGAACTCAGGGAACGGCTGTCCCACCAGCGCCGACGGCAGACGATGGGGGTCTTCAAGACTGAAACCGGCATACAGAAACCCGGCAATGATGACGAACACCCCCAACGGAACGAACAATCCCGCCCGATTCATACCGGCACCTCTGCGACATCGCTCGCGACGACGCGGCGCCGTTCGCGCAATCGCCGATAACGGGGGTCCAATACCGCGCAGACCCCGCCCATGCCCATCAGCAGCGCACCAAACCAGACCCAACGGACCAACGGTTTGTACTGAGTTCTGAGCGCCCAGGCCCCATCGCCCAGGGGCTCACCGAGGGCCACGAACACGTCTTTGAAGAAGCCACCCGCAATCGCCGCTTCGGTCATGACGTTACCGCCCGACTGGTAGCGGCGCCTTTCCGGTCGTAACTCGTAAGCCTCGCCATCACCCACCACTCGAACGCGCCCCACGTCGGCGACGTAGTTTGGCCCCTGGGACTGGGATACGCCGACAAATGTCAGTTGCAGAGGTCCGAGGGTGATTTCATCACCCGGCACAACGCGCTGATCACGTTCCACCGAGAGCTGGCTGGTAACCGTCACGCCAAGCAGGCACATGGCAAAACCGAGGTGCGCCATCAACATTCCGACATACGCGACCGGCAGCCCGAAGAGCCCAGCCAGACTGCCCGCGCGACGCCACGCATCCGTGAGGTGGCTGATTACGATCCACAGCGCGAGCGCCGCCGCAACCGTCACTGACAGACGCAACTCGCCGCCGAACAACAGCGGCAACACCACACCCAGGACCACACTCGCCAGAAACACCCAACTCAACCGGCTCAGATAGAGCCGCAGCCCCGTGCGCTTCCAGCGTGCGACCGGGGCCAACCCCAGCACCAGGGCCAACAGCGCCATCAACGGCACGAACATGGAATTGAAGTACGGGGGACCGACCGAAATCTTGGCGCCGCCCGTGACCGCCTCGTACGCCAACGGGTAGAGGGTGCCCAGGAGAACGACTGCCAGAGCAACAACCAGCACCAGATTGTTGATCAGCAGCACCACCTCGCGCGACAAACCCGAAAAGCCGGCCCGGCTGCGGATCATCGGCGCGCGCACCGCGTACAGCGCCAGCGAACCGCCTACCACGAGCAGCAGAAACGCGAGAATGAACACGCCGCGCAACGGGTCAACCGCAAACGCATGAACCGACGTCAACACGCCCGAGCGAACGATGAAGGCGCCCAACAGCGAAAAGGAAAACGCGGCGATTGCCAGCAGCACCGTCCAACTCTTGAAGACCCCACGCTTTTCAGTCACCGCCAGCGAATGCACGAGCGCAGTCCCGACCAGCCACGGCATGAAGGACGCATTCTCCACCGGGTCCCAGAACCACCAACCCCCCCAACCGAGTTCGTAGTACGCCCACCAGCTGCCCAGCGCGATCCCCACCGTCAGGAATGCCCAGGCGGCATTGGTCCACGGTCGGCTCCAACGCGCCCAGGCTGCATCGAGCCGGCCACTCATCAGCGCGACGATGGCAAAGGAGAACGCGACTGAAAAGCCGACATAGCCGGCGTAGAGAATGGGCGGGTGCACGATCAATCCGAAATCCTGCAGCACCGGGTTCAGATCGGACCCTTCCGCCGGCGCCAGGGGTAGGGTTCGTTCGAAAGGATTGCTCGTCAGCAAGGCAAAGGCAATAAACCCGACGGACAACAAGCCCATCACGGCGAGCACCCGGGAGGAGAACTCCAGCGGCAGGCGCCGACCGAACCACGCCACACCCAGCGTCCAGGCCGCCATGATCAGAATCCACAGCAGAAACGATCCCTCATGGGCGCCCCACAACGCGCTGAACTTGTAGCGATCCGGGAGCAGCGAGTTGGAGTTTCGGGCCACGTAACTCACGGAAAAGTCATCCGTCAGAAACGCATACGCAAGACAGCCGAAACTGAGTGCGACGAGCACGAACAAACCCGGAGTCAGCGAGTATGCCGAGCGCATCCACTGCTCGCGGCCCAGCGCGGCACCCACCAGCGGGAGGGTACCCAGCACGATAGCCAGCGCCAGAGCCAGAATGAGCGCCAGATGGCCTAGTTCGACAATCAACGGATATCGGCCTGTATCAGTTCAGGGGGCATGTAGTTCTCGTCATGTTTGGCAAGCACTTCGTCGGCCTGAAACACACCCGCCTGGTCCAGTTCTCCGGTCACCAGTATCCCCTGGCCCTCCCGGAACAGGTCCGGAAGAATCCCCGAGTAGCGCACGCCAACGTCGGAACCGCGCCGGTCGGTCAGCACGAAACCAACTTCCAGACTGTCGCTGGCCCGCTGGACACTACCCTCCAGGACCATCCCGCCCACTCGGATTCGTTTACCTACCGGCGCCTCACCGCCGGCGACCTGTTCGGGCGGGTAGAACAGATTGATGTTCTCCTCCAGGGCGGACAGGACCAACGTGGCAGTCACCGCGGCGCCGGCCAGAATGAAGACGATCACGATCAGCCGTTTGCGTCGCACTGGATGCATTTAGTGTCCTGTCTGATTGATTCGTGAGATTCAGAGCCCACAGAATGCGCAAGTATAAGGCGCATCAACGCTCCTCTCTGAGAATCTGTGCCGCGGAACGCCGCAGCGCGTCGAGTACGCGACGCCGCGCACGCAGCGGCCGGAACAGGTTATAGCCCAACACGCCCAACCCGGCGGCGTAGGACCACCAGACGTATGCGCCATGACCGCCCATCTCGAGAAATGCCTGGAAACTATCGAAGCTCATCGTGTCAGCACACCGGCGAGGTCGCGCACCCATTGCGTGCGTTGCTCGCGACGCAGAATCTCGGTACGCAAGGCAACGGTCATCGCGCCGGCAAAGAAAACGTAAAAGCCGAGCGCGCTGACCAGCAGCGGCAGCCACATCTCGGCAGGCATTGCCGGTTTTTCAGTCAGCGTGAACGAGGCCGGCTGATGCAGCGTCAGCCACCAATCCACGGAATACTTGATGATCGGAATGTTGATCAAGCCAACGACCGCAAGCACCGCACAGGCCCGCCCCGCGGACTCCGGGCGCGCGATCGCCTGGCGCAGGGCAATGATGCCGAAGTAAAGAAATAACAGCACCAACATCGACGTCGTGCGCGCATCCCACACCCACCACCGGTCGGACGCCTGGAGCCAGGTCGGCTTGCCCCAGAGAACGCCCGTGACCAGCGACAACGCCACGAACCCAACCCCGATGGGCGCTGCCACCGCCACCACCATGTCGGCGAGCTTCATGCGCCAGATGAGCAGCACCGCACCCGCGACGCCCAATAATATGTAGCAGGACTGTGCCAGCATCGACGCCGGCACGTGCACGTACATGATCCTGAAGCTGTTGCCCTGCTGATAGTCGGGCGGCGCATACGCCAGGCCCCAGACCCATCCCGCAGCGATCAGAATCAACCCGAGGGCGAGCAGCCACACCGGCCACCGGCCGCTGATCTGGTAAAACCAGCGCGGCGATCCGAGCTGATGCCAGAGTTCCTTCAAGCGCTGCTTCAATTCACTGCTCCATGCCGACCCGCAGAGCCAGCGCCGCGCCAAAGGGTGCCAAGGTCAACGCCGCGGCAAGCATCGCAGCCAGCCAAAGCAACTGCCCGTGTGCTTCCACGCCGTCCATCACCGCGGTGATCGCGCCCGCACCGAGGATCAGCACCGGCACATAGAGCGGCAGAATGATCAGCGTCAACAGCAATCCGCCACGTCGTAAGCCGACCGTCAACCCCGCGCCAATCGCGCCGATCAGGCTCAGCACCGGCGTGCCGAGCAGCAGCGATGCTATCAACACACCAATGGCATCACCAGGAACGAACAGCATGAGTCCCACCACCGGCGCAAGCAGGGTCAGCGGCAATCCCGTGACCAGCCAATGCGCAACCACCTTTGCGACCACGCCAAGAAACAATGGTTCCACCTTGAGTACGAACAGCTCCAGCGTACCGTCCTCGAAGTCCCGCCTGAACAGACCGTCCAGCGACAGCAAGGTGGACAACAGCGCCAGCGACCAGAGGATTCCGGGGGCGACTTCACGCAACGTATCCGGTGCAGGGCCCAGACCCAGTGGAAACAGCGCGACGGCCATCAGGTAGAACATCAGCGGATTCATCAATTCGCCGGGGCTGCGGAAGGCAACCAACAGGTCGCGACGCAGCTGGCCGCCGAACTGGTCAAGCGCCCCCGTCACTGCAACTCTTCCCCCGGGGTCAGCACCAGAGTCTCGACATCATCGCGACCGAGCGGCTGGTGCGTTGCACAGACCACGGCGCCGCCAGCGGCGCGGTGCCCGTCGATGAGTTCGCCCACCAATGCCCGCCCGGCACGGTCGAGCGCCGTCAGCGGTTCATCGAGCAACCAGAGAGGGGCCGGGTCGACCAGCAGACGCGCCAGCATTACCCGCCGCTGCTGACCTGCTGAGAGTTGCCCGCAGGGCGCGTCAGCCCCGCGGTCGACCCCGACGCGGGACAATGCATCGTGCAACTGGTCCGCGACGCCCTCGGCTGCAGTATCCACGGTAGATAGCGCGGCGTACCAGGCGAGATTCTCGATCGCCGTCAGCGCCGGGTTCAAACCACTGCGATGGGCCGTATAGGCAACCTCGACGCGGCATTGCAACTCGCCACGAAAATCGACGTTCAAACGGGCCAGACAACGCAGCAAGGTGGTTTTGCCACTGCCGTTCGGGCCCAGTACCTCCACAATTCCACCCGGGCACAGTTCCAGGTCCACCGCCTTGAAAACTGGCACTCCATCGCGTTCGTAGGTGAGCTTGCGCGCCACCAGTAAGGGTTCGGGCACGGGTCCGCCGGGTAGCCGAAAGTGTGCGCATTATAGGGGCATCGCCAACCACCGCGAGGACTCGCGCATCACTTCAACGGATGCCGAAAATCCCGTATCCGCGGGCGCCGATGTGCAGAATCCAACCGCTGTCCTCGTGGCCGACGCGACAGTGGTACGCGAGTACCGGTTCCGCATCACCCGTACGTTCGAGGCGAACTTCGTGAGTATGGCTGCCGGGGTTGATGGCGATCAACAGCGTCTCACCACGCCGGTACACCAGAGGATAGCCGTTACCCTCGCTGAGCAATTCAATGGGCGCATCGGGCAGCAAGTCCGGCTCGGTCTGGCGGAGATAAATCAACCGTTCGACGTGATGCCACAGCGAGTCCTCGTCGGCGCGTTGTGCCGCGACCGTCGGTCGCTCCGGCGACGGATCGATCGGCAGATGGCTGAGCTGTTCGGGGGCGCCGGAAAATCCAGCCAGTGCCGAATCGTCCCATTGCATGGGCGTCCGTGATCCGGTTCGTTCGTAGCCCCCCTCTTTGCTCGGAAGATCCGCCAGGTAGCGCATCCCGATTTCGTCGCCGTAGTAGAGGAACGGCACCTGCGGCCAGGTCAGCAGGAAGGTCTGGATGACTTTCAGATCCGCCCTGTCGCGGCCGACGCTCGGCCGCTGAATGTCGTGGTTGCCGCTTGGAATCGAGAGGTAACCTTTGCCCCGGATTCGTTCGTGCTGGAACGAAAACGTCTCCCAGAACCGGCGGAAGTCCCCTTCCGCCGATGCGTCGAAGTAGCAGGCCGTGCGCCCGGGCGGGAAGCGGCTCTCCGGGCCAAAAAACAGTGCGTCGTACCCGGGGACGCCGAAGTGCAACATGAAATCAACATCGAAACCGGCGTCGATGGCCCGCTCCGGCTCGCCCCACTCCGCAATCAGCACGCGCTCGGTGTAGTTCGCGTCCAGCCACTGCCTGACGTCCCGCCACAGGCGTCTGATGTGGATGCCGTGGGGATCACGCTTGACCAGGGAAGCAGCCATGTCGACCCGGAAACCATCGACGCCACGATCCAGCCAGAAGGCCATGACCTCCTTCAGCGCTGCGCGGGTCGCACACGGTCCCGGCTCGTCATAGCCCTGCTGATAGCTGCGATTCGGCTCACCGAAGCCGTAATTCAATGCCGGTTGATGGGCGAAAAAGTTGATGGCAAAGGCACCCGTTCGGTCCGTGGTGCCGCTGATGAAACGCAGGTCCCCATCGACGGTGAACCAGGGCGAATGCGTCCAGATGTAACGGTCGCTGTATTCGTTTGTCTCGGGGCGGCTCGACTCGATGAACCAGGGATGTTGATCCGAGGTATGGCCGGCTACCAGATCGAGGCACACGCGGATGTCCCGGCGGTGGGCTTCGGCCACGAGCCGTTCCAACGCCGCGTTGTCGCCGTAGCGCGACGCGACGCTCAGGTAATTCGACACGTCATAACCCGCGTCCCGAAACGGTGACTCGAAGCAGGGGTTGATCCACAGCGCGTTGACGCCGAGTTCCGTCAGATAATCGAGTTTCGTCACGATTCCTTCGAGATCGCCAATTCCGTCGGCATTGCTATCGAAGAAGCTCTGCGGATAGACCTGATAGAACACCGCCTGCTTCAGCCACGCGGGAGTACTCAAGTTCAGCCTCCTCCACCCTCCAGCACGTAACAGGGCCGGTAGCTTTCGCCGGCAAGTTTCATCCGTCCCTCGGCCACGAATGCGCCCAGGATCCTATCCAGCGCGTCCATGATGACCGGATCGCCGGACAGGAGAAACGGCCCATGCTCCTCGATCATCCGCGTACCGTGCGCCTTGATGTTGCCCGTGACGATGGCAGAAAACGCCCGCCGCAGGTTGGCGCTCAGCTCATGCGGCGGCAGGTCACGGCTGATCTGAAGCGCCGCCACGCTCGCGTGGTTTACCTCGAAGGGCAACTGGTAGTCGAGCCCGATGTTGAGCAACCAGTTGAAGTAAAAGGCGTCCCCGGTGCTGCGGCGCTGCGCGCGGACCGCTTTCACCCGCTTCTCCGCACGGCGCGCTACGTCCGCCGCATCGCCTACCACCATTTCATAGTGCGCGGCGACCGTCGCGCCGAACACCGTGGTCAGCAACGCGTCCAGACGTTGCAGATAGTCCCGTGCCTGGGGCGGACCGGTGAGAATGATCGGACGGGTCAGCTCCGCATTGGCGGGGTCCATCATGAGGCCGATGAGGTACAGGAGTTCCTCCACGGTGCCAACCCCGCCCGGAAACACGATGATCGCATGGCCCAGACGCGTGAATGCCTCCAGTCGTTTTTCCATATCCGGCAAAACCACCAGCCGGGAAACCATGGGATTGGGCGGCTCCGCCGCAATGATGCCTGGTTCCGTGAGGCCGATGTAGCGCGCCGACGAGCGCTGCTTGGCGTGGCCAACCGCCGCACCCTTCATCGGGCCCTTCATCGCTCCCGGGCCACAGCCCGTGCAGATGTCCAGCCCACGCAGGCCAAGATGGTAGCCCACTTCCTTGGTGTATTCGTACTCGGTTCGAGAGATGGCGTGGCCGCCCCAGCACACCACGAGATTCGGCTGGCGATTCGGTCGCAACACCCGGGCATGCTTGAGAATGTGAAATACCGCCTCGGTGATTCCATCTGAGCGGGCTAGATCGAAGCGCTCGCTGTTCTCGATCTCCGTACGCTGGTACACGATGTCGCGCAGCACGGAAAACAGGTGGTGGCGAATGCCCTCGATCATCTCGCCGTCGACGAACGCGCTTGCCGGCGCGTTGCAGACCGTGAGTCTTACGCCCCGGGTGCGCTGTTCGATCTCAATCTCGAAATCTGCGTAGCGCGCGAAGATCGCAGCCGAGTCGTCCGACTCGCTGCCGGTGTTGAGCACGGCCAGGGCGCAGCGTCGAAACAACTCGAGCAGCCGTGCGTCGGGACCGACCCGCAGCGCCTCCACCTCGCTGTGAGATAGCAATTCCAGGCTACCCCGTGGGGTGACGCGCGCGTCGACGACTTCTGTTCCAGCGCTGTCCATGACTGATCCTGCTAGTAGGTTTCCAGCAGGTAGACGGAAAGTGCGCGACGCTGGGCGTCCTCGCCCACGAAGGGTGGCATTGGCGGATTGGGCATCGCGAGATAGCTCATCAGTTCGTCCAGCGTGTAGCGGTGGGCGAGCTCGTCGAGCACGCGCAACCCCGCATCCGCGCCCGTTTGCCCCGTATGGCACACCAGGCAACCCGATGCTTCCAGCAGCGTCGCGCCGACCCGCAATGCGGCCTGGCGTTCGGCATCTGCGACCCCACCTGGATCATACCCTTCGCTGCGCGGACCCACGTATTCGATACCGGCCGCGGCGCCTGCCCCGCCAGGGCTCACGCGGTACACCGCGCCGCCGTAATCGTCCGAAACATACACCGCGCCGTCCGGCCCTTCAGCCACTTCTGCCGGACGACCCAGCACTTCATCGTCGTGCAGAAAACCGCTGAGAAAGTCGCGTTCCGTAATCGTCCCATCCGGGGCGAAGTGCAGCGAGACGACCTTGTAACCATCCTTGACGCTCCTGTTCCAGGAGCCGTGCAAGGCAACGATGGCCGCGTTTTGATAGGCCGCCGGGTGACTTTCGCTGCGCAGAAAAGTCATCCCCAGAGGCGCATTGTGGGCTCTGAACTCGTGAACAGGCGCGATCGACGCGTCGATCTCCGTCGCGTGGCCGGCGCCGAGCTCCGGATCCGGCACCTTCGCCCCGTTCGCGAACGGCCACCCATAGAACCCACCTTCGACGATCTCATTCAGTTCACAAGGTGGAAAGTCGTCGCCCAACAGATCACGGCCGTTGTCCGTGGCGAACAGCGCACCCGTCAACGGCGACCAGTCGAACCCGGCACTGTTGCGCAGTCCCGTCGCGTACACATCCACCAACTCGCCTTCCAGCGTGTAGCGGAGCATGGCGGCACGACGAGCATCGCCGTCAACGCAGGCGTTGCAGCTGGAGCCAATCGTGAGGTACAGCAACCCGTCGGGACCCAACCTGATGGTCTTCTTCCAATGATTTCCGCCGCTCGGCAACCCATCGACGATGCGTTGATAGCTGCCCTCCACGGTCCCCGAGCGCGCATCGAACGTGATGCGCCCGATGCCGTCTTCTTCGCCCACATAGAGATACCCGCCCGCGAGTTCCAGCCCGTTGGGGCGTCTCAGGCCCTCGAGCAGCACCCGTTGTCCATCCGCCGAGCCGTCGCCGTTGCGGTCGGCCTCGAGCAGCACGATCCGTCCGTCCCGGGGCGAAGCCACCAGCACATCGCCGGCCGAGGTGACGCGCAGCATGCGGGCATCCGAGATGCCTCTGGCGAACAGCGACACGCCATAGCCATCAGGAACGACCAGCCGATGACCGACCTGATCGGCAGACACCGGGTTCGGATCCAGCCACGCGGGCAGCAGGCTCATCTGCTGAAGCATGCCTTTCCAGGGTACATTCAGCGGCACGGTCATCCAGACATAACCCACG
>Ga0209988_10000065_pt1 | contig 51428 bp, 62 predicted proteins | sample N075metaG_FD_183115 | JGI IMG/M metagenome (GOLD analysis project Ga0209988, IMG submission 183115) | Deep subsurface microbial communities from Kermadec Trench to uncover new lineages of life (NeLLi) - N075 metaG (SPAdes) (version 2) | ecosystem: Environmental > Aquatic > Marine > Ocean trench... | reverse complement strand
TTTCCGGAGGTCGATCCTGGCCTGGTACCGTTTGGCTCTCGGATCTTGGTTCAGAAGCGTTCACCGCGCAAGGTCACGAAGGGTGGGATCATCGTTCCAGATGATACCCAGGAGACAGAGTTTTGGAACACTCAGGTCGCTAAAGTCACCATGCTTGGACCAGTTGCTTTTAAGAATCGCGACACTCTTGAGGCTTGGCCCGAAGGAGACTGGTGTAAGGTCGGAGCTTATGTACGCGTGCCGAAGTATGGCGGCGACAAGTGGATGGTCGATATCTCAGATTCTGTACGACAAGCAACCGGCGTAGAGCAGGCGTGTTTCGTGCTTTACAACGATCTCGATATCATCGGTGAGATCACATGTAATCCCTTGGACGTAATCGCTTATCTGTAGGAGGTAGAGCATGTCCCCTGAAAATGAAAACGCCAAACCTGGAGACGACGAGCAGGAAGAGCAATTCGTTGCCGTCGAAGAAGAGTCTGCTGAAGGTCAAGTGGATGACGGTGAGGGCGAAGGTGAAGGTGAAGGTGAAGGTGAAGGCGAGGGCGAAGGCGAAGGCGAGGGACAGCAAGATGAACGTCTTGCTGGCGACCAAGAATCCGATGACGATAAGAAAGATCGTCGCCGCTCTGAAAACAAATCTCGTCGGACACGCCAGAAGGAAGCACGTGAGCGTACTGAACGCGAACTGAATTTCCTCCGTACTCGAAATGCAGATCTGGAGCAGCGCTTCAGTCATTTTGAGCAGGAGACCGATGCTCGTATTGCTGGCAGTGAAATTGCCACGGTCGATCAGGGCATCAACAAAGCAAAATCTGATCTGCTACTTGCTAATCAGGTCATTGAACAATCAGTCGCCAACAACGACGGTAAAAACCTCACTGAGGCACTTGACCATCGTGACAATATTCGCGACAACCTACGCGATCTAGAACAGGCGAAAAATTACCTGGCGCAGCCTGCGCGTCGAGGAACGCAGCAGGCACGAGAATTGGATCCACGTCATGTCGCTCATGCGCAATCGTTCATGGTTGACAACGACTGGTGGGATCCTGCCGGTCGTGACCCCGATTCGGTATTGGTCTTGCAAATAGACCGCGCATTGGTCCAAGAAGGGTTTGACCCTGTGACCAAAAATTATTGGGACGAGCTGCGTGCTCGTACCGAAAAAGCAGTACCCAGCCGGTTCGATTCCCGAGCCGGTAATCAAGGTGAAGGTGATGGAGGTGGCACTGGTAACGGTGCAGACATCCAGAAGCGAAACCGAGGTCCTCAGTTCCGAACTGGTGGGCGGGAACGTCCGCTGAGGAAGAACGAGGTGTACATCAGCAAAGATCGAAAACAAGCAATGATCGAAGCTGGTGTTTGGGAAGATCCAGTGCTCCGCAATAAGTACTTGAAGTCGTACGCGGATTACGATGCTGCAGCGTCAGCAGAGGGAGCATAATCATGCCAGCACGACGTAGAACAGACACGAGACTGAATTCCGATCAATCGGGAGAACGCGTAGACCGTCACATGAAGGACCGAGATGTGACGCAAAACCGCGATCTGTCAGACGATGAACGGGTGGAAGAGTTTCGCCAGCAATATTTCCAATCTGCATTGCCAGACATTCCTAAGATCAATGGTTACCACGTTTGTTGGCTGACCACGGAAAATCCACGAGATCCGATTCACGGACGCGTTCGGCTGGGCTACGAGCCGATCAAAGCATCGGACATAGCTGGTTGGGACCATGCGTCCCTCAAAACCGGTGAGTGGGAAGGCTGTATTGGTGTCAACGAGATGATTGCTTTCAAGCTTCCTCTCGAATTGTACGAGCAGTACATGTACATCAATCACCATGAGCAACCTCTCAGTGAAGAAGAGAAGTTGAGCAGCCAGCTCCGTGCGATGGAAGCTGAGATGAACGCCGCAGCAAAACGCGGAAAGATAAACTTGACTCTTGAAGATGGCACAGCAGCGTTGGGAGTGGCACCAGAACCTCCTCCGTTTGCTATTGCAACGGGCGAGGTTCCGGATGAACTTTAATCTAGCATTCGGAGAAATTTATGAGTTCTGTAGCATCTCCGTTCGGGCTAAAGCCAGCTTTCCATCCTTCGGGAATCCTTCGTCAGCAGCAATCGACGATAATTAGTGGCTTCGGCACGAGCATCTTTCAGTTCTCTCCAGTGCGTATTGACGACGCAACAGGCGCTCTTGTGCCTGCTGCTGCGGCTGCGTCCAATGTTCTAGGTGTCTTTGCAGGCGTCGAGTTCACGGGCACAGATGGCAGACGACGCGTCGGCAACTTCTGGGAAGCAAACACGGTCGGCACAGAAATTGTGGCGTACTACGTTGGTGACCCCCAGACGATCTACGAGATCCAAGGTGATGGGCCGATAGCTCAGCTCAACATCGGGGATATGGCAGATTACAATGCGCTGGCTGGGAATCTCACAACCGGCTTGTCTTCGGTCTCACTGAATACTGGTTCGCTCAGTGCTGCTGCTGCTACGCTCCGCGTAGTTGGCATCAACCCTGCACCTGATAACGTGGTTGGTGACTTGTTCACCATCGCGCAGGTTCAGATCGCTGAGCACGCCTTTAATCAGTACGTGACCGTTAAGACTTAATCGGCTAACCAAAGGAGCTAAGTCATGGCAGTACCAATGAGAAGTACCGACTTCCGCTCAATTGTCGAGCCGATTTTGAACGAGACATTTGACGGAATTTACAACCAACGCGCCGATGAATGGAAAGGTGTCTTCACTGATCGAACGGGTACTCCCCGGTCGTACCATGAAGAGCCGGTCCTGTTCGGCTTTAACGCTGCGCCGGAAATGCCTGATGGCACTCCGGTCACGTTCGACGCAGGCGGAGTGCTGTTCATTCAGCGTTACGTCTACAAGGTCTTCGGTCTCGCATTCGCGCTGACCAAGGTCCTGGTCGAAGATGGCGATCACATCCGCATCGGAAGAATTTATTCCGAGCATCTCGCTCAGTCAATGATCGAGACGAAGGAAACACTGTGTGCGAATATCCTTAACCGGGCATTCAACGGTGCTTTCGTCGGAGGTGATGGTGTAGCACTCAACGTAACCAACCATCCAATTGCCCCTGGTGGCAGTGCGGGTGGTGTGTTCTCGAACCTGTTGACGACTGCTGCAGCTTTATCGCAGACGTCGCTTGAGCAGTTGCTCATTCAGATTCGCAATGCCGTGGACAATAACGGCAAGCGGATTCGTTTGCAGCCTCTCAAGATTGTCACTGGTCCGAGCCAGGTGTTCCAAGCAGAAGTTCTGCTGAAGAGTGTCCTGCGAGCTGGCACAGCCAACAACGACATCAACCCGATCCTTTCGATGGGACTTCTGTCTCAGGGTCAGGCCAATCTGTCGCGTATTACCAGCACAACTGCATGGTGGGTCCAGACGGACGCTCCTCGTGGTCTGCAGCTGATGATGCGTCGCGGGCTGGAGAAGTCGATGGAAGGTGATTTTGAGACCGACAGCATGCGGTACAAGTCCACGGAACGTTACATCCCCGATTGGACTGATCCACGTGCGGTATTCGGTACTCCAGGTCTGTAGGACTGGAGGAAGGTAAGAAAGGGTGGGGAGCCAACGTGAACGGCTCCCCTAACTTCTCCAGACGTGAAATGGAGAAACCAAAACTTTAGGAGAATATATCGTGGGTCTTGTAAACATCCAGATAACAAATTTCGAGAACGGTCTAAACAACCGTAATGCCGCCGACCTCTTTGGTTCGATGGCTCAACTCGATCCAACACGCTTCCACAACTATATGGAAGATTTTGACTACTTCCTCGCTGCTGATTGGACTATCACCGGAGCGGGTGCGGGAAGTCAGGATCTTCTCAACGGTCAAGGTGGACTTCTTGAATTGATCACTGCCGGAAGTTCGGGTGACGCGGAAGAGCTGACTAAGACTCGATCATTCGGGTTTATCCCAAGTACCCCCATCTACTTTCGTAGTCGGGTGTTGCTGGTAGAAGCCGTTACTGATGCGATTTGGGCAGGGATCTCCAGTGTAGCGGGACTGCAACCTCTGAATGGGTTTGTATTTGAGAGCCCTGTTGGGTCGGATGAAGTCTCTATATTTGCTCGTTCAGGAGGCAACACAACTGCTTCTGCGATAGACATCTTCCGTGCGGTGGACAACGAGTTCTTCACCTGCGAATTTTATTGGGATGGAATTAGCCGGGTCTACTACGGTATCAACGGCAATCCTTTGGGGTTCCTTGATCTGTTGGTCGGTGGCACTGCTGAGGTTCCGCAGTTCAATCAAGCGATCTCCTTCGGAGTTGAGGCAGGCGCAGCGCAAATCGCTGTCGCAGACTTTGACTTCATCTCTTGCTCCCAGGAAAGAACTTAGACAGTTGAGTCCTAAGGAGGACTGATATGAGACCTATTCAGCAAATCAGGCAGCTGGACGCGGCTGATCCTAACGGGATCTTCCTCGATCAGAATCCTGCCGCTGGAGTCCCTCTGACGTTGAACGGTGCGTTCGTAACTGCCGGTGTAGCTCAACTCGATACGCAAAGAAACGTCGAGCTTGAGTCCGCTGCCGACATGAGCGGCATCACCTTCGAGATCGTCGGTACCGACGAACAGAATCGGCCTATTACCGAGACTATCGTCGGTCCCAACGCGGGTACGAGTGCAACGTTGCTTGACTTCTTTACGGTGACATCGATCACACCGTCCGGAACAATTGGTTCAGACGTCGAAGGAGGCACGAACGGAGTTGGAGGTTCCATTCCGATCCCCGTGGACAAGAACGTGACACCGACGAGCATCGGTCTGGCATTGATTATCGTCGGAACGGTGAACGTCACTGTGCAGCATACGTTCGACAGTCCGTGGGAAGACGCGAGCACCATTCTCAATTGGTTCGATCACCCAACTCTCGCAGGAGAGACAGCGGATGCGGACGGTAACCTGGCGTTCCCGCCTCAGGCAGTGAGACTTCTCACTAATTCTGGCATCGGAACGTGCGAGTTCGATCTGATCCAAGCAGGGTTAGCGGCATGAGTAACGGACTATCAGGCGGAGATATGGCTGGCAACGTGGGGAGCGACTTCGTTCGTGTCCCGCGTTTCCTTTTTGAAGACTCACCCCAACTTGCAAAGAAAGTTGCAGACTTCGAGGAGCTGCAGCGCAAAGCGCAGGAGGCTGCTGCTGTAATCGGTGATGTGAGCGAGATCGCAAGCATCAAAGAGCAGGCTAAGCAGGCCCGAGCGGAAGCTGACACAGCGATGGTGGAAGCACTGTCGAAAAGTGAAGCTATCGTCGCGGAGGCTAACAGTCAGGCAGCATTAATCGTGGACAAAGCGACGCAGGAGGCCTCACGCACTGTTAGCGATGCGAATAACCTTGCACAGGCTGCAGAAAAAAATGCAGCAGTAGCTAATTCTGCTATAGCTGCCGTGGAATCTTCCACGAGAGCCAACGAAGCCCGAACAGGTGAGTTGGATGGTCAGAAAGCCTCACTCCAACAGAAAGCTGATGCGCTCGCCAGTCGAGAGCAAGAGCTTACAGGAGAGAAAGATAAGCTCGCGAAAGTGCGGGATCTTATCAACGAAACTCTCTGAGGTAGCCCATGACTGCGCAGTCGGGTCTGGGCTTCTCTGGGATCGTAGCAATACAGATCCCGGACGAAGGTGCGACCGGCGAAGTCCTAACTAAGCTGACGCCCGAGAACTACGATTACGATTGGCTTGCAGGTGGTGGAGGTGGGCCGACCGTAGATCCCGGCACTGTCGATGACAGCATCCTGCGATGGAACACCGTCACTCCCGCATGGGAGGAATTCACTTCTTTTATCTTTCCCCTGACGGATGGTTTGACTGATCAGATCATGTCAACCGACGGTGCGGGCGTCGTGTCATGGGTGGATCCTCCAGCAGGGGGTGGTCTTCTTTCGGCAGAGTATCGTTTCAGCACCAGTACGGTCGCAGCTGATCCCGGCTCTGGTCGCTATCGCTTCGACACTGGTGCTTATGCGACAGTCACTGAAATCTTCATTGACGATGAGACGAGCGGTGGCGTAGATATTTCTAACCTGTTAGCTCTGGTTGGTCTCGGCGACCGACTGTACTTCCAAGTCAAATCTGAAGCGAACAAATTCGTCGTCTTCGACGTGACAGGACCGGCTGTTGACAATGGAGGTTGGTTCACCATTCCCGTTGATGATGTAGTCTTTGGTGACTTCTTCGGCAACAATGATCGGTGCATCATGATCTGGTCAGTGGGTGGAACGCCAGATACATTGCAGACAGCGTACAACGAAGACACGTCAGTCCCACAGATTACGATCAATGCGACGCCGGATCCACTGACAATTGATGCGAGCGTAGTGGGTGACATCTTCGCAGTTCGAGACGTCGCGAACGCCGACTTGGTTAGGATCAGCACGACGGGCAGCGAGATCGTCGGAGGTTCAAGCGATGCTGATAATCTTACTCTAGGAGCCAATCTGGTACTGACCGGAGACGGTCGAATCCTTATGAACTCCGCTGTTGAGTTCGGTTCGATCTCGGCATCGAGTGCAACGCATGCGTTCAACTACGATGCGGTGGAGAGTTATACCGCAGGGTTTGTCGGTGGTGGACTCGCTATGGCAGGCACCATCACCTTCTCCAATTCGCTATTCATCTATGAGTCGTTCCGTGGTGCGCCCATCATCAATACAGCGGTCAATCCCGGCTTCGCGGCGTACACCGTTTTGCAAGCGTTACCTTCACTCAATGCTGGTTCTGGTGCGGGTCATAATCCGCTAAACCCCCTGGTCGTTAATGCCGCGCCTGTTGTCGTTAGCGGATTCGTTGGAGCGCGCACCGTAGGTACCATGACGATTGTTAACGGATCCCCTCAAGTCAGGGCGACGTTATCGGGCGCGTTGATGAATGTTGACGCCACGACCGGATTCAATTGGGCTCCGAAATTTTCAACGGTGGCTGGTAGCCAAATCGGAATGGGAATCGTACGCGGGCTGCATGGACAGAATATCACTGTCGGATTGTTCCAGCCGAACTTGGGTACGGAAACCATGTTGCGATACGCGCTGGTCGATTGCAACGACATCACGTTTGGCGCAACGTCCGAACGCACGGTTGTTCGATCATCAATGGTGGCAGGAACGAACAAGTTTTTTCTGCGGAATATCAGTACAGCAGTATCGAGTTTTGGAGCCGCGCCAATTCACTTCGACGATAACGCTCAAGTCCAATTCGGCAACACCGTCGGGTCACCTGATGCGGGGATATATTTCGATGGTAGCAACCTTGTACTAGATACCCAAATAAGCGGGGCGAACGCGTTTAAAACTAAAGTAGAGCACGGCATAATTGTCGAAGGCGACATTTTCCCGGTCTCCGACTTCATTCGTCGCGCATCCAGCACAAACCTGCTTCTTTCTTCTTGGCGACTTACCGGACAGACGTCTGGCGATATGGTTGATGGCTTCGGTACAGCACTGTTCTGGACCATCGAAGATGATGCTGCCGTAAAAAACAACATCGCGTTTTTCTCGGCTGAACGTGAAGGCGCGGATAATAGCGGGCGTTATCGGTTACGGGTTTATACCGCTGGCGTAGCGCAAGAAATTTATAACGCGGGTGCTGACGGTTTTGCACACGTCGCAACGAATCTTGGATTTTATGGCACGACACCGATAGCTCAACAAGCAGCACCAGTCACCCTTGGAGATGTCATAGCTGTCCTGCAAAATTTAGGATTAACAGCGTGAACACACATTCAGGAGCAGTAGATGTACACAGATGCAGAATGGGATAACGTCATGTCTCACCTCAATGCGGAGGCCGAGAAGAGACCTCCTCGTGGGATTGGTAAGTTGATAGGGACTACTGATGAGTTCATAGTGATGCTCCGCACAACAGAGGCTATCAAGCCAGCTATTGTGGGAGACAGAGCATCCAGGGATCAAAGAGAGTTCAGCGAGCTGGAAAGACAGAAAGCAGAATTGGATCAGTCGGTGATCGATACGCAAGACGTACTCGATAATCATCCCGGCAACCCAAATAACCCTTAGGAGAGCGAGATGAACAAGAACGTTGGATTAACATACGTGAAGGAATTCAGCTTCCCGGCAGAACAAGGCTTCACCGGTTCCGCGTCTTCGGGCGTGCATCAGGTGAAAGGCTACCAGCGCGGTGGAGTTGTGAAGAAATTGCAGGATTCGATGACGGATTCGATGACGAAGAAGCTCAGCAAATTAAAAGGGACTAAGGACCCGATGGTGGCGAAGCTCAGCAAACTAAAAGGGACCAAGTCTGATGCGGATCGCAAAGCTATGGAGCGCCTTTCGGCATCGAAGAAAGGTATGCCTTCGAACGTCAAGTCTCACGGTGGCGTCGTGAAAAAGCAGATGGGCGGCTACATGGGCAACCTGGGTGGCATGGGCCAAGAGCGTGAAATCACGGTCGATGACGTCAAGATCAGCGTGCCGAAGAATCGCGGCGGCAAGATGTCGATGCACGACAAGCTCTACCACGAAGGCGGCAAGATGGGTTATGCCTACGGTGGTCAGGTGAAGCCGAGCAACACGTCAGCTGAGTTCAAGCAGACGCGTGGCAAGCAGGACACCATGGATACCGGCAACCAACCTGCACGTCGCGGTCGTAACCAGGCCGAGATCGAGGCAGGCGGCACCAAGCGTCTGAAGCCGGGACTCTCACATGGAGGCCACATAAAAGGTGTGGCTTCTTCTGGTGGAGGTGCACTAGCTGATGCTGCTCTCATAAGAGTAAGGCAAGTGCTGAAGCCCAGCAAGAAGATGTCGCCACCTAAAAAAGCCTCCCGTACAGATCCGATGGTGGCGAAGCTCCGCAAATTAAAAGGGTTTAAGTCTGATGCGGATATGAGGGCAGCTTCGGCGAAGAACATGCCTGCGAACGTCAAGGCCAGAGGTGGACATGTGTACGCCACGGGTGGCGTAGTAAAAAAAGCCGGGGCGGCTCTGTAGAAAAGGTCGCTAAGCGAGTCGCCGAAAAGGTCATGGACCGTCACGTCAGATCCCCGAGGCCGAAGGGTCATGGGACGCGGCCTCGTGGTGGGCGTAGTAGAGTGCGTGGCGGAGGTTACTAATGCCAACATCAGGAACAGTCGGTAGCACAGTCTTTTTGAATCAGCAGATCATTGATCATGCTTTTCGTCGCTGCAAGATGGTCGAACAGGAAATCACTGGGGAGCACCTGCAGATCTCGCTCGAACTGTTGTGGCTGTACACCCAGACTCTGGTCAACAAAGGCATCAAGCTGTGGAACGTTATTCCGCTCTTGGAGCCTATCTATCATCGCAGGATGACGGTGCCGCTTCCTCTTGGTACCGAAGACACGTACACGATCAACCTGCGCAGTCAGAACAGAGTCACGGGTACGCCAACTGCGTCGGAGGGAGTCGCGGGTAACGCGTTCGATGGTGATCTTCAGTCAGCGTGCACGCAGATAGCAATGCTGGGTACGATCACCATGGCGCTCGACAGTGCCACGTTCGTATCTACGTTCGGCATCTTGCCTAACGTTACCGGAACCTGGGACTACGTGATCGAGGCAACGAACGATAACTTTGTGACTTCGGTGGCTCTCATCACGCGAACGGGTGTAGCAGTCGTTGACGCGACATGGATCTGGGAGGATCTACAAGGACCTCTCGCGACGGGCGTCACGGAATTTGATGCGTTTCGATTACGGGCGACCGGCACCACAGTGCTCGATGTGCGAGAGCTGGTGTACCAGAACACGCCCAATGAGATTCCGATGTACAAACTCAATCGGAATGACTACGCGAACTTGCCTGACAAGATCAGCACGGGCAGACCGACGCAGTTCTGGTACGACAGGCAACGTACGCAACCGGAGTTGGAGCTTTGGCCGAGTCCCGGTGCTGAGTTTACGTTCGATCAGATTACGGGCTTTGTGCAGCGGCAGGTGCAAGACGTAGGTGCGATGACAGACGAGCTGGAAGTTCCGGATCGCTGGTACCTCGCCATCGTTTGCAATTTGGCAGCGCAACTGGGCAGAGAAATTAAAGAGGTGAAGGAGGAGATACTTCCTCGCTTGGACCTCGATGCAAAAACTTATTTAGATGACGCATGGACAGGTGAGACCGATGAGTCTGAAGTGTACCTGCGTCCTAACATCGCACCGTACACGAGGTAATCATGTCAGTTTTTTTAGATCCAACTGGAAGATCGAATTACGGCATTGGGATCTGTGCTCGATGTAGCTGCAAGTTTTTCTTGGAAGATTTGTATTCGGATCCAAACACGCCCGGTCTGAAAGTGTGCATCAATGACCTTGATGATTACGATCCGTATCGTCTGGCTCCGCGTCAGGCTGATCGCATCACGTTGCCGTTCTATCGTCCTGACGAAGATCTGACACCGGGAGGACCGAATCCGAACGTGAACTTCCTGGGAGGTATTCGTGAAGCACCTGGTGCAAGTCCACGCATCACGGAAGATGGGAGGTTACGTGTACTTGAGGACGCAACGGTAAACCAGAATGAGGTGGAAGAGTAATGCCTAACATAAAAATTTCAGCTCTGCCTCCAGTCACACTGCCCCTCGATGCAGCGAATGTGTTCTTTGAGGTGCAGGCAACCGAGGCTGGTGAAGATGTCAGCCGAAGGGTTTCAGCACTGAATCTTGGAGCTGCATTTGGATTGGATGCATCGTTCATCACGGTCGATCCGAACGGAGATCTTCCCAACGAGCGAGTCCTAACAGCTGGAGCCAACATCGAGATAGTTGATGGAGGTCCAGATACTATCCTCACAATCCAACTACCTGGAGCGCTCACCGGAGTATCCGTCAACGGAGTCACTCTTAGCGATGCGGGTGCAGCGACTGACTTCCTCAATGAAGAAGGGAACTATGTTGCTATCGGTGGTGGTGGTGACCCCAACATCGACACGTTCAACTACCAGTTCTCTACTGATCTCGATGCGTTTAACGATCCGGGCGCAGGCTTTATTCGATTCAATAACGCGACGCCATCCGTATCGACCATCATGGCTATCAGCACAACGGATGCTGATGGTAACGATCTCGATCCAGATGTGACGCGGTGGGAAGTCGGTGAGGTCATCACGATCCGCGATCCGGCTGACTCAACGCGGTTTGTGCGGTACTCGCGAATTGCGGGTGCCATTATTGATGGCGGGACTTGGTTCCGCTTCCCGGTTACACACATCACTGGCGACACATACCCTGCCGATAGTGCCGATATCACGACGCAGCTTAGGGCTGTACCTCAGTTGGATGCTGGCAATGTTTTATCTGGCACCATCCTGGTATGGAATCAAACGGACGGTCGGTTCGAGGCAATTGACAACAACTGGAGACTGACGACCACTGGAGGCGTATCGCAGCTTGGCACCAATCAAAACCTGAGAATCCAAAGTGCTTTTAGGGTTGAGATACGCCAGCCGTTGTACTTTCAAGAGCAGGCCGCAGATGGCGGAGCCCTCGCAGACCACGGTCAGTTCTGGGTGCGCAACACTCTGGACGGTGAACCGATGTTCACCGATGACCAAGGCGTCGATACCGTACTGAATGTAAGTGGTGGTGTCACATCTTATGACGGACGAACGGGTGCAGTTGTTCCGGTAGGAGGTGTCGGGGCTGATTGGGACCTTCCGACAACTCTCACCACACTCTGGCAGATCGACAACAGCTTCACTAACTTTCGACTGATCAATAGCACTGACCTGCAATTATTCAGTGCTGGCGATACCGAAGACGTTCGATTCAGCCTGACTGCTTCTCTCATGCAGATAACTGGTTCTGGGTTCAATCCTCCAGACCTGACATTCCAGATACAGAATTGGGTCGGTTTTGATGTCAACGTGCAATCTTACTTCCAGCCGTCAGTGACAGTCGGTGGTAACAGCAATCCGGGTTCTGGCGCGAGTATTAACATTCCCCATGGAGCGGTTCCTTCAACCCCTCTCAATGGTGACGTCTGGACTACGACTGCAGGTTACTTCGCACGAATCAACGGTGTCACGATTGATCTTGCTGGAGGAGGTGCGCTTACACCGTGGATAGAAGACATCGATGGTGCAGGGTTCAACCTGGAGGGTGCTGGCGTTCTCTTCTTGGAATCACAACTTGTGGCTGATCCAGATGTTTCTGGTCAAGGTCAAATCTGGGTGGAAGGAGTGCCGAGTGATCCTCTGTGGAATGAAGTTGAGTTGCTCGCTGACTATGATGGTGCTGATGGTGCGACTTCGTACACCGAGATCTCAGTCAACACAGCGAGCGCAACATTCTTTGGAACCGCTCAGCTAGACACTGCGGAATTCAACTCTGGAGTGTCATCTTTACTGCTTGATGGTAACAGCGATTGGATCACCTTCCCTGATATCGCAGCTTACGATCTTGGAACACAAAGCTGGACGTTTGAAGGCTTCGTTCGATTCAACACCCTGCCACCTCTGCAAGCATCGCTTGGTCCCGGCTTCGTTATATGGGATATGCGACAAGGCGGCAACGCTCTCGTTCAATACGGCATCATCCAAGATGCGTTTGGATTCCGAGTCAGGCTTGTCGGTGATGACTGGGGTGCTGAACTAGGAACTATCGTTGGCGGCATCGTGACTGGTGTCTGGTATCACTGGGCAGTCACTCGCGACGTAGGCGGCGACGGAAACATTCGAGCTTACTTCAACGGCAATGCTGAGACTGCTGACTTCGGTGTTTCACCGGCTGATATGGGCAATCCAGATGAAGCGATCATCATCGGTTCTCGCGATGCTACAGATGCGTTCATGGATGGTTGGCTTGACGATTATCGCATGACAATGGGAACTGCTCGATATACAGGTACAGGTTCCTATACTCCACCGTCCACTCCATATCTTGGCGCTCCTATACCAGTGGACCTCTTCTTCACTGATGATTTTGGCACTGACTTCCAACTGAACGTGGGAGGTGGTGGTCAGGTGGACTCGATTGTTGCGGGTACAGCGATCACGGTCAACGCTGGAGATCCCGTCAATCCTATCGTTGCTTTTGACACACTAACTAACTTGACCTTCTTCGCTGTATGGCAATTCAATAATTCACTTCGTCTTAGGTACGCGACTGCGGAAGCTGACGTAGCGGGAGTCGGTCAGATCTTTGCGGCGGCTGATGATTTATTCTTCGTTGATGATGACGGGGTCTCGACCAGTTTGCTTGGAGGAGGAGGTGTTGGAATTTCTGGCACTCCAGTCAACAATCAGATCGCGATATGGGTCAACGCTACCGACATCGAGGGTGACGCTGCGGTTACGTTTAATGGTGTTGCTTTTATCGTTGACGGTGAAGTGCACGTTGACATTGATCCGGGGTCAGGCGGACTTGGTCTGTTCATGCAGAACGGAGGTGCGGGAACTGAGATATTCGGCATCACTGCAACTGGAGCAGGCGGGATTGACTTGGACTTCATTAATGTCACGGTCGTCAACTTCAACGGTGGTGGTGTCTACGACTTCAGTGGAGGCGGGCTGCGATTAGTTGGACAGATACACATGAGTGAACGGGCAGCAGCCGCACCAGATATCACTGGTCAGGGTCAGTTCTGGGTCAGAACCGAAGTACCGAATGTCTCGATGTTTGCCGATGACGATGGCGTAGAACAAGTCATCGATCCTTCGATCTCTGAAATCAATACGCAGAACGGAAACTACACGCTGCTCATTGGAGATAAAGGCAAGACGATATACAAGGCATCCGGCGGAGCAGGTGAGACGATCACCATCCCGGCGAACTCATCGGTGGCGTTCAAGATAGGAACATGGGTAGCCTTCGACAATGACGGAGGCGGCGACCTGACTATTGCAATCACGACTGACGTCTTGGTCGGTACTGACGGTGCGACAGGTTCTCGCACTCTCGGAGATAATCACAGAGCGTTGATCCAGAAGATCACCGCGACTCGCTGGCGCTACCAGGCATCTGACTTATGAGTATGTTTCACGCATCTTCTGGAATCATTCAGGCTGGGCGACAATTCGTTGTCTTGGGGAACAGTGGGGGTGTAGTCGGCTACCAAGAGACTCCGTTGTTCGGGTCCATCAGTTCATTGAACGAGATTGATGGGTTGCGTGTAGAGAGGCTGTTGAGTGGAGGAGGTGCAAATAAATTTCAGGTCGTTCTGAATTCTAATGTTGATCCACTGGTGAATGCGTTTACGTCTATTACTATCCAGGTCGGTGATGGATCAGAGGAAACATTTTTGACGAGTGATCTTGACGGAGGAAGTTACTTTTACATTGGAGGTGCTACGGATTTAGCATTTTGGCAATGGCAAGCGGATGATACTAATAGGATTTGGGAAGTCGGAGATGTCGGAGAGACAAAGAATTTCACATGGGTCGGATGACCCCAACTTAGAAAGGAAAAGAAAATGGCAAAGCAAGAAGTAACCGCAGTACAGATTCAGATGGCAGCAGCCGCTGGCGTGAAACTGTTGCAGGTAGATGACCTACCGGTGCCGATGTCTATCGCAAAGTCTGGTGCCTTGAGTGTCCTCGAAGGGATGCTGCAGGCACTGGCGCAAGGTGAGGTGGTTTTGGGACCTGCACCTGTGGCAGGGACGCAGCAGAACCCCGCAGTTGCAGCTGGAGTTGCAGAAGCTCTGAAGACTCCGGTAAAACCACCTGCTGCAGAAAATAATGGTGAAGGTGGCGACGCTGCACCTATAGCTCCCGTGGAATCATCGGAGGCTCCGACTAAGGAGAGTTAAGTCATGAAGGTCACGAAAGAGCAGGGTCTACATATCACGTTAGCAGGGATGATCGCTTTTCTACCTCTGCTACCGATAATGTGGTTCATTGGCAAGCCGATAATTTCTACGGCACTTGCAGGAGACATCCAGCAGGCTGTACAGCAACAAGCGCAGCCAATCAAGAACGCTTTTGTCGCTCTGCTCGTTCGTGACATCAACAAGATTAAGAAAGAGATGGCAGGTCTTCGGTTCCGTCAGCGTCAAGGAACAGACTGGACAGTAGAGGATGCCGAGTATCTTGCCGATTTGGAAATTGAGGTAGCCGCGCTACAAGAAGCGAAGGTTGCTCTCGAAGTAGTGGTGAACACAAGCTAATGGATCTCTTGCAAGAAAGGTTCAGCTATGCTGACACGGAGACTGAAAGTGTTATTAGCGTTGGCGATTTTAAGCTGGCTGGCATTGAACGTCCGTGGGTGCCACATGATACTCCGGGAGGGAAGCCTTTCGCTTCTTGCATCCCGGATGGAGTTTACAATCTTGAGCCGTGGATCCGTGCCAACAAACGGAAGGACGAAGTGTACATTCTGGTCAACGAGGAGTTGGGGGTGTACCGGCTTGAAGAAGACATGCCGAACGGAGAAGGACGCTATTTAATTCTCTGGCATATTGCGAATTACGTGACCGACATAGTGGGTTGTACAGGACCTGGGCTACGTCGGGTACTGATGAAGAATCGAAAGACTGGGCAGGTTGAACGTGCAGTCTCTAGCAGCGGTGAAGCAATGCGCATCATCACTGCACAATTGGGGCGAGTGGAGACACATCGCTTAACGATCCGCGCTAAATGCGGAACAGGAGAAGCAGCATGAACGTGAACACAATCGTAGGAGCAGCCATTGCAGCGTTGATTCTTTTCGCATCTAGCGTTGTCACATTGTTTACCAACAACCCCGACCTCACATTCTCGCAGTTGGGCACAGCTACCTGGGTCTCCATTCTTGGTGGTGCTGGAATTGCATTCTTAAAAGACTACCAAGCGCTGACGGTGCGGCGTACGGTAAACAAAATTTCAGGCACCGGAGATGGAGGTATTTAGCATGAACTATTTAGTTCAGACGCGTCAGCTTTTCGCGTTCTATTGTCTGCTGTTATTGATCGGGCTGCAGGGATGCGCTGCATCCAATCCGCTCGCTCAGGCACAGACAGTCGAGCAGAGAGCGTATGCCGCGTACGGTTCGTTCGTCATCGCTGAAGAGCAGGCTGCGAAGCTTGTGTCCAGTGGTCAGCTAACTAACAGTCAAACAATCGCTATCGGCAGAGCGGACGAAAGAGCGAAGGCAGTCGTCGATGATTTATTGGTGGCAGTGCTTGAGTTCGAAGCGATCAAGTCTGAGTTTCAGGCATCCGGGACGGGTGAACAACGGTACATCAGTTCCATGAACAGCCTCAACAACTGGACCGAGAGACTTGTTCCGCTCATCAATAATTTACTAGCAGCACTCAGAGGAGCTGAACAATGAATCCAATCCAATTAATACTGATCGCACTTCGCGGTTTGTCCGTGATAACCAGCAACCCCGCTCTCGGCGGAGGTTCCATGGTGAATAGGCAGGAGACGTCGAAGTTACTTGATTTTCTCGGCGAACTTCTGGAGCGCGGCGACGAAGCTCACACCGAACTGAAAGAGTTCGCGGAGGCTGTCAAAGCAATAGCCGATGAGAACAGAGCGCCGAGTCGGGCAGAGTGGCAATCTCTTCAGGACAGGAGTGACGCAGCTCATGATGTTATTCAAACGGCACGTCGGGCAGCAGAGGCTGAAGAAGCTGTGGACGACGAAGTACCAGCCGATCCCGAGCCAACTCCCGAGCCAACTCCCGAGCCGGAGCCAACTCCTGAGCCAGACCCGGAGAATCCGCAATGAAAATGATACCTATAGTCATTGCGGCTGTTCTGCTTGTCTCCTGCGCGCCGCCAGCAGACAAGGACTTCTTTGAGTGCGGCGCAAGCAACACGCTGGTGGTGTGTCCGGTCGGGGAGACTCCCGATGCTGGCACCCACGGTGACTGTCGTGCGGTTGGCAGTGGGACGACAACGCTAACCGACGGTACATGTAGTTAGGAGTAATTCATGGCTGTCTCGATGACATTCAACTCGCTCTTGAAAGATCTCCGTGCGTATTTGGAGCGAGGCACGAGCGTGGATCAAACCGTATTCGACCAGCTGCCCAGCCTGATCAATCTGGCTGAGCGTGAGCTGGCAAACCGGTTGAAGATCCTTGGGTTCGTGGCTGTGGTCACGGATACGCTGGGCATCGGACAGTCCGTGATACCGAAACCAAATCGCTGGCGCGACACGATCTCGATCAGCATCGGAGTCGGTTCAACTCAGGTGCGTACCCCTTTGTTCGCACGGTCGTACGAGTATGCACGACGCTATTGGCCTGATGAAGATCTGACGGACCAACCAAAGTTTTACGCGGACTATGACTACTTCAATTGGTTGTTCGCTCCGTCTGCGGATTTCGCATATCCGTTCGAGGTCAACTATTGGGAGTTGCCTGCACTTCTGGATGCCACCAATCAAACGAACTGGACGACGGACTTTGCCCCGAACTCCCTGCTTCATGGTGCGCTCCTGCAGGCAACTCCATTTTTAAAGAACGACGAACGCATTGCGGTATGGCAAAACATTTACGAGAAAGATATTGCGATCCTTGAGGGGCAGGACATCAAACGCATTATCGATAGAAACGTTACGAGGGAGAGTGTCTGATGAGTTACACCGACGTCTTTGGCGGAGACCTGATCTTCCCGTCGCAGTTAAGTTACCTGTCGATCACCACGGCAGTGGATGTCCAGTTGCAGTGGCCGACTGAGCAACAGATTACTGGCGGCAATGTCGTTGCAGATTTCATGGATGTGGATGCTTCGGCTCCGTCGCTCAACATTGACATGCCATCAGCGTTGGTGACAGGCGAAGGTAACAAAGGAACGTTCAACAACGTTGGCTCGAACACATTCACTGTGCGCGATAGCACGGGAGGCACGATTCAGTCGGTTGCTCCTGGAGAAATATGGATCATCGTTCTTCGAGACAACACGACTGCTGCAGGTCTGTGGCGTACCTTCCAACTGGGTGCGAGCGTTGCTGTTGCATCAGCCTCTGCACTGGCAGGCGCAGGTATCAAAGCAATTGGTATCCTGCTTAATCAGAAGGTCGATTCCGATGTCGAAGCAGCGACACCGTTCACAGTGGTTGATGGTGACCGGGCGAAGTGTCTGATTTACACAGCGGGTGCAGGTACATGCAACTTGCCGTCGCCGGGAGCGGTCGGCAATGACTGGTTCTTCATGTTGCGCAACTCAGGCAGTGGCACGCTCAACATTGTGCCCCCGTCTGGCAACATCGATGGGTCATCGAGCATCAATCTCGATCCGAATGATTCGTGTTTCATCTTTACCGACAACACGAACTTCTTCACCATTGGACTCAGCTCCGGTTCGACCATTGCATTCGACTTCGTGTCGATTCCGGTACCGGGCTCCGGTGACTTTGTGCTTAGCGGTGCAAACCTTGACCGGATTGCGTATCGCTTCACGGGCGCACTGACGGGTAACCGACGCATCGTTATACCGAACACGACGCAGCAGTACTGGGTGGACAACCAGACGAGTGGTGCCTTCAGTCTGGAGATCGATACAGCTGCAGGTGCGGGGCAAGTGATCCCGCAAGGGCAGAGTCTGATCGTTTACTGCGATGCCGTTGACGTGATCAACGCGACGTCATCCACCAGTGTGGCGTTCCCGATCACCATTGGTCAGGGTGGTACCAATGCGACGACGGCAGCGGGTGCACGTGCCAATTTAGGTGTACCGGCTGAGACCATCGACTTGATTGCTGGAGACGGCATGGTTGGAGGTGGTGATCTCTCTGGTCCTGATCGAACTTTCGACTTTAATTTGGCAAGTATCGGGGTAGCAGTCCCTGATGTTGCTGCTGACTTCTTCGTCTTCCAAGACGTGGACAATGCTGACGTCAATGCAAAGGCTCTCCTAAGTACCATCGCTGGTCTTACCATTGAAGATGAAGGCGCACCGTTAGCAACGCTTGCACAGGTCCTCGACTTCGTTGGTGGATTCGTTACGGCTTCGGGTGGGGGTGCATCGAAGACAATTACCATCGGGGCACCGCTGATCTTACTTGACAGTGAGGAGATTCAGTGGGGCACTGGCAACGACATCCAGATGTTCTTCGATGGCTCAGTGACGTTGGAGATAGCCAGTTCATTAGCTGCAGGACATGCACTTTTCGTCAACTGTTCTACCAATGGCATCACAGACATAATCGTCAGCAACAGCGTGGGAGGCGTAGGAATGCGCGTCATCACTGGTGGTGATGGTCAGATCTGTACCTACTCACCTGCAGGTTCCTTCCAGCAGGTTCTGATTGACCTGGTGGACAGTGACAACTCTGTTCTCCTGCGCTTTCAGGGATCCAATGCACTACGAACTCGAAGCGTCAGTGGAGCTTACCCTCACAATCAGGGTGGAGGCGCAACCATCAACAACAACGCCACTGGCAACGGTGACGCAAGAATACTTTCATGGTACGACCAGCACTTTGCCGCAGCAGAGAATAACTTAGCGCGCAACCTAACGAATACCATTACTGACGACGATGACCTCGTTAGCAATGACGCCGGAGCACCAACGCTGCGACAAGGTCGATACAAATTCGACATGTTTATGATCGTTCAAGGTAACGACGCGACGACAGATTTTCAGTTCAACTTCGGCGGCACCAACCTGTCACTACTCGGTTATTCCTGGGAAGCTATCACGGCTGATGGGGCTCCCGTCTCTTCCGGAGCAAGTGGTGCGGTCGCAACGGTGCAGACGGTTGACTTAGGAGCTACGCTCAACGAGGAAGTCTTCCTGCGCATACGAGGTCACTTCTTCATCAATTCTAACGGAGGCATCATCAACTTCCGTTGGGCACCTACTGCCAGCGTGATCGACGATGTGACGCGACAGCAAAACGCTTACCTGTGTATCGCAGCGGCAAGGATTGGTTAATGGCTGCACAACCTGCACGCTTAGCCTCAGCTCCCGGAATCAAACGGGACGGTACTCGCTTTGACAGCGAGCACTACGTCGATGGGCTGTGGTGCAGGTTCCAACGTGGCATGCCGAAAAAGATTGGCGGCTATCAGCAGGTCACCGACACGGTGCCGGAAGTTACGCGCGGCATGGCTACCTTCTCGCAAGACGACGTTCAGTTCTTGCACCTGGGGCATCCGAACACTCTTGGTCAGTACCAGGTCTCGAACGGCTCGTTGTTCCTCTTCAGTGATCGCACGCCTGCTGCTTTCGTTACTGACCTTAACAATCTGTGGCAGTTCGAGGTTTATGCCGACACGCAGGGCACGGGCAATCATGTGCTAATTGCACACGCTGCACCGAACGCTGCGAACATCGACAACTCGATTGGCGGCACTATCTGGCTCGACACGATGACTGCAACCACAATACTCACAACAGTCGGCCTGAATTCAGGTGCAACTGGATGGAACACCGGCACAGGCGGCGAAGTGAGCGGTGGCATCGTCGTCAGCGGTCTGTACCTGTTTGCATTCGGTAGCGAAGGGATCATTCGATACTCTGCGATCAACAATCTCTCGGTTGCTCCTGTCGAGTTCAACATCGGCACGCAGAAGCTCGTCAAAGGCATGCCACTTCGAGGTGCCGGTGCTGGTCCTGCTGTCCTGATATGGGGACTCGACTCCCTCATCCGAGCAACGTTCAATGTGTCAGCTCCACCTGATTTTGTTTTCGACATCGTTGCCCGAGGCATTACGATCCTGAGTTCGCAGGGCGTCGTGGAGTTCGACGGCATTTACTATTGGCCCGGTGTTGATCGCTGGTACCTGTTCAACGGTGTCGTGCGCGAGATGCCCAACAACATGAACCAGAACTTTTTCTTCGACAACATCAACTTCGCACAGCGGCAGAAATGTTTCGGCTTCAAGATCCCTCGCTACGGTGAGATCTGGTGGTGTTACCCACGTGGCACTGCAACTGAGTGCACCCACGCTGTGGTTTTCAATGTGCGCGAAGGTTACTGGTTCGACACACCGTTGCCTGACTTTGACGATGTCGATCAAGGACGCACGGCAGGAGTTTTTGCCAACGTGTTCCAGCGTCCCTTCATGGTGGACAACGAGATCACTGCAAACGGTCGCACGATCTGGCAGCACGAGACAGCGTTCGACAAGATCCGAACGTCCTCAATCAGCGCTGTTCGATCATTCTTTGAGACGCACGAGTTCTCGCTGCTCGACCAGAACGTGAGTGAGAAGTCCCTGCATGTTGCACGAGTCGAGCCCGACCTGGTGCAGTCGGGTGACATGACCTTACAGGTACGTGGACGTGCTAATGCCAAAGCTACTGTCGTTGACGGAGAGATAGGGACAATTTTTGCTACACCTTCCAGCGGCGACGAAGAGACGGTGAAGTTCAAAGAGGTCAAACGACTGATGAGCTTCAAGTTTGAGTCGAACGTTGCAGGTGGCAACTACGAACTGGGCAAGACTTACGCTCATATCGAGCCTGCTGACGGAAGGGTAGAATCATGACCATCATCGATCCACGTGGCTTCGGTGACGACGAGGTGATCCAGTGGGCTGATTTCATGACGGGCGCACTGGGCTTCTTCTCAGATAATGTGAGTGGGTGCGATCCTAATTTCCCACGTTTGGATGACGCGTCGGAGTGGCAGGCGTGGGCATCAGGTGTATTCGGAGGCGTAGATTCGCTTGGGCAGGACGTACCTGACCCTTACGCATTTGATGATTGGAAAAAGTGGGCGGAGAGAATGTTCGCTACAGCAGATTTTACGGGATAGGACTATGGCAGCAAAACCTAATCGAAGAGAACTACAGATCACTGAGACCATGGATGTGCAAGGTCCCGAGGGCGGCTTATCTGCAATGATTAGTCAGGCTGGTGGCGACAAAAGCATGATTAAGGACGTGCAGAAAGTCGAAGCCATGCCCGGTGGCATGGAGTTGCTGTACACCATGGCTGCTGAAGAGCTGATGAAAAAAGCTGGTGCCTCCAAATCGGACGCTAAGAAGATCCGTCTCTACAAATACGGTGGTGCGGTCGAACGAGCTTATGCGAAGGGAGGTCCAGCCCGAGCAGCGGCAGAGAAGACACGAGCTGCAGGACGTGGCGACGATTCCATGATGCTGCACGTCAGCCCTGAAGAGTACGAAGTCATCGAGTCTATGTGGGGACCGGCTGAGATTAACCCCGAGACGGGCATCGGCGAGTACGGTTTCCTCAGTAAGATCTGGAAGAAGATTAAGAAAACGGTGAAGAAGATCGTTTCCTCCAAAATTTTCCAGATCGTTGCTCCAATTGCACTGAGCATTTTTGTTCCCGGACTGGGCGCAGCTATCGGTGGCATGTTTACAGGGAGTAGTGCTGCGGCGAGCGTCATCGGTAATGCCCTCGTGCAGGGCGGACTCAGCGCAGCTGGTGGTGGTGACTTCATGAAGGGCGCACTTTCCGGTGCGATCACAGGTGGTCTCGGCTCGATGGCTGGCGCACAGGTCAGCAAGATTGCTCCGGGTATGTCTGCACGTACTGCAGAGATCGTTGGCTCCAGTCTGGCAGGTGGTGCAGCGTCGTCATTAACAGGCGGCGAGTTCATGGAAGGTGCCATCATGGGCGGGCTGGGCGAGTACATGCAACCAACGATAGAAGGTCTCGTTGGCAAGGGACAAGAGATGTTAGGCCTCCAAGACCCCGCAGCGGGCGGCATCATGGCCGAAGGTATTCCGGATCCAGTTGCAGTCACAGGTGCACTGGAAGGACCCCCCGGTTTCGGTGATGTGGGTGGTCCTTCCGGTCCACCAGCTCCGATCCCAGGTTACGGTGAGCCCGGTGGTCCCTCCGGTCCTCCGGGACCTGCAGTAGCTCCACCGACACCTGCCGCTGGAGGAGTAGCACCTGCACCAGCCGGAGCCCTTGGTCAGTTCGGCGACATGGTGATGCCTGCCTTGATGGGGGCTGGAATCCTTGGTGGTGCTAGTGCGTACGAAGAGGCTGTGCCTCCTGAGATGCCTGAGTGGATGATGGAAAGCTTGCCGGTTTACAGCATGAACCGACAGTTCCGGGGCATGGATCCCAACGCGTACTACACGTACGGGCAAACCGGTGCACCTCAAAGCGGACAACATTTGTTCATGCAACCTGAGCCGTTCGCCGGAGAAACAGGCACACCTACGGTGGGACCGGCTGGTGGTTTGGGCGGAGCCGGTGGTGTAGCAGGCATGATAGCTGCTGGTCAACCAATCCCAGCTCAGCTGGCGCAGAGTGTTCAAGGTCAGTTGCAAGCTGCAGGTTATAGCCCCGATCCCAACACGGGCAACTGGCTTCCACCGCAGCCGCAACAGCTAGGTCAGGGCATGCCGGGGAATGCCATGGGCGGCTACCAACGTGGAGGCGAGTTCGATTACTGGGCTCAGAACGCCGACGTACCGCTCGCTGCACCGACTGTGAGCGCCGCAGGGCGTTATGTTAAAGGACCGGGCACAGGTAGGTCCGACGATATTCCCGCGCGACTGAGCGACGGTGAGTACGTCATGGACGCAGAAACGGTGTCACTCTTGGGTGACGGATCCGGTGACGCGGGAGCGAAGCGGTTGGATGAGATGCGTCGGAACCTGCGCAAGCACAAAGCAAAGAATTTGAGCAAGGGTGGCTTCAGCCACAAGGCGAAGGCACCGCACCAGTACATGGCGCAAGGTGGCATGGCAAGACTTCGTAGAGCGATGACCGAATCGGGGAGAGTTGTAAATGGCTGACATTACTGATTTCTTATTTGAGGGAAAACCTCCACAATCGGTCACAACCTACGGGCAAACCGTGGAAAACATCCCGAAGTGGATGTCGGATTACACGCAGGGACTGATCGCACGAGCGAACGCAGCAGCAGCTGAGCCCTACATCCCGTATGGCGGACCCAGGATCGCTGGTTTCTCTGAGGACGAGCAGACTGCGTTCGGTTTGACGGAAGCAAACATCGGTGCCTATCAGCCGTACCTCGAAGCGGGAGCTGCGGGTTATGGCGGAGGCCTGCAACGCGCCGCCAACATCAGACGTTCAGCGGATCCCTTCCTCGAAGCGGGCTCGCGAATGTGGACTGATGAAGGTGTCGCCGAGTCGTACATGAATCCGTATATCGGTGGCGTGCTCGACCGACAAGAGCAGCTCGCTACGCGCACACTGGAAGAGAGTTTCCTGCCGTCACTGCAGCGCACCTTCGGAGGTGCCGGTCAGTACGGATCTCGTGGCGGCACCGGCTCGATGGAAGACATCGGTGTCCAAGGTATGCGAGACATCCAAGAGGGACTCGAAGCACAGCGACTCGAAGCACTGTCCGGAGCGTACGGTCAGGGCGCAGACATCTTCGGTGCCGACATGTCGCGACAAGGCGAGTTGGCTCGCATTACTGGTGCTCTCGAAGAAGCAGGCGCGCAGCAGATGTTCGCCGGAGCCGAAGGTCTTGGCCGAATGGGCGAAGCTGCTCAGAGAATGGGTATTACTGATGCTGCCTCGATGGCAGAGATCGGACAACAGCAGCGCGGAATGGATCAGGCGAGTCTCGATCTTGCGTACCAGGATTTCATCGAGCAGCGCGATCTGCCGTTCCAACGTGTTGGCTTCATGAGCGACGTCATCCGAGGACTTCCGTCGCAAGGCGGAGTTACGACACGCACCGATGTAGGACCGGCAAGTATTTATCAGCCGTCAGGTCTGTCGCAACTCGCAGGTGCCTACGGTGTGTATCGCGGTCTGCAATCGGGAGGAGCCGAAGGCGGCTACCTTATCGACGGAGACTTCGAAGACATGACTGACTACGCGGAGGGTGGGTATGCGTACCCAAAAGGCGCGCTATCGAGGGCGAGTATGATGAGGTAGGTGAGTACGGCATCGGTGGACTGGCACGTGCTGCAACTTCAGGTATCTGGAACTTCGGACGACGTGCAGTAGGAGCACTCAGTCAGTGGGCGAAGCAGTTGTACCCTGATTTTGGAAGAGGTGTTGGCGCAGCAGGCGGACATCACCTGGAACTGCAGCATAAACAGGATTGATCATGAGAGCAGAAGTGGAACAAGCGTATCAGGAGGGGGGCCGAATTAAGGGTGCTCTCCAAACTATGTTTGATCCCGAGACGGGAGGGGTCATCTTTGGCTCCATAGTTCGAGGTGCTTCCGGTGAATTTAGGATGCAAGCTCTCAGGGATGCGGCAGGCAAGTCCATAGGTGCTGGGCTATCTGACCTCAAAGGTAAAATATCAGACCGCGACCTGGAGAAGATGAAAGCGGAGATCGCAACGGGAGGTATGCAAGCCTTTCGCCAAAAGATGCAAGCGATGATCGATCCGAAGATACGAATGCGACAGCTCCACAGAGAAGGAGGCGCGGAGCTGGTCGAAGATACGATGGTCGAGGAATCGTATAACCGTGGTGGAATCGGTGGCCGAGTTGAAGAGTACGCTAACGGTGCATTGGAGTGGGTACCGAACGGACCCGGTGACGTCCCACAGCCTCCTACCGGTGATGTGTTTTACGATCCGATAGCAGAAGCGCAACAGGAAGTATCCGGACAACAGAAATTTGCACGAGGTGGCAGAGTGAAAAAATTTCAAGGTGGTGGAGGTGTCGGTGGACTCGGCGCAGTCGCGGGTCCTCCGGAAGAAGAGGAGCAGGAACCTTTGCTCACTGTGGATGAGATCATAAGTCGGACAACTCACCCCGGTGCCGGGAAGAGCTTGACCGAGTTGATCGTGATGAATCAGCAGAGTGCTATCGACCGTCTTCGTCAAGGTCGTACACAAATTGCAGAACGAAGAGATAAACAGCGGGCATCGGATGAATCGTCTAAGTGGCTGGCATTTGCACAAGGCATGCTGGCACCGACACAGACAGGGGGCTTCGGTGAATCGTTAGGTGCGACTGCTGGGTTGTTGCGCGAGGAACAGGGGCGAGCTGCTGAGCATGAAGCGTATTACGATGAGCAGTTAGACACGAACGTAGCGCAAGAGATTGCTATCGAAGCAAAGATGATCGATCAGATGCTCTCCATGGCTGGGCATGCCAACCGAGCCAAGGGTATCCACGGAGCGATCCAAACGATGGTCAACCCAGAGCATGTGGGCAGACCTGTCGCTCAGCAACAACTGATCTTCGGTGCCATGAAGATGGATAAAGATGGCGAGTGGCGGCTGTCACCTTTAACGGATGAAAACGGTGTTTACTTCGAGGCTGCATCGAGGCTCGATCCTGCTCGTGCAGATGCGCTCATCACTGCAGCAGAAGGAGCAAAGGCAGAGGAAGGTCGCGGCCAAGAAATGATCGACGAAGCGTACGAATACCGGGCTCCGATACGGAATGTCAGGCGTGCCAATGCTATTTTCGAAAACGCTGAGACGATCATCGAGACCAGCGGTATCCAAGAACTAAAGAATCGATTGGCGAATTTCATGGGGATTGACTTCGGCGACACGATCCTGTTGACCGAGCTGCAGATGATTGCCGCTGAAGATTATTTGCAGAAACTGATGTCACTGAAAGGCAACACGTCTGACCGTGACGTTAGAGAGATGAAGGGCATCTCTGTTGGTCTGGGACAAAACTCGACAGCGAACTACCGGCGGCTGAAGGAGATGGAATTAATCTATTCAACTGCAATTCGGAATGGTGTTCGCGAGGCGTACCAACGTGGAAACATGGATGAGGTCAGCGATTTGTGGGAGGCAGCGTATAACAACAGGTGGGTTCGCGGCGCGGTACCGATCAGCTCAAAAGCGCAGTACGACAAGTTGAAAGTTGGTGCCTACTTCTTCGAAAAGGATGACTGGGGCGGACAAGTACGTCGCAAGACTGCTGAACCAGAGAGTGGGGAATAACAGATGGCTGAAGAAGATTTTGACATCACAAAATTTGGAGAGGCAGTAGATCCTGTTGCTGAAGCTCAACGAGCAAATCTTGGACGTGCTTTTGACGCGAGTTTCCTGGGTGAGGCAGGAACCGATCCTGTTCGTACAGCGACCGAACTGGTTCGCAGTGGTGACATCGGTGGTCTTAACATCGAGCGTAAGACGATCATGTCCCCGTTCCCGATGGAACCCGGTGAGTCACGTGCAGCGAAAGAGTTGCCCGAGTTATTTATGGGCAAGTCGATAATGAATCCTCGTGTTGCAGAGTTGGAAGCAACACTTGACGACCCTGAGTTAAGTATCTGGCAGAAGATGGGCGCAAATATGGAGCTGATGGAGCTGGCTGAACACGGTGAGATGACGCAGCGTGTTGGTTCGGGTGTTGCTGCACACCTCTCCATGGGGGATAAAGCAATGCTCTCTGCAGCAGCCCTGACCATGTTTGATCCGGCAGAGATTGCAAAAATGTTGACGCAGATCGATCCGGAAACAGGTGAGCAGAGGTGGCCTGAGTTTGGAATTCAACACGCCCCAGATGGCACGATCATTGTCGCTAACAATAATACAGGGCAGCGTGCAGTTATTAATCGTCCCGGCTTCAGTGCGATGGATGCAGTGCAAGCAATCGGTATCGGTGTGATCTTCACACCTGCAGGTAAAGTAACAGCTGCGATGCCTTCGATAGCAGGTCGCATCGCGACTGGTATGGCAACATCGGGCGTGACTGAAGCTGCAATACAGGTAGGACAGGAACAAGCTGGTGGTCAGTTCGATGTTTCGGATGTCGCACTGGCTACTGCTTTAGGTCCCATCGCGGATATTGGTAGAGGTGGGGTTGCAGCGATCCAACGCACTGGCAAATACATTGGCAGCTATCTACCTCAGTCATGGTTTGGAGGACTTAAGGGGATTCTCCCGGAGGCAAAAGTAGCTGTTCTAGACTTCGCCAAAAAGGCTAAGAAATATTTGCACACGGCACGCCCCGCTCTTGTGTTAACGCAAGATGCGATACCTGAAATCCACACGCCACGCATGCAGATTTTGCTAAAGATGATGGAGCGTTTGCCTCTTGTCGGTACCGGTGGTTTACGGAAGCGAGAGGCTTTAGAACGTGTAGAAGTACTGCGACATCTTGCCGACCGTTTCAACCTGGATCCGATTACTGACTACGGTCATCAAGTTATCGAAAGTCTCAATCGCAATGCCGGAAGAGCTTTGCAAGCTGCCCGTACTGCAACACAGGGTGCACTGGATACGATTAAAGATAAGCCAATCATTCTGCGTGACTTTCGCTTGCGTATTCGAGACATCATCCAAAAAGAAGAATCGTACGGAGAGATGGCGAACCCAGGTGTCATCGATCTACTGAACAAGGCTCGTAATTCTGTGTGGCAGGGAGGCAAGGCCCAGGATTTTGCTCGTAACTTTGGTGCGCTCGATGACTGGCTGCAACGACTGCGTATGGAGGCTGGACGTGCGCCTCCGCAGGCCCGAACAGTTCTTACCGAAGCAGCAGACGCGTTGGAAAGGGACATGAAACGTCATGCCTTAGACGAAGGTGGAGAGGCCGGAGCCCAGTGGGTTAAAGCGATGGCTACCACCAGAGGCTTAGTAGCAGAGGCAGAGAAAAAGACACTCAAAAGTGTGATCGATGCTGGGCGGATAGACCAAGGGATCATTCGAAAAGTGCTAAGAGGCGGAGACGAGAAACAGCTGAAAACACTTTACGACGCAATGACACCTACGGGACGAAAATCAGCGCAACAACTGATTATGAGAAATGCGTTGCGTGTTGGTGGTTGGCGTCGTGGCATGCCTAAGGACATGGCAGTTGATCCTAAAAAAGTTCTCGCTTGGATGGATAAAGAACCTATCCAAGCACAGCTAAAAACATTCTTCCCCGGTAAGCAGGCGCAGCGAGAACTCATCGGTTTGCAAGAGTATTTAACAGCTACTGCAGCCGCTCAAGAGATTGGAAAAGGCGTGGGCATGGCAGCAGCGGGTGGCATCGGACAGCTGAGTGTTGATGCCATCAACATCGCGACTCTCGGAGCCCTTGGTTTCGCAGCTAAGGCTTATCAAAGTGCATTTATTAGAAATCAGCTTCTGCGTTTGTATCACGCAAGAGGAAATGTCCGTCTCCGCGATGCGATCATGATGGAGCTGACCCCCTTACTAATGGCTGGTGGTCGGCAGACGCTGCAGCAATGGACAGAAGACGATCCGCAGGACAGCGTGTACATCTCTGATGAGTTTGCTGAAGATGAAGGTCCCGGCATGATGGAGCAGTTACGCACTGCAGCCGGTGTTGAAGAGGGTGAAGATATCGACGTCACTGGTCGGTTATCTGAAATGCTTTTCGGTGCTGAAGAAGAGGAGCCCGTACAATAATGCCTGCACGACGTCTCAAACCACCGGCTAAAAGGTACACGCGTAACCGTGCGGGTCATCTCCTTGTGGAGGGTTCGCGTGTGTTCCTACCCGATCACCTCGACCAGGTGCGTGCGATTGCGATGCGTGGCATCGATGAAAAGCAGCTGTCTGAAATCTTCGACATCAGCGCACGACAACTGGGCCTGTGGAAAGCACAGTACCCGTTGTTCAAAGATGCGCTCGAAGAAGGCTACACCGATGCTGATGCTGCTGTCCTTGGTGCGTTGTACCAGACTGCCGTCGGCTACACGCACGACGAAGAAAAGATTTTCCAGTGGGACGGAGAGGTCATCCGTGCCGACACCATCAAGCATTACAAACCTGACGTGCAAGCGATCAAGTTGTGGATGACCAACCGACAGCGCGAGTACTGGGCTGATCGCAAAGAAACTGAACACACTGGTAAAGACGGTGGACCTATCGGTCTGCGCGATGAGACGAAGCTCGAAGTGGTCTCGAGTATTCTTGCACTGATTAAACCGAAGCCCGACAACGCTGTTATCGACGGTAAAACTGGGGAGGTAGATGATGCCTAGCACGTCACCAAAGCAAGCGAAATTAATGCGTGCTGTTGCGCACGGTTGGAAGCCTAATCGAATCGATGGACCATCAGTTAGCGTGGCGAAGGAGTTCGTCGCAGCTGACAGGTTGGCAGAAATGTATGAAGGAGGTCTCGCACCAATGAACGACATCATCCAACGTGGGTTCGCACCGAGCCTGCACATGCAGGGAGGTGGTGAGGTTTGGACTCCTTACGGTCCCGGTCAGGATTATGGAGACATACCTGAAGAGACACTGAAGTTCCTGAACGCTGAGATCAAAGGTAATAGCAGGTACGCCAAGATGATGCGTAGGATGCAGGAGAAAGGCCGAGTGCAGTACGGCTACAATCCGCCTGCGGTTGCGGCTCCGACTGCGACTGCGACGCCAGTTCCTGTTACAACGGTGCGTCCACGTGGCGGAAGTGGACGTCGCGGTCGCAACGGAGGTGGACGACGTCAGCGCGACGGAGATGGAGGTGGGGGCAGACCACCACGTACAGGTCCACCCCCAGGTGTAGAAGGAGACCCACCTGCAGTTACTCCAATCCCACCGAGAGATCGACGAGCAGGAAGAGACACTGAATATTCAGCAGCACTGCGTGCACATAAAGCACGTGTTGCACAATCATTAGCGGTGCCACCGGGTGGCTACGCGGGAGGAGGTCAAGTGAATTACTACGATGAAGGCGGAGTTGTCCGTCCCGGTCATGCAGAGGATGCAACGGGAGGACCGAATCCCTATCCACACGGGACGGCTAGTTACAATTACTGGGAGAGCAGGAAGCATGTAGATCCTCCTCCTCCAGAAGTGGTTGAAGCGGAACCAGCAGAAGATCTGAGCTGGCTCGACAGGCTGCTTGGGCGAGGTGAAGACATCAAGACTCGCAGCGAACGTGAGCTGGAAGCACTGGGTGAAGCTCACGGTGGCTACATCGACGTGCCCGGTTATCAATTCGGTGGACTTGCGCAAGCAAACTTCCGTGGTCCACCACGAGGTGGTGTGTCTCCGCGTGTCGGCATGATGAATCCACGAGGTGGCATCCCGCCGGGTGGTGCGGGAGGTAGATCTGGAATGCTCTCGCAGCTGAGGCGGCAGGCGCAGAGTCAACGAGGTGGAGCCGGTAGGCGTGGCTTCCCGCCTCGCGCACAGATAGGTGGTCCCGGTGGCATGCCGGGTAGAGTCGGTACCTTAGGTGGACCCGGCTACGGACCAAACCCATTAGGTAGCGCAGGTCCCGGCGGATCTTTAAGAGGTGGAGGTGGCTTCCCTCCCGGAAAGGGACCAAGGATGCAAGTGCCGCCGAGCCCACCGAGAGGGATGCCGTTCGGTGGACGTGACCCGAGAGCGATGCCCCCTCAGGGTGGTGGATTCCCGCCGGGTAAAGGACCGAGGCCGATGGTGCCTCCGAGTCCACCGAGAGGCATCCCCAGTCGAGGCATGCCGCCTCAAGGTGGTGGGATACCGTTCGGTGGACGTGACCCAAGAGCAATGCCGCCTCAAGGTGGAGCAGGTCCTGTTGGTGGAGCAGGTCCCGTTGGTGGACCTAAAATAGCTCCTAATATGCGTGGCTATCTGCAGAAGCAGCGGATGATGAATCGTCCTCCGGCGAACGTCGGTGGTGGCGTGAACCGTGTCGGTCAACAGGACCAGCAGGGTGGACTAGCGAGAGCGTTGCAGAGGGGGACCGGACGTCCTCCGATGTCGAGACGTGGTGGCTTCGGACGGGCAAGGTAGCACCGCAACGTCGAACGCATCTGCCATCTGCTCCCCACTCGTGATACAGCCAATTGTTAGCGCAGTATATGTCCATCGTCGTTCTCCCCCGTTTTAAGAAAAGCGTTGGGACCGTAGACCATCATGCCTGCGTAGAGTCCGCGCAGCTTGTCGCGCACTTCGACTCTGTCATCGATGACGATCTCCGGCTTGTACTGACGCACCCACTGCAGGACCAGGTCCGGACCTTTGATTGCAGTCTGGTGCGGCAGTCGTTGAATCAATTCGACGCGCTCAAACAATTCGTACTTGCGTAGCCATGCTTCTTCGTGCTTGTACTTATTAACGAAGCGTGTGCTGTAGATGATCGGTTTGATGTCTGCGTCGAGCCAGTCGTGCACCATGTCTATGATGTGCATTCGCGGCGCGTCTTCCATGATCGCTTTGTAATAATCTTTCCACGCAGTGACATCTCGTTTGTTGTCTTGAGTTCGAGACTGAAGGAGGGCTAGACGATCAGTGTGATCGCTCAGCACCCCTTCGAGATCAACCAGAATCATCTACGCTTTTTACGTCTCGCGCCAACCTTTTTCTTCTTGGCGGGATCGAATTCACGCAGCTGCTTACGGATCTCGCTGATGAACTCGGTGGCTACCTGTCGATCACCCTGATTAGTCAGGCTCACTTCAAGGTGCATCTTGAGCTTACGCCCGTCCAATTCGAGGGTGCCTTTGCGGTGTTGTTTCAGGTACATGTCTTATTCCTATGCTGTACGACGCAGGTAAGCTGCCCTGAAACGACACTCGTCAGAGCAGTAATTAGTGATCGTGAGACCCTCGAAACGCTTCTTGCACTCCGGGTTCTCACAGTTTTTCTTGCTACGCTTGCGCATCATTGCCATCTGCGCACCGATGCTATCGCTGTGAGCTTTTGCACTTCTCATACCTATCTCCAGTCGGATTCTGCAGCCATTATATACACAGATTCGCTAGCGTGTAAAGCGACTACTTCCCAGCTGCATCCCTTGCCGCAGAAGCGTGGTGGTACAAGGCATCAGCGTACTTCTCGGCCTCATCGAACGGTAGGGAAAACATCGAGAGCCGCTCAGAGAAGATGGTAACCACCTTGCCATTCTCCATTCCTACTTTAATTTTGAGAGGTGGTTTAATTTCCTTGCTAACAGCTTCGGCTACTTCATCGACCTTCGGTTTGTCGTCTGTCATTATTCGTGCTCCGGATTCAAGTCAGCTACAGCTTTTTCCACCAGCATCGGGATCTCTGAGCGGTGGGGGTCCAGCCCCTTACTGTACTGCAAACGTGCTTCAGTCCACGTCCAGCCGATAGCTTCCGCCCGAACACCACCGAGGAGTTGCTCCAGCTGATTGAAACACCTGGTGGTTGGGTAGAGCCCGATGGGATCAGGATCATCCAGCATTGCATTGACAATGTCAGCAACTCTTTCTCTATCGTATGTGATTTTGATGTCGAGTGGATCAGTCATACATTCCTCCCACGGGACCACGAGGTAACTCGCTCTCGACGACGGGGAAATCGTACAAGAAATTCTCATCCCCTTCGACGGCAATGCGGACAGCCATGCAGGCTACCTGTATTGCTTCGCGTAGGACTTCGACTGCGCTCGTGCCTAGTTTACGGTCGTGATGCATCATAGCCTGAGCCAGCTCACCCACCTCCTCCATGAGGGCGGCGAGCTTGTGCGTGTTCTCCGGGAATGCTTTGCGCGCAGCAACCAGTTCGTCTCGAATCATGGTGAAGACCATCCCGTCAGGACTGGTCAATCGTTCATGAGCTTGCTGGTCAGGCGCAACGCACTGACAGATAGTTAGATCGCTGCCGCATTCAGTGCACGTTTGCACGTGGTGCGGACTACGAAAAGTGCAGCTACGTTCTGGCATCAGAACATCCCACGCCCGAGCTGGGCGAGCTTGTCGATGATGTCTCTCGTCTCCGGGTTCGCTTCCATCTGTGTGATCAGTTGATTGATTGCTTCGAGACGCAGCTCCAGTTCCTTTTTCTCCTGCAGTAGTTTCTCGCTGACAGTCGGTGGACGGTGGTCCATGAGTGCGCGTCCTGCTGCTGCTACTTCTTGTGTATTTTCATCTCCGAATGACATTGTTATTCTCCATAGTACTCTGCGAAAAGCCGATAGTTACTCGGCACTGTGAGCGCGCCATCTAATAAGCGCGCAGCTTGTTTAGGATCTTTCCTGCTCATCGTTTCCCAAGCCATGTCAATCAACTGGTCGTGCGTTGCTCCGTTGAACTTCGCGGCATCCTTGCCGTGTACAATGTAGATGACGCCGGGAGTTTCTGCAATGATCCAGACGATGCCGCCCTCGTTGACGTTCTCCTTGATCCATCGCAGCTGTGATTTGTGCAGTCCCTTCTCGTCGTCCGGAAAGGGCACGCGCAGTGCACGGTCGGTCGCCTTCAGCTCGATGGTACCGCAGCCATCCTTGCCCACTTGGTAGTGAACGTCAGGAAATCCCGGCGTAGTATCTGGGGATTCGATTCTGGAGTATTGCCCCAGCGGGAGCGCAACATCTCGCAGCCACTCCCAAAGGTTGCTCTCATTCATAAAACCAAAATCCCAGGAAAATATTGCACTACTTTTTCACCGAATCTACATTAGGCGAACATCGCACGGGTTTTGCGAATTCTTTTAGCACCCTTCCAAGCCGATCTTCGACGGTTACCTTTCTTGCGGTACCTGTCGAGGATGAGCGTCGCGAAGTCTTTTTTCTTTGCAATCGCTTCATAGTATTCATCCTCAATTGTGTCATTTGCCATCATGAAGAAATACTTCACCCAGTCGGTGAATTCCATGCTCATGATGCGGAATCGAGCTTGTTCAAACGTGATGTGACTGTGATCCCAGCTGTAGAACACGTACGTGTTCGCTGCTGACAGATCGAAACCGAGCCCACTCTTTACCTGCAAGATGACGTAGTCCACATCGAACTTCATGTCCCATTCGTGCTTCCCCGAAATGATCTTGTAGGTCCAGTTGAACGCATCGAACTCCGCAGCGATGGCTTCGATCTCGTGCGTGAAGCGACAACAGATGACTGCCCTTTCTTTACCGAAGCCCGACAGCAGCTCCATGAGTTTGTCCAGCTTCTCGGTGCCAACAGGTATGACGATACGTGTGCGCTTCTTCTGGCCGGGAATGCGCTCCTGATGCAGTAAGAAACCACCGCACACCTGCTGCAGCTTCTGCGGTAAATTGACCGGTAAGGGTACACCGATGGTCAGGTCGTTGATAACGGTTTCCATGTCCTGTTTCAGTTCTTCGTAGATGTGCCGACTCTTACGATTGAGGTCGAAACGCACTTTCTTCCGGCGGACGCGCACGGGAGACTTTCCCATGGCGACGCGCGCTTCGTTGAATGTAATTCGGTAACTGTACTCATGGATGATTTCAAGTAGCTCTTCTTCGTGGTTGTATCCAACGAGCACGGGATACGTTTTTCCATCTCGTCTCTCATGCTGCTCGTAAACGACATAGCGCTCCTTGAAGCTGGCGTAGATGCCGAAGATCTCGTTCTTCCCAATGAAGTCGAAGATTGCCCAGTACTGCTCAAAACCCTTGTCGGCTGGTGTGCCGGTTAACGCAAGTTTCCAAACACAACGCTTGGCAAGCGTACGTGCAAACCGCGACTGGGCTGCACCAGGTTTCTTGATCATGTGCGCTTCGTCGGCAATGATCATCATCTTGACGCCTTGCTTTTGCCACTTCAGTGTTTCGGCGTACCACTCCTTCCGGAGCTGCATGTTTTTCACAGGCTCCTGATACGTGAGGATGTAAATCTCGCATCCCCAATCGTTGTCGAGGTGTTCTTCGAGCTGCTCCTCCCAGGTTTTCAGTGCCTTCTTAGGGCACAAAAGGATCAACACCTCCGGCTTGCGTTCGTCAACGATAGCCAGAGAGATCAGGCACTTCCCTGTGCGCTGTTCCGGAAAAAGAGCGAAGCCGTCGAAGGGCAATGCCGCAACGACAGCTTCTCTCTGATACGGACGAAGCTCCGTGCGGATCACTACGCTTTCGTCAGCTCTTTAAGCGGGATCTCCCATTCCCCTTCTTCGTCATCGACCACAACTGCCATGTCGTCTTCGATGCCCTCGATCACACCCTGATACTCTTCGCCATCTTCGTCTTCGAACGTGACGCGAGCACCCGGACGCAACGCAGTGGACTTCCGTGTCTTTTTCTTCACTGCTTTTTTCTTCGAGGCTTTCTTTTTCGTTTTCTTTTTGGTGGGAGCTGGAGGAGCTTCTTCTTCTTCCTCTTCGCCTTCTTCTTCTTCGTACTCGCCCTCCTCCTCTTCTTCTTCGCCCTCAGCCTCAGGGATTTCACCACCCTGCTCTTCGACGTACTGCTGTGCTACTTCCTCGGTCAGGTAACCGGTTACACGAGGCTGATCTTTCTCTTCGTACTCCTCGTTCACGATCTCCAGACCACACATGTTCCCGACCAGATCATCGGGATCAAAGTCGAAGGGACCATCAGGGGTGTCGTATCCCATGCAGTTAAGCGCAGTGCGCAAAACCCACAACGACTGTGGCACTAACACGAATCGGTCGAACACCGTCGAGCCAATGTGCGTCTTCCAACGTACAGTGATCATGTCGTTGCCTGCCTGACTCGCTTCCAACTCAGCGCTCATGATTTCAGCAACGTAGTAGCCATCCGGCGTAGGCATTCCACCTCCGGCCTCCACATCGGTGAAGTCAACTGTTATGACATTGGACTTGCCCCGTCTCCCACCACGTCGTGCCGTTTTCTTAGCGGGTGCTTTTGATCGTCTTTTCTTCGTTGCCATTCTCAGGATCTCCTAATTTTCTTACGTTTCGTTTGTTTGCCTGCGGTCAGGTCCCTGATCTTTTTAAACGTCGGGTTGACGATCAGCTCAGGGATCGGACCAGCGGACACTGGTCTGCGGATCTTCGTCGAGTAAAATGCGTGAGGACCGATCCGCATACAGTAGTCCACATGTCGCACTTCTTCTTTGTCTTCAGTTTCCCAACGCTCTTTGATGAACGTGGAACCAATGGAGTCAACTGCACCATCGAGGAATGCACTGACTGAAGGCATGACGCGCGCCCCGATGCTGGGCTCGATGGCTTCTTCTTCTTCGTCGCCACCTTCGTTCACACGCTCGTGTGCAATCATGAGCAGATTGTAATCATCGGACAGGTCACGGAAGTCGCTGATGAATTGCTTCAGCATTCCGGACAGTTGTCCCCAGTTACGCTGCGTGAACGTCTCGTCTCTGCCCTTACGCGACTTGCGCAGTACCTCAGTCATGCCGATATCCTGCAGGTTGCTCACCTGATCGATAACGATGGACGCATATTCGGTTGGAGTTTTATGATTGAGCAACCCCCAGTACAGCTCATCTATTTCAGCCCACTCAGTGACACGTACGACATCGACGTCCTCTTCCTGCGCGATGGTCTCGGTGCCACGCTCGTTCGTGTCAATGAATAAGATAGGTCGCGGGAACGTCGAGCCGAAGTGCGTTTTACCCGTGCCGGAGCGACCGTACACCATCATGACCAGGTTGGTTTTGAGTTCCGTGACTGGTTTGATCTGGTCGATGATCGAAGCAGTCGTCATCGGTTTTCTCTTTACTACTGTCCGTTTCTTCGCTCCTGTGACCTTCAATTTCGGTTTGCTCCGCATCGGTTTAGCTGGCATGGTGACTCCCTCGTTCAACGTATTCGCTCTTCATGATGAAATCAGAGTCCAGTCCCCGGACCTCCGCTTCACAGATTGTTCGGTACTCACAGGTGTTGCAGTTGAATGACGACATGCTGCGGGCGCAGTGTCCGCCATCTCGTTTGGCTTGAATCTCCGCCGCACTCTGCAGGAAATCGTTGACCACTTCAATGATCATGTTGGTGCTGGGCTTCGGCAGGAATACGCGCTCAAAGAAGGTGTCTTCCTTCCCTTCAAGCATTTCCAGCATGTCCACGTACTGAGTTGCATCGAGCTTCTCTCTCCTGATCACTTTAAGGTAGGTGTACGGATCGCAGTCCAGATTCTTGCGCTTCGATAGCTCACCGCTCTTCAGCACTTCCGGTTCGGTCGGTGCCTTCGCTTTGCCGTAGTCCCAGCAGATACCGTCGATCTTTTCCTTCGGCTTCATCATGCCGTACGCCCACACGTACAACAGCAGTTGCAGCTCTTGGAATCGATCATCAGCTGTCGGGATGGACTTCATGAATTTGTGATCTACCAGCCAGCGTCGGTCGTGCACGTCCGTTGCAATCTTATCGATGAAGCCGATGAACATGACTGGGAGAGCACCGCTGCCCAACTTGCTCAGGTCCACTTCGATCTTGACCTCAGTTGCCTCGTACGTCAGCGGGTCCTTGCGATATTTACGCAGGTAGCCCTCGAAGATCTTGCCACAGTCGCCGATGATGTCACCGTGTATGTCACGCTCCTCCTCAAAATAGGCAGCGTACTCTTCAGCGTACGTTTCGAGCACGTCCCATGGATCGCTGCCCGTGTACTTGTTGCCATGAATTTTGTATTCAACGTAAGCGTTGAGCATCTCGTGCAGGATCTCGCCGCGCAGCAGACGCACGCCTTTGAACTTACGTTTGATCTTCAGAAAATATCTGTACCACCATGCTTTTTGGCATCGTCGATACGAATTCACCTCGCTGAAACTAATGTGCTCACGCGGCTTGCTCATACTTCACTCCTTTACCCCAGTTGCCCAGCGTTGCTTCACCTTCCATCGGCACGCTGAGTGTTATTTTGAATGTGTCCATCAGGGCTGGTCGCTCTGCGATCTTCAGCATCTTCGGCACGCACTCAGGGATAACTTCGTCCCTGACAATGGTCAGCACTGCATCGTGATGCTCTCCGACAATTCGCACATGATCACGCGGGAATGTCTTGTGGATCTCGATCAGGATCATCGTTTTGTAGTCCCCGATCATGGCTTGCACGCCTGAGTTAACAGCCTGACGTTCAGCTTCCATGCGTACCATCTTGTCTCTGGTCTGAATGCCGGGAAGCCTGCGCAACCGACCAGTCAGGCAGCGTACGTGACCGTTTGTTTTTGCAAGTCGCTTCGTTCTGGTGTGCCAGTCAGCCAGCCGAGAGTACAGTCGGAAATATGCATGACGTGCGTTCTTCGCTTCTGCCATGCTGGGTTCCCAGCCGTAATCCTTCTTCGCCTGCTCGATGAATTTCTTCGGATACATACCGTAGATGAAGCCGAAGTTAACGGCTTTTGCGCGCGTCCTGCCTTCGTACCAACGTGGCTCGATAGCGATACACTTCTTCGGGCCTGCCTCCATCATGATGTCGAGGCATTCGGTGTACGACATGCCACCACAGTCAGCGATGGCTTCAGCGGTGTCGAACACGCGTTCAGTCCACTCGCTCTGCTGACTGATGTACAACGTCTCGATCATTGTGCGCCAGTGAACATCTATGCCGTGGGTGAAGCACCGACGCATCTCTGGGTCTTTGGACAGGTGCGCAGCAACACGCATCTCTGCGGTGGCAATATCCAACGCGCAGAGTGTCCATCCTTTTGGTGCAGTAATGAGGTTGCGGATCTTTCCATCGCGCGGGATAGGGTGGAGCGGAGAAGAATATCTGCCGGTGACAGTGCCGTGCAGTTTGTAATCGAAATAATATTTGTCGCCGATACGATACTTCTCCCAGCCCTTGATGTACGTGTTAAACATCTTAGATGCGCCACGATAGGCGAGCAGCTTCTTGACGACGGGTTTGGTTGCGATGCTGAGCAGCGCTTCTTCAGATGTAGAATTTGCCCCTTTCTTCGTAAAAATTTTGCACTGATACCCCAGATCTTTATATAGGAGTTTTCCGATCTGCGCTGGGCTGTTCCAGTTCACGTCGCCGCCAGTCATGTCGTTCAGCTCTTCGCGTTCCGTGATCATCTCGGATAGCAGTTGGAGCCCGACTTCTTTACGCGCAGCTCCATCGATGGTGAGCCCTTCCATTTCCACGTCTTCCATCGCGCGCGCACCGGGCATTGTGATCTTCCAAAACAGTCGGTGCACACCTGGGTCTTGTCGCAGCAGGGACTCGAACAGTTTGCCCAGCCTGAGCGTGTACGTCGCGTCCTGCCCGCAGTATTTGTAGTTGCGCATGGGCTTCTCGGACTTGCCTTGCTTCTCTGCCAGCGAGATGTCGTATTCAGGCTCATCGAGATAGGTGCGGCACAGGCTGGTCAGATCGTGCGCGAGGTTTTCATCTAACACGTGGTGTGCGAGCATGACATCGAAGGTCAAGCGGAATGAACCACCGAACATCCATCGCATCCATTTATTGTCGAATTTCCCGTTCTGCGCATACGTGCGTTTTTTATCACGATGAGCAAGAAAGAAAAGCAGTTGCATCAGTTTCCGAAGAGCATCACCGTGCGCGAAGGGGCTGTGGGAGTAACGCTGGTAATCAGGATGCATAAATCCGGGGATGACCCACGTCCGGTGTTGGAGGGCTATAGCGACTGCAGTGATGTACCCATCTTCTGCGAATGGTCTGAGCCCCGCTGTCTCCGTATCGAATGCGAATTCGGTTGCCTCCTCAAACTCAGCTACAAAGGTACGGAGGTTTCCTTTCCTGACGACCGTCCACTCGACTGTATCATTGCGCAAGCCGCCCTTTATGAGGCGAGCAATCCGAGCAATGTCATCCTGCAGACCCGGAAGCTTCGAGGGATCGCGGAGCGTATACGCCGGATGGACGATTGGCATTCCGATGTAACTGACTTTGGGATTCTCAATGATTTCGCCATGGAATTGATTGATCTTCGCCTTGCCACGGAAAAGCGTCTTCGTAGCCGGGACTCCGGCAGTGATGACAAACTTGGGAGCTAGCTGCTCAATTTCTTCATCGAGGTAGTGACGGCAGGCTTTGATCTCTGCTGCCGTGGGAGTTCGGTTGTTGGGAGGACGGCACTTGACGAGATTGGTGATGTAGGTGATCTCGGTCAGGTTGTTGCGTTCTAATTCGGTGCGCAGAATTTTACCGGACTCCCCGATAAAGGGCACACCACGTTTGTCTTCGTTCGCGCCGGGAGCCTCCCCGACCACCATGACGGTGACGTTTTTGCGCGGACCATCCCCTGCCATGCATACCGTCTTTGCGGTCTCGTGTAATCCGCACTCAGTGCAGTGGGGGTTCAGGCTCGCCATAAGCCCGCTTCGCTCAAGACCATTTTCAGTCTCCTGTTCGCTCTGCTAGGATGGTCCGCCCGCAGGGATAAAGACTCAGATTAATTTGGAGAAAGAGGGCAGTCCCGATAGAGTCTACCCTCCCCTCCAGGTCTCACATCGACAACAAGAAGAGGCGAGATGGCACAGAATAAAGCAGGTTTTGATCCAACGCAAACAGCTGAGTACTGGCTGGAGAAGAAAGTCTACACAGTTCCGCTGCGGAGCAGGTCAAAACGTCCAAAAACAAAGGATTGGCCGCATCTCCGGCTGGTTTATGACGATCTCCAGAACGGGGCATTTAAGCGCGGCGACAACATCGGTGCGCTCTGGGGCAAGGCTTCCGACCATGCCACGGACGTCGATCTGGACATGGAAGAAGCCATCTGGGTGGCCGAGTACATCCTCCCCGAGACATTCATCTATGGTCGCACCAACAAAGAATATTCTCACTACATTTTCCGTGTAGTTGGTGCCAAAACGCGCAAATGGCAGACCGCTGATCTGGGCACCATCGTCGAAATTCGCTCCACAGGAGCACAATCTGTCATCCCCCCATCGAGACATCCTGAAGGTGGCGTTTACTACACCAATAAACACAACAATGAAGAATTCACAGAGCTGACCAAGCTGGACCTCGAACGCTTCGCCGATGAGATCGCAGTCGCGGCTGTCTTTGTGCACTACTATCCCAAGGCAGGTTCACGTCACGATTATGTGCATGCGTGCACGGGAGCCCTGTGCCATCAGCAGTGGCCGAAAAAGAAGATTCACCGAGTGATGGGCGCAGTACTCACTGTCATTCAGGATGAGGAAGACGAACTCGACGACCGTAAAGGTGCTGTGGTTAACACCATCGAGAAACACGAGATGGGGGATCGTACGAAGGGATTCACGACGCTGTCCGACTGGATGTCCATGCAGGTGGTCCAAGCGCTGCGCAGATGGACGCAAAGCGGCACGATGGAGACCCGAGTTGTCACTGCACCTCCAGAACACATTGAACCGGCATCTGATCGATTAGCATTTAATCTGGAACTGATGGATGTGCCGGGACTCGTTGGTGACATTGTGCAATGGCACATGAAGTCAGCTTATTACCCGTCACCGATCTTTGGTCTGGCGGCAGGCATCATGTGCACTGCTCTCGCGAGCTGCAACAATTACATCGTGCAAGGTTGGGACACGCCACTGCAGCCGTACCTGATGCTCACTGCACCGACAAGTGCGGGTAAAGGAGGTCCCCTAAAATTACTCACCACGTTCACTCGCAAGATTGGAATGAATGATGTCGTGTTCAGGGGATTTCAATCGTACTACTCGCTGCTTGATCAGTTAGCTGAAGAAGGCATGGCATGTTGGATCTGGGACGAAGCAGCTCGACACATCGCGAGTGCGAAAAATCCTAATGGACCTGACTACCAGATACTCAGTCACGTGCTCTCACTGTACGGTGCAGGCAATGAATGGGTACCTGCAATGCCAGGTCGCAAACAATCAATTCCGGATATGGAAAATCCTTTTTTTACTCTTCTCGCCACAGCTCAACCCGACGTGTTGATGGAAGCGATCACCAGCTCAGCGCAGGAGACGGGCTTCATGAATCGTTTCATCCTGCTCGATCTCGGTGACGACATTCCTGCTAAAAATCCTCGCCGCACCAACGTGGTCCCCTCTGCAATTATTCGGCACGCGAAGAAGCTGATCAATCACGAGCCTGCGGATGGCGACTTCACTGAAGTGACATTTTCTGAGAAAACATACAACCAATTTCAGGAATTCGAAGAGTCATCGCGACGCAGATCGATGCGCGGTGAGTTGGCATGGGGACGGTCGAATCAAAACGCACTTATTGTCGCAGGCCTAGCGGCAATCGGTGTCAATGCAAACACTCCTGTCATTACACCTAAGATTGCTAGCTGGGCAATCAAGCTCATAAGCTGGAGCAACGAACGCTGGACAGAAAAAGCAAGACTCACTACCAGCGGGCAGAGTAGAGATGAGACGCAATCAGTTCGAGTCGAGGGCATCATCAACAACTGCCGAAAATATATCCATCACAAAAGTAATTCTGCCCCCCAACGTATCGCTCTGGACAAAGGCCTCATGCCGTACTCTGTCTTGCAACGATGCACACGTTTCCCCGGCAAGAGACTCCTCGAAATTTTAGAAGACCTGCACGAAGCCGATCTCATTAGTTCCACCGAACTAGATGATCAGATCGTCTACTTTCCTAAAAGACGCAGATAGCACCACTTTATGTCAAATAGCTAAGTAGCTGATTTATAAGGATTTTCTTGTTCCCCTTTACACGGCAACGATCCCGTGATATAGTGAATCTGGATTCACAATAGATAGAAGGAGCAAGACATGAGAAAGCAAAAAATCGAAGTCGCAGGGCTGGCTGACGAACTCGGATTCATCCGTGCTCAGATGGCTGACCTGAAAAATCGTGAGAAGGACATTCGCGACATCATGATCGCATCCGGTGTCAAGGCATTAGAAGATGACACCTTCCGCGCACTGGTCGTTGAGTCGATCCGCACCATGATCGATTGGAAGGCTGTTGCTGCGAAGCTGAAGCCCACTCGCCAGCTGGTCACCGCGCACACGACGGAGAAGGAAGTCATCTCCATCCGTGTTAACGCACGTCGCGGGCTATCGGCGTGAGGATCGCAATCGCTGCTACCGGCAAGTCCAAGAATGTGGCTCAGTACCTGCCCAACAATTTTAAGGTACTGGGGCGCACCTTGGACAACACCGGCACCATCATCGTCGGAGTTGACGACCACGGCTGGTCACTCGACCAGTACGTCATCCCCCGACTCGGCTCTGCAATGATTCACTGCGAAGAGGTGTTCGAGATCAACGGTCTCAACATCAAGCAGCTGGAGCTGAATCTCAGAAACTATCAGGAGCAACTGACATGAGCCCGTACAGATGGACCATTAGTAAGGATCACCTGGAAGATCCAGACAGCATGCATAGTCGCGTCGGTACCGTGGGACCGCACGACGCTGACGACAAGGTCACGTCGAACCCGGCACGCTTCAGTCTCTACGATGACGATGACGAGTGCTACTACGAGGGCATGCTCTACGGTGACTACATGGGCATGGAACCGCTCGATGACTTCGGCACGCCGAACGCTGGCTGCACCGCAATCAAGCTCAACGGTGAATGGTTGTGAGCAGCGTCAATCCTTTCAAAGCTGGTGACACTGTCAGCATCGAGCGCGGTGCTGGCAGGCTCATCGGCACTGTCATCAAGACGATACTGGCGCGCGTGCACATCGCTATCGACGGCAACGTCTTCGTCGAAGACTGGCACGACTGCAGGCGTCGAAAGAGCTTGACACAGTAGCGTTGATGTGGATAAGATGAGCCATGAATATTTTGTGAATCGGTGGGGGAGCTTTAGGTCTGAAGTGGTAGTGCTCCTAGGACCCCTGCCGTTGATCCCGCGAGAGAAGCGGAGCCCATGACCCTAACTGGGTAGGCACTGCGGATTGATAACCGGGGTAGGGATAACAGGTAGTGTTGATCCCACCGATTCACAAAGTGTTTAAACAAGGAGCAACTGATGAGCAAGTACCAACAGACATTCCCGGAAGACAATCCGGATCATCCTGACCATGATGCAGCTGTTGCTCGCGCATGGGCAGGTCACGACAAACGTCATCACGACGATCTGCGTGCGATGGTGGACCAAGCGTGCGAACGCGTAAGCGACCACACCACGGGACTCATCAAAGATGCCGCACGTCGTGCCTACTATCTTGGCGCGCGTGACGGCATCCAAATCGAACGGGAGAAAAAATGATGGGACTGGCTGACAAAACAATTGCGAACTGCAAAGCGCTAGTCGCAGCGACCGAGGCACGCGCAAGTGAAAAGGAGCACACCGACCTGGAAAAGCAGAGTCTGTACGTTGCCGCTTCACTCGACCGTTGCCGACGTTGCGGTGATCACACCATGTCGCTGATACCGGCACCACCGCTGTCACTGCTATGCGTTGACTGCGAAGAGACTCTCAGAGCCACCGACGGAGGCCTGATGTGGTTCTCCGAAGTGGTCGCACAAATTAGTAACACGGAGGATTCAGGATGAAGATTTCAACACTACTGATCATGCTCGTGCTCACGCTTTCGCAAGCGCACGCGAGTGAAGACTACCCCGAGTTTGCCGGTGGCAGATACCCCGCAGAGTACTGGCTGTTGACGATGGTCTCGCGAGGCATGTCGTCTATCGTTACCTTCGAACAGTACAGCCGCACCGGATGCATCACAGAAGGCGTCAAGCGCATGCTCGAAGATATGGAAGCAGCCCCCGTGGAGGAGTGGGGTGTCGAGCCGACGTTAGGATTTACCTGCGAGTACGTGAGGGACACGCTGCACGAGATCATGAAGGGGAGAAAGTAATGGACGCGATATTTCCGTGGCTCCTCGTGCTGGTGATCAATACCGAGATGGTCGAGCGCACAGAGTTTGATTCGTACGCGGACTGCATGCGTGTCGGTACCGCGATTGTTGACGCAACCTTTGGGGATACCGCAACTCCTCAAGATTGGAAGATCGAAGGCAGGCTCGATGGTTTCTTCTGCGATGAGATAAAGCCTGAGCCGGTTGCGCGCGAAATGCCGAAGTGCCTGAGCCCGATGAAGGAATGTGCCTAGTTAACATAATATATCCTACTTGACACGGCAGCGCTATTGTGTAATGATGATGCCAAGTCAGGAATTGCCTGACGGTAAGGAGCAAGCAAAATGTTGATGTTTACAAAAGACGATAATGTCGTAACCCGCGAAGCCCTAGCAAGCTTCACTCCCGCAGCCCTCGCGCTGCATACTCGCTCGCACAAGCCCGTTCCTTTTGCAGACGGCATCGATCTTCTGCAGGACGTCGCTGAGAAGCAGGGCTTCAGGTTCGGCGAAGAGCAGTACGTGTTGGCACGCAATAACACGCAGCTGTTCGGCCTGATCGAGGTCACCAACTTCACCACCATAGAGAGCAAGATCTGCTTCGGCGTTCGCAGCTCACTCAACAAGACCCTGCCTTGGGAATTGTGCGGCGGCGAAGCTCTCGCGATCTGCACAAACCTGGACCTCTTCGGTTCGGTTGTCATGAAGCGCAAGCAGACCACGTTCATCATGAGTGACCTGCGCAACCTGATGGGTGGCTTCATGGGTCAGTTCACTGAGTCAGTCGAAGAGCGCGCGGTGCAAGTCGCACGTTACAAGTCTGCCCAGATCAAGGATGCCGTCGCGAACCATACGATCATCCAGATGCTGCGCCAGAAGATCATCACCAGCAGCAAGGTCGAGAAGGTCGTTGACGAGTACTACGAGCCCAGCCATGTTGAGCACCTCAACGAGAATGGCGAGCGCACCAACTGGACGCTGTTCAACGCAGCGACCGAAGCGTTCAAGGGTTCACCGATCAGCACCTACACGCAGCGCTCGCAGAAGCTGCACACCCTGATCGGCAAAGCAACAGACTACGCACTAGCCGCGTAACACGGAAGTGCTCCGGCCCCCTGATCCAGAGATGGTGACGGGGGCTTTTTTTATTGCTCGCGTACAGCGTAAAGCAGGAAAAGGCCTATTTAACATAATCCAGCTATTTGACACGGAAGCGCTGCCGTGCTATAATGACTCATCTTACATAAAACGCGACACCTCAGGAGCACGAGCATGAACCTTCACTTCAACACTACCCGCACGGACATCGGCGAGGGGCACATCGTGCTCACCGACCGGGGCACATTCTGGGATGGCGAGATCATCGTCTTCAATCATCGGGGTGAGATCCTCAATCAGTTCAGCCGCACCTTCTCACGTGACACGCTGGCGCATCAGATCATTGAAGAGCTGGTCGCCGAATACAACAAGGATCTTAAGTAATGATTACTCTTAGCAAATATCAGCAAGCGGTCATCGACTGGGTGACCGCGCACATCGACACCGCAGGCGCGCTGATCGTTGAAGCGGTCGCAGGCAGCGGCAAGACCTTCACCATCGTCAAGGCAGCTGCACTCATCCCCACTGCGCACAAGGCAGTGTTTCTCGCATTCAACAAAGCGATTGCAGTTGAGCTTGGTCGCAAGCTTCCGGACCACGTCGAGTCGAAGACACTCAACGCACTGGGCTGGGCACTCTGCCGCTACCGTCTCGGCAAGCACATCACCGTTGACCGCAACAAGACCTTTGACCTGATCGACAGGCTGCTCCCTGAGGAGTCGCGCGAGGTCAGGCCTGAGCTGCTCAACATCATCGGCAAGGCGAAGGCGCACGGACTGGTGCCCAAGGGCATGCGCATACCGAGCGGCACGTACGAGGCCACTGACGAGCGCTGGGATACGCTCATGGATAAGTACGACGTTGACCCTAACGGCTGCGGCGCAGCGACCTTCATCACTTGGGCTAACCTCCTGCTCAAGGCTGGGCTCGAAGAGCAAAACAAACTGGACTTCGATGATCAGCTGTACATGCCGGTTGCACTGGACCTTTCGGCCTGGGGTTACGACTGGATTATCATCGACGAGGCGCAGGATGTGTCGCACGTGCAACGCACGCTCCTGCGCAAATTCCTCAAACGTAACGGGCGGCTGATCGCAGTCGGCGACAGTCACCAAGCGATCTACGGATTCCGTGGCGCGGACTCGGACTCGCTCAAGAACATCGGTCGAGTATTCAAGGCCGAGACGCTACCGCTCAGCATCAGCTACCGGTGCCCGCGCAAGGTCATCGAAATTGCACAGGGTTTTGTGCCGCACATCGAAGCCAGCGACAGTGCCGAAGATGGCGAGGTGCTGCACCCTACTGACTGGTCAATCGAATCATTCAGCGACACTGACCTTGTAGTCTGCCGCAACACTGCACCCCTGATCGAGCTTGCATACAAGTGCATCAGCGAGGGCAGGCGAGTGCACGTGATGGGACGCGAGATCGGCAAGGGTCTGGTCAACGTCATCAAGAAGGCTGGCGGCAAACGCATCACGACAATCGAAGAGCTGCGCCCGAAGCTGGATGCATGGCAGCAGAAGCAAATCAAAAAGGCGCAGAAAAACGAGGCGAAGATCGCAGCGATTCAGGACAAGGTGGACTGCATCAACGTGCTAGCCGCAGGCCTCGACACCATCAAGGAATTGATCGACGGCATCATCGAGATGTTCAGCGACAGTGCACAAGGCACGACACTGGCAACAGTGCACAAGGCGAAAGGCCTCGAAGCACCGCGAGTGTTCATCCTGAATCCGGACCTGATGCCATCACGCTGGGCAACGCAACCATGGCAGCAAGAGCAAGAGCGCAACCTGCAGTACGTCGCAGTGACGCGAGCCCTTGAGACTCTGGTCTACCTGCCCATCGAAATCGTAGGAGCTTAGAGAATGGATTACGCAGTGACATGTTTAACGGATGACGGCGAGCGAGTGCGAGTCACTCGCAAGACCTTCACCAGTGAAGAGGCCGAGCACTACATCAAAGGTGTAGCAGCTAGCCGGGAGCCGAAGATGGAATCGATTTGCATCTTCTGCAAAAAGGAATGGCGCACCGTCGTTGAGTACGAAGGCGAGTGGCCGCAATGCGCCCGATGTGGCGCGGTATAAAGGAGCACGAAAATGGCTAGTCTAAAACGAATCGAGGCACTGGCATCACGCCTCAACTACAAGGAGCCCGCATGGATACGCGGGTACCCAGACGAGAAGCGCGACAACCACCTGAGTGGTGCACTGCGCGAAGCAAGTGACGCAGTGTGGGGTGACCGCACTGGCGTCGCCAAAGATGTGTTGACAGCTGAAGAGCTGACGTTGATGGGGCTGCTCAGCGAAGCAGCTGAGATTCTCGACGACGCGCACGAAGAGTGGCTGAACACGACACTCGCAGCACGTGACCTGACCGGCGACATCCACGCGATGCGCTGCGATGATCCGCGCGACGAAGACCTGCGCGATGAACCAACTGACAACTGGTTCGGTGGCTTTCATCCGAGCTGGGATGATGACAGTGGTTACCAGATCCAGACCTACGTTGAGTGGCCGAATCTGGGCATCACCGTTGACGCGTTGACCGAAGTTCTGCAAGGCAAGGAGTACAAATTATGAGTATCGAAACTTACAAAGCAATCGAGGTGGTACGCGACACGCTCAACGAACGCGCTGACGATAACGGCGAAGATGGCTGGGCTCAGATCAGCGAGGCATGGCAGCACATCCTCAGCAAGGTGAAGCCCGACGGCAAGGGTGCACGCAACAAGATCGAGTTTCTGATCGACCGACTGTGCGACCTTGATGTCTGGTGCGCTGAGCTGGTGATTGATTCGCAGGATGTCGCCGAAGCGTCACCCGGTTTCGATTCGCACTTCAAGAATGATGAGACCGGTGAACCGATCTGCGTACCTGAAGATGCGAACCCTACCGTTGACGGTGTACGTTGCAACATCGACGAAGCGATGACTGCACTGCAGACACTGCTCGACAGTGCCAACTGCCCGACGTGCGGTGCACGACCTGAAGAGACTCACCCGCGCGAGTGCTCTGACTTCGAACAGCAACGCAAGGATCAAGAGAAGAACATCACCGAGACGTTCGGCAACAACAGCCAGTGGAAAGCGGAACTCAACATCGAGTGGGATGGCGAAGACCTTGTCAGCTGGTGCCACGTCAGCACGACGCGCAACGGGATGGACTACTGCAGCAGCCTCGTTGCTGTCGAAGCGTACCGCACTGTCGAAGGCGACGACATGCAGACCGACGATCTCAAGGTGCCCGATGCAATCTACGAAGCGATCAAGACATGGGCTGAAGCTAACGGCTACTGATCGCACGCCGCACCATTCAGGCCGCGCTAGATGCGCGGTCTCTTTTTGCCTGCTATCCTATTTAACATAATACCTGGGACCTGCCCATTTAACATAATCCACTCCTTGTATATATACGCGGGAGCGCTGCAGTTCGAAACACCGAAAAAGGGCTATTTAACATAATGTGTCGATTTGACACAGAAGCGCTCCCGTGCTATAATGGGTCTCAATCAAAGAAAACGGAGCACTACCGATGAACACACTTGGAAAAGTAGTTAACGCAGACATCCTCACTCGCGCAGTCCGCGCGCTGGGGTTCACCGTATACACGGTACCCGCACACATCATCAATGGCATCACGATGATCGAGGCAACTCACGAGCCCATCGATCACCGGCTGCATGTGCTGGCTCATCAGTTCGGCATGCAATGGGAACTGCACACTCTGGATGACAATCGCTACGGTCACTGGGTGTTGACCTCATGAGCGCGCAAGATGTGTGCGCTTTGATCTTCATTATTTATTGGGGCGCAGTGATGCTGACCCCGCTGTTCAAAACTGCAGGAGCACGGAAATGAAAAAGCTACTTAACATCGACCAGAACGCCAAAACGGTCAAGGGTCAAATCAAAGGTTTCCTGACGGCTGTCATGTACCTCGCACCATACAAGTCATCAGGCTTCAACGTCTGCCCGATGGCGGAGCTGGCGGGATGCTGGAAAGGATGTCTTAACACGGCAGGGCGTGGCGGGATCTCGAAGGGCTCGAAGCGCTTCCGGACTCCTGCAGGCCTGCTACCTGATAACGCAATTCAGCACGCACGCATCGACCGCACGCAGCTGTTCGTGAATGATCAGGATGAATTCTTTCGCAGACTGTATCAAGAGATCCGCGCATTCATCCGCAAGGCCGAACGCATGGGCCTGACGCCAGTCGTCAGACTGAATGGTACCAGCGACATCCTCTGGGAAAAAATCCCGGTCAAGGTGTCTGACAATACGCGCGGCATTCATTGCATCTTCGCGAACATCTTCGCGGTGTTTCCGGACATCCAGTTTTATGACTACACCAAAATTGCGAAGCGCTTCTACCGCGAGATGCCTGGGAATTACTACCTCTGTCTCTCGTACTCGGAAGCATCGCCAGTGTACTCGCAACGTTGCAGGCAGACGCGCGCGGATACGGGCTGCTCGCTGGTACTCGTGACGCGCAAGGGTAACGCGCCCAGCGAGGGATTCAGCATCGATGATGACTTTGTAAACGGCGACGAAAATGACCTGCGATTCCTAGATCCAAAGGGTGCGCTGGTACTACTGAAAGCCAAGGGCAAAGCGCGGCAAGATCGCAGCGGCTTTGTGATCGACTAACCTAATTTCCACAGGAGCACAAACCATGTTTACATCACAGAAGTTTATCGATACGCGTACCGGCGAGATCGTGATTCAGATTCCGATCTTGGATATCCGGCACTTTGAAAAGTACACCGGCAGCGCGCAGGTCGGCGACATTGTTACACAGGAGCACACATCATGAAGACGGTAAAATGCAATCCAAGCTGGACCGCATGCACGCGGATGCTGTTAGAAGTCGTGAAGCATGGCGACAGTGAAGAGGCCCGCGAGACTGCGGCGAATGAGATCCTGCGAGGCATGGCAGGTTATGACGCGATGCTGAAAAAGCATACCGACTATTTCGAAGCCACGGAAATCGAGGTGACATCATGAGTAATCAGCAATGGGAATGTCCGTGTGGCTGGACCGGTCACGAAGATGAACTGATCAGTCACTGCGAGTTTGCAGGTAGCCGTGAAGAGCCGCCAGAGTATGGTGCAACGTGCCCGCAATGCGGTGATGATTGGCAAGGGATGTCAGAGCCCAGCATGTGCAAATGCTGCGAAGATGTGCAGGTCAAGAATGACGGCGACATCTGCACAGAGTGTTACACGTGCATGATGGAGGAC
>Ga0209988_10000064_pt1 | contig 51676 bp, 46 predicted proteins | sample N075metaG_FD_183115 | JGI IMG/M metagenome (GOLD analysis project Ga0209988, IMG submission 183115) | Deep subsurface microbial communities from Kermadec Trench to uncover new lineages of life (NeLLi) - N075 metaG (SPAdes) (version 2) | ecosystem: Environmental > Aquatic > Marine > Ocean trench... | reverse complement strand
GGGCGGCCTGGCGGTCGAGGGGTCGAATCGGGCGAGCGGCGAAGGCGCTTCGATCCGCTACGCTCCGCCGCCGCGACGGCCGGAACGGCGGGCGGGACGATGGGCGCCCGGATCGTCCCATCGTCCAGACGATGCAAGACACGAGAACATCACCCCACTGGCGAAACGCGAGCGCCGGAGTGAGACGAGGAGAATCCGCCATGGCGGTAGAGCGAACCTTCGCAATCATCAAGCCCGACGCCGTCAAGAAGAAGGTCGCTGGCCAGATCCTGGCTCGCATCGAGGAAGCCGGTCTCGACATCATTGCGATGAAGAAACTCCAATTGAGCGAGCAGGCGGCGAAGGGATTCTATGCCGTCCACAAGGAACGCCCCTTCTTCGCGGATCTCGTCAAATTCATGACCTCCGGACCGGTCGTGGCGGTCGTGCTCGAAGCGGAAGACGCGATCAAGAAATGGCGCGATCTGATGGGTCCGACGAACTCGAACGATGCGCCGGCGGGTACGATGCGCGGCGATTTCGGGACCGACATCGAACAGAACGCGACGCATGGATCCGATGCGCCGGAGACCGCGCGACTCGAAATCGCCTATTTCTTCAACGCGAGCGAGATCGTGGCGGTGACCGAAGCGCTCCCCGCCTAGGCGATCCGTCGCATACGCATCTGATCCGCAACGGGGATTGGGCAAGGCCCTCTCGGGGCAACCCGATCTCCTTGGGCGAGATCGAAGTTTGATCAAGCGCGCGCTCGCGATGGTCGATATCCGGTGAACAACTCCGGAGCCCCCCATGAAATTTGCAGTCGCTGCCGAGGGTACGCGCGGCGATATCCATCCGATGCTCGCGCTCGCCGGGCGTTTGAAAAAGCACGGACACGAGGTGGTGTTCTGTGCGCCGCCCGATTTCGCCGAGAGTGCCCACGCGCGCGGGCTGACCTTTCACCCGGTTGGACTCGATATTCGCGAGTTCTTGAACGCCGAGGCCCGTTCGTTGCACGGCGGCGGTTTGGCGATGGCGAGAGCCGCGGGTCGTTTGATGAAGGACAACCTGGGGCGGCAATTCGCGGATCTGCGGGCGGGCGCGGAGGGCTGTGAGTTCATTCTCTCCGCCGGTACGCAGATCGCCGCGAGTTCGATCGCGGAAGTTCTCGGCGTGCCCCATCGCTTTATCGCCTACGACCCGATCCTGTTGCGTTCGGCGATGCATCCGCCGGTCTTCTGTCGTCGACCGGACCTGCCTCGCTGGCTGAATCGTCTGCTGTGGTCGATGCAAGGTTGGCTACTTCAGCTCGGCCTTGGGGGCATCGTGAACCGTGAACGGGCTCGACTGGGTCTGCCGGCTTCACGGGATCTATACGGTCTACTTCTGGGGCGTCATCCGATACTCGCCGCCGAAGAACGGATCGCGCCGATTCCGCCGGACGCCGAAAGGGTGGTTTGTATCGGATGCTTGCATCCCTTCGACGAGACTCCGCTTCCAGAGAAGCTCGAAGCGTTTCTGGCTGCGGGTCCGCGGCCCGTCTATCTCGGTTTCGGCAGCATGACCGATCCGAATCCAGAGCGATCGACTGGGCTTCTGCTCGAGGCGATCGAGCGTGCCGAGGTTCGGGCGGTACTCTCCGAGGGCTGGGCGGGGCTCGGCGACGTGGCGCTGCCCGATCATGTGGAGGTCGTGGGCGTCGTGGACCACTCGACGCTCTTCCAACGGGTTGCCGCGGTCGTTCATCACGGCGGTGCGGGGACGACGACGATGGCCGCCCGTGCGGGTGTGCCGCAGATCGTGGTACCCCACATTCTCGACCAGTTTCATTGGGCCGCTCGGGTTCAGCGGCTCGGCGTGGCGCCCCCGCCGCTCATGCGACGCAAACTGACCGCCGACGGACTTGCACATCGGCTGCGCGCGATTTGCGGGAACGAATGGCTGGCGGAAAACGCCGCCGAATTGGGCGAACGACTGAGGCACGATCTGGCTGGCCGACGCGATCCCGTCGAGGCCATGATCCGCTGCGACTAGCTGGCGATGCCCTTTGCGACCAGGGCGAGCAGACCAAAGTAGGTGAGGGTGAGCCAGAGTTGCTGGCTGCGCATGACACGGGACAACGATTTCCCTTTCGAATACCCGGGCGAAGTTCTGTCGTCGCCCAATCTATTTACTCTCTTCGAACGCACGCCTCAAGACTTGAGACCCGCGCGAATCTTCTCGGATTCTCGGGTGAGATCCCGTGTCGGTCGTCACCGATCGGGCCCGCGTCGACCGGCGAGCCGGATTTTTTGGGCTTCGCGCCGGGGATCCGTGTTATTTGCCGCTGAAATTCGGTGATCGTCTCTCGCGAACGGCGGCGATGCCTTCCTGCGCATCGGCCGTTTCGAAGTTCCGGGCCTGTTCGCTGGCCTCGAATTGAAGTTGGTCTTCGAGGCTCACATTTTCCGATCGGCGCAATGCGCGCTTGGTCGCTCGGACGGCGAGGGGGGCGTTTTGAGCGATTTCTTCGGCCGTGGAGTGCGCGGCTGCGAGGACCTCGTCCCGGGGTAGGACTCGATTTGCGAGTCCGATGCGTACTGCTTCCTGGCCATCGATCGTTCGGCTGGTGAAGAGCAGTTCGGAGGCCAGCGCGGGCCCGATCAGGCGAGGCAGCGTCCAGGTCGCCGCCATCCCGGGATGCAGCCCGATGCGCGTGAAATTCAAACCGAGCTTTGCCTCCGCGGCCACAAACCGGAAATCACAGCCGAGGGCGACGCAAAGGCCTGCACCGATCGCATGGCCATTGATCGCAGCCAGGGTCGGGCAGGGCATCTCTCGAATCGACAGAAAGAGACGGTAGAAAGCGCTCATGTCGTCGCGAATCCCCCGCCAGGCGAGACCCGGTGCGGCTGCGCCACGGTCGGCCTGGATCTCAAGCATGTCGAGGTCGCCGCCCGCCGAAAAGGCGCGCCCCTCGCCGGTCAAGATCAACGCTCGAATCGATTCGTCCGCGACGAGATTGCCGATCCGCAGACGGAACGCCTCTCCCATCTCGCGTGTCATCGCGTTCAAGCGGTCGGGGTCATTGAAACGAAGCGTCACGATGTCTTCGCTGCGGGATTCGCGAACCAGATCGGTGTCGGTCATGGCGTCGCAGAATAGCCTGCGCGTTCGGAATGGGTAGAACGAAAAGGACCCCTTCGCGGTCGCGAAGGGGTCCTTTCGAGTCGAGGAGTTCAATAGAGTTCGATCGGTCCCGAAGATCGCAGGCTCTCGGCCGGACCTTGCGGGTCGGCCAGCCTCGGTGTCTAGTCGGAGCTGCCTCGCCTCATGAATGCCGGGACGTCCCGATCCTCGCTGCCGATCAGGCTGCGGTTTCGAAGAAACGCCGGCGTGTCCCGTTCGTCTTCGAAGGGCGATTCGAAGCCGAGCCCGGAGGACGCTAACTCCTCGACGCTCATCGTGCCGCCGACCGCGACTTGTTGTTGGCCGGCGTGGCTGTCGGGTTCCGCGTCGTTGGCCATCGCGGGTGCGGCTGCCGCATCCTGACGGATCGGTGTGACATTCGGCGCGTCGACCATTGCGCGTTCCCGCTCGATCTCGACCGCCACATCCGGGCTTCGGCGTCGCGACGTAGGCGGAGTCCGCCGAGCTTGTTCGCTGTCGAGGCCCGTCGCAATCACGGTGACCCTGAGTTCGTCGTCTCCGAGACTCTCGTCGATCACGGCACCCACGATGATGTTGGCGTCTTCGTGTGCCGCTTCGTAGACCAACGAAGAAGCTTCGTTGACCTCGAAGAGCGTCATGTTCGAACCCCCGGTGATGTTGATCAAGACTCCGCGTGCGCCCTCGATCGAGAGATCTTCGAGCAGCGGACTCGAGATGGCCGCGCCGGCGGCATCGATCGCCCGAGTGTCACCATGGCCGATCCCCGTTCCCATCAATGCGACACCCGCTTCATTCATCACGGTTCGAACGTCGGCGAAGTCGAGATTGATGAGGCCGTGAACCGTGATCAGGTCTGAGATGCCTCGTACGGCATTGAGCAGAACCTGATCCGCGATGGAGAAGGCATCGCGCACTGCGGTGCCCTTTCCAACCAAGGCAAGCAGTCGCTGATTCGGAATCGTGATCAGGGTATCGACCACGCCGTGAAGCTCGTCGATGCCCTGCTCCGCGTGCTTCATTCGAATCCGACCCTCGAAGGGGAAGGGTTTCGTCACGATACCGACCGTGAGCGCACCGATTTCGCGCGCGACCTCTGCCACGATGGGCGCCGCACCGGTTCCCGTACCGCCACCCATGCCAGCCGTGACGAAAACCATGTCCGATCCCTCGAGGATCTCGCGCAATCGGTCCCTGGCTTCGAGCGCGGACGCCCGACCCCGATCGGGATTCGCTCCGCAGCCCAGGCCACGCGTAATCTCCGCTCCGAGCTGGATCTTGATCGTCGCTTTATTGTGGCTGAGCGCCTGGGCATCGGTGTTTGCCGCAATGAACTCGACGCCACTGAGGCCCGACTCGATCATGGTGTTGAGTGCGTTGCCGCCTCCGCCTCCGACCCCGATCACCTTGATCGAGGCGTTTTGCTGGGAAGCGCCTTCGAACTCCAGCAATTCCTGCTCGCCTTCGGGACCGAGTTCCAGCAGATCTACGGATTCGCTCACGCGACTTTCTGGGCGACTCTGCGAAGCTGAATGCGAATTGGATCGACCGTCGCGACCGTCGCGACTATCACGGTTTCCGGAATTTGAACGAGAGTTTTTCTTCTTAGCCATGCTTTCACCCCCCGACGATGCTTGGCAGCACCACCTAATATAACACGAAAATTTTCGATTTGAACTCTTTTGCTCCAGCAATCTTGATTGAACGCAGATCAATCGAACTCTGCATAGAACCAATCGCGCATTCGTTGTTTGACACGACCGAAGATCGACTCATCGCGGATCCGAAAGCGACTTCCGCGTACGGATTGCTGTTGATTCAGTCCAAAGATCACAAGTCCGACGCCCGTCGAATACATGGGACTTCGAACCACGTCCTGTAGCCCGCCGATCGAGCTTGGAAGACCCTGTCGAACAGGCGCTTCGAAGATTTCCTCGGCAAGCTCCGCGATTCCAGACAGCGCCGATGCGCCGCCTGTCAAGACGACGCCAGAGGGGATGCGATCGATCAAATCGGCCCGAATCAGCTCCTGGCGAGCCAGGCTGAGGATCTCTTCGACCCGGGGTTCGATGATTTCACACAGAATCTTGCGGGAAATCTCACGCGGTTTGCGGCCGCCGACGGAGGGGACGCTGATGATGTCGTCGGAACCGAGGTAGCGCGCCGAGGCCACGCCGAATTTTTTCTTGATCCGTTCGGCCTCGTCGAATGGGGTTCGCAGCCCGACGGCGATGTCGTTCGTGAGGTGGTAGCCCCCGAGACCGAGGACAGAAGTGTTCTTGATCGAGCCCCCCGCGAACACCGCAATGTCCGTCGTGCCGCCTCCGATGTCGATCATGCAGACGCCCAGGTCGCGTTCGTCGTCGCCCAGCACTGCGGCCGCGGATGCCAGCGGCTCGAGTACGATGTCGACGACGTTCAAGCCGGCCTTGTTGCAGCATTTTACGATGTTCTGTGCGCTGGCCACCGCGGCGGTCACGATGTGGATCTTCGCTTCCAACCGCACACCGCTCATTCCGAGCGGTTCTCGTATTCCATCCTGGTCGTCGATGATGAATTCTTGCGGAATCACGTGGATGACTTCACGATCCATCGGAATCGCGACCGCCTTGGCCGCGTCGATCACGCGTTTGACATCGCCCTCGCGGACCTCGCGATCCTTGACGGCGACCACACCATGAGAATTGAATGCGCGGATATGGCCGCCGGCGATTCCGGCATAGATCTGGGTGATCTCACAATCCGCCATCAGCTCGGCTTCCTCGATGGCGTTCTTGATCGAATTCACCGTGGCGTCGATGTCGACGACGACGCCCTTTCTGAGGCCGCGGCTCGGATGGGTTCCGATTCCGACGATGTCGATCCCGTTCTCCGTCTCCTCCGCAACGATTGCACAGATCTTGGTCGTTCCAATGTCGAGCCCTACGATCAATTCCGTCCTTCCTATACATCGTGCCCCCTTCCCCTTGCGGGGAATGAGAGATCCCAATCCTGGGACCTCCTGTTTGGACGACCGGACAAATCCATGCCTTGCCGCCACTTTTCCCGCCTCTAACCCGAGGCGGGCTCGTTCCGCAGAACCGCACGGTCTGCGTACCGGAGATCGATCCAACGCGCGTCCTGGAAGTCCGACCCCTCGTGTTCGAGGAGCGCGGCGAGCCTTGCTATGCGTTGAGTCAAGAATCGTTTTCCGAGGAGAGCACGCGGGCCATCCTCGCCAATTTGGAGTACGTAGCCAGAATCGCGATCCGCGCTCGCGTCGCTTCCCCCGTGACCCGGCAGATTCAGCGTGAGATTCTCGGCGTCACTCGTCAGGCTCACATAACGACGCATTTCCACGAGGATCTGAACTGCGGAATCCGGTAGGGCGTGATCCTTTTCGAGTTTCCCACGCACCAGTGGGAGTGGGCCGCCGGGCCCCGTCCTGCCCGCGAATCGTTCGCCACGTGGGTCGACGAGCTCGATCTCGCTCGATTCCCAGGCTCGCCACCGCGCGACCGCATGTCGTTCGACGACCGAGATGAGGAGCGTGCCGGTCGGGAGACGAAGCACGCGGGCCGACTCGATCCAGGGCTCCGTCACGACGGCTTCGCGAATCTCGATCGGGTCGAGGGTGTCGAGACTTCTTCCGACTTCGACTCGAGCCCCCTTGGCAATGTCCATCGGGGTGAGCGCGGATGCGCCCTGTACATCGATCCGCTCGAGCGGAACCTGTCGGAACAGGAAGACTTCTGAAAGCAACGGCGCATTGACGAGTCCCAACACGAAGGCCGCCGCAAACAGGATGGATGTGAGCACACCGCGATTTCTGGCACGGCTTCCCGAACTCGCGGCCCGCCCGCGTTCGCGTTCGATGCGCTTTCGATCCTGGCGCCGTTTGCGCGCCAGATGATCTTGCGCACGCTTCGCCCGCGCGGCGGCCTCGGCCACGCCTGCGGGCGGTCGCCCGCGACCGGTTCGTGCTCGACGACTCGAGTTCAGGACACTCATTGATGATCTTCCTCACTTCGCATCCAGGGGTGTCCCGAGAAGCTTGACTTCGGTTTCGAGTTGAATTCCCGTGGCGTCGGCGACAGCCGCGCGCGCGCGTTCGATCAGTCTGATCACATCGCTGGCCGTCGCTCCGCCGTGATTCACGATGAAATTTGCATGCAGCGAGGAAATTTCCGCCGCGCCTTCACGGACGCCCTTCAATCCGGCAGCCTCGATCAGCTGACCCGCATATCGACCGGGAGGATTCCGAAAGACCGATCCACAACTCGGAATGTCCGTGGGCTGGCTCGCCTGTCGAAGGGCCAGCAGACGATCGACTTCGCCCTGGACCTTTGCGCGTTCGCTCGACTCGACCCGGAGTCGAGCCGCGACGATGACCGATCCCGCTTCGAGGCCGTCGAGTGCGCGATAACGAAAGTCGAGTTCCTCTCGCCGGACACCGCGAATTCCTTCACCACGGCGATCGAGAACATCGATGTCGAGTACGACGTCCTTCATTTCGCGCACGCCGATGCCCGCGTTCATCGCGATCCAGCCGCCGAGGGTGCCTGGAATTCCGGCACCGAACTCGAGGCCGGTCAGGGCCTGCTCGATGCAGTAGCGTGTGATCGTTGCGTGAGAGGCTCCGGCCTCGACCGTGATCGAATTCGAATCGACGGACTCGATCCGGCGCAGCTTCTTGAGGCGAAGAACGACGCCCCGGATTCCCCCCTCGCGAACGAGCACGTTGAATCCGCTGCCCAACACGGTCGTTGTTAGGTCGTGTTCAGCGCAGAGAGCGAGTACCGTTCGAAGTTCCGCTCGATCCGCGGGTGTTGCGATCGCATCCGCCGGCCCACCGATTCGAAGTGAGGTGTGGCGTGTCAGGGCGGCGTCGAATTCGACTCGTTCCCCCAGACACTTTTCGAGGGCGTGGCGTGCTTCGGGTCGAATCATGGATGCCCCCCGTGTCGGGCTTCGATGGCGGCCAGCAACTTCGGTCCGAGTGCGACGATGTCGCCCGCGCCGAGGGTCAGGACCCATTCGCCGGATGTGAATCGATCCGGCCAGAGGGTCGCGATCTCCTCGAGGGAGCCGCCGAAGAAGGCGTTCGGGTGCCCCGCATCCGCGATCGCGCGAGCGAGAGACTCGCCCGTGATATCGGGAAGTGGCGTTTCGCTCGCCGGGTAGATCTCACTCACGATGACGCGATCCGCGTCGCTGAACGCGGTCAGGAAGTCGTCCCAATAATCTCGCGTTCGGGAATAGCGATGGGGTTGGAAGATCGCCGTGATCGGTCCGCGATGGACGCCTCGTGCGCCTGCCAGCGTGGCGCGAATTTCGGTCGGGTGGTGGGCGTAGTCATCGATGACGTCGACGCCCAACGCTCGCCCCTTTCGTTCGAAGCGTCTTGCCACACCCGGGAAGGTTGGAAACGACTCGCTGAGGATTGCAGGACTCACGTCCTGTTCGAGCGCGACGGCGATGGCCGCCAATGCGTTCAGGATGTTGTGACGTCCGGGCATCGGCAATTCGAAGGAGAATCCGTCGCCCGAGGCGAGCCGAACCCGACATCGTTGTCCGCTCGGAATGTCCTCGACGGATTCGGCGCGAACCTCCGCATCGGCCGAGAAGCCGAAGCGGATTTTTCGCGCCGTGATTCGGGGGGCGATTTCGGCGATTCCCGGATCGTCGATGCCGAGCAGGGTGGCGCCCCAGAAAGGCACACTGTTGCCGAACTCGACGAAGGCATCCAGGAGCGCCTCGCGCGTTCCGTAGTAGTCGAGGTGCTCGGGGTCCGCGTTGGTGATGACGGCGAGAATCGGCCGGGTCAGCAGGAAGGAGCCGTCGCTTTCGTCGACCTCTGCAACGATCAGACCGCCCTGACCCATTTTGACCGGGCTTGCGGAGCCGGTGGGTCGAGGGACGCGACCCCCGATCAGGGCGGTCGGGTCGAGCCCGGCCGCTTCGAGAAGATGTGCGGTCATCGCGGAGGTCGTCGTCTTTCCGTGGGACCCCGCGACGGCGATCGCATCCTTGGTGCGCATGACTTCGGCCAACAATGCGCCGCGCGAGATGATCGGAATTCCGGTGAGACGTGCGGCTTCGAGTTCGGGATTGGTGTCGAGGATGGCGGACGATCGAACGACGGTCTCGGCTCCGGCCAACCTCGCGGGATCGTGGCCGATGTCGACACGAATGCCGAGCTCGATCAGATGGTCGATGGTCGCGCCCCGTACGAGATCGGTTCCCGAAACCTCGAAACCCTGGCCATGAAGCAGCTCGGCGAGCGCGGCCATGCCGATGCCGCCGATTCCGACGAAATGGAGGTGGCTCAACTTTCGTTGCACGAGACATCCTCCGAACACTGGGCGATCGCGGCCGCATCGCCGTTCATCCGTGAGACGCAATGATCGATGATTTCCTTGGCCGCGTTGGGGCGGGCGAGTCGCGTCGCCGCCTCGCGCATCCGGAGCAGCCGGCCGGGCGAAGTCACGAATTCGGCGACATTTTGCGCCAGGCTGGCCGGATCGAGCGGGTTCCCCTTGAGACAACGCGCGGCGCCGGCCGTTTCCAGGGCGCGCGCGTTGGCCGTCTGATGATCGTCCGCCGCGAAGGGGTAGGGCACGAGCAGGGCGGGCATGCCCGCCAACGCCAGCTCCGCGACGGTCAAGGCACCGGCTCGGCAGATGGCGAGATCCGCCCATCGGTAGCGTTTCGGCATGTCGACTTCGAAGGCGACGACGTCGGCTGGAATGCCGAGTTCCGCATAACGACTAGACACCGTTTCCCGATCGGCTTCGCCCGTTTGATGAAAGACTTCGACGGAGTTCTTGGCCAGACGCGCGAGGGCCTCGGGAACGTTCTCGTTCAACTGTCTTGCGCCCTGACTTCCACCAAAGACGAGGATGCGGAGTGGCGTCGCGGGTCGTTGCGTTCGCTTGCCGTCGGCGAAGGCGCGGTAGAGCGCGCGTCGCAGGGGAACCCCGACACAGCGACTGTCGGTGCCGGCCGGCAGGCGGCGCCGCGTCACTTCGAAGCCGACGAAGACGCTGCGGGCGAATCGCGCGGTCAGCCGATTGACTCGGCCCGGAATCGCATTGGGTTCGACGAGGAAGAGGGGCCGACGGCTCGTCCAGGCGGCCAGCGCCGCGGGCATCGCCGCATAGCCTCCGACGGATAGAACGGCGTCGGCGTCGAATTTCCGGATGATACGGTGAGCCGAGACGACGCTGCGCACGATCGAGAATGCGCCTCGCAATCGTCCCCAAAGATTGCGACCCATGAATTGTTCGCTCGGAAGAACTTCGAGCCGAAAGCCGGCCAGGGGCACGAGGCGTGATTCGAGGCCGTGGGTGGATCCGATGAAGAGCACTTCTTCGCCGCGTGCAGCGATCGCCTCGCCGAGCGCCAATGCGGGCGTCACATGTCCTCCGGTCCCGCCGCCCGCGATTACCCAGCGCCTTGCCATCGAGCCTCCTTCTGCTTCACGCTTGGACGGGGCGGATTGCGCCGCGCGATGCCGAGCAGGATTCCGAGCACGACACAGCTGACGACGAGTGACGTCCGCCCATAGGAAAGAAAGGGAAGCGTCAGACCCTTTGTCGGCACGAGGCCCATCACCACGGCGCCGTTCAGGAAGGCGGGGATCGTGAGCAGGGTGACCATGCCGAACGCGCAGAGCAGATCGAATCGATTCGTCGCACGTCTCGCGACGCGTGTGCCTGTGACCCAGAGCGCGGCGAAAGCACCGAGGACACAGAGCACGCCGAGTAATCCGAGTTCCTCGGCGATCAGTGCGAGCACGAAGTCGGTATGGACTTCCGGTAGGTAAGCGAGTTTTTGACGCCCGTTTCCGAGACCTTGGCCGAACAAGCCGCCATGGCCGAAGGCCACATAGGATTGCACCAGCTGCCAGCCGGGCCCCGCACGCTCACGAAAGGGATCGAGGAAACCCATGATACGCCGCCAGGCATATTCGTTGTGGACGATATAGGCGCTGAGGAGAAGAACGCCTGCTATGCCGGGGAGCACGAAGCGGGGCCAGGGCGTTCCCGCGATGAAGAGCAGGAAGGCGACGAGACAAACGAGCACGACGGCGTTTCCGAGATCGGGCTGCAAGACCAGGAGTCCAGCGGGAAGCAGGGCGATGCCCGCCGCCTGCACCGACCGTCGCATGGAGAGTTCTCGACGGTCATCCTTGCGGGACAACCATGACGCGACGGCGATCAAGGTCGCAAACTTCGCGAGTTCGCCCGGTTGGAATCGAAGCTGAAGACCGGGTATTTCGAGCCAACGTTGCGCGCCGTTGACTTCCACGCCGAAGGCGAGAGTCGAAAAGAGCAATACGAGCGTGAAGAGCCAGAAGGGAATGGCCATTCGTCGTAGGGCCGTCGCGGGCAGGAAATAGGCTCCGGTGCCCGCGGCGAGACCCAGGATCAATCCGCTCAGATGATCGAAGAAGAGCGGCGGAACCTTCGTATCGAGGGAGAGGGCTGCGGTCGCGCTATAGCTCATGACGACGCCCAGACACATGAGTCCGGCCGTGGAGATCGAGATCCCCGGATCGAGTCCATGCGATCCGGCGGATGAAGAAGAGGGCAATGAAGGGGTTGTCATCGAGATCCCTTCTGTGGCGGGCGGGCTGCGTGGGTCGCGACGGCGGCTTGAAATTGTCGTCCTCGATCTTCGAAGCTTTCGAATTGATCAAAACTTGCGCAGGCGGGCGCGAGCAATACGGTGTCTCCGGCCCGTGCGATCGAAGTCGCACGCTCGACGGCCTTGGCGAGATCCCCCATCCGCTCGCATTCGATTTCAGCGCCCAGTGCGGCTTCGAGTTCGGCGGCGGCTTCTCCGATCAGGAGTGCGCGCCGAACTCGCCCGCTGGCACTGCCGACCAATCCGCTGAGATCCCCGCCCTTGTGTCGACCGCCCGCAATCCAGAGGATCGGGCCCGCGACGGATTCGAGGGATTGCATGGCGGCGCCGAGATTCGTCGCCTTGGAATCGTCGATGTATTGGACACCCCGGATCTCGGCCACATGCTGACGGCGATGTGGCAAGCCCTCGAATCCGATCAGTCCTTGCGTCGCCGCGTCGAGGTCGATGTCGAATGTGGCGAGTGCAAGCAAGGCCGCCATGACGTTCTCGACCGGTTGGGCGAAGGCCTCTTCGCCCTCGCCCAGACGCACGAGCTGTTGCGTTCCGGCTCGCCGCACGATCGCGTTCTGGCCGTCCAGCCAGAGGCCGGCGGGAACAGGATGTCCACGGCGAAATTCGAGACGCTCGACATCGTTTGGGGTCGCGAGTTGCCGGAGGCGAGGATCGTCCCCGTTGAGAATGATGGAATCCCCACGGCCCTGGCGAGCAAAGATCCGAGCCTTGGCGGCCAGGTAGCCCTCGAGGTCGCCGTGGCGGTCGAGGTGGTCGGGGCTGATGTTGAGCAAGAGCGCGGTTCTCGGACGGAAGGAGTCGACACTTTCGAGTTGAAACGAAGAGACTTCGAGAATTGCGAGATCCAGGGGCTCGCCGACGAGATCGAGCGCGGGGACACCGAGATTTCCGGCGGCCCGCGCCCGCAGGCCGGCCGCACGCGCCATCGCCTCGATCAGGCGGACGACGGTCGACTTTCCGTTCGTACCCGTGACGGCGATGATCGGGATCGACAGCGCGCGGTAGCAGAGTTCGATGTCGCCCCAGACACGCCGCGCTCGACCGACCCATCGTTTTGCGGGAACGCCTGGGCTCGGTACGACCAGGTCGTAGTCGAAGGCTTCGGGGAAGGGCACGCCGAGTCGGAGGTCGATGGATCCAGGCAATTCGTCGAGGCCCGAAATCGAATCGGCATCCCGCTCATCAATTGCGACTACGCGCGCGTTACGCTCGGCGCAGAATCGCGCCGCCGAGCGTCCGGACAGCCCAAGGCCTAGCACGAGGACGCTCTGTCCTTCGAACTCCATCAAACAATTCTCCGCAACCGCGCTAGGCGCGGCGAAAATCAGCGCAGCTTCAACGACGAGAGTGCAACGAGACCGAGGATGATCGAGACGATCCAGAATCGCACTACGATCTTCTGTTCGGGCCAGCCAAGCTCCTCAAAATGATGGTGGAGGGGCGCCATACGGAAGACGCGCTTGCCGGTGAGTTTGAATCCAACCACCTGGATGATCACAGAGAGCGTCTCGATCACGAAAATTCCGCCGACGACAGCGAGCAGGATCTCCTGCCGAATCAAGACGGCGATCGTGCCGAGCGCCCCACCCAAAGCAAGCGATCCGACGTCGCCCATGAAGAGTTCCGCCGGAGACGCGTTGAACCAGAGAAAGCCGAGCCCCCCGCCGACCAGGGCTCCACAAATGATGGCCAACTGCCCCGCGCCGGGGACGCTCTTGATCTGGAGGTATTCGGCGATGCCGGCGTGGCCCGCGGCGTAGGAGAGAAGCAGGAAGGTGCCGGCCGAGATCATGACCGGTCCGATGGCGAGTCCATCCAATCCGTCCGTGAGGTTGACGCCGTTGGATGCCGCCACGATGACGAAAGTGGCGAGCGGAACGTAAAACCAACCGATATTGGGCGTGAAGTTCTTGAAGAAGGGCACCGCCAATTCCTGATCGAAGGCCGGGTTCGTATAGATCGCGATCGCGACACCGAAGGCCATCAGGAACTGCCAGAAGAGCTTGGTGCGAGCCGAGAGGCCATCGCTGTTTCGGCGCACCACTTTCTTGTAGTCGTCGATGAATCCGAGAATTCCGTACCCGGTCGTCAGGCCGAGTACGATCCAGACGAGCGAGTTCGTTAGGTCCGTCCAGAGCAACACGGACACGATCAGGGACATCAGAATCAACAGGCCTCCCATCGTCGGAGTCCCGGCCTTGGCCGCATGGTTGGGCCCGATCTCGCGGATGGGCTGGTCGACGCGCAGGGCGGCCAATCGACGAATCAGCCAGGGGCCGAAGAGGAAGGAGATGAAGAGCGCGGTCAGCGTGGCCGCCGCCGTGCGGAAGGTGATGTAGCGGACGACATTGAGTCCGCCGAAGGTGTCTGCGAGAGGATAGAGCCAGTGGTAGAGCACTAGTGGTTGCCTTTTTCGAGCGCCTGGGTGATTCGCTCCATGTGTGCTGCGCGAGAACCTTTGACGAGTATCCGGTCGCCCTTCCCCAGCTGCGAACGGAGCGATTCTGCGAGCGATTGATGATCGTCGAAAAGATGGATGGAACGATCCGCGAGTCCGGCTTCGGCGGCCGCTTCGGCCACCTGTTCGGCGAGCGGGCCGAGCAGGAAGAGCGCGTCGATTCCGAGCGAGGCCGCGAGTCGGCCCGCTTCGCGATGGGCCTCGTCGCCTTCGCTCCCGAGTTCACCCATCTGCCCGAGCACCGCCACTCGCCGACCCTCGACGTCGAGTCGCGCGAGCGTCTCGAGTGCGTCGCGCATGGACTGCGGATTCGCGTTGTAGGAATCATCGATGACGAGTACATCGCCGCTCAAGCGAATCGGCTGCATGCGACCGGGCACCCCCGGATGGTTCTCGAGGCCCTTTACGACGGCCTCGAACGAGGCCCCGGCGGCAAAAGCGCCGCCCGCCGCGGCCAAAGCGTTCTCGACGATGGTTTGCGAAAGACCCGGCACTCGGATCTCGCCGTGGCCGAAAGGGGTTTCGAGGTTGAAGACGAATCTTCCCTCGTCGATCGCGCGTATGGCCGTCGCGTGAAGATCAGCCCCTTCGCGGCGACCGAAAGTGAGTACGCGTGCGCGTGTTCGCTTCGACTGGGCGTAGGCCATGGGTTCGTCGAAGCCGACGACGGCCGTGCCGTCTTCGGGTAGGGCGGCCAGCAAATCCCCCTTCTCCTCGGCGATTGCCTCGCGACTGCCGAGGAATTCGATGTGGGCACTGCCGACGTTGGTGAGGATTCCGATGGTCGGTTCGGCGATCGATACGAGGGTTGCGATCTCGCCTCGGTGATTCATTCCCATTTCGATGATTGCGAAGCGATCCGTTTCGCAGCGACGAAGCAGCGTCAGGGGAACGCCGAAATTGTTGTTGAGATTTCCGTGCGTTGCGAGGGTCGGACCCATGTTGTCGAGGATTCCCGCGCAGAGTTCCTTGGTCGTGGTCTTGCCGTTGCTGCCGGTGATCGCGATCAGCGGACCGTCGTATTCCCGGCGATGTCCACGCGCCAGGTCCGCGAGTGCCAACGACGTGTCGTCGACCTGGATGATGAAACCGTCACTCGAGGCGAGCGTCTCTTCGATGCCTTCGGCTTGGATCAGGATTCCGGCGGCACCCTTTGCGAGGACGTCGCCCGCGAAGCGGTGTGCGTCGTGATTCGGGCCGACGATCGCGACAAAGAGATCGCCGGGCCCGGCCTGCCGGCTGTCGATCACGGTGGACGAAAAAACCTGGTCCGGCCGGCCGCGAAGTAGACGTCCTCGCGTCCATTTGCATGCGGTTTCGGTCGTAGTGGGAGAACTCACGGGGCCTCCCGTTCGAGCAGTGCGCGACGCGCTTCGACCCGGTCGTCGAAGGGGAATTTCTTGTGACCGATGATCTGGTAGTCCTCGTGACCCTTGCCGGCGAGGACGACCGTGTCGGAGGCGGTCGCCTGTTTGAGCGCGAGATCGATGGCTTCTCGACGATCGACGAGTACGGCATAACGGCCCCTCGTCGCCTTGTCGGACCGGAACAGCGCGTCTGCCTCGACGCGCTCTAGACCGCCGAGACCCGTCTCGACATCGGCGAGAATCGAGTGGGGGTCTTCGGTGCGGGGGTTGTCGCTAGTGGCGATCGCGAGATCGGCGTGGCGCGCGACGGCCTCGGCCATGAGTGGGCGTTTCGCGCGGTCCCGGTCGCCTCCACAACCGAATACGGCGATCAGTCGACCTTCACAGAGCGGCCGCACGGCAAGCAGGAGTTTCTCGACGGCGTCGGGGGTATGTGCGTAGTCGACGAGCACGGTGGGCTCGTTGCTGCCGCTTCCGACGACACGCTCCATGCGCCCCGGAACTTGCGGGCAGCACGCGACACCGGCTGCGATCTGTTCGGAATCGAAACCCAATGCCAAAGCGATGCCCGCCGCGACGAGCAGGTTCTCGAGATTGAAATCGCCGATCAACGGAAGCGCGACCTCGAAACGGCCATTGGCGTCCTCGAGTTCGGCCTTCGTACCCTCGAGCTGGATTTCGGAGCCGATCAATCGCAGATCGGCTCGAGCGTCTTTGCCGCGGCCCACGCGAAGAATGTCGGCCCCCGCGTCGCGCGCGATGCCGATCAATTTTTCGGAGACCGGATCGTCGACATTGATGACTGCGACGGCGCCGGGGGCGAGGTGGTCACGAAATAGACGGGCCTTCGAGGCCAGATAGGCGTCCATGCTGCCATGAAAATCGAGATGGTCCTGAGACAAATTCGTAAAGGCGGCGACACGAAAAGCACAACCCGAAACGCGTCCCAGCTCCAGACCATGAGAGGAGACTTCCATCAATACGGCGTCGATCTGGGCTGTACACATCTTGCGGAGCGTGCGTTGGAGGTCGAGGCTCTCGGGCGTCGTATTGACGGCGACCTCGTGCTCCCCCGCATAGCGTATTTCGACGGTGCCGATTAGTCCGGTTCGCCAACCAGACCGGTTCAGGATCGATTCGACGAGATAGGTCGTGCTCGTCTTGCCGTTGGTTCCGGTGACGCCGATCAGCGAGATTTCGCTGGCGGGATGACCAAAGAATCGAGCGGCGATCGCCGCGAGCGCACGTCGACTATCGAGGACGCGTACGATCGGCAAATCGAATCGTCGTTCGGCGTCCGGCATCTCTTCGACGAGCAAGGCGGCCGCGCCTAGCGCCGTGGCGCGATCGAGGTAGTCATGGCCATCGGAGTTCGCGCCGCGCAATGCGACGAAGAGATCCCCTGGAGAAACTTGTCGTGAGTCGTAGCGAATGCCTCGGATCGTTGGGTCATCACTGGCTTCCCGGCGTCGCCATTCGACCGCGGAAAGCCTGTCCGGGAGCGCGCTGAGCAGCGAAGAAAGTCGCATCACCCCTCCTCCCGCAGCGTTGAGAATTTCAGGCGGACCGTTCGGTCGTCGCCCGCGAGGATCGTGCCGGGGACCGGACGTTGTGACACCACGTAGCCCTCGATGGCTCCAAGACTCGTGATTCTGAGCGATTCGCTCGCCGCGACGTAGCGCGCACGTGCCATGGTCTGACCGGAGAAGTCAGGAACGAACACCGGATCCCCGAGGAAGGACGGGGGAGGTCCCGCCGACGTCTCGAGGACGGCGGCGGGACGGGGCGGGGGGGCCGCGACAGCCGCCAGAGGCGGCTCATCGTGCCAAATCGACTTGGATTTCTTTTTAGGTTCGGCGGGCGTGATGGGTTGGCGCGCATCAGGGGCTTCGACTGCGCGTTGGACGAGGAGCGTTGGCTTCGGCTTTTCCATCGGTGCGGGTTCGGTCACGATTCCGCGTCGGGCAAGCTGTGCCGCGGCGACGCGTGCGAAAACGGGGGCGGCGACGTATCCGCCACTCCGCGGGTAGCCTTTGGGTTCGTCGATTGCGACGACGATCACCAATTCCGGATCGTCCGCGGGTACGACGCCCATGAACCAAGCGATGTAGCGGCTGCGGGAATAGCGACCGCGTTGGATGTCCAGTTTCTGTGCGGTGCCAGTCTTGCCCGCGACCGCGACGTCCTTGAGTGCGGCGAGACGTCCCGTGCCTTCGGGACTCACGACCTTTCGCATCATGTCGAGGGTCTGGCGCGCCGCAGCGCGAGAAACGGCTCGACCCTGCGAGTGGATGGCGGTTTCGTGCCAGGCGCCACCGGTCCGTCGCCGTGCGAGGACCATGCGGGGTCGCATCCTCTCGCCCTCGTTGGCCAGCGCGCCCAGGGCCGACGCCAACTGGATGGCCGTGACCGAGACGCCCTGGCCGAAGGCGATCGTGGCTTGATCGAGAGGTTGCCATTTCGACCAGTCGCGCAGCAGCCCCGGCGATTCCATCGGATAGCCCGATCGGGTGCTGGCTCCGAAGCCGAAGCGGAGAAGACCTTCGTATTGGGCCTCTCGGCCGATCAGTCGCGAGATCAGAATCGCGCCGACATTGCTCGAAACGCGCAGGATCCCGGCGGGACGCAGCACGCCGTAGGCTTCGTGATCGTGGATCGTTTTTCCGCGAATCTCGATCGAGCCGTCCCCGGTATCGAATTCGAGGTCCGCATCGATCGCGCCCGAATCGAGCGCCGACGCGATCAGGAAGGCCTTCATCGTCGAACCGGCTTCGACGAGATCGGTGAAGGATCGAGCCCGGGTCGTTTGGTAGTCGAGTTCTCGAAACCGATTGGGATCGAAGCCCGGGGATTCGGCAAGCGAGAGGATGTCTCCGTTCTTCGGATCCAGTGTCAGGACGAGACCGCCCAGGGCCTGGTGTTTCTCGACCGCGTCCGAGAGTGCGGCTTCGGCGGCAGCCTGCATGGCCGCGTCGAGGGTGAGCGCGATGTCCCCGCCCTGTGTTTCGCGAGGATCCGCCGATTGAAGTGCGAGCGCGCGACCGTGCGCGTCACGCTCGACGCGTATCCGGCGCGGCTGTCCGGTCAGCCAACTGTTCTCGATCTGCTCGATCGCGCGTACACCCCGGCCGTCTATGTTGGTGAACCCGATCAGTGGCGCGGCGAGCTTGCCGGCCGGATAGGAACGGCGCGGTTCGCTGTCGATTCCGACGCCGGTGAGTTCGAGCGCCCGCACGCGGGCGGCCTGTTCGGGCTCGACCCAGCGGGCGATATAAGTGAATCGACCGTTGGCGGCCAGTCGTTTGGTGACGCTTTTCTCATCGACCCCCAAGGCGGTGGCGAGGGCTCTGGAGGTGGCTTCGCGATCCTCGATCAATCGCGGCAGCGCATAGATCGAAGGGGCTTCCGTCGTGATGGCGAGTTCTCGACCGGTGCGATCGAAGATCGTGCCGCGCGCGGCCGAGAGCTTCTGCTCCGTCTGGATCTGCATGTCGTAGAGATCGCGCGCTCGAGTATTTGCGACGGTCAGATGAGCGGCGCGGCCCGCCAGCAAGAGAACGATCGCCAGACCACCCAGGCGAACCCAGACGATGCGCTGCGATGCATGGTCGAGTGCTTGCGATCTCATTGCCAGTCATTTCCGGATTCGACGGTGGCGGGACGCGCGCCGACGGCGGGAAGATTTCCGATGGCCTCGGCAAGCGAGAGGCCTGGGATCGTGGGCTCCGGCAGTGAGAGGGCTCGTGCGTGCGGCCGAAATCCGAGTGCACGCGCCCGAATCGCGAGGTCGACCGGATCCCGCAACTGGAGTCGATGAACGATCAAGCGGCGTTGTTCCCCGAGCAACGCATCTTCTTCTTTCAATGCGGTGGCCATCGCATAGCGAACACGAATCAGCTCGATCCGCAGCGAGGATACGCCGAGCGCCGCGACCAGGGCGATCAAGAGGAGCGGGAGGAGTCCGCGCATTCGCCGTGCGTTTTCCTCGCTGGAGACGTTGATTCCAATCCACTCGCTCGCCGTCGAACCGCTCGCGGGCGGATTCCCATCGACTGGATGCCTGGCGCGAGCGATCCGTGTGGATGGGGTCATGCGGCCTCCAGCCGTATGCCAGCCCGAAGTCGGGCGGATCGGGCGCGAGGGTTCCGTTTGATCTCGTCGTCGCTGGCTGCGATCGGTCGTCGAGTGAGGACCTCGAGAGTTGGCAATCGTCCGCATTGGCAAGCGGGCCAATCGGGCGGGCAGACACAGCCGCGGGCGGCCGAACGAAAGGTCTGTTTGACGATGCGATCCTCGAGGCTGTGATAGGCGATGACGACGAGACGTCCGCCGGGTCTGAGCACTCGAATCGCGGCAAGCAGGCCGTCTTCGAGTGCGCCCAGTTCGTCGTTGACGGCGATTCGCAGCGCCTGAAAGACGAGGGTCGCGGGATTGTGTCTTCGGCCGCGTCCGATTCCGAGGCCCGCGATCAAGTCGATCAAGTCCTTGGCCGTCTCGAGGGGCGATGTGTCTCGCTGGGCCACGATCGCGCGCGCCAGTCGTCGAGAGCCCGGAAGCTGGCCGTATTTCGAAAAGACCCTCTCCAGATCTTCCGCAGAGAGATTCGCGAGCAAGGTGGCGGCCGGTTCGAGTGGTCCACCGCCGTCCATCCGCATATCGAGAGGACTGTCCGCGCCCGGGTTGAAACGAAAGCCACGAGCCGGCTCGTCGAGTTGATGAGAGGAGACCCCGAGGTCGAGGATGATGCCGTCGATCTGTGCGGCGCCAAGGTCGGCGGCGATGTCGTCGAGGCGCCGGAACGAGGCCTGAATGAGCTCTACGCGGTCGCCAAAGGTTTCGAGTTTCGTGCCTGCTTCGCGAATGGCGTCGCTGTCGAGATCGAGCCCGATCAGTCGACCGTCCGGCGCCGTGCGTTCGAGGATCGCTTCGGCATGGCCACCGCCGCCGAGCGTTCCGTCGACGATCAGGGCACCGGGTACGAGATCGAGTTGTCCGAGGGTCTCGGCGAGGAGGACGGGTTCGTGGTAGGCCGTGGTCACCACCGGGGGCGCCTCCCGTCTATTAGACCACTAGGTCTCCCTGGAGTGGACCTCGCTTGAATTCGCTATCGGGATTCGGAGAAGATGTTGAGGCGACCCGGGGCACGCCTTTGGCTCGTACCCCCCAGTAACCGTGCCAAAGACACTTTGTGCCCCGGGAACACCTCAACCTCTCTCCTGGAGAGCTCGCGCTCTCCAGTCCCCCCCAAAAACTTTACGCCTCGCTGGCTTGATCCACCGAGCGCTGTATTTTGTCGAATCCGTGGATCGTGTTCGCCTGTTTCTCAGCGAACCGAGCCGGATTCCAAATTTCGATATGATCGTAAACGCCCGCCACGACGACCTTGTTTTCGAGGTTCGCGTGTTCGCGTAGAAAGTTCGGAATCAGAACGCGGCCCTGGGAATCGACCGGGCTCTCCACGGATCCGGATGCGTAGAAGAGCCGCAGATCCTGTGCGTCGGGGTCGAGTCTGGATTTGTTGCGGACCTGAAGCTCTTCGACAGCCCAGGTCCCGGCCGGATAGAGTGCGAGATGATCCTTTTTATTGACCAACATTGGCGGACCCTCCTCTCCGGCTACCAACTCGCTTCGAAAGACTCTCGGAATACTGAGTCTGCCTTTTGCGTCCATCGTGTGATCATGTCTGCCGCGAAACATCGTTTGATAAATGCCTCGCTGTTTGAATCCGCTAATGTGACCCTTTCGAACTCGAAGGGGCTGGGAATACTGGAGATCAACTCAAAATTGGACGTGCCACTCAAAAACTAGAACCAGGAAGAAACGACACGAATCAGAGCCAAAATTGGTGTTTGATGCCACTGTTCCCCACTGCATCTGTTAATTATCCCACTCGGCCCCACCAACGCAAGCAATATCTGCAATCCCATGCGTTTTTTTTTCGATTGCGCCCAAAGAATCCACGACTTGTCGCGTCCGTGTTGCGAAAGGCGAAAGTGGGGCGAGTGTCGAATCGAGGTCGATAGGCGTCTTGATCGAAAACCGGATCGGTCAGGGGACGAAGTTCGCCAAAGGCTTCAGGCGGCCCCGAGATCAGGGATTCGACGGCCATGGACTTCGACGACTCGATCGACCAATCCGCGCAGAACGGATCCGGGCGTGAGTTCCACCGGCGCGGGCATCGCCGGGGTTGAGAGGCTCGTCAGACTTTCGAGAACCGCTCGTGCGCCCTCGCGTACACCCAGCAGCGAGTATCCCCCTTCGAGGATGTACACGATTCGTCCGGCACAGAGCTCGTCCGCGAGTCCACGCATGATGATCGACATCGCGCGATAGCCCTCCAGGCTGATTTCCATCGACGCAAGGGGATCGTCACGGTGCGCGTCGAAGCCACATGAAACGAGAATCATGTCGGGTTTGAAGGCGATCGCCGCGGGGACGACGATGCGCTGAAGTACGCCGACGTACTCCGAGTCGCCACAGCCGGCGGGCATCGGGATGTTAAGCGTCGCGCCAACGCCCGCGTGCGTGCCGGCTTCGTGAAAATCGCCGGTCCCCGGATAGAAAGGGAATTGGTGCGTCGAGATATAGAGAACGTCGCCGTCGGATTCGAAGCTGTGCTGCGTGCCATTTCCATGATGGACATCCCAATCGAATACCAGAATGCGGGGCTCATCCCTTTCGGCCTGAAGCGCGCGAACCGCGACCGCAATATTGTTGAAGAGACAGAATCCCATCGAACGATCGAATTCGGCGTGATGTCCGGGAGGTCGAACGGCCGCGAGTCCGCGGGCCACTTCGCCGCGTAGGACACTCCGCGCGAGGTCCACGCAACTTCCCGCCGCCAAGCACGCGACCTCATAGGTCAGCGGTGCAAAGTAGGTATCTGCGTCGATCTGTCCGAGGGGCTGGCCCTGGGTCGACTCGAGGAAGGCGACCAGTCGATCGTCGTGGACTCGCAGCAACTCTTCGGCCGTTGCCGCACGCGGCACCGAAAACTCGATGCGATCACGGAATTCGCCAATCGCCTCGTCCATCGCGACAAGACGCTCCGGCCTTTCCGGATGCCCCTCCGGCCCGCGATGACCCTGGAAGCGAGGATCGACGACGACTTGAACGATCGGTTCGGACATATTCGCGACCTATTGCGGCTTCTCGGTCCTCTTGCTTGCGTGGGTAGAGACCTGCTCCGAAGGAAGATAGGCTCGTTCGAGGCGCTCGACCGCCTTGGCGACGCGCTCGAAATTCTGGTTCAGCGTTTCGAGGTCCTGCCGGCGGGGTAGGTCGAGCGATTCGATGACGTCCTTGACCGAAGCGCGGACAAGCTCGGCGAGACGCTCGGCGGATGGATCGAAGGGCTTTCCATCGGAATCGGATTGGGTGGATGTCCGGGAATTCCGGCCGCCCCCCTCTTCGCGAGTCGACCTGCGGTCCCTGGCGAAGCCGCGCGCGCCGCGTGCCATCGAATCGGCCTGGGTGACGAGATTGCGAAAACGATCCTGGAAATCGCCCAGGCCATCGGTCGCGTCGTCGACGCTCTTGCGAATCGCACCGTAGAGTGCGTCGCCGCCGCGTGTAAGAATCTGGCTCAGCAGCGTGTCGGAGGGGTCCTGTTTGGTGCGTTTGTGGTCGACGAGAATTTGAGACAGCGCGATCTGCGTAATGTCCTCGCCGGTTTCGTTGTCGACGACTCGGATTTCCTCGCCCTCGTCGAGCAGCGACGCGATTCCCTTGAGGGTGATGTAGCGGCTGGTGTCGGTGTTGTAGAGCTTGCGATTGGCATAGCGCTTGATGAGAATTGCCATGGGAAGAGTCTAGCAGGACGAGGACGAAAGCCGGCGCATGGCCGGCCGTGCGGCCACCCGATCAGTCCTCGAGCTTGAAACGCTGTACCCGATTGCGTCGCGGGCGCTCGGGATTCGGCCGAGCCGGGGTGGACGGCGCTGGCTCGCCCCTTCGATCGGTCGCGGGGCGCATGCCGAGTTCCCAAAGGAGTTCGCGTAATCCGAGGAAGGCGCGGAGAACCAGCCGCGCATCGGGGTCGGTCCTCGAACGTTGTTCCCAGCGCTCGATTTCCGCATCGACCGCGGCGGCCAAGGGATCCGCGAGTACGCTCGGGAGTCGCAGAGAGCCGTCCCGGCGCAGCTCGGCGATCAGATCTTCGAGGTTGCGCAGCCAATCGCCCAGCCAGGAGGCATCGGCCGCCTCGGTCCGACCCCCGGTCTGGACGGCCGCCTCGAGGAGGGCGCGTCCGGCTTCGAGGCCTTCGAGCGCCGCTTGCCGCAAATGGGCACGGGCTCTTTGCAGGGCTTCTTCGGGGCCGCGGCTCAAGAGGACTGTCCGCCGCTGGCTGGAGTCGAACCCGCCCTGAGAATCTCGCCGATTTCGAGCAGGCCTTCGATTCGGTCGACGTCGTCCGAAAGTTCCGGAACGAGAAGACACGGGAGCCGCGAGCCCGCCAGGCCCGCGACCAAACGATCGACCGTTTTCTTCTCCGTCTCACAGACCGTGGCGATTTCGAGGAGGGTTTCGACTACCGCCTGAAAATCGCGCGCTGTTTCGTTCGAAGGCGACGGGGCCGTGAAGGAGTTCGCGAGTCGTTCGACATCCCGTTCGAGCGTTTCGCCGCGACAGCGGTCGAGCAATTTGCTGGGACGGGTTTCGAGTGGCCACGGATGCATCCGGTTCACGATCAGCGCGATCAACGGAACCTGGAACTGCTCGAGCTGCGACATGAACTCGAGCGTACTCTTGGCCGAGCCTTCGTCTCCCGTCGAGATCAAAACGAATCCGGTTCCCGGGCCGAGCAGAACCTCTTCCACCCGCGTCGCCCGATCGCGGAACCCCTGGGAGAGTCCGTCGATCGCGCTCAGAAACTCGGACAGGTCGTCGAGGAACCCGACGCCCGCGATTCGTTCGAGCAATCCGAGCATGTGGTGCAGAGGTCGGGCGAAGAGGCGCAGCCCGATTCGGCTGGCAGACATCGCGGGTCGCACGAGCGTCGAGACGAAGCGACTCCCCAGGAACTCCCGAAGACGACGCGGCGTTCGCAGGAAGTCGAGGGCGTGATCGGCGGGTGGCGTGTCGACGACGATCAGGTCGTACTTCCCTGACTCGACCAATTCATGCAGCTGCTCCATGGCCGCGTACTCGGCACTTCCCGCCAGTGCCGAGGAGAGATGTTGATAGATCCGGTTGTCGAGGATGCGGCGTCGTTCCGATTCGTTGGGTGTCAGGCGTTTAATCAGTCGGTCGAAGGTCGGCTTGGCATCGAGCATCATCGCGTCAAGGCAAGCCTCCTGCGGCAGGTCGAGCGCGCTCAAATCGACCGGGGTGGGGGTCGAGTCAAGCCGGTCGAGCCCGAGGGCGTCCGCCAGGCGTCGTGCCGGGTCGATCGTCAACACCAGGCTGCGTCGACCGAGTCGCGCCGCCTCGAGTGCGAGCGCGGCCGCGATCGTCGTCTTCCCGACGCCGCCTGTTCCCGCGCAGACGAGCACGCTGGCTTCGCGCAATCCATGCTCGAGGCTCGCAGGATTCATGCGCTCGGTTCCGCTGGGCCGATCAGCACCGCTTCGTCCGGCCAGATCGGCGTGGCCAGGATCGCCCCACTTTCTTCGCTCCAACCGCTCTTCGAGGCAAAGCCCCGAATCCGATTGGGCAGATCGACAACGGGCAGGGAACAGAGTTCGGACACCCGGCTCCGCTGGGCAAAAGCGAGTTCCTCCTTTCGCCCAGCGTGTTCGAGCATCGCGCGCATCTGGGGAAGCGTCGGTAGGCACTCGAGCTCGAGATTCGTGGGAAGAGCGGCGAGGTCGCGGGTCGCGTGACTCGCGCGGCGACCGGGCATCCGGTTGACGACGATTCGATCGACCGCGATGTCGATGTCGTTTCGGGCTCGCTCGATGAGCTCCTTGGTTTCCAGCACAGGCAGGTCTTCGGGCAATGTGACCGGCAACATCAGCGTCCGCTTGCGGTCGTGCACCAGACTTTCGACCCAGCTCGCGTGGCGGGCGAGAGGGCCGGCGCGAACGGCACTCTGAACGATACGCGGCACGTCGAGGAAAGTGAGTCCGTGCCCCGTCGACGGGGCGTCGACGATCAAGAGGTCGTAGAGAGGCCGCTTCTTCGCGTCGGTCTTTTGCTCCAGGTGCCAGATCTTTCCGAGGATGATGAGCTCTCGCCAGCCGGGCGCGGCCTCGAGGAGTTGTTGAAACGTCTCCGTTCGAAGTACGCGATCGGTCAGCGCGCCGAGACCGATTTGGAGTCGAGCGTAGTCGGCCAAGGCCGCGTGCGGATCGAGATGCAGCGCATGCAGCCCCGGTCGGAGTGGACGGCCGGTATAGCCCAGCGGTCGCGGTGACGATTCGAAGAGCGAAGCGAGCGATTCGGTCGCCGCGGTCTCGATCAACAAGACACTTTTCCCTGCGCGCCGGGCCGCCTCCGCCAGCTCGCAGGCCACGACCGTCTTGCCCGTTCCCCCCTTTCCAGTCACCACGATGAGCCGGTAGTCGAGCAGGCTTCGAAGCGGCGCGGTCAACAAAAAACTCGCGAAGGCGTCAAATCGCGGAAGTGGGGAAATCCCTTCATCATCTCGATCGGAGTCTAGCTCTCCCGGGCTGACAGCGACGCCGTGAAACCGAAAGTCCGTCCCCCCGCGCGCCTCAAGCCGCCTGCGAAACACTCCGAAGAGTCCGAGTGGAGAAGCGTTTTTCGCGCCACCGCCATGCCCGGACGGATCGTTCGTTCGGAGTCTGAAGCTGTGACGCTGGGGGTCCTGGGTTTGATCGTTACCTGCGAGGAATGTTCGACCAGCTTTCAGCTCGACGAGGCCCGCATTCCTGCGTCGGGTGCGCAGGTTCGATGTTCACGCTGCAAGCACGCCTTTTTTCTGCCCAACCCTTCTGCGAGCGCATCGGAGGCGGCGGATTCGATCGCCGAGGAAGCCGCTCGAGATACGATTTCGGATGTGCCGCAGGCGACCTCCGACACGCCGGCCGCGCTGAACGAGGCGACGAACACCGCCGCCGATTCGCTGGACGCCGAACCGGAAGAAGAGGATTGGCAGTTCTCGGAAGTGATCCGAAACGAGGGTGACGACGAACCCGAGACGGAAAGCGACTTCGAGGACGGCGAGGCTTTCGAGGACCTTTCGGATCTCGGGGATCGAGCGGACGAGCAGGGCCCGGCCGATCTCGACTCCGCCGATTCGGTGGATTCGACCGAGGCGATCGAGACGTTCGGCGGGGGCTCCATGTCCGAGTCGGGCCTGGAACTCGAATCGGATTCCGAAGAGGCCGAGCCGGAAAGCGAGGAATCGGATTTCGGATCCGTCGAGGACTTCTCCTCTTTGAGCGAAGAAGAAGAGCTCGCGCCAACCGAGTTGGACGCGGGCGACGGGTTGGAACGAGAGCAGGCGGAGTCGATTCCGGAGGGCGCCGGCGTCTATTCATCGAGCGGCGCGTCGGATGATCTCGGCGATCCGGAGAGCTGGGATCTCGTCGGAACTCAGGACGCGGCCGTTTCGAAGGTCGCGATCGGATCGGTAGCCACCTCGACTCGAACGGATTTTCTGGCAGACGGATCGGCGACCGAAAACGAATCCGCGCCGATCGACTACGAGGAGGAGATTGGTCCGGTTTCGCCGATCTGGCAGAAGCTTGCGCGCGCGGGACACATCGCCGGGTGGGCGACGACCGCTGTGATGGTGGTTGCCGCGTTCGGGGTCATGTTTCATTCCGAATGGTCGCGGTCGCTCCAGACGCCCCAAACGGTATCGGCCGGTCCGATGACGGCGGAAACGACGATCGCGAGTTGGGTCGAGACGAGTCGAGCGGGCTTCGTGTTGGTCGTTCGGGGTCAGCTTCACAACACCGGAAGCGTGCCACTCCGACCCGGCCTCCTGCAGCTCGCCATCCTGGATGCCGCCGGTGGGCGCATCGCCGAGCCGCCGATTCCGGTCGGCGAACGAATTCCAGAATCCATTCTGCGCGAGGCGTCGCCGGATCAGCTCGCGGCCAGCGTCGCCGCGTCGATCTCGAGCTTTCGAGACACGCCGCTCGCACCGGGCGAAAGGCGTGACTTCGAGGCGATCGCACGTGAGGCCGATCTGCCGGAAGATGCGCGTCGCATCCTGCTCGAAATCGGGGACTCCGCGATCGTGGTGGAGCCCGCCGCGTTTGCGGTCGAGGCGTTCGCCGTTCCGGTTCAACCGTCAGCGTTCGAGGTCGAGCCGTCTTCAGGGATCGAGGCGGAGCGTTCAGCGATTGAGGTGGAGCCCTCAGCGTTTGAGGAGGAGCCTTCAGCGATCGAGAATGAGTCCTCAGCGTCCGAGAATAAGCCGAGCGAGTCGCGTCAGTTGGACGAGGAGTCCGATTTCTTGCCCTGATCGACTTCTTCTTTTTTCGGGGTCACGTCGATTTCGTCGTCTCCCGAGATTCCGGCTTTGAAGTTCTTGATGGCCTTTCCGAACCCCGCACCGATCTCGGGCAATCGGCGTGCTCCGAAGAGCACGACCACGATGACAAGGATGATTCCGAGTTCCATCGGTCCCATTCCGAACATCGAAGCCTCCCCACTCACGCCGGAATGGCGCGATCGAGGCGCATGGTGCCGTCCGGGCCTTGCCGGGTCAAGCGTCACGACGTCCCGGGAGCGCGGGAAACAACGAAGGCCCTTGCCGGCCGATGAGAGGCTAAGATCCGCCGCCATGGCACTCTTCAAGGCATACGACATTCGAGGCATCGTGCCCGACGAGCTGGACGACGCGAAGGCCTACGCGATCGGCCGAGCGACGGCACATTTCGTGGGCGACGGCCCGATCGTGGTGGGTCGAGACGCGCGGGTCCATTCGCCTTCGCTCACAGCGGCGTTGATCGACGGAATCTGTGACGAAGGCATCTCCGTCGTCGACGTGGGGCTGGTCGCGACGCCGATGCTCTATTTTGGCGTTTCGAGCCTGGATGCGGCTGGGGGCGTCATGGTCACGGCCTCGCACAACCCGGGCGAGTACAACGGCTTCAAGATCTGTTTGCGGGACGCCGTTCCAGTCGGCGAAGCGAGCGGCTTGCGTGAGATCGAATCTCTCGTCGCGACTCGCCGCGAGGCGACGAAGATCGCTCCGCGTGGCACGCGGACGACGCATGATGTCCGCCCGGGCTATGTGGATCATGCGCTGTCCGTTGGGCGAGGTCGTCCGGAGCTCAAGGTCGTCCTCGATTGTGGAAATGGAATGGCGTCGGTCGGGCTCGATCCGATTCTCGAAAAGCTGCCGATTGAAGTCGTGCGGCTCTACTTCGAGCCCGATGGAAGCTTTCCGAACCACGAAGCGGATCCGCTGAAAGTCGAGAATCTGGCCGACGTGTGTGAGGCCGTTCGGCGGGAGGGCGCGGATTTCGGCGTGGCCTTCGATGGGGACGGCGATCGAGCCGTATTCGTGGACGGAGAGGGCGTGCCGATCTCGGCGGATCTGGCGACGGCATTGATCGCGCGTCACGTCCTGGCGCGCTCGCCGGGGGCGCTGATTCTCTACGACCTGCGTTCGAGCCGTGTCGTGGCCGAGGAGATCGAGCGTTGCGGAGGCATCGCTCGGATGTGCCGCGTCGGGCACTCCTTCGTCAAGGCGCAGATGCGAGAAGAGGGCGCAGTCTTTGCCGGAGAACTCTCGGGTCATCTCTACTTTCGATTTCCGGGCGACCTGATTGCCGATGACGGGACGGCCGCATTGATCGCGATGCTCGATGTCCTTGCGACGGAAAAACGACCCTTGGCGGAGTTGATCGAGCCACTCCGATGTTATTCGGCCAGCGGCGAGATCAATAGCCGTGTCGCCGACGTCGCATTCGTGCTCGAGGAAATCGAACGCGAACATGCCGAGGCGCCAGAAATCTCACATCTCGACGGGCTGCTCGTGCGCTATCCCGACTGGTGGTTCAACCTGCGTCCTTCGAATACGGAGCCCGTTCTGCGGCTGAATCTCGAAGCCAATACCGAAGAGGACATGACGCGTCATCGCGATCAGTTGTTGGGGCGAATTGAATCTCTCCGCACCGGTCGCCGGGCGAGTCCATAGGGACGAAGGTAGATGGGTCAGGCGGCTCCGCTTCGGGTTTCGGTGTCCAGTTTTCGCGACGGCCTCTTCCTGCTCTTCGAGGGCGTGAATTTTCTCCGGCGGGAGAGAGGTCTCTGGGGATTGGCTTCGATTCCCGTGCTCTTCGCAACGATCCTCGTGGGCTTCTCCGCCTCGCTCTTCGTGGTTCGACTCGACGTCATTCACGAGGTCGGAGTTTCGCTGCTGCCCGCTCTCGAAGCCATCCACTGGTGGAGCTGGATCTGGATCGGCCCCGGCAAGCTGTTGTTCTGGCTCCTCGCCTGGATCGGAGTTGCGTTGGCCTTTGCCTTTGCGTTGCTGGCTTCGTTGCTCGTGGCGAATCTCTTGAGTGCGCCCTTCCTCGATCGCTTGTCCCAGCGCGTCGAATCCCTCGAGATGGGCGACGCTCGATCGGCTCCGACGAGTCCGACCGCGGTCGTTGGCGAAGCGCTCCGAAGCTTTTCGGCTGAGTTTCAACGGCTGGCGTTCTTCGCGCTCGTGTGGATCGTTCTCGGCCTGACGGGCTTCGTCGTGCCCGGCGCGCATCTCGTCACGGGACCCTTGTTGATCGTCGCGACGCTGCTGATGCTTCCGCTCGACTACGCCGGCTTTGCCCTGGATCGCAGGGGGATCCCGTTTCGAGAGCGGCGTCGATGGGTGCGGGCGAATTGGCCGGTCATGCTGGGCTTCGGTGGTGCCGCGTTTCTCGCGTGTCTGGTTCCGGGTCTGAACCTCATGATCATGCCCGCACTCGTCACGGGGGGAACGTTGCTGGTGCTGCGTGTTTCGCCAGGGAGACCCCAGTAGACTCGACGTCCCGGGCGTTCGGCTAGAGGCTCAGCTCTTTGCTCAAGAGGCGCCAGATCTCATCGACGACTTCTTCGGGCAGCGCGTCGGAGCCACTTGGAACTCGCAGGTATTTTTTCGGCTCGGGGATGGCGTCGAAGAGGGGATTGGTGGCGTTCTCCGCACCCGGATCGTCGCGACTCACCGAAACAATCAGAACCGAGGGGTTCGGCTTGCCGGCGGGGTTCGCGAGATAGGTGGCCGGATCGAGCTCGGGTGGGCCTACGCCACTTCGACAGTATGCGAGGATGGCGACGCGCGGGCGTGGGTCGTGCGCGACGAGATAGGTGCCTGTGACAGCGCCCAAACCGAAGCCCATGAATCCGACGCGATCGCCATCGATCTCGGGAAGTGCACAGAGCGCATCAAGAGTGCGAATCAAGTCGGATGTCGACTGACACGCGAACTCTTCGACGAGGACCCGGGTCTCGGGATCGAGTCGCGAGTCGATTCCGAGTCGATCGAAACCCTGGACCAGCCGCTCGCTGAACTTCGCGCTCTCCCGCTCCCCATGCAAGGGCAGGTCGATCGTCGCCACCGCCAAACCTCTTTGGACCCAGGGCGCGGCGCACACGAGGCGGGCCGAATCCTTTCCCTCCCCGGCGCCATGTTGGAGCAAGAGCAATGGGGCGGGGGTCGCGGGGGAAGAATCAGGTAGGTAGAGAATCCCGGGGACGAAATCTCCACGAGAGACGACTTCGAATCGTTGGGCGGTAAGCCCCGCCCAGCCACCGCCCCCGGTCGCTTCGGGACGAAGCAAGGCCTGGGCAGGTTCCTCGGGATGAGGGTGATAGACGGCGGATTCGTTCATCTCACGAATTCTAGCAGGGCGCTTCGCAGTCGCTGGCGCACGAATTATGCGCGGCGCGGCCCGCCCGAATTCGCCGGCCTAGCGCGCGAGCAAGACCTTTCGCGTTCGATACAGGTTCGATTTGATCGAATCCTCTGTTCGAGACAGAGAGCGCGCGATTTCCGCGATCGGCACCGATTGCAGATGGTGAAGCTCGAAGAGCCGTCGCTGGTCCGGCGTCACTTCGTGCTCGAGGGCTCGGCTGAACTGTTCCGCTCGTTCGACCATTTCGTAGTGTTCGAGAGGCGTTGCCTCCACCGAAGGTTCGGCTGCGAGGCCCGAATAGACGCGATCCTCGTCCTCTTCGAAGAGCGGAACCGTCGGGTGTTGTTTGCGCCGGAATCGTGCGGCGAGCGTGCGACGTGTCAGTCCGAATACCCAGGCTGCGAAGGGTGCTTCGCCCCGAAACGAGCCGATCGACGAGAAGATGTTGATGAAGACTTCTTGTGTGGTTTCTTCGGTGTCCGCGCGATTGCGTAGGCGCTTGTCCAGGAAACCGTAGACCCGTCGGAAATAGCGTTGATAGAGTTCGTCGAAGGCGCTGCGATCCCCGTCGCGCATGCGGTCGACCAACATCTCGTCGGTTTCCGCGCGCTTTGGCTCTGCCGGTTCGGAGTTCGATCGACTCTCTTGCCCTTGCCCTTGTCGATCTCGTCGATCGTCGACTGTGCCACTGCTGCTGCCACTGCCGCAAATCCTGCTGCGGCGAACCACGGTTCTGTGTTCACTCGTCATCGAAGCCGAATCCTTCCAGGCTCATCACCCAGTTGTTCCCGGATCGCCCAGTTCGATCCAAGAATCCCCCCAGATGGGATGTGGCCCTCGGGCATGTCGGGGTGTCAAAAATTGTCACCGCTGACGAAAATTGACACTAAAACACCCATCGCCCCTCGGGCGTGAGTGTCTGTTCGAATATGATGGGGCGATAGATTGTGTTCAGTCGAGAAGTTTTTCTTCTTCGACTTCGATGTGCAAATCGGCTTCGTCGAGCCCTGTGCGAAAGCCCGTCGCGCGCCTGGCCCTGGCTCCGGCGGATCGCCCTCGGATGGCGGGTTCCTTCGGTGGAATCGTTTCCGAGCCGAGCGCCGTGCGGTCGAGACTGGATCCGACCGGGGGTCGCGTGACGGGAGGCCGCTGAGAGGGCGAACCGGTTTCGAGCAGGACGCTGAGCTGGCCCTGTTGGCGAAAGCATTGGTAGCGCGTCAGCTCGATCGATCGGGGAGGAAGGTTCTCGACCGCAGCCTGGGTTTCTCGAGAAAATTCGGGACATACGAGCATGGCCCGCGGGGCCGCGGAAGGTTCGAGCCCGAGCTTCGGTTGGAGCTTGAGGAAATCTGCGAGCCGGGGTCGCAGCCAGGTCAGATCGGCGAGCGCCTGGGTCAACAGCGTCCGATCGTCGCCATCCCGTCCAATTCGGATGCTGACGATCTCGCCTTCGCCGCCGACGGCGAGCAAGTCGATGAGCGACGTCTCCGCCATGAAGCCTTCGGCCACGACTCGAATACCCGGATCGAAACGCCGGAGCCGGTGTCGGATCGCACGGCGCAAGCTCGGGCGTTCGGGATGTCCTTCCCATTCGAGTTCAGCCATGGAGTCGACTCCGCGCGTCCTCGGAGAGCATGCGTGCGACGTCCATCAACGCTCGAGTGGCGGGCGCCTGCGGATGGGCGATGCCAATCGGTCGTTGTGCAGCGATCGCGCGGTACACGTGCAGATCGTCGACCAGCAGGCCGTAGCTCGCGAGGCAGAGTCCGAGTTCTTCTTCGCTGATTCGCGAGAGATACTCGAAGGCCGCCCGGGCCTCGCCGATCGATGTCACCCCGTGGATCGTGACTCCGATCTCGACGCGAGGATTCGAGCTCAATACGGTTCTTGCCAAGTGATGGGCCTCGTGGAGGTCGCGTCGGTTCGCAGAGCTGAGAAGCAAGAGCCAATCGATTGCACTCGTTTCGCGGGCTTGCGTGACGAGCCACGTCGGCGGGATTCGAACGAAGACGATCCCCCCGCGCTGGATCCCTTTCGTTCGAGACAGCGACAATTCGCGGGCGGCTCGATAGAGACTCTCGAGATCCGTCGCGGGACAGAAGACGAGTTCAGTGCCGAGCGGGCCTACGCCGGGTTCCGGCCAGAGCGGGGACCCTTCGTCCGATGCCGGCGCGAGCAGCAGGGCCGAACCGCCTAGCCGGGCCGTTTCGATCGCCAGGTTCCAAGCGAGCGCGGCACGCACGACATCACGATCCCCGATCGGCAGACCGAGAATCGGAAGCGCCGCTGGCGTTGTGGCTCGAGTTCGCGATCGGGCCTCGTTGGCGTTGTTGGAATTGTTGGCGTCGTGGCCAAGCGGCGCAATCCTCGACGCGCTCGCGTCTGGAGCGTCGCCGATCTCGGGCAGGAAGTAGTGAAGTACGTCTGCGAGATCGCGAGGCAAGGAATCCCTCGAGGGCCATCCGTCCGGTCGGCTTGATCGAATGGGCGGCGTCGATGACCGTAGTCGACGCGACCCGGCTGCGGCTACGGAACGTGAAGAATCGAATTGGGCTGTCCGGTCGGGCCCGGCGCGGACTCGGGGTTCGTTGGATCCTCTCGCCATTCCCCATCGACGACATATCGGTATTGATAGGTTCCCGGTTCGAGCATGAGGATCTTGGTCCAGACTCGATCCTGGCCTTCGGACCCGATCAGCGATCGCACACCGCGATCGGGCACCCAGCCGTTGAAATCCCCGGCGATTCGCACGTCGCCCGCATCCGGGTCCTTGAATCGGACGATGACCTCACGTGGCTGTCCAGCCGCGATCGTGTCGCCATCGCCAGTGGTTTGCGCGAGCCGTTCCGGTGGCGAGGCCGCAAGCTCCATCGCCACGGACGCGTAGTCGCGGGCCCCGTTCGCCGATGGCGCGTAGCGCGAGATCGGCACGCCCTCGCGAGCCGCCTCCCGGAGCTTGACGTTCAGTCGGATCACCGTGTCGAAACACAGTTCTTTGAAGAGTTCGCGGATGTCGCCGAGCGTCTGGCGCGCGTAGCGGGTTCGGCCGTCATAGAGCGTCGCCAGCACTCGAACATCGAGTTCGTGGCCGATCCGGTCCGACAGCAGACTGATCGTTTCGAGCAATTTCTGAACGCCGTCGATCGCAAAGAAGCTCGTCTCCAACGGAACGATCACTTCGCTCGCCGCGCGTAATGCGTTGAAGGTGAGCAGCCCGACATTGGGTGGGCAATCGATCAAGACGTAGTCGTAGAGGGGAGGCAAGGTGTCGATTGCGGCCGCCAGGCGTTCCGTCCGCGCATCGTGGCGCTCCGTGGCCAATTTCTGCTCGAGCGCGGAGAGCACGATGCTCGATGGCGCGAGGTCGATTTTGTCGCTGACGTCGATGATCACGGCGTCCAGCCGGCTCGCGCCTTCGGGTTCGACCAGAACTTCGTAGAGGTTCGTCTCGAGGTCGTCGGGTTCGAGGCCCATGGCGAGTGTGGCATGGGCCTGGGGATCCATGTCGATGATCAACACACGGTTGCCGTCCGCCGCCAACGCCCCGGCGAGGTTGACCGTCGTGGTCGTTTTTCCGCATCCACCCTTTTGATTTACGATTGCGATGACACGCATGACGTCCCCCCCGAGGCGTTTCGACCGCGAATCGATTCGCGGGCGTGAAATCTGTCGACTTCGACTATTTGACTCTTCGATTCTCGCTTCTTTCCAGCTCTTCAGCCGGTCTGGCTCCAATCCTTCTCTTTGCGTCTCGTCCCGCGCGGTCCTGGCTTCGTCGGCGTCGCGGGCATCGACGCCGGTTCGACATCTCCGTTCCGACGACGCTTGCCCGGCCGGTTCGACCGGTACGCGACGACTTCTCGCTCGAACTCGGCGACCGGAAACACCCATTCTTGCCCCGTGATCGCTTCGAAGATCGTACCGTCTTGGAAGACGAGGACCACATCGCCGGTTGCGACGAGCACCAACTCGCCCAGCGGCCGTCCCACATGCGGAAAGAGATCCTGTAACGCGCGCACGCTGCGTCGGATTTTCTGGACCGAAACGCCCGCATCGATCAATCGCTTGGTCGCTTTGAGGGCGACGAGATCAGCGAAGCTGTAGCGATGGTGGCCGCCGGGGGTCCGCGCCGACGGCACGACCAGGCCGGTTCGGGCCCAGTATTGAAGCTGCCTTCTGGACAAATCGAGCAGCTCGACGACCTCTCGCGACTTGAAATGCTCCGCCACTACGGACGGGGCGCCGGTTTCGACGAGCCGGTCCTGGCCGATTTGCGAGCGTTGATCCAAGGCTCTCTCCGAGGCCTGCTGGCTTCGTCGCGACCGGTCCGTCCGACAAAGTCTGCCGTATGCCGAGCCGTATGCCTTGAAGCGTTTTGGGCCGCCCATCAGGGGATGCTCTGGTAGTAAATGAGTGGCCGCGCCCCAAGTCAAGCCAAAAGCGACAAGATTTGTCGCGGTGGCCACGAAAAAACCACCTGCTTTCGGACCTCTAGGCATTTTGGGCGTCCGCGTCGTCGTGTCTTCTCCCCCCGTTACGCAGACTCTCGAGGGCTGGTAAGGTCGAGGGCTGTGCCGAAGAATCACGATCTCCACGATGGATCCCAAAAAGATCGGAACCCCCGAGGGGCGCTCTCGCGTTTCGAGACCGGGCGGGCACGTCACGACGCCGATTCCAGTTCGACCGCAAGCGACGATCAGGCCGTCCATCGCGGTCGCGTCCGTGTGGATGACCGAGGTGTCCATCGCCCTTTCATGCGCGGCATTCTGGTCCGTTCGCTGACGGAACAGGGATTTTCCTTCGAGGACGCCTACGCGATTTCCCAACAGGTCTGGAAACGCGTCGAGGATCGCGACCTCGTCAGCAAGAAGGAATTGCGCGAATGGGTGGCAGAGCTGTCGGCCTCGGCACCGGGTGGGGAGTTCGAGCGTCTCGATCCGACGATCGACGACCAACTCGATGTGCTGGGCAAGGACGGTCGTTGGCCCTTCAGCCAGGGACGGCTGCAAAATTCGTTGCTCGCGGCCGGCATCGAGCCCCGCCTGGCCTTCGAAGTGGTGGTCGAGATCGAGCGCGAGCTGCGCGGTCGCGGGGAACGCCGCGTCACCCGCGACGCGATCCGAACCCTGGCCGGCGGAATCTTGCAGCGCCGCTTCGGGGAATCGAGTGCTCGTCGCTATCACGGCTGGCGATTCTTCCAGAACGAGGACGATCGCCCGCTGATTCTATTGCTCGGCGGCACGAGTGGCGTTGGCAAATCCTCTTTGGCGCTCGAAGTGGCGCGCCGTCTTTCCATCGCGCGCGTGCTCTCGACCGATTCGATCCGAGACGTGATGCGGGTAATGGTGTCCAACGATCTCGTCCCGACGTTGCATGTCTCGTCCTTCGAGGCCCATTCACGCCTGGTCAGTGAGGTTCGCGAAGGTCTCGATCCCGTCATCGAGGGTTTTCTGGAGCAATCGCGCACCGTCGCCGTCGGGGTCCGCGCGGTGATCGAACGTGCGATTACGGAGGGGACCAATACGGCGCTCGACGGCGTCAGCCTCGTGCCGGGGCTCTTCGATGTGACCGAATGGCAGGACCGCGCTCACGTCCTCTTCCTGCTGGCGGCCGACGAAGACCAGGAATCGTTGCACGCTCATCTGGTTGCACGGGCCCACGGGCGGGGGGCCAGGGCGTCCGAGCGCTACATGCAGAATTTCGAGGAGATCTTCCGAATCCAGGAGGATCTTCTCGAACGAGCGGAGCTCTTCGGAATTCCGGTCGTCGACGTGCAGGATCTGGAATCGGCCGCACAGCAGGTCGTGATCTACGTCGTCGATCGGCTCAGGGAGCGTCACGCGGCGGAGGCGCCCGGGCTCGATTAGGATCCCCGCCGCCATGAGTCGCACACTGAAATACGAGATCCCCGGAGACGATCCGCGTCTGTCCTTCGCCGACGTCGTGGCGACCGGTTGGGATGAATTGTTCGCGAAGACGCGTTCGCCAAGGGCCGCCGATTCCGAAACGCCGAGAAAACGTGTGCTCGAAATCGGCTTTGGGCGAGGTGAGTTCTTGTTGGAGATGGCGGCCCGTTCGCCCGAGGTCGATTTCGTGGGAATCGAAATTTCCTTCAAACGGACCCTGAAAATGGCGCGCAAGGTGGCGCGGGCCAAGCGGACCAATATCCGCTTGATCGAGGGGCATGCACAGGCGGCGCTCAAGCAACTCTTTCGACCCGGCAGTCTCAGCGAGATCTGGTTGAACTTTTCGGACCCCTGGCCCAAGGCGCGGCACGCCCATCGCAGGGTCGTTCAAGCCCCCTTCGTCGCCGATGCGGCGCGAGCGCTCGAAGTCGGTGGCCTCTTGCATGTCGCGACCGACGATGTTCGTTACGCACATCAAATCGGCGAGGTGCTGGCCGCCGAGAGCACACTCTTCAACCACTATGCGCCGTGGCCCTTCTTGAACGACGTTCCGGGTCGGACTCGCACGGGCTACGAAGAACAGTGGCGCGCGGTGGAGCGGCCGATGCACTTCTTCGTCTACGCGACCGCGGCTCGGGCGGAATTCGGATGAGGTCTCGTCCCCCGAATCTCAAGAATCATGCCCTTCCGGCGCTTCGTGAGATCTGCGTTGCGCGGGGCTGGCCGGCCTATCGCGGGGACCAGATCGCGACCTGGCTCTACGCGAACGAGGTCCAGTCCTTCGACGAGATGATCAACCTTCCCGCGGAGATCCGCGCGGGTCTGGCGGCCGATTTCGAGATTTCGTCGCTCGAGGTCGTGATGACACAGCATTCGGTCGATGGCACCAAGAAGCTCTTGCTGCAGGCCATCGACGGTGCCCAGATCGAAGCGGTGCTGATTCCGGAGGAGCGGCGACAGACGCTCTGCGTTTCGACCCAGGTCGGTTGTCCGTTGACCTGTAGTTTCTGTGCGACCGGCGCGCTTGGCTTTACGCGGAATCTCGACACCAGCGAAATCATCGACCAGGTCCTGTTGGCGCGGCGACAGCTCGAACCGGACGAAGTTCTGAGCAACCTCGTCTTCATGGGAATGGGGGAGCCGCTATTGAATCTTCCCGCGGTGTCCGAGGCGATCCGTCTGCTGATCGATCCCAAGGGCTTCGGTTTGGCACCGCGACGGGTGACCGTCTCCACCGCGGGCGTGCTGCCCCAGATCGGGCCGCTGCTCGAGGTCGCACCGATTCATCTTGCGGTCAGTCTTCACGCGACGACCGACGAGGTTCGCGATATTCTCGTCCCGCTCAATAAGCGTTTCCCGATCGAGGAACTGCTCGCCACGCTTCGCGAGGAACCCCGGATCAACCGTCGTCGTCCCGTCTTCTTCGAATACACCCTGATGGCGGGCATCAATGATTCGATCGAGGACGCACGGCGGCTGCCGGGATTGCTGAAGGGGATCGCGTCGAAGGTCAATGTGATTCCGATGAATCCGCACCCGGATGCGCCCTATCGACCCCCGAGCCAAGAGGTCGTCAATCGCTTTACCGCGACGTTGTACAACGCCGGGGTCCGCGTGACGCTGCGTCGGGATCGCGGCCGGGATATCGATGCGGCCTGTGGCCAGCTGGCCAATCGCGCCGTCCCCGCGCTTCGCGCGAGCGCCTCGAAGGCGGGCCTCTGAGCCCCGCGCGCAGGTCAGATCGGCCCCCAAAATTCGTCAAGAGTCGAGCGTGCAAAGCCGATGAATCCCGGAGGGAGGCTGCCGGCTCTTGTCCGGCATCCGAGGCATATGCTCTACGCGTTTGGCGATATTCACGGCGATCTCGAGAAGCTCGACGAGCTGCTCGAGGCGATGCCGCTCGAACCGGGCGACCGTCTGGTCTTTCTGGGCGACTACATCGATCGCGGCCCCGATCCGCGCGGCGTGATCGATCGTCTGATCGAACTCCCGGCGAAATATGATTGCGTGTTCCTGCTTGGCAACCACGAATCGATGTTTCTCGATTTCCTGGGCTGGACCGATGAGGCGTATTTCGGTGGGGACGCTTTTCTGTTGAACGGCGGAGATCGAACCCTGGCCGGATACGGATATTTCGATCGGGAAGAGACCGATCGTGAAAGTTTCCGCCTCCCGAAGGCACACGAGGATTTTCTGCTCGGGCTGGTGCTTTCGTACGTCGAGGGCGACTACCTCTTCGTTCATGCCGGCCTTCGGGAAGAGCATCTCCGTTCGGGGGATCTCGCCTACTCGATTCGCATGTCACGACCCGAGGACATGATGTGGAACCGCACGACGGCGGACCTGCCCCACGATCTCGGCGTCACGATCATCTATGGCCATACGCCGAACGAGGATTTCGGCGTGCGCTGGAATTCCCCCTTCAGCATCGGAATCGATACCGGCGCGGTCTACGGCGGCCCACTCACGGCGATTCGCCTGCCGGACGAGGCGCTCTTTCAGGTGTAGAGAACGGGGGCCTTCGAGGGCCGTGTCGGGTGTCGTGGGGCGGGAAGCCTGCTGCTCGCGGATTCTCCGCGGTCGGTCACGGTCCCGCATGATGCTTCGATTGCGTAGTTGGCCGACCACGGCGCTTTACGCTCCCAGCAGGCTTCCCGACCCACGACACTCGATCCGTTTTAGCTGGCCACTCTCCACACGCTGTCGTTTTTCTACGGGGAGGGGCGAACCCCTAGCCCTTTCTGAATCCATAGGAAGGTCTGAGCTGGGGGCATCTAGACGCTCTTGCGTCCCGAGTGGGCCGGGTGGGGAAGCCTGCTGGGCGCGTCAAGCGCCGTGGTCGGCCGCTATGCAATCGAGGCATCATGCTGTCCGTCCCGCCGACCGCGAGGAATCCGCGCCCAGCAGGCTTCCCCGCCCGGCCCACCTGGCACAGCCCCCCTGGTCAGCTCGACGCCGACCCGGGGTGATTCGTGTCGGTCGAGTTTCGCTGTCGGAGCGTCGGAATCGTCAGCGGTGTTCCTGTGGACAAGGCGTCGAGATCGACATCGGGGTTGTATTGGCGGAGCAGCCAGATCGGAACATCGAAACGTTGCGTCGACAGCAGCCAGAGGGAATCACCCGGTCCCACGCGATGGATCAGAGTCCCCTCGATCTCCCATTCGGCGAAGAATTCTTCCTGCAGCACGCGGTGATACTCGATTCGAATTCTCTCGAAGTCTTGCGGGTTGCTATTCGAAAAGTCGAGTCGAAGCCGCTGGTCGACGACGACCGGGTCGCCGTAGCGAAGTCCGTTGATCGATCGCAGTCGATGGGTTCGAAGGCCGAGCCATTCGGCAATGTGGCCGAGCGTTTCATTGGCTTGTACGCGAATCGTGCCCCTGCTCGAAACGCTGTAATCCGACGGGTCGGCGAGCAGACCCGGACTGGGCTCGGTCGCGCTCTCGTCCACGCTGGCGATTTGCTCGCCCGCGCCCGACCCCGTCTCCTTTTCGACTCCCGTCTCGGGAGGCCTCTTCGTTTTGCTCGGCGTGGCGAGATCCGCGGAGGTCGGGTTGGCGTCGCGGGCAGATGAAAGCGCCGCAGCCGCGTCGGGGTGGGCGGAGTTTCGGGCTGGGCTCGGTTTGGAGGCGGCCGCCACTTGCAGCGGCGCCACGCGTATTCGCTGGCCAATCGCGATGCGATTGCGGCTCTTCAACGTATTGAACGAAACCAGTTCGGAGACGCTGAGGCCGAATCGATTCGCGATGAGGGTCAGATTGTCTCCCCGGCGGACGACGTAGACGCCGTCTGCGGGCACTTCGACGACCGCGGCCATTCGGCTTCGGCTCTCCGGCGGACTGGGTTGGTAGGCGGCAGGCCGCGTTGCGGGAGTGACGTTCGAGGGCAGGCGAAGCTTCTGTCCGATTCGGATCCGGTTTCGGCTCCTCAAACCGTTGAGCGCGACCAGTTCACTCATGCGGACGTGATGGCGTCGCGCGATGGTCGAGAGCGTGTCGCCGCGTCGAACGACATAACTCGAATCGCGTGTCTGGCGAGCGTGGCGATGTTTGTGCGGGACGGCGGCGAGGCCATCTCGCAGGGGTTTCGGCAGGCTGGCGCGGGGGACTTGGAGCTTGAAGCCCTTGGGTACGCGCTTTGCGTTGCGCCAGACGGTCGAGCGTAGACTCGGATTCGCTTGTCGAAGGGTGTCGAGATCGACGCCAATCGCGCTCGACAATTGGGTCGGCGTCGCAAAGAAGGGCATCTCGATCGCATCGAAGGTAATCGGTCGGTCGAGAACCAGTGGGCCGAAGTAGAACTCGGCGTTCGAGGCCACTGCGTTCGCCGCGAGAAACTCGACGTAGAAATTGCGCGACGCGAATCCGAAGGTTCGGGATCGGTACTCGCGGACGATCTTGACGATGTCCTTCGTGCCCAACTTGCGTGCGGCGCGACGCATTCCGGATGCGCCATGGTTGTAGGCGGTGATGGCCAGCGGCCAGCTGCCGGTGACGCGAAGATTCTGTTCGAGTAGCCGCGCCGCCGCCGCGGAGGCGCGAAGAGGGTCGAGGCGTTCATCGACGACGTGGTCGACGCGCATGAAGCGCCGACCCGTCGAACGGGTGAATTGCCACAGGCCAGCCGCGCCGACGCGCGAGTAGACCGACGGCGTGTAGGACGATTCGACGTGTGGCAGATTCGCGATTTCAACGGGCAGGCCCCGCTCGCGCAGAATCTTGAGAATAGTCGGCTTGTACGCGCCTGAACGAATCACGCCGGCGCGGAATTTATTGGCCTGGCCGAGTTGGAATCGCAGCCGGCCTGCGGACTGGCGAAGCGTATTGTTCGAGACACCGCTTTCGAAGAGCCCGAGTACGCGTTGCTCCTCGCTCGAAAGGCCCGAGCGCTTCCCTCGGGCCAGCTTCAAGAGAATGCTCTTGTAGTGGCGACGGCGCTTTTCCGTCAGGCGCTCGCGTCCGCGATTGGAGGTCCCCGTCGGGATTCTGACGATCTCGTAGACGATCGCCAAATTGCGCGAGTCGTGCAGCAATCCGGCATCCGTACCGACTTCGCTGTAGATTCGCTTCCAGAACTCGACGTCGCGCTCGAGCGCCGCCGGACGCGGAAAGTCTTGCGGCGCCGCGCTCGCCGTCGAGGCGGCCAGAACGCCGATCAATAGAACTCGTAGCAGTGATGTCATGCACTCCCTCTCCCCCTCTCCAATCGGCAGATTGCCGGCAGAATCGGAGCGGAAAAGAGCCTGTCCAGGCCCGGTCGGAAACCGCCGGGCGTTCTTGGGGGGAGGGATTCGTTCTCTCGTACAGCGGATCGAATTGTCTCGACCCTGAAACATGGGTTGCCGGCCCACCCGTGGCGGTTCCGCCGGCCCGTGTAGTCTACTTCTTCCGCCTCTTCTTTCTCGAATTTCGTTGCTGTTTTCGCTTGTTCTTCCTGGCTTTCGGATCCTGACGTTTCTTTGTCGCGCCGCTTCCCGAGCGCGCTCCGAGCATCCTCGACGGATCCATGCCGCCCCCAGGAAACATGCCCGGTGGCCCCCCCATCGCCGGCATTCCGCCCCCGAGCCCGGAGAGCATTCCACCGCCCTTGCCGAGCGATCCCATCATCTTGCGCATCTGCATGAAACGGGTGACGAGACCCTCGATGTCCGAGACTGTGCGTCCACAGCCGCGCGCGATCCGTGTGGCACGACTCTTGTTGATCAGTTTCGGATCCGATCGTTCCGAGCGAGTCATCGACTGGATCATCGACTCGACCTTGCCGAGCTCGCTCTCGTCGACCTGATCTGCGACCTGACCGAACATCGGCATCTTGGCGAACACTTCTTTGAGCGGCCCCAGCTTCTGGATCATTCGCATCTGCTTGAGCAGATCGTCGAGGCCGAAGCGTCCCTTCAATAGCCGTTCGGCGTCCGCTTCGGCTTCTTTTTCATCGATGACGCCCTCGAAGTCCTTGACCAGGCCGACGATGTCGCCCATGCCGAGGATTCGCGAGGCGAGTCCCTCGGGTCGAAACTCTTCGAGGCGGTCGAGCGTCTCGCCCGTTCCAAGGAATTTGATCGGGATGCCCGTCACCGCTTTGATGGCGAGCGCCGCACCGCCGCGGGCATCGCCATCGAGCTTGGTGAGAATGACGCCGTCGAGTGCGATCCGTTCGGCGAAGGCGCTCGCGACATGGACGGCATCTCGGCCCATCAGCGCATCACAGACCAGGAGTTTGTTCGCCGGCTCGACCCCACTCACGATCTCTTCGAGTTCGGCCATCAGATCGTCGTCGACTGCGAGGCGTCCCGCGGTGTCGTAGATGATCGCGCTGAATCCCTCGCGCTTGGCTCGCGCAAGCGCGGTGGCGCAGATCGAGGGGGGAAGCTCGCCTTCGCTTCCGTGGTGGACCGGAACGTCGATCGATGCGCCGAGTGTCTGTAGCTGATCGACCGCGGCGGGTCGGTAGATATCCGCCGCGACGAGCAGCGGCCTCTTGCCCTGTTTCTCGAGATGAACCGCGAGCTTGGCCGCGATCGTCGTCTTGCCGACGCCCTGTAATCCGGCCAGCATGATCGAGACGATTCCAGCGCTCTTGTGGAGCGTCGTGTCGACCGGGCCCATCAGCTCGGTGAGTTCTTGCTCGCAGATCTTGACGAAATGTTGGCCTGGCGAGATCCGAATCTTCCGGCCAGAGCGGTCTCGGGCGCGCGTCTTGATCTTCTCGCCGAGGCTGCGTTCCTTCACGCGCGCCAGGAAGGAGCGCGTCACCGAGAGGTCGACGTCGGCCTCGAGCAGGGACATCCGGACGTCGCGAAGCGCCTCGTCGATGCTCTCTTCCGTGAGCTCGCGAACGCCACGCAATCTCTCGGTCGCGTTCTTGAATCCCTGGCTGACTGTCTCGAGCACGGGCTCCTCCGAGGGCCGCGTAGGGTAGCAGCAGGCGCGAAATGCGCGCGATGGATCCAGGATTTCGGTTCGACCACCCGGTTGCCCCTTTCGAGAGGGGTCGGCATGCTTGGATTCCGAACGGTGGCCGGGCGGACTCAAAATGGCCCGATCCACAGAGGGAGACGAGAGAGGGAGACGAGGTTTGAGCATCGAGGTCGAGTCGCTGATCGCGGGCAGCGTGTGGAAGATCCAAGTCAAAGTCGGCGACGAGGTCGAGGAGGAAGAAATCCTTCTGATCATCGAGTCGATGAAGATGGAAATTCCGGTCGAAGCGCCGGAGGGCGGACAAGTGTTGGAGATCCGAGTCCAAGAGGGGCAAGCCGTCGAAGAGGGAGACGTTCTGGTCGTCTTGGCGAACTAGGACAGGGACGAGAGCCATGAGCAAGGGCATACGCACGCGGATTCTTGGCGTCCCCGATCGGATGCAGACGCTCGAATACCTTCGTGGCGCAGCCGCTGAAAATCTCGTGTTGATCGATTTCGTCGAGAGGCTCGGCGACGATCCGGAGACCGGCGAAACGCCCGCGCAGAGCTACGGAGCGTTCGACGGCGATCGATTGATGGGCGTTGTGCTCCTGCGACCTTGCGTCGCGATGTCCTGGGGCATGTCGGACCCGGTCCTCGAACGTTTGCTGCCCCACCTGATGTGTGTGCCGAGCGGCCTCATGAAGAGCGAGTGTCGCTTGGTCGAGCGGACCTGGAAGGGCCTCGAAGCCCTCGGCCGCCGCTCGATGCTCGATCGCGTCGAGATCGCTTTCCGGCTGACGCCGGATCGAATGGTCTTTTGTGATCGTACACTTCCGGGTGTCGCGCGTGCCGCACGACTCGAAGATCTGGAAGAGTTGGTCTATGCGGCACGGGCCAGCCTATGGGAGGAGGAGCGTCCGGATCCGGCGGACGGAGATCCAGTTGGCTTTCGACGTTGGGTCGAGAGTCGCCTCCCTCGCGCTCGCATCGTGTTGGAAGACGGCCGGATGGTCTTCGTGGCCTACGCAGATGTGCGTCGGTCGGATGGCTGGCTGGTTCAGGGTGTCTATACCTGGCCCGAGGCACGCCGCCGTGGATTCGCCCGCCGCGGGATGGATTCGATCGTGCGCGAAGCCTTCGCTTCCGGAGCCTCCCACGTCCAGCTCGCCGTGGTCAAAGGGAATCTGGGGGCGACGGCGCTCTATCATGAACTCGGTTTCGAGCACTTCGCGGAGTTCAGGACAATCCTCTTCAACTGACCGAAGGCCGGCGATGCCGGATTGTCCTCGCATTTTCGGGGGACACCCTTGGGACGTCGCAAGGGCTCGGCTACCGTGTTTACCCCCCTGTGAACCAGCGAATCGGGGAGGACGACCTGCGAATTGAAAATTCGCATACGAAGACAGGGAGAGAATCAGATGGGTTTGTTGGACGGGAAGATCGCCGTAGTGACCGGCGCGGGTGGTGGGCTTGGACGTGAGCATGCGTTGGCGCTTGCCGCCGAGGGTGCGGCCATCGTCGTGAACGATCTGGGTGGCGCACGCGACGGGTCGGGTTCGGGTGCCGCGATGGCCGATCTGGTCGTCGACCAGATCAAGGCGGCCGGCGGCGAGGCCGCGGCGAATTACGACAATGTCGCCACCGTTGAGGGCGGCGAGAATATCTTGAAGACCGCGCTCGATGCCTTTGGTCAGGTCGACATCTTGATCAACAACGCGGGCATTCTGCGCGACAAGAGTTTTGCCAAGACGACCGAAGACCTCTGGGATCCCGTGATCGCGGTTCATCTCAAGGGAACGTATTGCGTGACGCGTCCGATCTTCCTGCATATGAAGGAACGCGGGCAGGGCGGCGTGATCATCAACACCTCCTCGACGAGCGGCCTGAATGGAAATTTCGGGCAATGCAATTACGGTGCGGCCAAGGCCGGCATTGCGGGATTCACGCGATGTCTCGCGCTCGAGGGTCAAAAATATGCGATCCGCTGTCACATTCTGGCGCCCGTCGCCCATACGCGACTGACCGAAGACCTGCCCGGATTCGACAACGAAAGCATGGCCGACAAATACGATCCGAAGCTCGTCTCGCCGCTTCTCGTCTATCTCGCGAGTGATTTGGCGAAGGACATGACCGGAAAGACCTTTCTGGCCGGTGGCGGACGCGTGGCCGAAATGAAGGTCGTGACGGCAGACGGCGTGACGAAGGAAGACGACGGCGGCCTGTGGACGGCGGCGGAGATCGCCGAGGGAATGAAAGCGGGACAGATCCTGCTTCCCGAGTAGGGCGCTCGGTCGACTTCACGCGAAGCCCCGGACGAACCCGAGCCGGAGGGCGGCCCCCATGGTTTGCCCTCCGGCTCGTTCTCTTGCGTGCGTCTTGGCGGATGAAGTGGCTTTCCCTCTTGCATCCACCTACCTTTGCCCGTCATGTCCGACTCGTCCGAGATGAGTGTTGCCCCGAAGGTCGCGAATGGCGATTGCCCCGGGATGGATCCCCAACCTTCGGCGATGACCCCACGTTTCAACCTCCTTCTCCGCTCCTTCGCGCGGCGCTTCTTTAGGCATTTTTCACTCGACGAAGCGGTTGTCGAGCGGCTGAAAGGGCTCGAGGCGCGAGGCAGTGTCGTCTACGTGATGCGCTATTCGAGTCGCCTCGACTATTTCCTCTTCAATACGCTTTTTCTCCGCCATGGTCTGAGGCTCTCGAGTTTCGCCAACGCGACCCATTTCTACTACTACCGTCCGCTCCGGGAATTCATTCCGACGCTACTTCGGCTTCGCCGCGGTCGTCCGCGCGAGGTGGAACACAGCGAGGATCGCGAGGCCGTTCGAGCCCAGATTGATGCGCGCCGAAGCTTGTTCCTCTTCTTGCGCACCCAACGACTCAAGACCTTCCTGCGCCGCCGAAAGAGTGGGAAGCGCGCGGATGAACTCGATCTGATTCGGGAAGTCGTGTCTTCGGTGCGCGACGGGAATCCGGAAGACGAGGTCTTCGTCGTTCCGCTCGCGATCTTCTGGCGGAAGGGTCCGCGATCCGAGAATCGGTTTCTCAATGTCGATTATGGATCGCTGACGCGCCCATCCGATTTCGTCAAGGTCGCGCGTTTTCTATCGACCTACCAAAGCCTCTCGGTGAAAGTCGGAAACGAAATCGACGTTGGGCTCTTCGCCAACGCGGCGCCCGAAGACTCCGCCGAACGCATCGCGCGAAAAATTCGCCGAGCGATTCTGATCTACCTCTATCGCGAAGAGAAAGGCGTCGAGGGTCCGGCGCTCAAGCCCCGTTGGCGGGTTCTCCGCGAAGTACTCGAGGATCCCGGAGTGCGGTCCGCAATGGCGGTTCGCGCCAGTGCCGACGGGGGTTCGCGAGAGAAGGCCGAACGCGAGGTCGAGAAATTCTTCCGCGAAATTTCTGCCAATATGGGCTCGGCCTGGCTGGCCATCGGTTCATGGATCGTGGGTGGACTCTTCAAGCGACTCTTCGCTTCGATCGAGATTCATCGTCTTGCGGAGATTGCCGAGGATGCGAAGCGTCACCCGATCGTACTCGTGCCGAGTCATCGGTCCTATTTCGACTTCTTGATCCTCTCTTGGCTCTTCTATCAGAACTATCTCGTCCCGCCCCATATCGCTGCGCGTGACAACATGGCCTTTGGTCCCTTTGGTTTTCTGTTCCGCAAGGTCGGTGCCTTCTATCTTCGAAAATCCTTCGATGATCCGCTCTACAAAGAAGTGTTTCGCGCGTATATCGGGTATCTGGTCCGTGAGGGGTTCACCCAGGAATTCTTCATCGAGGGGGGGCGCTCGCGGACGGGCAAGACCATGGCTCCTCGACTCGGAATGCTGAGTTGGGATGTCGACGCATTCCTCGAGAGTACGCGTCGTGATCTCTTCTTCGTCCCCATCGCGATCAGCTACGAACGACTCGTCGAAGAATCGGGCATGATCGAGGAACTCGACGGTGGCGAGAGGTCCAAAGAGAGCGTGCTCGGCCTATTGCGTGCTCGAAAATACCTGCAACGGAAATTCGGCTCGGTGCATGTCAGCTTTGGGGAGCCGATTTCTCTGGCCGGCGCGCTGGGAAATCAGCGAGACGCTTTCCAGGCTTTGCAGCGTGGACAGATCGACTCTCCCGAATTGCGCGAGGCCCTCGAGAACCGCAAGCGTGAGTTCGTGAACGATCTCGGACATTCACTCGTCGAGCGAATCGGCTGGGCGACGGTCGCGAACGCGACGTCGGTGGCCGCCGTTGTGCTGATGGGCGGGGCGCATTCGGGGTTGGTGCGCGATCGATTGGTGTCGGGAATGCAACAGGTGGCCTCGTTGCTCAAGCTTCAAGGCGTGCGACTCACTCCCGCACTCGAACGGGATCTCCCTGAGTTGCGCGAGGCCATCGGCTTTCTCGAACGCAGCGACCTGATCCGTTCCCGACTCGATCATCGCGGTGAAATTCTCTACTTCGAAGAAAATCGTCGGCGCGCGCTGGATATGTACCGCAACTCGATCGCCCATTTCCTCGTGATCCCAAGCATCTTGGCACGCGGTGCGCTCGTGGGTCTTGCGCAAAGTCGAGTCGGAAGCGAACTCGAGGTCTGGACCGACGTCTTCTATCGCGAGTACTACGCCTCGCGCGAACTCTATTTGACTCGTGGCGAAGCGCTGCTCGAACATTTCGAGAGCGAGGGATGGGTCGAGTGTGTCGAGGAGCGTTGGGTCGCAACCTCGGACGGGCAGATTCCGCTCTCGATGTTGGCGGAACAAACACGCGGGGTCGTCGAGTGCTACGACAGCCTGGTTCGGGTCTTGTTGCCCTGGATGGATTCCGCCTCGGATGGGTTGCTGCGCAGCGGCATCATCAAGGAAGCCCAGTTGGCCTTCGAGAGTGCGACGATCCTGGGCAGCGTTCGCCGAGTCGAAGCGCTGGCCGATTCGAGCTTCGACAATGCGCTGGCGTGGTTGGTCTCACGTCAGGTCCTGAAATCCGAGATGGTCCAGACCGGCAAGCGAAATGTCCGAGAACGTCGCTACGCCCGTGGGGAGAAATGGTCGGAACTCGAGGCGATCCAATCGCTTCTGGCGGGCGCGCTGAGAGACAGTTAGCCTCCGCGCCTCCGAGGGCGCGTGCTCGTGTGTCTCGAGGATTGGATCCTGGAATGAATTCCGAAGTGAACCCCGAAAGCGCAGACCCGGTCTCGATCGTCGATTTCGCCAAGGGCGATGGTCTGGTCGCCGCCATCGCACAGGATGACACCTCGGGCGAAATCCTGATGGTGGCCTACATGAATGAAGAGGCGTTGCGCCGGACGCTCGAACTCGGTGAGGTCGTGTATTGGAGCCGCTCGCGCCAGAAATTCTGGCACAAGGGTGAGGAGAGCGGGAACGTCCAGAGGCTGAAGGGGATCTACGTCGACTGCGACGGCGACGCGTTGCTCTTGCGAGTCGAGCAGGTCGGGGGCGCGGCCTGTCACACAGGCAAGCGGAATTGTTTCTTCCGTCGCATCGACGAGGGTCGAATCGAGGATGTCGGTGTTCAGGTCTTCGATCCGGACGAGGTCTACAAGAAATGAGCGAGACAGACGCAAAGCTGCGAATCGGCTTGCCCAAGGGTAGTTTACAGGACACGACGACGAAGCTCTTCAAGAAGGCGGGCTATGACATTCGCGTTTCCGGTCGTTCCTACTCCCCATCGATCGATGATCCCGAAATCGAATGTATCCTGATTAGGCCTCAGGAAATGGCACGTTATGTGGGGCAGGGCGTGCTCGACTGCGCGATCACCGGCCACGATTGGGTTCTCGAAACCGGCGCGGATGTCGAGGAGATCGCGGATCTCCGCGCGCCGTGGCCGAATTACGGTCCCGTTCGTTGGATTCTCGCGGTGAAGGAAGACTCGGAGTTTCTGACGCCCAAGGACCTCGCAGGCAAGCGAATCGCGACCGAGGTCACGGGAATGACCGAACGCTATTTCGAGCGGTTGGGGGTCGAAGTCAAGATCGAGTTTTCCTGGGGCGCGACCGAGGTGAAACCGCCCGTGCTTGCGGATGCGATCGTCGATGTGACTGAAACCGGTTCGAGCCTGCGCGCCAATCAGCTTCGCATCATCGACCAGCTACTCGAAAGTACTCCGCGGCTGATCGCCCATCGGCCGTCGTTGTCGGATCCGTGGAAGCGAAACAAGATCGAACAATTGCGTATGTTGTTGATGGGGGCGATCGCGGCTGCGACTCGCGTTGGACTCTCGATGAACGTCGCGAAAGCCGAGATGGATGCGGTCCTCGCTCTTCTCCCCAACGCGGGGAAGCCAACGATCTCGCCCTTGGCGGATCCCGCCTGGGTCGACATCTTCGTGATCGTCGAGGAGTCGTTCGTTCGGGACCTGCTCCCGAAACTCCATGAAGCGGGCGCCCGAGGCATCGTCGAAAATCCCCTCAACAAGATCATCGACTAACGATGTCGCGGCAAGCGGAGCCTTCGCAACCACCGAAGCGGTCCAAGAGAAAACGCAGGCCCGATCCGGCGGTCTGGGAGCGGGGTCGAGCCGGACGTCTTTGGGGCGGAATTCGCCAATACGCGTCGATCGCCTGGTGGGGACTCGTCTCCCCGCATGTGAGCGAAACTGAACCGCTCGTGATCGCGCAGGCCGTGATTCTCCGGGATGGCCCTCCTCGACAGGTCCTGCTTTCGATTCGGAGTGATCTCTTCGGCTGGGAACTGCCGGGGGGCACAGTCGAGGCGGGCGAGGCGACGGAGCAGGCCGTCAAGCGTGAGGTTCGGGAAGAGACCGGCCTCGACATCGAACTCGTGCGCCATGTGGGCGATTGGATTCGCCGAGGCTTTCGTCCGCACAGGGCTCGCGTCTATCTGTGTCGCGTTCGAGGGGGTGTCGAGACGCCGTCGCACGAGACGCCGCGACTCGCGTGGTTCGACGTCGATGCGCTTCCCGATGGGCTCTTCCCTTGGTATCACGAACCGTTTCGTGCCGCGCTCGCTTCCCGTGATTCCCCCGTCGAAGGCCACGACGTACAGGGACTCGCCACGATCTGGCGCGCCATGGAGATCGATCTGTCGATGCGCTGGCATGGTTTGCCGCCGTCGGGGTCGTAGTCCTAGCCGGGTGGTGCGTGGCTCGTCTACTCGGGCGGCAAGGGTCATACGCCGTCGAACGCTGGATGATATTTCGCTCGCCCGCTGATTCCGTTGAGGGCGCCCGACTGCAATTCCATCGCCATGAACGTATCGTCCGGCACGCCGTATTCGGAGTCGATCCCGAAGCGTGAGGCCGGCAGGAAACCGAAGCGCGGGTAATACGCCGGGTGGCCGAGGACGACGACGCCTGCGAATCCGCGTTGTCGGAACTGTCGGCACTGTTTGAGGCCTTCCCGCACGAGCGCCGAGCCGATTCCCAAGCGTTGGTGTTCGGGCACCACCGCCATCGGAGCCAGTCCGACGAGCTCGAGGCGAGGATTTCCGGAAAGTGAGACCGGCGAGAAGAGGATATGACCGAGGATTTT
>Ga0209988_10000063_pt1 | contig 51781 bp, 43 predicted proteins | sample N075metaG_FD_183115 | JGI IMG/M metagenome (GOLD analysis project Ga0209988, IMG submission 183115) | Deep subsurface microbial communities from Kermadec Trench to uncover new lineages of life (NeLLi) - N075 metaG (SPAdes) (version 2) | ecosystem: Environmental > Aquatic > Marine > Ocean trench... | reverse complement strand
ACATGTACTCGGAGCACGGATTGCTCGAGCTGATGCGCCCCGAGGCCTTCACCGGGTTCCAGCGATTGATCGTGGTGTCGTACTGGATACCCGGATCGCCGCATACGTGGGTGGCGTCGGCCATGGCGCGCAGCAGGTCGCGGGCCTTGTAGCGGTCGATCGCCTCTCCCGTGGTGACCGAATGCGTCTCCCAGTCGGCGTCCGCCTGGACGGCGTGCATGAACGCGTCGGTGACGCGCACCGAGTGGTTGGCATTCTGGAAGTGGACCGAGTCGTAGGCGCCGCCGGGAACGTTGAAGCCGCCGTTGTAACCCGCATCGATCAGCGACCCCGCCTTCTTCTCCTCGTCCGCCTTGCAGTGGATGAACTCCATCACGTCCGGATGGTCGGCGTTCAGGATCACCATCTTGGCGGCACGCCGGGTCTTGCCACCGCTTTTGATCACGCCGGCGAAGGCGTCGAAGCCCTTCATGAAGGACACCGGGCCCGACGCCATGCCGCCGCCGGAGAGCTTCTCTCGCGACGAACGGATCTTCGAGAGGTTTGAGCCGGTGCCCGAGCCACCCTTGAAGAGCATGGCCTCGGTCTTCGCCAGATCCATGATCGACGCCATGGTGTCTTCGACGGAGTTGATGAAGCACGCACTGGCCTGCTGGGGAGTGCCCTCCACACCGAGGTTGAACCAGACGGGACTGTTGAAGGCCATCCGCTGGTTGACCAGGATCGACTTCAGCTCGTCGGTGTAGGTGTCACGGTCCTCGGGTGTCTTGAAGTAGCCCGACTCGTCGCCCCACTCGACGATGCGGCCGACCACGCGGCCGATCAACTGCTTGATGCTGCGCTCGCGCTCGGGCGTGCCGACGTGTCCGCGGAAGTACTTGGACACAACGACGTTGGTCGCAAGCTGGGACCAGCTCTTGGGAATCTCGAGATCGGTCTGCTCGAAGACGGTATCGCCGTTCTCGTTGGTGATCTTGGCGCTGCGCTGCTCCCACTCGATTTCGTCGAAGGGATCGGTGCCCGGTTGGCTGAAGTACCGGGGAATCGAAAGACCCTTGGGTGTTCTCTTGGTTCGGCTGCTGCGCCCCACCGGCTTCAGTCGAGAACCTCGTTGGTTGGGATGGGTCATCGTCGTTTCCACCGTCTGCTCCCTCTCTACCCGGGCGATGTCGTGCCCGGCCCCCTGGTTTTCCACTCTCGTCAGTCCGCTATGCGCGATGTCACTCCGAGGTCCGGTACGGCGAGGAGCGTCGATCTCTGCCGACGCCTGCCTGGCCGTCCGATCCTTGATGCCGGGGTAGGTCGACTCGCTGGCTGCTCTGGCTCTTCGTTCCGACGCCCCCAATCTCAATGAAAATGCGCGGTTTACGGCTTTGAAACATCCGGATGGACGACCTGACACCGAGCGCTGTCGACGTACCGGATGGCGAATCCCGGAGATGAGAGAGGCCTCGGTATGTCCGAGGCCCCCGAGCCAGAATTGGGTCCTCCATCCCGCCTCCAACTCGCTTCCCTGCGACGGCCGCCTGTTTTCTGAAAACCCCCCAGGCCATCGGAGGGACATGTCTCATCCCCGATCCCGTGATTACTCTCACGCCCTAGGGGTGTCAACTGAATTTCCACAAAATGTGGAGGTTCACCGGTAGTGGGGACACAACCCGTTGGGCTTCCACCAGAATCCGAGCCCCCTTTTCAGGTGGGGACAATCCAGCAGACCCCACACAGCCACAGAAACTCACACAACCAATTGAATTGAAACGACTTTCGGCCAATGCACGGGGCTGCCGCCGCGCCATCTGAGGGATTGCGCTCGGCTGATCCTCAGCGGCCGAAGGCCGGCCAGGATCAGCCGGGTAGGCCCGTGATCCGGATTCCGAGGCCTTCCGCAACCTTGTAGCGGATGTTCAGCCCAATCAGCAGGGCGGTCCAGGCCTCGACGTAGCGGGCGTTTGCCAGCGGCCCTCCGTCGACGGCGCGTAGCCCCGGGACGAGCTTGCACAGTGCCATCACCCGCTGGCGGGGGTCTTTGGGCCCCGAGACGATCACGTCGCACTCGACCTCTTCTTCGAGCTGCTGGAGACGCTGAGCCGAGACGTTCTGGAATGCCGAGACCACCGCCGTGCCCTTGGGAACCAAGGAAGCGACCAGCTCGGCGCACGACCCCTGCCAGATGCCCAGCGTTCGGACGGCGCTATCGCCCACGGCCGTCGCCAGCGGCACGCCCATGGACACCACGATCTGGCCTTCGACCAGCTTCGCCTGGATCGACTTGACCGTCGAGGCGGTGTGCTCGAACGGCACCGACAGGATCACGATCGGCGCCCGGGTGGTTGCATCCGGGTTGGCGAGTCCCTCCACGTCCGCATTGCGCAGCTGTTTGCGCACCTTCTCGGCGGCCTCCATCGCACGGTCGAGCTTGCGGGAGCCGATCACGACGGGCCGGCGGGCCTTGGCGAATCGCAGCGCCAGCCCGAGCCCTTGATCCCCGGTACCGCCAAGAATTGCGATCGCATTTTCATTCATGATCCAGTCGTCCTCAGATTTGTCCCCAGCTGCGTTGGCGAGCCGTGGCGCTCAGACTAGCTTGGGAATTTTCGAGCCACCACAGCCGGTTACCGACTCTCCGCAGCGCTTCCGATAGACTCCAGCGGTCATGTCGAACCCCAAGCGCACCACGCCCACCGCCATCCGGCAGGGCGGGCCCAACCAGCTCGCCATCGAATGGCAGGACGGTCACCGAAGCGTGTACGACGTACGGGCGCTACGGCTGGCCTGCGCCTGCGCGGTCTGCGTGGACGAGTGGACGGGCGACCAGCGGCTCGACCCGGCCGCCGTGCCCGAGGACGTGAAGCCGCTGCGGATCGAGAGCGTCGGGCGCTATGCGATCCAGATCGCGTGGAGCGATGGACACGAGTCCGGCATCTACCCCTTCGTCCGCCTGCGTGAGCTCGATGTCGGCTGAAGCCGACTGCCACGGGACCGAGGTTCTGCTCGAAGAATGCTTCAAGAACGGGCCCAGGCCCGGATCGAACACCGGAAGACCTGAAGGCCCTCAACCGACCGTTCTCACCAGATCACGCAGCCGACGCATTCCAATGGTTCGGATGCCCAGCTCGGCGAGCATGCGATGCCCCGCCTCCCCACCGTAGAAGGTCCGCTCGAAGTCCCGCATGTGGCCGTCGGTCGAAATCGCCGAGAGTTCATCGCCAGCCTGGGCCGGATGGCAGATCAGGTAGCTCACGCCCGCTGGGAGGTTCTCGAGCCGGGCGCGATTGTGCGCCTCGCCCCGGCCCGGTTCGAAGTGGAGCGAATCGTCGTCGTAGCCATCGAGAATGGGGATACCGTCCGCGGCCAGCTCATCGAGGACGCGATCGTAGACGTGGGCGGAATCCGAAGCACCCAGCAGTTCCAGGACCCTCTCGCTGAGACACACCAGAAAAGCCGGCAGCTGGTAGTCACGACACAATCGAGCATAGATCTCGACGAAGGGCGGCAGAAAGGCGACGCCCATATGGGCGTCGAGGTGGGTGACGTCGATGCCCGACTCGAGTGCGCGTTCGATCTGGGCTCGCAGCTCCGTCTCGACCTCGTCGGATTTCGCCCGCAACAACACATCCGCGACCGTTCGGGGGAAGACCCCCTGCTCATCGAGCAGGGAGGGGACGGCCGAAGCACTCGACACGGGCCCCCACCGATAGCGCGCCCACTCGGCCGTCAGGGTCAGGTGGACCCCGAGGTCGAGTTCGGGGTGGGCGCGGGCCCGCTCGGCCGCTTCGCTGAACCACGGGCACGGGACCATGATGCTGCCGCAAGTCGCGGGCCCCCCGGCCAACGCCTCGAAGGCACCGACGTTGGCGGCGTGACACATTCCGATGTCGTCGGCGTGGACGATGGCCACCCGGTCGCCCACTTCGAACCCCAGGCGCTCGACCAGACTGCGCACGGACCCTCCTTGCCAGAACCCGTCACGATTCTACCCTGAACCGCCATGGCTCCTCTCGACTTCGAAGCCATCGCCACCGCCGCCGCTGCGGCCTGCGACCGGGCCCGCCAGGAGATCGTTCCGCGCTTCCGGTCCGTCGCCGTCGAGACCAAGGCCGACGGCTCGCCGGTCACGGAGGCCGATCGGGCCGCAGAGGGGGCCATCCGAGAGGTCTTGCGGCAGGCTTTCCCGGACTTCGCCATCCTCGGAGAGGAGTTCGGGCGCGAGGGCCCGCCCGACGGACCCTGCTGGCTGGTCGACCCGATCGACGGAACCATCGGCTTCTCCCGTGGCATCCCGCTCTTCACCACCCTGATCGCCCTGCTCGAAGACGGTGTGCCCGTCTTCGGCCTGATCGACGTGCCGGCGGTGGACGAGCGCTACGTGGGCTGGAAGGGCGGCGGCTGCCGACGCAACGGCGAGCCCACTCGGGTGTCCGAGGAATCCGATCTCTCCCGGGCCATCATCTCCCATGGCGACCCGTACTGTTTCGAGCTCTTCGGTTGCGCCGGGGTCTTTGAACGCATGGCTCGGGAGTGCGGTCTGCTGCGCGGCTACACCGACGCCTTCGGCCACGCCATGGTGCTCTCGGGCGGCATCGGCGCCATGGTGGACCTGGCGTGCAACGCCTGGGATCTGGCACCCGCCCAGGTCCTGATCCCGGAAGCGGGTGGCCGCTGTATCACGCTGCCCGAGCACGACGGCAAGATCGGCGCGATCTTCGGCAGCCCGGCCCTGGTCGAACAGCTCGAGCGGTTCTTCGGGAGCTGACCCGTTCTCCCCTCAGCGGAGACCGCGAAACACCACCAGTGTCGCGCTCCGATGGGGCGGGTGCAGCTGGCAGTAGATCTTGAGAATCTTGTGGCCTTCGAGCTTTGGCAGCTCGATGCGGGTCTCCTCGCCGGACGGAATGACCGCGCGAATGCCCAGCTCGTCGATGGCGAAGCCGTGCGGCGTGTCCGTCGTGTTGAAGATCGTCAGTGTCACCGGGTTGTGGTCCGCCACGGCAATCGTAGACGGAATGAAGACGTTCTTGCCGCCGATCTTCGCGCTGATGATCTCGACCTCCCAGCCGGCGCTGGCGAAGCCCTTGGCACTGCCATGACCCCGGAGGTGGTCACAGCCCACGCCCAGCAGGACGAACACGCCGAGCAGGCCCGTGATGGCTCCCACCAGACCTTTCGCCCGACGACCTGTGGCCCATCGAGATTCGATTCGACTCCGGGTCATGGATTCTCCTTCCCTCCGTGGGGAGGCGTCTGCGACTCCCCTCTGCGTGTCGACGGGGTCACGCTATCCTACTGCCCCCGCAGTCCCAAGCCCCGTGACGGCCCGGGATTCCGGGCAAAGGGACCCCGATGCCCGCCAATCCGACCCTGAACGACGCCGGCAAGCTGCTGGACGCGGCAGACGCCCTGTTGGAGAGGGCGCTCGACGGCGCCCGCGAGATCACTGGCGGCGGTAAGACCATCGACGACCACCAGCTCCTGAGCGAGCGCGTCGCCTATGCGGCCACCGAACGCCGCGCCGCCCGGGAGCTGATCGCGTTCGTGGCCGAGGCCCAGGGCGACGGGCGCAACCCGCCCATGCTGGAGACGATCGCGGCCGCCGGCGTCGCCGATCTGGTCCGCAACCTGAAGGACCGGCTCGACCCGGCCCTCGAGGACCTGGGCCTCTCGGAATCGGACGCGGAGGCGGTCTTCGACGCCGACACCCGATCGCTGCTGCGGCGGGTCGGCAACGAAGCCGTCTTCCGCCGCATTGGCGCCCACACCTGCGAGACCCGCGGCCGCGACCGGCTGCCCCTGCAGGACGTCTTCGAGCAGATCCGGGACGCAGTGCGCGACTTCGCCGAAAACGAGGTGGCCCCCGAGGCCGAACGCATCCACCGCAACGACGACCTGGTGCCCGAGGAGTTCATCACGAAGATGGCCGATCTCGGCTACTTCGGCCTTGCGATCCCGGAGCAGTACGGCGGCTCGGAATTGGGCAATCTGGCCATGATCCTCACCACCGAGGAGCTCTCGCGAGCGTCGCTGGCCAGTGCCGGTTCGCTGATCACGCGCCCCGAGATCCTGGCCAAGGCCCTGATCCAGGGCGGCACCGACGAGCAAAAAAAGAAATGGCTGCCCAAGATCGCCAGCGGCGAGGTCATGGTGGCCATCGCAGTCACCGAGCCCGACATCGGCAGCGACGTGGCCAGCATCAAATGCCCGGCGGAGAAGCGCAAAGTCGACGGGCGCGACGTCTGGGTGATCAACGGTCCGAAGGCGTGGTGCACCTTCGCCGGGCGCGCCACCGTGCTGTCGGTCCTGTGCCGGACGGACCCGGACCTGTCCAAGGGAGCAAAGGGTCTGTCGCTGTTCATCGTTCCGAAGGACAGCTTCGATGGGCACAGCTTCGAGATGAAGCAGCCGGGCGGCGGACGCCTGGTCGGCAAGGCCGATGCGACGCCGGGCTACCGCGGGATGCACTCCTACACGCTCAACTTCGAGAACTACGAAGTCCCGGTCGAGAACCTGGTCGGCGGCGAGGCCGGCGTCGGCCGCGGCTTCTATCTCCAGATGGCTGGATTCGCTGCCGGCCGGCTACAGACCGGCGGACGCGCCTGCGGCCTCGCTCAGGCGGCGCTCGAGAAGACGGCCGAGTACGTGGTCGACCGCAACCAGTTCGGTCATCCGATCTCGAAGTTCCAGCTCACCCAGTACACGCTGGGTCGCATGACGGTGATGCTCGCCGCCTCACGCGCGATCACCTACGCCGCCGCCAATGCCTTCGACGAGGACGAGCGCAGGGCAGCCCCGTTAGCGGCCCAGGCCAAGCTGCTAGCCTGCGACATGGCGGTCGAGCTGACCCAGATGGGACAGTTGATGCACGGCGGCTGGGGCTACGCCGAGGAATATCCGATCAGCCGTTACGTCGTTGACGCCCAGGTGCTGCCGATCTTCGAGGGCGTGAAGCCGATCCTCGAGCTCAAGGTGATCGCTCGCCATCTGCTGGCCGGCTGACGCTCTTCTCGTCGCCAGGCGACGAGAACGGGTCCCGTTCAAGGCACGTCGGGAGGATCTCCGCTCGTCATCTCGGCATCCTCGCGCTTCTCCTGGATCGCGCGCCAGGTGAAGTAGAGGGCGAGAACGAGCACCACGAAGAAGCCGTAGCGATTGAACGCCAGGTGCTCCTCCATGGGCTCGATCCAAGCGTCCCAACAGAACCAGGCCGTGAAGAGCCAGAGCAGGATCGGCAGGAATAAGGGGTTGTCGAAGGGCGTGGTCGGAGGCCCGTCGTCTTCACCATCCGTCTGGCGGGTCTCGCGGCGCAATATCTCGTCTTCCGATTCCCGAGTCATGTTGAAAACGTAGCTACGAGATGTCGGCGGAGCCAGTCATGTTTCATAGTGGAGCCTCAGCACGTCGATCATCGGTTCGACGTCGGCGCTTCCCGCCATCTCGCGACACGAGTGCATGGACAGCATGGGGTTGCCCACGTCGACGGTGGGGATGCCGACCCGGGCCGCGCTGATCGGCCCGATCGTCGAACCGCAGCTCACGTCGTTTCGCGACACGAAGTGCTGGGCCTTGACCCCGGCCCGTCCGCAGAGCGCGGCGAAATGGCCAGCGGTGGTGGCGTCGGACGCGTAGGATTGGTTTGCGTTCTGCTTGAGCACCGGGCCGCCGCCAATCACAGGTTTGTGACCTGGCTCGTGCCGATCCGCGTAGTTGGGATGGACGGCGTGGGCCATGTCGGCCGACACCAGCATCGAGCGGGAAAGTGCACGGGCCAGGCCCTGGGGCTCGCCTCCCTTGAAGCCGGAGACGACGCGCTCGAGTGTCTCCACCAGCAGCGGCCCGGCAGCACCCTGGGCGCTGCGGCTGCCAACTTCTTCGTGATCGTAGAGAACGAGCACGCGCGTGAAATCGGGGGTACTGGATGCGCCGAGTAAAGCCGACACTCCGGCGTGACACGAAGCCAGGTTGTCGAGGCGTGAGGCGTGAACGAACTCACCGCGAACACCCGAGGTTGCCGCGCGCTGGGTATCGTAGGTCATGAGGTCGAACGCCAGCACGTCTTCGGACCCGACGTCGGCGATCTTCTGGGCGCGCAGCTCCTGGGTCACGAACTCGTTCAGATCGGGAGCGCCCTCGAGTCCGACGATCGGCACCATGTGGGTCTGGGGGTTCAGCTTGAGTCCTTCGGTGCGCTGTTCGCGGCTGAGATGGATCGCGAGATTCGGAATTCTCAGGAGAGGGCGTGCGAAGTCAACCAGCACCGAGTTTGTGGCACTACCGTCCCGGAGCACGACGCGGCCTGCAATCGAGAGGTCGCGATCCAACCATGTGTGCAACAACACGGCACCGTAGGCCTCGATGGCCAGCTGCCGATAGCCCTCGGCATCGACGTCGGGACGCGGCTTGAGCCGAAAATTGGGCGAATCCGTGTGGGCGGCGATGACACGGAAGCCGGCTTCGGCCGGTGCGGCCGCGCCGACCTCGAAAGCGACGAGGCTTCCGTCTCCGCGGACGAGGAAACGACGATCGCCGGGCCCCAACTCCCAGACTTCGTGGGCCAGGCATTCCTGATAGCCGGCGCCAAACAGACGTCGACGGGTCTCGGCCACTGCGTGATAGGGCGTGGGCGATCGATCGATGTAGACGAGCAGATCGGCGACCGCGTCCGACATGGGGAAGAGGATAGGAAACGGGGAAGGCTTTGACACGTTCCCGACGTGGGTTCAACCCGCCGGCTTCTTTCGCCCCAACGCGACGGCTGCGGCCGTGTCTCCATCGGTCTGCTCGAGCAGCCGGACGGCCTCGCTGGCTTCGATGCCGAGCAGACTCACCACGATGCCCTCGGCACGGCGACGCAGCTTCTCACTGGATGGCAGCAGGTGGGTCATCAAATTGCCCGATACATAGCCCATGCGGACCATGACCGTCGTCGACAACAAGTGCAACACCATCTTCTGCGAGAGTCCGCCCTTCATGCGAGTCGACCCCGCGATTACCTCGGGTCCCACGGGCGGACAGATGGCGATCTCGACGGCGTCGGCCAACGCAGAGCTGCGATCCGAGGTGATGCCGATCGTACGCGCGCCCGCTTCGTAGGCGGCCTCCAAGGCGCCCAGCGTATAGGGAGTCGCCCCGCTGGCCGAGATCGCAACCACGGCGTCGCCGTTCATGACGCCGCGCTCGCGCAGCTCCCAGGCGCCCGCCTCGGCATTGTCCTCGGCACCTTCGACCGCGCGGGACAGCGCGCGCGCCCCCCCCGCGATCAACGCCTGGATCCTGGCCGCGGGCAGTCCGAAGGTGGGCGGGATCTCGGCGGCATCGAGGGTCCCCATCCGGCCGCTGGTGCCTGCCCCGACGTTGAACCAGCGGCCCCCACCGCTGAGCGCACAGACCAACACGTCCACCGCTTCGGCGATGGCGGGCAGGACCGATCCGACGGCCTTGAAGGCCTGGTAATCCTCGGCGTGGATCGAGGCGAGGATCTCCTCGACGCTGCACTCGTCCAGATCGCGCGTCGCTTGGTTCACCGCCTCGGTGGGTTTTTCGGCCTCGGACAATGGCAATCCCCCGCACACCTTTCGGCCGGAAGCGAAGGAGAATGAACGAACGCGATCTAGAATGTGCAGGTGAGCTTCAGCATCTCGCAGAAGACGCTCGAACGTCTGGAATGGCCTCGGATTCTCGATCGTCTGGCGGAATTCGTGCGCACGCCCCAGGCTCTGGCCCGCCTTCACGGCCAGGGCAGCGACGGCCAGTCGGGCACCGCGCTGTTCGAGCCGAGCGGGGCCGGCGTCCGCGAACGCCTGGCCGAGACCGCCGAGGCCCACGCGATCCTTTCCCAAGGCGACTCGCCCCCCATCGGCGGGGTGGCGACCCTGGCTCCAGTGCTGACCCGGGCGCGCAAGGGCGGCGCCTTGGCAGCCACCGAGCTGCTCGACGTCGGCACCCTTCTGTCCGTGCTGCACGAGACCGTACGCTTCGTCGAGGCGCGACGCGACGCGGCGCCTCGACTGGCAGAAGCAGCGGCCCCCATCGACGACCACTCGGCGCTGCGAAGCGCCATCGACCGGAGCCTCGACTCCGCAGGTGAAGTCCGGAACGAGGCCTCGAGCGCCCTGGCCGACGCCCGCCGCGACGTGCACCGGTTCGCCTCCGAGATCCAGCAGCGGCTCTCACTCACGCTCCAGGACCCGAGCGTGCGCAGCCATCTCTCCGACAGCTATTACACCGTGCGCAACGACCGCTACGTGCTGCCGGTGCGGGCCGACGCGCGCGACAAAGTCCGCGGCATCGTCCACGATGCCTCCCGCTCCGGTCACACGCTCTTCATCGAGCCCGAAGCCCTGGTGGACCTCAACAACCGACACAAACAAGCGGAGTTGGCCGTCGAGCAGGAGACCCACCGGGTGTTGCGCATGCTGTCGGAGGCTGTGGCCGACGCAGCTGACGCCCTCGAGATCGGCCTCACCGCACTGGCCGAGATCGACCTCGCGTTCGCGCGCGCCCGGCTCGCCCTCGCCCTGGACGCCGTCGAGCCCCGCGTCGAGGACGAGGGCATGATCCACCTCCCGTTGCTGCGCCATCCGCTGATCCCGGCGGACGAAGCGGTTCCCAACGACCTCCATCTCGGCGACGACTTTCTCGCACTGATCCTTTCGGGGCCAAACGCCGGCGGCAAGACCGTGACCATGAAGGCATTGGCATTGGCCGTCCTGTTCGTTCGCGCGGGCCTGTTCGTACCGGCCGCTGCCCCGGCCCGGGTGGATCTCTTCGATCGCGTCCTGGCCGACATCGGCGATGAGCAGGACATCCGCGAACACTTGTCGACTTTCAGCGCGCACATGGCGAACCTGGCCCATATCGTCGCGTCCGCTGACGAGAGGTCGCTCGTGGTGCTCGATGAACTGGGCGTCGGCACGGACCCGGGAGAGGGAGCCGCCATCGGCCAGGCCGTGCTCGAAGAACTGGTCGAAGCCGGCGCGCGGATCGTGGTAACGACCCACTACAGTCTGCTGAAGGAGATGGCCGAGCTTGACGACCGGTTCGCCAACGCGAGCGTCGAGTTCGACCCGGAGACACTTGCCCCCACCTACAGGCTGAAGATGGGTCTGCCGGGAAGCTCGAGTGCGAGCTCCGTGGCGGCGCGGATGGGGCTGCGGCGAAGCGTGCTCGAAAGAGCCGAGAAGCTGATGTCCAGGGAGGACCGACGACTCGATCGCATGCTGAGCGAGCTTTCGACCAGCCGCGCGCAGCTCGAACGCGAACAGCGGGAAGCAAAACGCCTGCGAGTCGAAACCGAGGCGACCCGGAACGAATACCGGAAGAAGCTCGAGCGGCTCCAGAAGCGCCGCGATGAGCTCTTCCGCAGCCTGCGCGACGATCTCGATGCCGCGTTCCGCGAAGCCCACGAAGAGGTGGCACGCGTGGTGCGGGAGCTCCAGAGGGGGGGCACGCCCCACTCACGCGACGCGGAGCGGGCCCGCCAGGAGTTGCTAGGTCTCGAGGAAAAGGCGCAGCGGGCGGAAAAAGAGGCCGGTGTGCACGAACGTGCCGCTCCCAACCTCCGCCCAGTGGACTGGAACCGGGCCCGTCCCGGCGACGAACTCGAACTCGAGGGAGGCCAGCATGCAAGGCTCGTGGCGCTCCCGGACCGGCGCGGCCGTGTGACCGTCGGCGTGGGGAGCGCACGCCTGGTCCTTCCCATGGAGCAGGTCGGCATCCCGGCAGCGTCCGCGCGCCCGAAAGCCGCGACGCCGAAGATCCGGGCGCCTGCGAACCTCAGCGCCGGGGGCACCGACCGCTGCGACCTTCGCGGCCAGCGCGTGGACGAAGCCCTCGACCGGCTCGAGGAAGCCCTCGACGCAGCAACGCGAGAGGGACGCGACGCCCTCACCATCGTCCACGGCGTCGGTACCGGCGCCTTGCGCCGGGCGATTCGCGAATCACTGGCGCGATCCCCCTATGTCGATCGCTTCCTGCCCGGCTCCGCAGATGAGGGAGGCGAAGGCGTCACCGTCGCCCACCTCGACAAGTAGCCCCGGCATCACGCTGGGCTCTGGTCACCGCGTTGGATTGGCGGGCTACGATTTTGAAACCGACGGCGCTCGCCAACCCCAGCTTTGGCAGAACAGCTGGCGCCTGTGACCCGCTCGGAGCACAGGCTATGGCGTGGACCGGACCCGCAAGTCGGCGGCAACTCTCCCAGCGGCCTGGCGTCCAGCCAGAAACGCGCCGATCCAGGACGGGTCCATGCGGTAGTCGCCGGTCGTGTAGAGGCGCGAGCCCGTTCGCCGGCGGTCGTCCTCGACCCGCGTCAGACGCGCGATCGCGCGGTACTGGCCCACGTCGAAACGCGGCCACGCGCGTTCGACACGATAGAGGCGAGCGAAGTCGATGGCGCCCCGCACAGTTGGCGCAACCCGGTCCAGGGCTTCGAGGAGGTCCTTCTCGATGGTTTCCTCGGGGAGATCCATCGCTCGCGCGGCATAGGCATGGTTGGCGCGAAGCGTCGCGGCGCCCAGGCCGTCGGGAATCCGGCCACCGACCTGGCCGGGCTCGAGCAGCACCGATCCGATCGGATTGCCTTCGCCGTGGGGTACGCGGATCTCCTGGGCGTGCCAGGACGCCGGCCGGCACAGCGCCAGGGCCAGCGTGACCGTGGGCGCATAACGAACCGAGGCCAGCATTTCGCGTTCGGCAGTGGTCAGGAGCTTCGCGCCCAGCCGCGCAGCGGCCTTCGCTGACGTTGCCAGTACGACGGCGTCGACCTCGAACATGCGCTCGCGTTCCTCGCGGTCGTAGGTCACGATGATGCTGGACGGCTGACCGGAGTTACTTTCGACCCGACCCAAGTCTCGAACCTCGGCCCGCGTCAGGACCGCCAAGCCTTGACACGCCGCGTCGAGCAGGTTGCGAAGCGGCATCCGGGGCAGTGCGGGCCGTGCCCCGAAACAACGGGCGTAGTGGCGCAGGAAATGGACGCGGCTGGTCTCGTTCTCGTCTCCGAGGGACGTGGACGTGGCGAAGGGTGCCATCCAGTTGTCGAGCATGGTGGCACCGAAGTACAGACGACCGAAATCGCCCAGGCTACGGTCGTCGAGATCGGCCGAACGTTCGGGCGCCTCGAAGCAGATCTGGTCACCGTAGCGACGCATCAAACGGGGAAGCCGAACCATTCGCAAGGCCTGCCGCGGCGAAACACCCGGGATGCGCGGAAAGTCGAACAGGCTGCGGGGCTCCACGGCCGACGTCTTGTTGCGATGCAGCTGGGAGACGAGCAAGGGCCGCAGCGGCAGGAAATCGTCCCGGACGCCGACCTCGTCGATCCAGGCCAGCAGCTCCCGATCCGCCGTAGACAAGATCGGCGACAACGGCTCCAGGGTGAAGCCCTCGACCGTCTCGCTCCAGGCGCGCCCGCCGACCCGCGCATCGCGCTCCAGCACAGTCACCGAGAATCCGCGCTTGCGCAGCTCCCAGGCGGCAGACAAACCGGCCATACCGGCGCCCACGACGGCGACCTTTTGCTCCGACGAACCCATGGCGCGCGTACCCTAGCGAGCCCTGGGGAGGCCGGGAAGTCGGCCCTCCAGGATGCGCTCCAGCTCGGGAATCACGTCTCCGAGGGTTTCGAAGCGCTCGAATTCTTCGCCTCGCTGCTCCAGCCAGGTGGCCAGCGTATCCTTTGCGAAGACCACGTCCGCCGCGAGAGCGCCGCACAGGTCGGAAACCCGACCGTTTCCGATGTGGACGAACGTGGCATCGGGCCGCAGCTTTCTCGCCTGCTCGATGCGACCCCGCTTGCAGGTACCGGTGCCGCAACCGCAGTCGGGATTCGGATGCCCGGGCGCGAGCCGCCAGCGGCCGCGGTCGTAACGCAGCTGGTTTGCGTCATAGGCGAAGCGGACAGCGTGGATCTGCTGCAACCGGTTGAGGTTCCAATCGAATCCATCGGAGACGATCCGGAACGGAACTCCGCGCGCCTCGCACCACGAGAGCAGGTCGCGGGCGCCCGGATCGAGCTCCACGGTGTGCAGGAACTCATCCAACACACTCTTCGGAATGCGCAGACCGTCGAGCACCTCCATGTTGTACTCCCAAGCCGTGATCTCCCCACTCTCGTAGCGGCTCCACACGCGCGGTCGTTCCTTGCCCGCATGCCGACGCGCGAGGGTAGAACCCACGTCCTGCACCGAGAAGGTTCCATCGAAGTCGCAGAAGACGAACAGCGGAACGTCGCGGACCAGATCGACCAGCGAGCTTTCGTGGGGTGCCAGCGAGAAGACGAGGTGGTTGTCCTCGGCGGCGGGCAGCTTCGGCCCGGCCGGCGACTTTGTATCGAGACGCGGCGAAGGCACTCCCTGAAGCGGTCCGGCCACGCGTGCGTCGATGGACAGTGTTGCATTCGTGGCGTCGTCCGAAGCGGCAAAAACCGCCAAGAATCCAGTGTCAGCGCTCGGTGCCAGCACGCGCGAGGGAAACTCGCCGTCCAGCAGATCCAGGGCCCGGGATGCACCCGGCAGGCCGATTGCGTCGACCTGCCGCGCGACCTCGATCGTCTCGACCAGCAGGCGGCGCCGGTCGGCGCCCAGTGCGGGAACGTCGTCCGAGAAGACCGTCATGCCTCCGGTCACCGCGATCGCGGTTGCCAAGGTACGCGCCTCGTGCTCCGACAGCTCAGCGTCCTCACACGCCATCAGGCAGTCCGGGTCGTTCAGCCAGAGTCGGCGATGCATCCACGCACGGGTGAGCACGCTCCGCACGGCCGAGCGCGTCGACGGCAGGGTCTCCTCGATCCCGGCAATCGCAAACGCGTCCGAGGCACGCCAGCTCGGTGCGACATCGGGGCCGATTCGCATGCCGTCGACGACCCCCACGGCCACGCCCATCGGACAGCCGCAACCGAGCAGGAAGGCTTCTTCTCCTGCTCCGCGACGGATTGCCTCCAGGCCGCGCCGCAGGCGCGTGGCTCGGGGGAGCGCCGGATCGGCGGCGCCGGCCTGCATTGCGGCGCTGTAGAGAAAGTCGAGCTTGAGATAGGTGAACCCCATGGCGACCAGCTCGCCGAACAATCGCTCCAAGTGTTGAAGCACTTCATCGCGGCTCGGATCCAGGACGTGAACCGAGCCGTCCGCCGACCACAGCGGATGCACGAGTCCGCGGAACGGTTCGGCACCGTCGGTCAGCAGCCAATCGGAGTGGTCGCGATAGATCTGGCTCTCGGGAACACAGCAGAAGGGGGCCGTCCACAGGCCCGGTGTAAAGCCGGCTGCCCGGATCTCCTCGGCCAAGCGGGCGATGCCGCGCGGAAACTTCTCGTTCGTTTCGAGCCAGTCACCCACCGCCCGCTGATAGCCATCGTCGAGCTGGATCACCTCGACGGGGATCTCGTCCCGGACGCGCGTCAGGGCATCGAGGTTTCGAAGCACGTCGTCTTCGCTGACCCGGTGCAAGAAATGGTACCAGCTGCACCACCCCGCAACGAACGGAGCTGCGGCCCGTGCCCCCGCAAACCGCCCGTACTGCTCGGCGTAGTCCTCGAGCAGGACACTCGGATCCTCACCCAGGGCGACGCGAACCGGCTCGAGCGGCCACTTCTCGCCCGCGGCCAGGATCCCGTCGAAGCGCAGCTCGATCTCGACCTCGAGATCGCCTCGCGCGCGACGGACATAGACGATTCCAAAGGAGCGACCCCGCTCCATGACAGCGGCGAGGCAGCTGACGCCCGTGGTGGAGTCGGCGATCACGGTCACGAGGTCCGACTCGTGCCAGCCGCTTCGATCCAGGGGCGGATTGCCGACCGCGTGATGCAGACCCCGCAGCCACGCACCGGAAGGAAATTCGGGCGTTCCGGCGTCATCGAGATCGAGTGCGCCGTTGAACGACCAGGACTGCCAGCCGTTTCGCAGGAACCGATAGGAGCCTGAGGCCCGGCCGGCGACTTCGACGCCAGCTCGCTTCCATCGGAATCCGAACACGAGGGCCGCGACCGCAATCGGTTGATCCGTCCGGTTCTGGATCTGACCCCGAATGTGACCGACCGGTCCTACCGAATCGATCTCGAGGAAGATGTCGAGGCCGCCCAGCCGGACCTCGCCAGCGTGCAGGGGCGCGTCCAACGGGGGTCCATTGACCGCATCAACGCCCCGTGCGGTAGCCTCACCGAGCCGGACACCGAGCCGGACAGGCTCGACGCGGCCGGCGTGTTGGTGCGCTGCGATGGCAGCAGGGCCTGACATGGAGCGGCGGAGTATAACCGCATGACCCGTGCTTCGACCCGAGCGCCGCAACGATCACCGGAGCCCGGCAGTGCCGCTTGGCGCGAACGGCTGGCGGCCGGCGGTACGCTGATCCTCGATGGCGCCACCGGAACCGAGCTCGAGCGCCGCGGGATCGGCTCCGAGCTGCCTCTGTGGTCCGCCGCAGCCTTGGACCAGGCACCCGAAGCCGTGGCCGCCATTCATTCGGCCTACGTGGCGGCCGGCGTCGACCTGCTGACGGCCAACACCTTTCGCACCCAGCGACGCAGCCTGGCCCGCGGCGGGCAGGGCGAGCGCGCGGGCGAACTCACCCGCCTGGCCGTTTCCCTGGCCCGCTCGTCCACGGCCACCTCGGATCGCCCCGTTGCGGTCCTCGGCTCCGTCGCACCCCTCGAGGACTGCTTCGAACCCGAGCGGGTGCCTGACGACTCCACGCTCGAGCGTGAACACGCTGAACACGCCGAGAACCTGGCGATCGCCGGCGTCGATGCCGTGTTGATCGAGACCATGAACACGATCCGGGAAGCCGTCGCCGCTGCACGAGCCGCACGAGCCGTGGAGCTGCCCTTCCTGGTGAGCTTCGTCTGCTGGCAGGGCGCCCGGCTGCTGTCGGGCGAGGCCCTCTCGGGAGGCATCGAAGCCGTGGAAGCCCTCGCGCCGACCGCGATCCTGGTCAACTGCCTGCCGCCGTCGAATGTGCCCGCTTGCCTCGACGTCCTGGCAGGTTGCGGCCGGGCGTTCGGCCTCTACGCGAATCTCGGCACCCCGCTCGATCGCGACGACGCCCGCCGCAGCGAAGACTGCACACCCACCGAGTTCAAAGCGCACGCGGCCATCTGGACCGCGCGGGGCGCCCGCATCGTCGGCGGCTGCTGCGGCACCTCACCGGCTCATCTGGAAGCCGTCGCGCAACACGTGCGCAGCTCCTGAAAGCAGTCTGCACACGGCTTCAGCTCCAGGCCGGAAAAAATCATTTCCAGCGCCGCAAATTGTGTCACTCCAGGCACTCCGGGTTGCGTGCGAGCTGCCGGGCCCTCGAATCAGCCGTTTTCCGAAACCGAGATCTGCCGGTGGCTTACGCGCGAGTCCACACATCCGGAAGAAGCTGGCACGGGCCTTGCTCCAGAGGGGATCGACTGAGAACTGACAACCGCATTGTCCAGATCGCCCGGGCCGGCTACCCCTCCCCACGCATTGGCGTGGAGCCGGCTCGGGCGTAGTCTTTTCGGGTCATGGATTCCGCACCGGACCCGCCGCCCCCGCATTGTGGCGTCGACCTCGGCGCTGTGATGCAGGCCGTCTACCGATCGATCGGTTCCAACTGACCGCGACGCTTGCGCGGCTCCTCCATGAAGACGAGTACGATCCCCATCGCCACCACTTGGAAGCCGATGGCAATCCAAAAAACGCTGGCGTAGCCCAATGCCGCCGCCAGCACGCCTCCGAGCACGGCTCCGATCGCTGCGACCAGCTCGGAAGCCGAGTTGGCGACGGCGATCCGCATGGGGAGATTGCGCCGGCGACCGAACTCGAGCACCAGATTCTGCGACGACATCTGGAATCCGCCCATTCCCATGCCCAGTCCCAGATAGACCGCGACGAGCATGTCGCCGTCGTCGATGGCCATCAAGCCGAGGGCCGACGCGATCCACACGGCGAGCGCCAGCAGAAAGACGAAACGGAAGCCAGTGCGGTCCGCCAGCAGTCCCCACATCAGATTTCCCACGCTCTGGGACAGCACGAAGGCCGCCGTCAGCTCTCCCAGGTCGCTCCCGGTCAGCTCGAATTCGTTGATCGCGTAGATCACGTAGAACGGCACAGCCATGCGGCCGATGGTCGCCAGGGCCCGGGCGATGAAATAGGTCGTGAAGGCGCGGTCGCCGCGAAGCAACGCGGGCAGTTCGCGGAGCCGCTGTCCGACCCGGGAGCGCTCCAACACGTTGGGCGTCTTGGGCTCGCGCACGAAGAGCAGCATGATCAGCCCGACCGAGGTCAGACCGAAGGCCAGCAGGAATGTGGCGCCATAGCCGTTGCCGAAGACGTCGCCCTCGATCAGATAATGACCTGCATAGAGCGACACACCCACCGCCGTGAGCCCCGCCAGGGCATTGCGCAGACCCATCAGCAACCCCCGGATCTCGACGGGAATCACCTTCGAGACCAGGAAATTGAAGACGACGCCCTGGACGCCCAGGAAGACGCCGAACAGACCGAGAAACACGCAGGCACTGATCAGGGGCCACGGGTGCGGCAGCAGCAGACCACCCAGGGCGAGTCCCAGGATCTGGATCCGCATCAGTACGCCGATCACGAGCCCGACCGGTAGAACCCTTCGGCGATGCTCGATCAGCGTCGCACCGACGATGGGCGACAGGAACATACCCAGGTACTGAAGCCCTCGGGCGAGTCCCACGATCCAGTCGGAGCCGCTGAGCGCCGCGATGTAGGCCGGGATGAAGATCGGGGCATTGATGAGGCGCATGCCTGTCTGACCGAGCAGGCCATGGCTCAGGTGGGCCAGGTAGTTGCGTCGAAGGTTCTCGCGCACCTCCTGCTGGAACGCCGCTTCACGAGCTTCCGCCTGTGTTGCAACTCTCCCGGCCGACTTCTGTTCCGCGGCACTCCCGGCCGCGTCAATCTGCCTCACGGCGCATCTCCGCCGGGTTCCGACTGACAGCGACGTCGGCTGCGCTGCGAGGCTGCCGAAGGATGCGGCGGGCAATTCCAGCCAGGTAGACCGAGCCGGTCACGCAGAGACAATCGCCTGCTTCGAGGCGGTGGTAGGCAGCCCGCACCGCCAGCTGCGGATTCGGAACCACCCGCACCGCGACGTCGGGTGCCACCTCGCGGACCGCCCGGCCGATTTCAGTCGGAGACAACGAGCGCGTAGGCTCTGCACGCGTGACCGTGACTTCATCCGCCAGCGGTACCAGCGACGCCAGGATCGATGCGGTGTCCTTCCCCGCCGAAATCGAGAGCACCAGATGCGTGCGGCGGCGCTCGATCCGGCGCAGCACCGACGCCAACGCCTGGGCCGATGCCAGCGTGTGGGCCCCGTCGACCAGGACACACGGATCGCGTTCCAGGCGCTCGATCCGACCGGGCAAGGTCACCGCGGCCAGCCCCTGGATTGCAGCCGACACGAACGTGTCGTCCAGATCCAGCGCCCGGCGCACGCACGCCAACGCCAGCGCGGCGTTGCCCACCTGGTGGCGTCCGAGCAAGGGCAACCGGGCATCGAAGACGACGTCGCCGTCGCGCATCCGAAGCATGCTTCCGTCCGGACCCTCCTCCAGGACCTCGGCCGCGAATGCATCGCCGGCCCAAGCCGGTTCGATCCCGACCTCGGCGGCGCGTACCCGCACCACGGCGGCGGCTTCCTGGGGAAGGACGCCGATCACGGCCGCCACGGCGGGCTTCAAGATTCCCGCCTTCTCGCCGGCGATCGCAGCGAGGCTGTCGCCGAGCGTCTCCGTGTGTTCGAGTTCGATGCTGGTGATGCAGGCCACGACGGGCGTCACGACGTTGGTGGAATCGAGGCGACCGCCGAGTCCGACCTCCAAGATGGCGAGCTCGACGCCGGCCTCGCGGAAGCAGACCAGCGCGGCCGCTGTCGTCGCGTCGAAGAAAGTGGGCGGCTGGGACGGATCCCGATCCCGCATCGCCTCGACGTGTGGCCGCACCCGTTCGACCGCGGCGGCGAGCGGAGGTCCATCGACCTCGCGCCCGCCGATGCGAACCCGTTCCGTCCAGCGTTCGAGATGTGGAGATGTGAAGGTCCCGACGCGCACGCCGGCGGCCTCGAGCACCGCCTCGGCCAGCAGCGCCGTTGAGCCTTTTCCCTTCGACCCGGCGATGTGGATGAACCGAAGCCCATCGTGGGGGTTGTCGAGCCGCTCCAGAAGAGCCTGGATCGGCCCGAGGCCCAAGCGGGCATGGGCGATGTCGGGTCGCTTCTCGACGTTGATCAGCCCCTCGAGCCAATCGCCAGCTTCTTTCACATCGCGAATTTGAATGCTGTGAATCTCCTGGCTGAACGGCGACACAAGGCTCCGAAACGAAGCGAGGCGGCCGAAAGGCCGCCTCGCCGAAACTCGGAGCAGCCCAGCGGCTGCCGGTGGCGGCGCTTACTGCGCCATGTACCGCTTCATCTGGCGGTATTCCTTGACTACCGCGCTGGTGGAGACAACGGCGGGGAAATAGAACTTCACCGCATGGCCGCACTTCACGCAGATCTTGTAACAGAACTTGAATCCATCGACTTCGCGGGTGTTTCCGATGATTTCCCGGTTGTCGTCGTTGCAGCACTTCGACGGGCGTGAAGGCGAAACGATCCTCTTCGGATAGTCGTTCATCGGCTTCTCGTCGTCCGAATACCGAATGATGTTCTTGATGACGCGTCTCAGTTTGGCGTCGGAGTTCTGCTTCCTGATGTTGCTTCCAATTCGTCTCAACTCGGTTCCCCTATCGAACCCACTGCGACCGGACCGGGGCTTGCGAGCCGGCGCAGCAAGGCTGTGTGGTCTTCGTACGGGTTTTCACAAGGCGCGCCTTCCGCAAAGCGAAAGACACTGTTGGAATCTTCCAGCCCGTCATCGCCGATCCGCAGCAGCGCGGAGCTGCGGGTGCCGTAGGCGGGGGTGTGGACACAGAGTGCGTCGAGGGGCCCCCTCGGACCGAATTCCTCGTGGCTGCGACAGAGGCGTTCGAGACCTTCGAGTAACGATTCGGGCCCGAGGTCGTCGACCTGCTCTTGGAGACCTGCCAGCTTGGGGGGTACCGGCCGGTCGAAGGCGCCATTGCCGACGATGACCGTGCTTCCCCCCACGGCGATCCGCCGCGGCCTCTCCTCATACGTGATCGCGAAGGCATCGTCGCGATCCGCGAGGAAGAGATTGAAGGGGTTGTACATGCCCATTGGCAGTTTCTCGGCCGCTTCGGCGGCTTCTCGCGCGCTGGCCGCGGCCAGCGCTTGGATGACCAGATGTCCCCGGGATCTGCGCTGCGGGTCCGGCGTCCCGGCCGACACGTTGGTGACCGCGGCAAACAATCCTTGGGGTCCTAATCCGAGCCAGGTTCCACCCGCTCTTGTGTCCAGTGGCGCGATGATCGGTCCCCCCGGTGCTGAGCGGATCGCCAGCCCTTCGGCCGGCCGGTCATGGAATTCATCGCGATTCGCAGCGACCACGAGCGGCGCCCCAACGATCCGACGATGGAGGGCGATGAGGGTGCACACTCGATCCAGCGCTCCGCCGCGCCCTGTGGGGCGGGCCCCGGGAGGTCCGAACTATACCGGAAGACAGGGATTTCGCCAGCTTAGAAGCTTTCGGCCGCCCCCAACGGGACCGTCAGCCCGCTAACCCCGCAGACCTCCGACCAGGCGCAGGCTCTTGGCGCTGGCGGACGGCTCGGTGGGCTGGGCACCCTTCCAGCCCTTGGCCTGCCGGGCGCGGCGGGCGCGGCGCTTGGCGGCCGCCCGATCGAGGCGCAGGCCGTACTGGCCGAAGACCTGGCTCAGCGAGTCGAAGTTCTGCTCGATGGTGGTCCGAACCGACTCGAAGCCGTGCTCGACGGCCTGAGACCGCTTCCAGAACGCCAGCGGATTGATGGCGAAGAACTCGGAATCGCGCTCCCGGGGCTCGATCAGGACGATGTCGCCCGTGAAGCGATCGTCGGCCAGGTAGCGCTGCATGCCCAGCTTCAGGCGGGAGTGGAGCAGCGTCCGGAACACCTGGTTCAGGATGACCACCAAGCCGCGATCTGACAGATAGCGGCCGTCAGAGAAGTATTCGCCGGCCTCGCCTTCCTCATCGACCCGATTCAGGAAGGGCCGGAACGGGTTGTAACAGATGATGAGATCGGCGCCCTTCTCGACGGCGATGTCGATGTTGGCGGTGTTGCGCACACCGCCGTCGATGTAGTCGATGCCGTTGATGCGTGCGGGGCGGTAGAAGAGCGGCAGCGCCGATGACGCCTGGACCGCCTGGGAGATCGTGACCTCGCAGTTCTCATCAGAGCCGAAAATCGCGCGCTCGGCCGTGTCCAGGTCGCAGGCCGAGATGTAGAGCTTTTTCCCCGTACGCCGCTCGAAGGCCCGAAAATCGTTGGGCAGGTCGAGCCGCTCCAGACAGCGACGCAGCCAACGCTCGAGGCTCGAGTTGTCGAACAGACCGCTGGGGATGTAATGGCTCAGCGCCGGGATCTCGCGCTTCGGCGAGATGTGGTCGCGCATGCGCATCACCAGGGTCTCGAAGTGGTGGTAGGTCGGCGCCCGGTAGAACCGGCGAACTTCGTCACCGATCGCGTCGGGCAGCCCGGGCAGCCCGCGCGCGAAGTCCAGGCTCACGCTGGGCAGGTAGGTCGCCAGGTCGTAGAGCAGGCGCGCCGGCCGTTCGACCATCTCCCGCAGGTTCGGATTGAAGAAGTCGATCGGGCGCAGTTGGTCGATCCGCGTGCTGGTTCCGTCGAGAACCTTGATCATCTCGTTGGGCGTGACGCCACCGGCCAGCGAGGCCGAGAGCATGGCTCCTGCTGAAAGTCCGACGTAGATGTCGAGGTCCGTGATCTTGCGGTCGACGAAGAAGTCATCGAGGGCCTTGAGACCCCCCACCTTGAAGGCTCCGCCAGACACGGCTCCGCCGGCCAGCACCAGCGCGATCTTCGGGTTGCGCTTGCGGCTGCCCGGATCGCTCTTTCGAATGAGGGTGAGGCCCACTCAGGATTCCCCGATTCATAGGCTGCTCAACAAGGCGTCCACGGGAACACGGGGGGCTGGCATCGACTTCCGATGCACCGCGTTAGGATACCCTTCGGCCCGGAGCCTGTCGACGCGCCGGGCGGGTTGGCGTGGCCCGAGCGAGACTCTCTCAGAAGTTTGTAATTCTATTTCTCTTTTTGAATCGGGACCCGCACGAGAAGCCGGCTGGGGCTGCCTGGGAGACAGCTCGGGATGCATGCCGCAATGCGTCGACACGCACAGAGATGCATCCGTATCTGGTATTCTTGATGCACCTGTAAAACTGGCCTTGAGATGAGTGGATCGATGTCGCCTCGAACGATCCGGACCGCACGCTTCGCGTTGATCCTGCTGGTGATTCTGGCGCTCTCGGGGTGCACGACCGCACCGGCCCCGCCACTCTCCCCGGGCGGCGCGGCTCCGTATCCAGTGGATCCGAACGCGCCTGTGGATCCGACGACAGGCCCGGATCCACTACCGGTCGGCGTCAGCCTGTCGCAGCGCGCCCAGAGCGCCATGGAGTCGATGGTGATGGGCGCCGTCATCGGCTCCAGCCTCGGCCCGCTGGGCATGGCAGCCGGGGCTGGGGTCATGCTCGTCTACGGAGCCCTGACCGGAAACGTTCCGTTTCAGGGGCAGGGCGGCATGGGCCCCTACGATCCGGTCGGGGGTGGCGCCGAGGCCCAGCGCGAAGCCGCACTCGAGCAGGAGATCGAGAGCGAGATCGCCCGGGGCGACACCCTGGAAAGTGAGATCGAGGAAGAGCTCGCGCGCCAGGAAGAGTTGCTACACCAGATCGATCAGCAGGAGCAGGTCCAGCGGTCGGCCGCCGCCGCCATCGCTCCCACCTTGAGCGACGAGGAGCTCGCCGCCCAGCTCGATCCGCGCGCAGCCCCCAAGACCCCCACGGACCGCGACCTGCCCAGGGCCATCTTCGAAGAAGAAGAAGTCGTCATAGAAAAGGGCAAGTGGGGCAACAAGACGAAGCTCACGATGATCAAGCGAAGCTTGGACGCCGACCGCGACGGCAAACCCGAGCAGGTGCGGTACTTCGACCCGAAGACGGGCCTGATCATTCGCAAGGTTCAGGACCGTGACTACGACGGCAAGCCCGACACCTGGCAGGTCTACCGGGACGGCAAGGTCGTCTCGCGCACGCTCGACACCAACGCCAACGGCAAGCCTGACATCTGGGAGACGTACTCGGGCAGCCGCATGACGTCACGCCAGATCGACCGGGACAACGACGGCGTGAAGGACGCCTTCTACACCTACCGCGGGACGAACCTCACCGAGGAGAAGCACGACGTAAACAACGACGGGAAAATCGATCTCATCGTGATCTACAAGAATCGCAAGCGGGTCTCGACGGCCGAGGACACGGACAAGGACGGTGCGATGGATTCCTGGACCGAGTACGACGTGGTGGGCGAAAAGGAAGTCATCTCACGCATCGAGAAGGACACCAACTCCGACGGAATCCGCGACGTGTTCGAGTTCTATTCCACCGGAAACGGCCGGCCCGAGCTGGCCAGGCGGGAAGAGGACAAGGACGGCGACGGTGAGGTCGACATCATCTCGATCTACGAGAACGGCCGCCTGGTCCGACGCGAGATCAACGATCCGAACCTCGTCCCGCTCTAGCCCAAAACGCGGCGACACCGGAACGCCAGGAGGTCCCAGCCTGAGTGAGCCGCAGTTCGCCGCTGCGGCGAACTGCAAGCCGACGCTCCGTCGGCCCGCCGCCGCGGCGAACTGCAAGCCGGCGCTGCGCCGGCCCTATTCGGGTTCGGATACCTCGAACTCGAGGACCTTCCGTTGCTGCTCGCGGAAGCGCTGGATGCGCTCGCGCTCGACCAGCAGCATGAGCTGCTTGTTGCGCGCGCGGATCCGGTCGAGTTCCAGGGCCAGCTCACGCTCGGTGAGTCCCGACTTCTCGAAGAAGAGGTCGAGCTCGACGCTGCCGCTGCTGCCGTCTGATGCCAGCGCGGTCACGCGTACCCGGTTGCGCCCTTCCTTCACCGGAACGAAGCCGCGGAAGCGGCCATCGGGAAAGAGGTGTACGTCCGTCGAGACCTCACGGGTGGTCAGATTCGTAAAGACCACGTCCTCGATGTTCGCGAACGAGATGCCCGACAAGAACGAGATGATGTCACCCGGGTTTAGCACCGGCAGGAAGTTGCCGAGCGTGATGCGAGCCATCTCCGTGGCGGCGATGGGATTGGTGAGCGCGTTGGGCCCGAGCGCATAAGTGTTGATGGTGATGCCTGCCTTGTGGGCCAGGCGCGCCGCGGTGAGCGCGGCCTCGGTGTCGCCTGGATCGGGCGAGGCACCGGTACCGATCGGGAACGTCGGCAGGCCGTCGGTCAGGAACAGGACCACCTTCTTGGCACCGGGCCGGGGCTGGCTCTTGGCCCCGGACAGGCCCGCCAGCTCGCGCACCGCCAGCCGCACGCCCGCGGCGAAGTTCGTTCCGCCGTGGGGACCGCGCTGGAGGATCCGATTCATGCGGCTCCGGGCAGACGCGTGGTCGAACGTGAGCGGGACCTCGAGCCATGCGTCCTGCTGGTCCCACTTTGCGCGCATGCCGGTCTGCGGGTTCATCTCGCCCGAGAAGCTGATGACGCCCACCCGGACCCGACTCGCATCGAGGCTCAGCACGAGCTGCTGGGCGCCCCGGATCTCGGCGGCCAGGATCGTGTCGTGAGGGTCCGTCGACTGCATGTCGGGCGGATACTTGCCGGGCTCCACCAGCTCCAGCTGGGGGTTGAAGCCAACTTCGCCGTCGCCGTCCACGTCGACGCCGCTGGCGTGCTTGGTCGAGCCCGAGACGTCGATGACGATCATCACGTCGAAGTCCGCAGGCCGTTCTCCGTCCGCGGTGGCGCTGCCCCGAATCGGCGCCTGGTGGACCCGGTTCTTGAGAGGGATGCCGGGCTTGGGAGAATCGATCTGGATCTTCACCAACGAGGTCTTGGCGGCCTGGGCGTCGCGGGCGGCCGCGGATTCCGGCGGCCCGAGCAAGGCACAGACGAAGACTGCAGCCGCGAGACCGGCAAGGCCGGGCCGCGGGTACGCGGGGTGGCAGAGGGTCCTCAGGGCCTGACCGATTCGGGTGCTCTTCACTGGGCGCGACTCACTCGATGCAGGGGGCCCTGGGAGTCTAGTCCAGGGTGACGTCCGGGGTGGCGGACGACGCTGAGGGGAGAGTCTGGGAAACCGCATCATCGCCTCCAGGCGGCACCACTTCGCCGCCGGCAGGCGGCATTTCACCCCCCGCTCGGGGCGTCTCGTCGTCTTGGCTGGGGTCCCGGATCAGGTGATCGATCGAGGCGCTGCCCTCGACCGGGGACTCCGAGAAGCGGTCGATCCTGGTCAGGCGCTGGCTGATGACATGCAGGCCTTCGAGGGTTACGCGGCCCACGGTTGCGAGACTGTCGGCCGAGCAGTGCTCCAGGTCGTCGTGCTCGGTGCCGGCGTAGATTCCAGGCGGCTCCCCGGCGCCGAAGCGGGTGTCCATCAGCGCCACCACCCGTCGCATCCCGGCCTTCACGAAGCCGCGGTGCGGGCCCTGGACCGTCTCGATCTCACCGTGGCGCGGAAACGCGTCCGATTCGCCGATCCGACTGGCAGCGCGCCAGAACTCTTCGCGGTAGATCCGGTGGGAGACCAGGTCGCGCGTCACCTGCAGGTCCGGGTCACAGACGCGATTGACCACCACGGCCAGTCGAATCGAAGGCAGCAGACCGCGCAGGCTCACCCGGTGGATCACGGCCGTGCTTCCCGCGTGGGCGGAGTCCTCACCGGCGACTGCGGTTGCCTCTCCATCGAGAAACACGATCCATACGCGGTACGGAAGTGGATTCGCCACCAGGACGCGAGTCAGCTCCAGCAGGACCGCCGCTCCCGAGGCGCCGTCATTGGCACCGACGAAGCGGAATTCCTCGAACGGCTGGGTATCGTAGGGAGCCGCCAGCAGCAGTATGTCCTGGCTCTGGGTGCCCTCGATCCGGGCCGCCACGTTCACGGCCATCACCGGCTCGTCTTCGCCCGGGCGCTGGACCTCGGTCTGCTGCTCGACGATGTAGAGATCGAGCGCCTGGAGTTGCTCGAGGATATAGGCGCGGGCTTCGGCGTTTCCCTGCGACCCGATCACACGAGGACCGATCTCGGTCAAGCGGGCCAGGTCGGCCCAGGCGCGCTGGCTCTGGAACGCCGTGGTTCGTAGATCCGGGACATAGGCGCTGGGCAGCGCCGGGGGCGGAGAAGACTGACAGCCAAGCGCGAGCAACGGGAACACCAGCAGCCATCGAATCGCTCGCATCCAGCCAACGATGAAGCTGTCCATCACGTTCTCAGAACTCTCCCAGCTGAGGTGAGGCAGCTGCTGGGCCTCGCGGGGGGCGATCTTACCCCCCTGGCGAGACCTGTGGGCGTTTGGTATCGGGGATATTGGCGATTTTTTCAGAAACTCGGGGCATCCGCTGACACGTCCGGCGGCCAGCGGCCACTTCTCCTGTGAAGCGCCTCCCTGGCGGGGCTTTTCAAAAGTGGAGGGCAGGGTTCCGTCCCAGCGGGGCCCTGTCTTCGTCGACTCTAGCGAGCCCGCTCCCCCGGCTCGGTTCGCCCCCCCGCAAGCACCCCACAGCGGTCCCGCGTGAGGACCGTGACCCATGCCCTTCGTCATAGGCGCCGCTCTGGTCGGCGTCGAAGGCCACGCCATCGAAGTCGAAGTGCGCATCAGCTCTCAGCTGCCTCGCATCGACGTGGTCGGACTGCCGGAAGCGGCCGTCCGCGAGAGCGCAGCCCGGGTGCGCGCCGCCATCCAGGCCTCGGGCCATGCGTTTCCGGACCGCCGCGTCACGGTGAACCTGGCGCCAGCCGAGCTGCGCAAGCAGGGGGCCGGTCTCGATCTAGCGATTGCCATCGGCATCCTGGCGGCCAACAGGTCCGTGGCCGGAGACCGACTCGAGAAGACCGCCTTCATTGGCGAGCTCGCGCTCGACGGCCGACTGCGCGGCGTCCGCGGTGCCCTCACCCTGTGCATCGCCGCCCGTGGAGCCGGCAGCGAGCGCGTGATCGTCCCGGTCGAGAACGCGGCCGAAGCAGCGCTCGCGCCCGGCGTCGAGGTCCTCGTCGCGCCGGACCTGGCGCACGTGATCGCCTGGTGTCAGGAGGCAACCCGGCTCGACGAAGCGCGGCCTTCGGAACCCGGCCCTCCCGATCCAGCGGCCCCCGACATCGCCGACGTTCGTGGACAGGAGCACGCCAAGCGCGCCCTCGAAATCGCAGCCGCCGGCGGACACGCGCTGCTGCTGCGCGGGGCACCCGGCTGCGGCAAGACCATGCTCGCGCATCGGCTTCCGGGCCTGCTGCCTCCGCTCAGTTTCGACGACGCGCTCGAAGTCACACAGATCCACAGCGCCGCTGGGCTGCTGTCGCGCGACATTCCCATCATTCGCGAACGCCCGTTTCGCGCACCCCACCACAGTGCCAGCACGGCGGGCCTGCTGGGCGGCGGCAACCCGCCGCGACCGGGTGAAGTCTCGCTCGCCCACCGCGGCGTGCTCTTCCTCGACGAACTCCCGGAATTCGGGCGCCACTGCCTCGACTCGCTGCGCCAGGTGCTCGAGGCCCATCGCGTCGTCGTCGCCCGCGCGCGCATGAGCTGCACGTTCCCGGCCCACTTCCAGCTGGTTGCAGCGGCGAACCCGTGTCCTTGCGGTTGGCTCGGTTCCGGCGCGAAAGATTGTCGTTGCGACGATCTCGTCGTCTCGCGCTATGAAGCGCGCCTCTCGGGCCCACTGCTCGATCGGATCGACCTGCACGCCTGGTTGCGACCCGTTCCGTGGCAGCAGCTCGACGCGAAGCAGACAGGCGATTCGAGCGCCGACAGTGCCGAAATCCGCAAACGCGTGGTGGCCGCGCGCGACCGTCAGATGAAGCGCAGCGGCGGTCAGATCGCGTGCAACGCCGAGATCCCCGACAACCGGGCCGACGCGCTGATCGACGCGACGCCCGAGGCGCGGGCATTGCTCGGCCGCGCGGTCGAGAAGCTGGGGCTCTCGGCGCGCGCCGCGCGGCGGGTGTTGAAGCTGGCGCGGACGATTGCAGACCTCGCGCACGAGTCGAAGACGTCGGTGTCGGCCGTAGCGGAAGCACTCGGCTACCGCGACGAACGCGGCGCCTGAGGACCCAGCGATTGCGAGTTCTGCTGCCGCTGGAGCTCGTTGGGCCCAGTGCCAAGTGGATCCGGGCGCTGTCACCTTTGGTCGCTTCCAGCATCTGAGGAGCCATGACCGAACCCGAGCAGCAGGGCGTTTCGACGGCCGACTACCGGATCCACGTCGAACCGTGTGGCAAGCGCGTGAAGGTCGTCTTCAACGACGTGACCGTGGCAGACAGCGCCCAAGCGCTGCTGCTTCTCGAGACGCGGCTCCCGCCCGTCTACTACCTGCCCCGCAAAGACGTCCGCATGGACCTGATGGAACGGACGGATTATCGCACCCATTGTCCGTTCAAGGGGAACGCGTCTTATTGGACCCTCAATGTCGCAGACCAGAGCGCGGAGAACGCCGTCTGGTCGTACGAAGACCCCCTGCCCGAGATCGAGAACCTCCGCGGCTACGTGGCCTTCTACCGCAACCGCATGGACGCCTGGTACGAGGAGGAGGAAGAGGTCAGCATCGATCCGGTCACGGACACCCACGCTCACGGGAATCCCCTGGTCGACTGGCTGCTGCGGGACGCGTGGGAAGCGGCCACGACGAGCGAGCTGGTCGCCCGTTTCGCGCGACAGCTCCTCGCCGTCGGTGTGCCTGTATTCCGCCTGAATCTCATGGTGCGCACGCTCCATCCCCAGGTCATGGGCCGCAACTACGTATGGCTCCAGTCCAGCGACTCGGTGGAGGAGATCGCGCTCTCCCACGACCGCGCCCAGGAGGAGAGGTTCCTCGGCAGCCCCTTCGCCCCGATCTTCGAAGGACGCGGCGGCGTGCGTCGGCGCCTCGAAGTCGACGGCGCCCAGCTCGACTTTCCGATCCTGCGCGATCTGAGAAACCAGGGTGCCACCGATTACGTCGCGATGCCCCTGACCTTCTCCGATGGTCGCATTCACGCGCTCACGCTCTCGACCCGACGCCCGGGTGGCTTTGAAACACGCGACTTGGGCCACATCCACGAGATCCTTCCGATCGTGAGTCGCCTGGTCGAGGTCCACGTGATGCGGCACACCGCACGCACACTGCTCGACACCTATATCGGCGCGCATGCCGGCGAACGCGTCCTCAACGGATTGATTCGGCGGGGTGACGGGGAGGAGATCCAGGCCGTGATCTGGTGGGCCGACCTGCGTGGCTCCACGGCGCTGACGGAACGACTTCCCCGCCAGCAATATCTGGGTCTGCTGAACGACTTCTTCGAGAGTACGGCAGGCTCGGTGATCGAGCAGGGCGGCGAGGTGTTGAAGTTCATTGGCGATGCGGTGCTGGCGATCTTTCCGTTGCAGGGCGCTCCCGACGCGGGTGAACGCGCACTCGCGGCCGTAGGCCAGGCCATGAAACGCATCGAACAACTCAACGCCAAACGCTCCGAAGAGGACCCGGCGATTGAGCTGGCGATCGCGCTCCACCGGGGAGACGTGAACTACGGAAACATCGGCATCCCGGGGCGCCTCGACTTCACCGTGCTCGGCGCGGCCGTGAACGAAGTCGCGCGCCTCGAAGGCCTCTCGAAACAAATCGACCAGACCGTCGTCGCCTCCGGCAGGTTCGCTGAGCTGGTGCCGGGAAGACTTGTGTCCCTGGGACGGCATGCCTTGCGAGGCGTCAGCGGTGACCGCGAAGTCTTTACGCTGAAAGACTGAGGTTCGAAGACTGCGACTTCGATCGCAAATCGTTCGACCCCCTACAAGCCGCGCACAGCGCCGCTCGAAGGGGTCGGCAAGAACCGCAGAAAATTCCTGGAAACAGACGCCATCCTCCACATGAGGGACGCCAGCGGGCGTCTGGGTGCGTATCACCCAGAGAGTGAATCTCAGACCCGCCGGGAAGCTCGCACTCCCATGCGGTGGGCCGATCTGGGGCGCGCACCAGAGGGCGTCCGAAAATGGACACCGAACGACCGAAAACCGTCACCTACGGTTCGCACCCCGCCGCTTCCGGCGGCCGGCAATCGATACGCAACTATTCGTGTTTGCAGGATTTTTGACGAAGGCAAGACTCGCTCCAGGGGTTGGCACAGTTGATGCTTTACAGGGTCGCAGAAGGGGGAGGATGGTCATGAGCGCCGCCGCAACCACTCTCGCGATCCGGAAGGCCGCCGAGATCGCTGGAACCCAGAGCCACGAGGTGACCCTGCTCGAGCTCGTGAGCGCCATCTGCGAGGTGACCGAGGACGATCGCGAGGTCGTGGCCACCATCGTCCAGATGCTGCATTCCGGCGAGGTCAAGCTCTGCGGAAACTTCCGCGGTGCAGCCGTCAGCGACTTCGATTGATCTGCCAGTCGGCGAACACGGATCCAAGACCCAATTCTGAATCCGTAGCCCGGGTCGAGGGGAAACCCCCTTGCATCCAGCGGCGGGGGCCGTCATCGTCCTGCTCGGGGGGTGATCGGTCATGGCTCAACAGGAGCAGCTTGCATTCGCTAGCCGATCCGGGGCGAAGCGCGGAAGCCACTCCCGATCGAAGCCGGCCAAGTCTGCCACGAACGCGCCGACGCGCTCCAAGAAGACGCCGAGGAAGACCTCGAAGACGCCGAGGATGACCTCGAAGACGCCGAGGAAGACCTCGAAAACGCTGAGGAAGACCCCCAAGAAGTCTGCGGCGACCCCGGCCGCGCGTCACACGAAGAAGACGGGCCGCTCCGACGCCAAGGAGATGGCGAAGAAGCAGCGAGACATCTCGGTCTCGGAGTTCTTCGCCAAGAATCGCCACCTGCTCGGATTCGACAATCCGTCGAAGGCCCTGCTGACGACGATCAAGGAAGGCGTCGACAATTCGCTCGACGCCTGTGAAGAGGCCGGGTTCCTTCCGGACATCCGGGTCGAGATCAAGCAACTCTCGGAGACCCGCTTCAAGGTCTCCATCGAGGACAACGGCCCGGGCATCTTGCGTAGCCAGGTGCCCAAGATTTTCGGAAGCCTCCTGTATGGATCCAATTTCCATCGTCTGCGTCAGAGCCGCGGCCAGCAGGGAATCGGCATCAGCGCCGCCGGAATGTATGGCCTCCTCACGACCGGCAAACCCGTCGTCATCACGACCCGGACCGGTGCCAAGCAGGACGCCCACCACTTCGAGCTCGTAATCGACACGAAGAAAAACGAGCCGAAGGTCAAGAAGGACGTCGTGCTCCAGTGGCACAAGGATCACGGCACCCGGGTGGAGATCGAGCTCGAAGGCTCCTATCGCGGCGGACGCCACTCAGTCGATGCGTACATTCGACAGATCTCGCTGGCGAATCCCCACGCCCAGATCACCTACGTACCCCCCAAGGCCGAAGAGCACGGGGCCGAGCACGTCTTCCCACGCGTGACGGACGAAGTTCCGGAAGAGACGGCCGAGATCAAGCCGCATCCCTACGGCGTCGAGCTGGGCGTTCTGATGCAGATGTTTCGGGACACCAAGGCGCGGAACATCCGCTTGTGCCTCCAAGGCGACTTCAGTCGCGTCTCGGCGCGCACCGCCGCAGAGATCTGCGACAAGGCTGGCGTGCAGCCTTCACGGCGCCCCAGCGAGGTGACGCGCGACGAGGCGGAACGGATCCACCACGGAATCCAGAAGACCAAGATCATGGCGCCGCCGACCAATTGCATTGCACCGATTGGTGAAGAACTGATCGAGGCGGCGCTGCGCGCAGAGGTGAAGGCGGACTTCTATGCGTCGGTCACGCGCCGACCGACCATCTATCGTGGCAACCCGTTCCTGATCGAAGTCGGCCTCGCTTATGGCGGAGACTTGCCTGCAGACAATCCGGCAACCGTCTTCCGCTACGCCAACCGTGTTCCGCTCCAGTACCAGCAGGGCGCCTGCGCCATCACCAAGGCCATCGTTGGAACCGACTGGAAGTCGTACCAGATGCAGCAGCCCCGGGGCGCCCCTCCCGTCGGGCCGATGCTCATCATGGTGCACATCGCGAGCGTGTGGGTGCCATTCACTTCCGAGAGCAAGGAATCCATCGCCCACTATCCCGAGATCATCAAGGAGATAAGACTCGGCCTTCAGGAATGTGGGCGACGGGTTGCGGCCCACATCCGGAAGCGCAAGCGCGAATCCGATGAGCTCAAGAAGCGCGCCTACATCGTGAAGTACATCCCGCAGGTGGCCATCGGGCTCCAGCAGATCCTGGGCCTCTCGGAGAAGGAAACCAACGAAGCCGTCACCAACCTGACGGACGTTCTCGAACGTAGCCGCAAGATGTAAACGAGGCGAAGAACCATGGCCGCCCGAAAGAAGACCAAGAAGAAGACGACCCGCAAGAAGACGTCGCAAGGCGAGTCGAGGCAGCAGGCTTCCAGTCTCGGCAAGGACCTTGAAAAGCGGAACGAGCGGATGGCCGGCGTCACCGTCGACATGATCTGTGACACCGCCGACGCCGTCTACCAGGAGATCCGGAAGAAGAACAAGCCCGACCTCTGTTTTCCGGTGCGTTCCCTCAAGAACGTTTCCTATTCGCGGAAGAAGGGCTATTTCGAGATCGGCAAGCAGAAGAAGACGCGCACACTCACGGTCAACACCGTCAAGAGCTTCGCACAGACACTGCGCATGATGGGGCTCTCGAAGGAGCTGGTGGAGTCCAACGACTTCGCCACCAAGCGAGACGCCTACTATCAGAGCAAGAACTGGGAAGATGCGCGCTTCGATGAACAGGCCGAGTCCGACGCGGTGATGGACGACATCGAAGCCCTCTTCTCGATTCGACACATCTCGCGGGAGCAGCTGCGCTTCATTCCCGACGAACACGGCGGCGCCGTAGCCGGCCGCCTGGTGGTCCTCGACCCAGACCGCGAAACGGGTGAAATCGAGCGCATCGACTGCACGCGCTTCGGCTCGGGCGCCTACTCGATTCCGTCCAGCGTCGAGCAACTTTCGTTCGAGACCGACGCAAAATTCATCCTGGCCATCGAGACCGGTGGCATCTTCCAGCGACTCCAGAGCCACAAGTTCTGGCAGACCCACAACTGCATCCTGGTCTCCATGGCCGGCGTCCCGACCCGGGCGACCCGGCGCTTCATCCGCAAGCTCTCGGACGAGGGAAATCTCAAGGTCTACGCCTTCGTCGATTGCGATCCGTACGGATTCTCCAACATCTACCGGACGCTCAAGGTGGGCTCCGGCAACGCCGCCCACCTGTCGCAGTTCTTCTGCGTGCCCCAGGCGAGCTTTCTTGGCGTGACCCCCCAGGACATCATCGACTACGATCTGCCCACCCATCCGCTGCAGGATGTGGACATCAAGCGGGCCAAGGACGCCCTCAAGAACGATCCGTTCTTCAAGTCCCACAAGCCCTGGCAGCAGGCGATCGAACAGCTGCTCAAGATGGGCGTGCGCGCCGAGCAGCAGGCGCTGGCCAAGTGGGGGCTGAACTATGTGATCGAGGAGTACCTTCCGACGAAGCTGGACCAGACTGCTAAATTCCTGCCGTGAAGGGCATTCTCCTTGCGGGCGGCTCGGGCACGCGGCTCTACCCCATCACGAAGGGTGTGAGCAAGCAGCTGCTCCCGATCTACGACAAGCCCATGGTCTACTACCCACTCAGCACCCTGATGCTGGCGGGCATCCGCGAGATCCTGCTGATCTCGACGCCACAGGACATCGGTGGCTACCAACGGCTGCTCGAAGACGGCCGTCAGGCGGGTCTGGAGATCCAGTACGCCGAGCAACCTGAGCCGGAAGGGCTGGCTCAGGCCTTCCGGATCGGCCGGGAGTTCGTGGGTGACGATTCGGTATCCCTGGCGCTGGGCGACAACGTCTTCTTCGGCCACGGCTTCCCCGACCAGCTGAAGAAGGCAGCGGGTCGCAAGTCCGGTGCCACGGTCTTTGGATACTGGGTGCGCGACCCCGGACGCTATGGCGTGATCGCGTTCGACGAAGCGGGGGCGGTCGTCGGGATCGAAGAAAAGCCCTCCAAGCCTCGCTCGAACTACGCCGTCACCGGCATCTACTTCTACGACAATCGCGTGCTCGAGATCGCCGCGTCGCTCGAGCCCTCGCCCCGCGGCGAGCTCGAGATCACCGATGTGAACCTCGCCTATCTGAAGAGCGGCGACCTTCACGTCGAGCAGCTTGGCCGGGGCATCGCCTGGCTCGACACGGGCACCCACACGTCACTGCTCCAGGCCCAGACCTTCGTCGAGGCGATTCAGGAGCGGCAGGGTCTCAAGGTCGCGTGCATCGAGGAAATCGCCTTCCGAAGCGGCTGGATCGCACGCGGAGACCTGGAGCGACTCGGCGCCGAGATGCAGAACAACAGCTACGGCGAATACCTGCTGCGGATCGCCAACGAGCAGCATTGACGCCGTGAAGTTCACGTCGACGGACATCCCCGGCGTCATCCGGGTCGAGCCGACCCTCCACCGGGACCACCGCGGCTTCTTTCTCGAGACCTACCGCGAGCCGTGCTACCAGGAGAATGGAATCCCCGAGCGCTTCGTGCAGGACAACCACTCGCGCTCGGCCAAGGGCGTCCTGCGCGGCCTCCACGCCCAGTTCCCAGATCCCCAGGGCAAGCTCGTGCGCTGCGTCGAGGGCAGCGTCTGGGACGTGGCCGTCGACGTCAGGCTCGGCTCGCCCGCCTTCGGATGCCACGTGGGTTACGAACTCTCGGCCGACAACTTCTGTCAGCTCTACGTCCCACCCGGTTGTCTGCACGGATTCGTCGTCACCAGCGACTCGGCCCAGGTCGAATACAAATGCACCACCGTCTACGACCCGGGCGCGGACTTCAGCGTGCGCTGGGACGATCCGGAGCTGGCGATTGCCTGGCCCGTGGACGCGCCCGTCCTCTCGGACAAGGACCGGAATGCACCGCTGCTTTCGGAAGTTCAGGAGCGGTTGATCACCTTCTTGTCGGCCCAGGCTGCCCGCCAGCCTGCGCCCGGTGCCTAGCCAAAGTCTTCTTCGAGGGCGCAGTCCGCTTCCTTCGGGCTGCGGGTCAGTCGACAGGGCGCATTGCAGTAGCTGCAGAAGACCTCGTCGCCTGCCTGTTCGTCGCCGCTGAGAGGAAAGTCTGCGCTACAGACGGGACAGCTGAAATCGGCCATACCCTCGGATCGACCAACCGACTGTAGGTCTTGAGCCCCACTCCCGGGGCCAGACGGGCAGGTGTTGACAGTCTCGGCCAACGCCGGCTAGATGGCTCTGACCCGTTTTCAGCGCCCCAGGAGAAACCCATGAGCCAGGCAGAAACGCAGTCATCGGCACTGTCCCCCCACCATCCCAGCGAAGGCGAGGGCGTCCAGGTCTGCTTCGAGGCACTCTACAACTGGAATTACGAGCCCGAGATCGACGAGCTGCGCAGCCTCTACGCCAACGGTCTCGAGCGTCAGTGGATCGCCCTCAAGGACCTCGACTGGGATCGCGAGATCGACCCTGAGGCTTTTTCGAGCACGTTCTCGCTGGGCGGCTTTCCGATCCAGGAGACTGGCTGGTTCAAGGGCCTCGACGACGAAACCCGCTGGGAAGTGTCGCGACGCATGGCCGCTTGGCTGCTCTCGAACTTCCTGCACGGTGAGCAAGGCGCGTTGATGGTGGCCTCCCAGCTCGTGAGTGCCGTGCCCCACATGGATGGAAAGTTCTACGCCGCGACCCAGACCCTCGATGAGGCCCGCCACGTCGAGGTCTTCGCCGCCTACATCAAGAAGCTCGATCAGGTGCGCCCGATCTCACCGGCCCTGAAGCAGCTGCTCGACAACGTGCTCGCCACCGACGACTGGCTCCAAAAGGCCGTCGGTATGCAGGTCGTGACCGAGGGACTCGCACTGTATTCGTTTCGCGACATGCGCAACACCACAAAGGAGCCGCTGCTGAAGGACCTGCTCACGCTGGTGTCGCGCGATGAAGCCCGCCACACCGGCTACGGAGTGAAGTACCTGAACGCCGTCGTGCCGACGCTCTCCGAGCAGCAGATCCGCGACGTCGAGGACTTCGCGTTCGAGGCGACGCGTCTGCTGGTCGATTCGCGCACAGGGAACTCACTGCGTGAGTCCGCCTTCGACGTGTGGCGAGAGGTCGGCATCGACGTCGACCAGGCACTGTCCGAGATCGCGAAGGACCGGGCGCAGCTGGTCGAGAGCATGCGACGTACGGGCGGACAGCGCGGCCCCGTGCGGGGCTTCGTGATTCCGACGCTGCGGGCCATCGGGCTCTTCAGCGAGCGTATCCAGAAGCATTTCGAGGAGATGTTCATCGCCAACCTCGGCCAAGAATTCGGACGCTTGGACAAGGACATCGAGACGTTTCCCGAAGACCTGGAAGCCTGGGTCGAATCCAGCTAAATGCCAGCGCGTTTCGCGCTCGACGCCAGCGCGTTTCGCGCTCAACGAACTAGGAGCTCGGCAGCCGCTCGAAGCCGACCGCATCGTTCCAGCCCGGGGTCCGCCAGCTGGCACCGTCAGCATCCAACAGGAGCGCTTCACAACCCGGTAACTGCGTCACGAGTGCGATGCCATCGTCGGCGCCGAGCACGAGCAGGGCCGTGCTGAGGGCCTCGGCCAGCGTCGCGTCGGGTGCGATCACCAGCGCCTGGCGGCGGCGCCCAAGCGGGTCACCGGTTCGGGGGTCGATCACGTGGCCGTAGCGCTTGCCACCGATCTCGACCCACTGGCCGAGGCTGGCGGACACCGAGAGCGCCTGGTCTTCGAGATTCAGCACGCCCACGAAGACGTCTCCCGGTCCGCGGGCCAGCAGCCGCCAGCGGGGGGCGTCGTCGGGGCGGCCCACGGCCCAGGTGCTGCTCTGCCCAAACGAGAGCAGCGCGTTTTCGACCCCATGGCGTTCGAGCACGGGCAGCATCCGATCCAGGGCATATCCCTTGGCGATGCCCCCCAGATTCACGACGACGCCGGACCGTGCGTAGCGGACGACGCCGTCGTCGCCGACCTGGACGTGTCGCCAGCCGACCCGCTCGCGCGCGATCGCGAGTTCGCGGGGATTCGGAACGACATTCCGTGCAGCGGCCTGGATCCAGAGCTCGACCAGAGGCCCGATGGTAACGTCGAAGCTTTCGTGAGTGAGCTTCGAGAATTCCGACGACCGCCGGAGCAGTCGCACCAGGTCTGGATCGGCCGGTCGCCCCTCACTACCAGCGTTCGCGTTCAGTCGGCTGAGGGCGCTGTCGGCATCGGAGACCGTCAACAGCTGACTCAATCGTTCTGCCTCGGCGAAGAGATCGGCCAGGGCGGCGCGACCCTGCGCCTCGTCGTGGACCCGAAGGATCACCTCGAGCACCGTACCCATGACGTAGCGGCCATCGCTGACCGTGAGCGAGGCTTCCGCCGCTGGGAACGACGCACACCCCCACAAAGCCACCACGCACAACGGCGAGAGCAGGCGAATCAATCTTCTGGCAGACCGCTGTCCAGATTGCGCTGGGATCCGGTAAAGACCGCCCACAACGCCGCAATGATCAGCGCCGCGAGACTTCCCTGCAAGAGCAGGAAGCTCGCGATCTTGAGGTAGGCGAAGCCCGGGTGGACGAAACGCACCAGCCAGCCCGAGCCTTCATCGAGGAAGCCCGACAGGAACGGCAGAACGATCAGCCAGACCTTGGTCCCGTTCTTGAGCGGCACGAAGAGCATCAGGTGGGTGAGCACCAGCAGCAGGATGCCCATGGCGAACAGGTGGAAGTGGGAGACCTCCAGCAGACCCTGATAGCTGCGCGGCGGCAGGAAGCGCTCCTCGGATCCCAGATAGTACGCGACCACCGACGCGTAGCTGAGGCTCATCTTGCTGAAGTAGAGCAGCCCGTTGGTGACCCATAGCGCGGACACGTACAGGGCGTAGAGCGCCACGATCGTCTGCAACAGACGATTGCGGGTCCATTCTCCGGTGATGACGAAGCGCAACTTCTAGTGCTCGGCGTTTCCGTTCTGGATCAGGACCTTGTACATGGCCAGCACGCGCCTGACACCTCGGGTCGTGGCGTGGGCCGACAATGTAGCGCCGACGACGGCGTGGACGTCTCCACCCACCTTGAGCTGCTGCTCGAGGGTCTTGTCGTCGAACTGTCCGTACCAGCGATCGGTCGGCAGAAACTCCAGCGGCTCGTGGAAGGCGAGCACCCGTAGCGAACGCACCCTGCCGCCGGGATCCAGGACCACCATGAAGGCTTCCGGCTGGGTCCGCACACGATGGACGTCGATGACGGCATAACCGACGACCTCGTCGCCGCGCATGCCGGTGTAGATCTTGACCAGTTTCGTATCGAGCACGCTCCTCGAGAGTGCCTGGATCTGTTCGACCTGATCGTCGCGCAGGACGTAGGTCCGGCTGTCGACGCGCTCGGCGTCCGGGAACGCGAGGGCCAGGGCCTCCGCGCGGCTATAGAAGACCTTTGCCTGAGCAGCCACAGGCGCGCAGAAGCAACAGACCGCCATCAACAAGCCCTGGAGTGCGATCCGCCTAGAAGACGTATCCGATGCCGAGGTTGATCTCATCCGCAATCTTTCCCCGTTTCGAATCCCGGTTGCGATAATCGCCTTTGATCACGACATTGGGAATCGGCTTGAATTGAATGCCAACGGTGTGTGAAATGACCTGAAACGAATCGTCCTCCAGATCGTTGAAGCCCGAGGCCATCTTGTATTGGGTGTCGTAGTACTCGAAGCGATAGAACGGGGCGAGGTACTTCACCGTCTCCCCAAAGAACGGCAGGATGTCTACGGCGATCTCGCCATAGGCGCCCAGCATCTCCTCCGCCAGCGCCTGCGTGGGGCTCAGTCCGACGCCGTTGTCGATCCCATACGCCGCCTGCAGCGCCTCGGTCAGATTGTCCGCGTTCGGCATGAAGGTCTGGGTGAAGAGTCCCCGCAGCCACAGGTTTCTCCACTGATACTGCGCGTGGACTTCGAACAGGGTGAGCCAGGCGTCCGGCATGTTCACGCCCTTCAGCGACTGGTTCTGACCCGTCTTGCCCGTCCAGAACGATGCACCCACCAGTAAGCCATCGAGCAGCGTCCAGTCCAGGCGACCCATGAAGGCGATGTGCTCGGCCAGGGCCTTGCTGCCCTTCTGTCGACCCCCCCGGATCCCCGACGGCGAGAACCCCGTATTGTCGAAGGAGTTCAGGGCGTAGAGCTTGTAGGAGAGATCCTCGCTGAGGTTCCCGAAGATCCCGATGCCATTCTCGCGCCACGTCGACGGGATGATGAAGCGCTCGACGTCCGGCCGGTTGACACCATAGTACGTCGTCGGTTCGTGCATCAGGTTCAAGAAGCCGACTGGAATCAACATCATGCCGGCCCGCATATTCATCCAGTCCTTCCACATGAAATCGAGGTGTGCGAACTCGACGAAGATCTCGTCGGCGTGCTCGATCTCGAACTCGCTGTTGAAGATGATGCTGTCCGAGAACTTGTAACCGAAATACATGACCGCACGCAGGAAGTCGGTGGTGTCCTGCTCCGACGTCTTGTCGCCGACGTACTTCCGGTAGAAGGCCTCGCCGTAGCCACCGATCGAGAGACCACGCGCGAGCCCGTAGACCTTCGAGGCCGCGGGACCCATTCCGTAGCTGCTCTTCAGCTCGGCGTCCTCGGGGACTGCGATGTCCTCGCGGGTCCGCTGAAGCTCCGAGGCCATGACCTGAACCACCCGCTCGAGCTCCGCGATGCGGTCCTCGTAGGCCAGATTCAACTCGGTCGAAACCGCCCCGACGGACGTGTCCGTCGGCACGGACGCATCGTCGGCCAGGGCCGGAGCGGCGAGCCCCCAGATCAGCAGCAGCAGAATCGAACATCGGTTCTGAATCGACATCGAGACCCACCTCGTCGATACGCAACGGGGTGCGCACACGGGTTGGGCTCGGGGTTCTGGACCTCTGGCCTCGGCAGCTTCTGAAACCCTGAAGAAGAGATCATCCGACCTCTCCCAACGAAAAGTCTGGCTTGGTGGACGCGCCTTGGGTGCGTGCGCCCGGGGCGCGCGCGGCCAGGCTGCGATCATCGGTCGCCAGGGGAACGAGGACGGTGCGCTTGCAGCGGCGGCACTTGAGCTCGACACCCCCTTCGACCCATCGCGCCAGCAGACTTCCACAAGCGCAGCGGCAATCCGCGGACGGCGTAGGGGAGCTGGAGGTGTGGGTGTTGCAGCGGGCGGTCTGGCTGGTTTTAGGGGTAGGTCGGCTCATCGGTCCCGTTTCCGAGCGCCCACCTTAACGAAATTGAAAGTCAGATTCAATTTTGTTCTCAAGGATTCTTGAAGAAATGAAGATTTGAAGTGATTTCACGGAGTTGCGAGAATCCTGGCGATCAAAGCGAACCTGTTCACAGGCAGTACGCAGCCCAAAGGAGACGGCCGCGGACGCGGAAATCGGCCGCGGACGCGGAAATCGGCCGCGGACGCGGAAATCGGCCGCGGACGCGGAAACCGGCCGCAGACGCGGAGACCGGCCGCAGACGCTGGAAGCCGTCAGGAGTCGGCGGTGACGATCTCCTGGCAGCTCTCGCAGTGGCCATAGAGTTCGTGGCGGTGGCGCAGCACCCGGAAGTGGTACCGCTCCGCGATCTCGAGCTGGGTCTTCTCGATCATGGCACACTCGAACTCGATCACCTTGCCGCACTTCACACAGACCAGGTGGTCGTGGTGCTCGTGCTGGATCTCGTAGCGGGTGTTGCCGCCGTCGAAGTGTCGTTCGCTGGCGAGCCCTGCCTCACAAAGCAGCTTCAGGGTCCGGTAGACGGTGGTGTACCCGATACTGGAGTGCTGCTCGCGTACGCGCTGGTAGATCTCTTCGCTGGTGACGTGACCCGTAGCCGTCAGGAAGACGTCGAGAATGGCCTCCCGCTGCTTCGTGTGCTTGAGGTTGTGCTGCTCTAGGTACTTGGCCAGCGCGCGGTGTTCGACCTCATGCTCCATCTCTCGACGGTAATCGAGTGCCGGCGCCGCATCAACTCTCGAACCGCGAGACAGGCTGACAGAGTGTCAGATCTCCTCCAGCAGATCCTCGGCGGCACTGGCGATGTCATCGTCGGGGTTCTCGGCCAGCATGCGCAGCTGGGTCCGAAGGCCCGCGGTCAGGTCCAGCGAGCCTGCCGTGTGGCCCCTCTGGGCGGCGTCGATCCCCGCCAGCACCAGCTCGCTCTGGCCGCTATCGAGAAAACACGACACCTGCCGGGCGTCAGTGGGCGGCCCGACCCCGTCGAGAAAGGCACGGCAGGCGGCGGCCTGTTCGGGCGTTCCCCTGGCAACGAGCATGGCCTGAGCCAGCTTCTCGCGTTCCCCAGCCTTGCCGCCGCTGAACAGACCGTCGATCTCCTTCAGGTACTCGCCGGTGGCGGCCCGGGCCCGGGCCTGGGAAGCGGGATCCCGGGGTCTGTCTTCGCCAGCGGATCTGCCCTCGCGACGGATCCGGTCGAGTTCCGAGAAGCTCTTCTTCTCCCGATCCAGCTGCCCAGGCCGATCGTCCCGCTCTCGTCCACTCACGGCTCCGCCCCCTGGTTCACCGACCCCCCCCCGGCCCAGCCCTCGATCACAGCCAGGTTGTGCCGGGCGGCCAGATTGTCGCAGTCTAGGTCCACTGCACGCTCGAACGCCTCCCTGGCCTCGTTGCTGCGTCCAGCTGCCCGGTAGGCCAGCCCCAGATGGTTCTGGATCTCAGAAGCCTGGGGTACGAGAGCGGCCGCGCGCTCCAGAGCGTCGACCGCAGACTCGACATCGCCACGCTCCAGCGCCTCGCTGCCGCTCGTGTAGAGGCGCCCGCCCTCGACGCTGGCACAACCGCTCGCGGAGGCGGCCAACGCCACCGCTGCGGCCCAGAACAGTGTTGCCAGACCCCGTCTCATCACTCCTCTGTTTACACCGCGACGGATCGCTTGGGAACGAATTTGGCGCGCTCGCTTGCCTGCTTCGGGGCACCATGGTATTGCTGAATTCCGAGACGACGAGCGGCAGGACGCATTGATGAAATTTCTTCGCATCCGTATTCACCCCAAGGAGCGTCGTGTCCTGACCTGATCTGTCAGAGTTCTGGATGAGCCTGTGCAGGCCATGGACGCGACACGCGACCGTGGCCCTTTTCGTTTCTGGAGCTCTGACATGACCTCTTCATTCGAACCCACCCACAGCGATTCGACCGGTGCAAACGTGCTCGCAGGTGGGCTGCGCGAGGTGACCGCCCTCGCCTACCCCGTCGTCCTGACCCAGCTCTCGGCCACCCTGATGGGCGTGGTCGACTCGGCCATGGTCGGCCGCTTGGGCCCGACCTATCTCGCAGCCGCCGGCTTCGGCTCGATCTGGCTCTGGACGATCTTCTCGTTCTTCTATGGAACTGCGAGCGGTGTGCAGACGTTCGTCTCTCAGCGCGACGGCGCCGGGCAACCGGAACAAACGGGCCGCTGGATCTGGCAGGGCTTCTTCAGCGTGGTTCCGATGGCGGCCCTGACCGCGATCCTGCTCGCGCCCTGGGTTGTACCCGCTCTCGCTCTGTTGGGCCCGTCGACCGAGCTGCAGACCCAATCGGCGGCCTATATCGGCGCGCGACTGCCCGGCGAAGTCGGGATGGCGGCGTGGATGGTCTTCACATCGTTCTACCGCGGAATCGGGGACACCCGCACGCCCCTGTGGATCGGGCTCTTCGTCAACGCCCTCAATGCGGTGCTGGACTACGGACTGATCTTCGGACATCTCGGTCTCCCCGAGTGGGGGATTGAAGGCGCCGCCACAGCCACCGCCATCTCTCAGTGGGTGGGTGCGATTGCGATGCTGGTGATGCTCCGGCGCCGCCGGCTGCGCGACCCCTACCGAACCGATCTGGTGGCGCCGCAGCTCGATGCCATGCGCCGCTTCCTCCGCATTGGCATTCCCATCGGCGGCCAGTGGTGTGTCGGGATGACATCGTTCGCCATGTTCACGACGCTGGTGGCCCGCATGGGCGACGAGTCGATGGCGGCGAGTCAGGCCTTCGTGATGCTGCTGTCACTGTCGTTCATGCAAGCGATCGGGATCTCGGTGGCCGCATCGACCCTGGTAGGCCGCTATGTCGGCGCCCGGCGGCCCGATGCGGCGCGGCGCAGCTTCAACAACTCCATCCTGCTCGGGGTTCTTTTGGGAGTGCTGATCGCGGTCCTGTTCGTGGCGATTCCGGGTCCGCTGCTCCGGATCTTCACCGACGATCCGGACGTCGTGCGACTGGGTCGGCCCCTGCTGTTGATCGGAGCCCTGTTCCAGCTGGTGGACGCTATCGCCATCATCACGCAAGGTGCGCTTCGCGGCGCGGGCGATACGCGCTGGCCCTTCGTCATCGAGACGACCTTCGGCTGGCTGGTATTCGTTCCACTCGCGTACATGCTGGGCGTGAGCTTCGAGCTGGGCCTGTGGGGCGCATGGCTGGGCGGACTGATCGCCTTGACGTTATCGGCTTCGGTGCTGGCACTGCGTTTTCGTTCTGGAGCCTGGGAACGGATCCGGATCTAGCGGGGCGTCTCAGCCGGGAAGTTCGATCTGGGCGATGACGGGAAGATGGTCGGATGCCTTGCGTGCGGCCCGCGTGGAGTGGGGCTTGATGGACGTCATCTTCACGCCGTAGGAGTAGATCCGATCGAGGGCGAGTACCGGGCGAATGGCTGGGAACGAAGGCGGCCACTGGAGGTTGTGATGCAGCTCATCGTCGAGAGTTCGGGTGGCCTGGCATTTGCGCCAGGCGTTCATGTCGCCCATCAGCAGGATCGGTCCTCCTTGAAAGCGAGCATGGTCCAGCAGGCAGCGGACCTGGAGGTGGCGAGTGCGATCGCCCAACGCCAGGTGGGTGGCGACCACTTCGAGCACACCCCCACCCTGGAACGCAAACTGGGCCAGCATGGCCAGCCGTTTCTCCATGCGGGAGAAGGAGAGGTCCAGCACCGTAACGCCGGTCATCGGCCAGCGGGAGAGGATGGCATTGCCGATCTCGCCGCGCTTGTGGACTCGGGTGGAGGCAAAAGCCACGTGGAGCCCGAGTGCGTCGGCCAGTGCTTCCAGCGGGTCCTCTCCAGCGTGGGGACGGAGCACCTCCTGGAGCGCAATGATGTCGGCGCGCAGCTCCGAGATCACCAAGCCGGCGCGGGAAGCGTCCGGCGCACCCCGTCCGTTGACGCCGCTCCAGCGGTGGACGTTGTAGGTCGCCACCGAGATCTTCCGGTGCATGCGCCCCTTGGCAGCGCCGTTGACGGGTGCGCGCACCAGCGAGAGATGCGGCTGAGTCCCTTCGGTTCTGTGGAACCGGGTCTTCTTCCTGGCGATCGCCTCGCGAACGCGAGCCGTTCGCTTCTTCTTCCTGACCGCGGTCCTTCGTATCGCCATGCGCCGGTCTGCCCTCCCCTCTACCGCCCAGAGCGAAGCTCCGAGGATAGCCGGCGATTTCGACGCGAGGGGTTGCCCCCACACGATTCTGCACGTGCAGACGCCGGTTCCAACTTCCCGTCGACCATTGAGAATGACAACTTGAGCGCAAGCCACAGAATGGGGCCGCCGATAAGCAGGGCACACCGGGCTGGCCTTGCCCTAGATCGGAGTCGATCCCCAAGTCGATCCAAAACCAGACGTCGCAATCCCCCTACGCCCCTCCTCAGTGAAATCCCATGGCCAAATCCAAGCGGACCACCCTCAATAGCCTGTTGGACTCACCGCGCGTACGTGAGGCGGCGCGGGCGCTGATCGATGCGGTCGCCGAGGAGGCCTCCAAACGGTCACTCACGCTGAAACAATTCGAGCGGGCCGTGCGGGACGTGGAACGTCTGCGGGGCCGGCCCCTGGTCTACCCGGCACTGCTCGGGGGAACCGGACACGGAGCCTGGGTGCGCCTGGCGGACGGGACCCAGAAGCTCGACTTCGTCAGCGGTATCGGCGTATACGGCCTGGGGCACGGCGACCCGGACCTGCTGGAGACGGCGGTGGTGGCGGCGGCCGGAGACACGGTGTTCCAGGGCCACCTGGCGCCGGGCCTGGAGTACCTGCGCCTGTCCAAGCTCCTGCTCAAGCACGCAGGCCCACGGCTCAAGCACGCCTGGTTGTCGCTCTCGGGCGCCATCGCCAACGAGAACGCGCTCAAGATTCTGTTCCAGAAGCACCACCCGGCGGATCGGATCCTCGCCTTCGAACGCGGCTTCGCGGGCCGAACGCTGGCCCTGGCCGAGATCACGGACCGGCCGGACAACCGCGAGGGTCTGCCGCTGCGCGGCAACGTCAACCATGTCCCGTTCTACGACCCGGCTGATCCGAACTCCACGCAGAAGAGTCTCGAGGCCCTCGACACGCTGCTTCGACGCTACCCCGGACGATTCGCCGCCATGCTCTTCGAGTTGGTGCAGGGCGAGGGCGGATTCCACACGGCGCCCCCGGAGTTCTTCCACACACTGATGCAGCATTGCCACGGCGCCGGAATCGGCGTCTGGGTCGACGAGGTCCAGACCTTCGGACGCACCGGTGAGCTGTTCGCCTTCAAGCGCCTGGGCCTCGAGCGCGAGGTCGACCTCGTGACCGTGGGCAAGATGCTTCAAGCAAGCGCCGTGCTCTTCACGAAGGCGTACAATCCGAAGCCAGGCTTGGTGGCGGGCACCTACGCGGGAAGCAGCGTCGGCATGGCCGTCGGTGCCCGGATGATCGAGCGCCTCGAACAGGAGGGTTACCTGGGTCCCGAGGGACGCGTGGCCATTCTCGCCCGCCGCTTCGAGCGGCGGCTCGAGGCGCTGCGCAAACGTGCACCCCGCGCAGTGGGCGCTCATTCGGGAATCGGTGCGATGCAGGCCTTCGTTCCATTCGATGGCTCGGCGGAGCTGGCGAATGCGGTGCTCCAGGCCGCCTATCAGGAAGGCCTCATGCTGCTGACGGCGGGATCGAATCCGACCAAGCTGCGCATGCTGCTGCCGCTCAACACGACCGACGAGGAGCTCGAGGCGGGCTTCACCATGCTCGAGAAGGCCTGCCGGCGCGTCGCCGAAGAACGGGAGCTGCTGTGCTGATCCTGCGCGAGATCGCCGGCGGCGATCTCGATGCGCTGGTCTCGCTGGCCGAACAGCTCGACTCCATGAATCTGCCCAGCGATCGCGAATTTCTCGTCGAGCGCATCGAGCTCTCGAGACGCTCGTTTGCGCAAGAGGTAGGCGATTGGCGCGACGCCATCTACGTCTTCGTGCTCGAAGACACGGACGCACGACAATGCATCGGCACGTCGATGATCATTGCCAAACACGGTCGCCCGGGGAATCCCTACTACTGGCTCAGCGTCACGACCGAGGAGCGGCGCAGCAACGAGATCGGAAAACGCTTCGTCCATACCCGGCTCCAGCTGCGATCCAGCGAAGACGGTCCCAGCGAGATCGGCGGCATCATCGTGGAACCCGACTATCGGGGTCATCCGGAAAAGTGCGGAAAGGCGCTCTCCATCGTGCGCTTCGCCTACATGTCGTGGCACCCGGAGCGCTTCGAGCGCGACGTGATCGCCGAGATGCTCTCCCCGTTCGATGCGGACGGGTGCAATCGGCTCTGGGACGCGTTCGGCGCAAAGTTCACGGGACTTCCGTATCGCGAGGCCGATCATTTGTCGGCTCGCAGCAAGCAGTTCATCGCCGATCTCTTCCCGGTCGACCCCGTGTACGCGACGCTGTTTCCGCCCGAAGTCCAGGAAGTGATCGGAAAACCCAACGAGACGGCCAAGGCCGCCCTCCGCATCCTGGAAACGATCGGCTTCCGCCCGCTCGATCAGGTGGACCCCTTTGATGGCGGCCCCTATCTGGGAGCGGCGCGCGACGCCATCTCCTCGGTACGCGATCGACGCGAGCTGGTTCTTCCCGGCGTTCCCTTCGAAGGCGATCTGGCGCCAGGCGACGTGTTGGCGCTGATCTCGGCCGAGGGACAGCTCGGCTTTCGGGCTACCGTGGTCCCGCTGGACCCCGGCGACGCGCCCATCGTCTCGAAGGCTTGCCGTGAAGCACTGGGCGTCACCGCCGGAGATCGCGTGCTGGTGACGCCGCTACCCTGAGCCCTGCATGAACGCATTCGACGTGCTGCGCAGCGTTTCTCCTTCCGATCCGAACGACGAGATCGGAACGTTCCCGGTCGCCGACGTCGCGGCCGTCGGCGCAGCCGTCTCCCGTGCACGTAGGGCATTCCCGGCCTGGCGCGATGCCGGCCTCGAAAACCGGGCTGGTGTACTGAAGCGATTCGCCGTGCTCGCGCAAGAACGCTGCGACGAACTCGCGGTACTGATCGCGCGCGAGGTCGGCAAGGCGCTGTGGGATGCACGCTCCGAAGCCTCCCTGCTGGCTCCCAAGGTGAGCACCACGCTCGGCGACGGAATGAAGCTCGTGGCGCCCGTCGAACCGGTGGCGGGCGCGCGCGCCGAGTACCACCCACGCGGCGTACTGGCCGTGATCGGACCCTTCAACTTCCCCATGCATCTTCCCAACGGCCACATCGTTCCGGCACTGGCCACCGGAAATACCGTCGTCTTCAAGCCCAGCGAAATCACGCCAGCCGCAGGCGAGGCACTGGTTGCCCTGTTCCGGGAGGCTGGGCTTCCAGACGGTGTGCTCGAATGCGTGCAGGGCGGCCGCGACACGGGCGCGGCGCTCGCGACCCACACCGACGTGAACGGCGTACTCTTCACCGGGTCCTACGCGGCAGGCCGCGCCCTCCAGCAAGCGACGCTCGATCAGCCCGGCAAGCTGCTGGCCCTCGAGATGGGTGGCCGGAACGCGGTGCTCGTTCTCGAAGACGCCGACCTCGACCTGGCCGTTGCGGAGACGGCCATCTCCATGTGTGCGTCGACAGGACAACGTTGCACCTGCACCAGCCGGATCTTCGTCGAAACCGCGATCGAAGCCGCGTTCACCGACAAGCTCGTTCGTGTGCTCGAGGGCATTCGGGTGGGACCGCCCCTGGCCGACGGTGTCTTCATGGGACCGCTGGCGAGTCGCGCCGGATTCGATCGAGTGCTGGACTATCGCGCACGATCGAGCGACGCCGGGGGCGAGCGACTGCTCCTGGTCGACCCCGTGCTGCCGCCACCCTACGTGGGCGCCGGGCTGGTGCGCTTCGAGCACGCGGAGCAGAGCCATCCCTACCAGCGCGACGAGATTTTCGGACCCGAGGCCGCCCTCTACCCGGTCGGCGATCTCGAAGCAGGCATCGCAGCCGTGAACGACAGTGACTATGGCCTTGCGGCCTCGGTCTTCACGAAGAATCGGGCCCACTGGCAACGGTGCGTCGGCCGCATCGACGTCGGCTGCTTGAACTGGAACCGGGGAACGGTCGGTGCGTCGGGCCGGCTTCCGTTCGGCGGCAAGAAGCGAAGTGGCAACGACCGACCCGCCGGCATCGGCGCAACTCTCTATTGCGCAACACCCCAGTCCCACCTGGAGAGCGAAGCGCCATTCGATCCCAACGGTCTGCCGCCCGGAATGCCGCGGCCGTGAGCGAGCAGCGGCGCCTGGTTCTGATGGGCGACCCCGCCCACTTCAGCGTAAAGGGCGGCGCCAACCCCCACACCCGTACCCGCTGGGGCAGGCGACGCAGCGTCGACCGCGAGCGGGCGATCCACCAATGGCGCGAGCTCCGCGTGACGCTACGCGACCACGACGTCGAGGTGCTGGTGGTTCCAGCCGATCCGCAACAGCCGGGACTCGTGTATCCCGCAAACGCCGGTTTCATGCAGGACGTCGATCGCAAGCAACCGCTATCCGAGCGCCGTTTCTACCTGGCCAACCTGTTGCCGACGCGCGCCGGTGAGAAGGCGCACTACCGACGCGTGCTCGAAGCCAAAGGCATTCGCTGCCTGGAGATCGACGAGAGCGTGCGGTTCGAGGGAGAGGCCGACTTCTTTCCCGCGGCAGACGTGTACCTGCTCACCCACGGCCGGCTCGAGCAACAGCGCTTCGTGCCGACGCTGGGCATTCCACCGTGGAAGCGCGTCTACGGTTTCCGCACCGACCTGCACGCCCTGCCCGTTCTCCAGAAGATCATCGGTGAGCGCCGCATCCTGCCCGTCGAGCTGCGCCTCGAAGCGCACTATCACGGCGACACCACTCTCTGCGCCTTCGGACCGGGCCGCCGCTTCCTGCTGGCCTACCGCTCCGGAATCTGCGTCGATGGCTGGCGACGGCTGGCCACGACGTTCGGCGACGCGCTGATCGAGCTCACCGAAGAGGACGCTGGCCGATACGCCGCAAACTCGTTCCCCTTCACCCAGAACGGACGCTCCCTTCTCTTCATGCCCACCGGCGTCTCCGAGCGCCTGCTCGGGCAGATTCGCGAACGCGGCGTCACGCCCATCGTCGTCGACGTCTCCGAGTTCCTCAAGAAGGGCGGCGGATCGGTCAAGTGCATGATCGGGGACCTCGGGCCGGGGCCAGCGTAGCGCTCCGAAGTTTCAATGCTTTCCGGATGGTGGACTCGACCGCGGGTGTCAGGGGCCGTCTGGGGGCCGTCCGCTGCCGTTGCGAGCACATCCGAGAAGCCGCGAGACTCGGCGGGCATCAGGTGGCCGTAGCTGTCGAGGAGAACCTTCGCGGTTGTCCATCCACCTTGGTCCTGAATCCACTTGAGCGGCGTTCCCCTGGCCATATGAAGCGATGCCCACGTGTGTCTGAGGCAATATGGGGCGAAAAGCGGCGGTTCTCTCCTAGGGCCTTGTGCACGATCTTCCTAAAGACCTTGTTCCGGAAGTAGACCGGAATCAGCATTCCCCCCGAGAAATCCGGGAAGACAGTCGCCTCTGTCGGCGGCGGGTAGACGGTCGGCTGGCGGTCGAAGAGCACCGACCGCAACCGGGATGACAACTCGACAACACGCTCACGACCCGTCTTCGTCGGTCCGAGTGTCCTACCGCTGGAGAAGCTGCGGCGAATGCGGGCTGTGCCGCCTTCGATATCCACATCAATCCACCGGAGGGCCAGTGCCACACCTAGGTGTGGGACCTACGCAGCTTGTTGACGAGTTTTCCTGAGCCGAGCCAACTTACCCGACAAGCGCGATGCCCCCGGGGCCGGTCCCCAGCGGCTTGACATGACGCCTCCTACTCGTCCGTCGGGCGAATACCCAGCTTGTTCTTCCTATGCTCCTCGCGTCCGCTGAAGGACGGGCTTCGGCTGTTCGGCCCTCTGGCGCTGAGGGCTGGGAAACAGCTCTTCTGGCGGCACCGCTCAGACCTTCAATCCGAACATGATTTCTCCCGCGACTGGCACGTCGCGCGCGAACTCCGGAGCGCAAGACGCCACAAAGTGTCTCTTGGCCTTGATCACGCACATTTCCGACTCCTGCTGACGGGGAACACCTTTTTTTGCCACAAGTGGCCACAAGCTCCCACCTACTTTAGCAACCCTGACTCTTCGTGAAGGTGGGATTCTTGCTCGACCGAACCCGCTTCTAGCAGAGCAACTAGGTCACGGAATCGTGGGGGGAAGGTTGAACCTCACAAACCGAAAACGTGATCAGCTGGGGCACCGTGCAGGACGATTGGTCGGTGCAGATATTTTCCACGCTCCAACCCGGAGGGGGGTTCAGATGAGAGTCGCCTTGTGCAGAGTAGCGGCCGTCTTGTGTGAGAGATCCAAGCTGAATCGTCGGATCATCGAATCTCTTGTAGTCCTTGGTCTACTCATCTCTGGGGCCACCG